>ERZ724519.674-NODE-674-length-14465-cov-5.461138_pt1 | contig 14465 bp, 12 predicted proteins | sample MGYA00376052_ERZ724519 | MGnify/ENA primary metagenome ERZ724519 (study PRJEB28724, sample SAMN07190883) | activated sludge metagenome | isolation source: activated sludge of sewage treatment plant in Hong Hong | place: Hong Kong | collected 2016-03-17 ... | reverse complement strand
CCCCCCAATTTTAAGTTTTTGTCCAAAAACTTAAAATTGGGGGGCTGTTTTGTGTGCCGCTACCAGTTCTGCGTAGTCCCTGCAATAAAAAAAATAGCGCTATTTCAGTGTTGTTGCCTATTTTACACCATAACGCACAAGTCAGCCGGCAGTTCGGGATAAATCCCGGCATTGCGAATGTGGCAAACTTTTTGACCTAGCCAATACTGCCAAAAGCCGCATGTTGCGGTGCCGTGTACAGGTCAGTCAGCAAACACGGCATATCTTTAATCTATTATCGGCTAATAATGAAATCAGTCTTCTCTCTTCTGATCCTTGCCTTATCGTTCACGGCATCAGGACAAGTCCCTTTTAAATGGGATATCAGTGGCGCCCTCGGTATTACCTCTTACCAGGGCGACCTGGACGCATTCAGGGTCAACGCCGGTTTTCGGGAAATCAAATATGCTGCATCGCTCTCCCTGCGTCGCAACGTGAATAATTTTTATGCCATGCGCCTAAATGCCATGGCCGGAAGGATTGCCGGCGACGACCGCAACTTTGCCGAGCCAGAATGGCGGATACGCCGGGGTATCGCCTTTGAAAGCACGCTCATCGAACTTTCCGTGCTCAATGAATTTTATCCGTTCGGGATGTACCCCAAAAAGGGGAAGCCTTCACGGGGGCGGAGTATCATTGCGCCATATGGCATCATCGGTTTCGGGTGGGCACACAGCAGCCCAAAGGTCAACTGGAACGACGCCAACGGCAACGAAGAGATTGACCCCGACAAGGCTGCTCTCGACAAAAAGGCCAAAACAAACAAACTGCATATCGTGATCCCGATGGGTTTCGGTGTGCGGTTCCGTTTGAAAGACCACAGCACTTTCATGCTGGAAGCAGCCCTGCGGCCTACATTTTCCGATTACCTCGACGGAATCAGCCTTGCCGGTAATCCGGACAAAAACGACTGGTTTTTCACCGCCCAGATCGGGGTGAATTATCCCTTCGGCAAAAACAAGACGAAGAATAAGGATATCGCAAGAAGGGAAAAGGCAGAAAAAGCGGAAAAGGCAGAGGCCATTGAAAGGGCAAAGGTCGCCCAGCAAAAAGAACAACCTCCAAAAGAACAACCCCAAAAAGAGAATACGGCCTCGATACCAAGTGATATTGACAAAGATGGCGTCCCGGATATCGACGACGAATGTCCTGCTGTGCCCGGTCTGAAGAGCCTGAAAGGCTGCCCCGATAAAGATAAAGACGGCATCGCCGATAATGACGATGAATGCCCCGATCAGCCCGGAACGCCAGACAACAAGGGCTGTCCGGTCGTGGATACGGATAATGACGGCGTGCCGGACAACAAGGACCTGTGCCCGGACAAAGCGGGCCCGGGTGTGCTCGGCGGCTGCCCGGATACCGATTCCGACGGCATCGCCGACAAGGACGATGAATGCCCCGACCTGCCCGGAACCGCCGCCCGGAACGGCTGTCCAAGCCTTCCACCGCCCGATAAAGCCGTATATTTCAAGAATACACAGTCCGACTGGTTCCGCACCTCCGATGAGACGATGGAAGAAATAGCAATGATCCTTAAAAACGACCCGAGCCTCAAGGCCCGGATATCAGGCCATTCGGATGATACGAGCGAGAGTGCTACCAGCGGCTTGTCGGACCTGCGCGCCAAAAAAGTGTACGATTACCTCGTGTCGGAGGGCATCGCCGCATCCCGGCTCGAATACGCAGGTTACGGCTCCAGTCGCCCGGTCGACACCAAACTGTTGTCCGACGATCCGCAACTGAACCGTCAACTGCAGCGCCGGGTGGAAGTGCGCTTTTACCGGCGCTGACCGGTTTGTACAACAGCGTGCGCTTTCGCACAACCCTGTTCGGATTCGTACAGATTTGGGAACCTGTCTGGGTTCCAACTTGCTGATAATCAGTTTAAAGCAATTTAGGCACGGACTGTGGAGATACAATAGCGGTCGTCATCCTTAACCTGGTGGCCGGCATAAGCTATGATACTCAACGACGTAAAGGTTGCTTTCCGCAACATGCGGAAATTCAGGTTTTTCTCGGCACTCAATATCATCGGTCTCGCGCTGAGCATGAGTGTTTCGCTGATCATCATCACAGTGATCCGCAACCAGTATGGATACGACCAGTTCCATCCGGCCCCGGAGCGGACCTTTCGGGTGATTACCGAAGCGCTGCGCAAGGAAGGAGGCTCGGAAAAATACGCCTCGTCGCCATACCCCGTCGGCACTGCCATCGCGCGGGATTTTGCCGTAGCGGAGGAGGTCGTTGCCCTGAGTTTCGGCCCCGGTGGCGATGCCCTGCTCGACGACGGGCGTACCCTGCCGATCAGGAGTTATTATGCCGACGGCGCCTTTTTCAAGGTATTCGGATTTCACCTGGAGGCCGGCAATGAAGCCGATGCGCTGAGCGAGCCTTTTTCCATTATTCTGACGAAAGCAACGGCAACACGATTATTCGGCGATCAGGACCCGTTGAATAAGACGCTGGATATCAATGGCTACGGCAAGTTTAAGGTGACCGGCGTTTTGCAAAAAGTTGACCGGAAAACACACCTGGACTTTCAGGCACTGACCTCTTCCTCCACCATGGTATCGTTGGAGAAACAACAGGCGCCGGAAGACCAGGAAAGCCTGGTCCGGGAAAACTGGACGAATTATTACCGCACTTACAATTACGTACTCCTCAACCCCGGTAAAACAAAGACCGACCTGGAAACAGCGCTTTCAGAAATCGCCAGTACGCGGTATAAAGGACTGGCGCTCGAAAGCCGCGACGCAGGGTACCGTTTTCTGGCACAAAACCTTGGCAACATAACACCTGCCGACATGATTCTGAGCCAGACTATGGAAAATTCGATGCCGGTATTCGTGATCTGGGGCCTGATCGGATTTGTCATTCTGCTCACCGTTTTCCCCTGCCTCAACTACGCCAACCTGACGATCGCGCGTGCACTCGTCCGGGCGAAGGAGGTCGGGATCAGGAAAGTAATGGGCGCCAGACGCAGCGAACTGATCCGCCAGTTTCTGACGGAGGCTGTGCTGACGGCCCTGTTGGCGCTCGCGCTGGCCTGGTTCCTGCGCATCCCGCTCCTGCAACTCCTGGATGGCATTGTCCCCGATGCTGATGCCAATTTGTACAACCCCTTCCTGGAAGACTGGAAGACATACCTCATGTTTGCAGGTTTCACCCTGGTTGTCGGTCTTGGTGCAGGTTGGGTGCCGGCGTTTTACCTGTCGCGTTTTCGCCCCGATGCCGCTTTGCGCGACCTGTCGCGGTTGAAACTTTTCGCCCGGTTAAACCTTCGCAAAGCCCTGATCGTCATGCAGTTTACCATATCGATGATCTTCCTGATCGTGGTGGCGACTGTGTGGAAACAGCTGGATTTTGCGATGCTGACCAATTACGGTTTCGACAAGGAGCATATCGTTAATATTCAACTGGGAGCCGTGGATCGCGAGGCGCTGGCCGCTGAAATTGCGCGCGACCACCGCGTGGTACAGGTTTCGGCCTCGTCGCATACCATAGGAACCTGGGAGGACTGGTCTGTCGATGTCCGCCGGAACCGCGCCGACGCCCCCTCTCCGACGCGCAATTTCTTTATTGACCAGCATTATATCGCCAACCACGGGCTGACCCTGATCGCCGGAAGCGATTTCCCTGCCGACCTCAATCCGGACCGGCAGCAGTTTGTGATCCTGAATGAGAAGGCACTGGAAAAATTTGACCTCGGCAGCCCCAAAGATGCGATCGGCCAGACGCTCTGGCTCGATGATACTACCGAAGTAGCGGTGCTGGGGGTGCTGAAAGACTTCCATTTCCGCCCCCTGACCTATGAGATCGGCCCCTTGCTCCTGTTGTATGCCCCGCGTCATTTTACCCAACTCGACGTGCGGCTCACCCCCGGCGATCCTGCCGGCGCCCTTGCTTCGATGGAAGGGATATGGAAAAAATTCGATCCCATCCATCCGATGCGGTATGCGTTCCTCGATCAGAAAATGCGCGATTGCTACCAGGAAATGCGCAATATTGCCGGGATGCTGGGCTTTTTTGCACTACTGGCCATTTCCATCGCCTGTCTGGGCCTGCTCGGCATCGTTACGTTCAGCGTCGAGACGCGCTCGAAGGAGATCAGCATCCGCAAGGTGATCGGCGCTTCGGTGACTGACCTGACGCTATTGTTGTCGCGCAACTTTCTGGTGTTGCTGGGCCTCGCTATGGCCATCGCCATTCCGACGGGGTACTTCCTTGCCAATCTTTTGCTCCAGACATTCGCCTACCGCATAACAGTCGGCTTTGGCATAGTGGGAGGCTGTGTGTTGTCGCTGCTGGCACTGGCACTGGCTGCCGTCGGGTGGCAAACTATACGCGCTGCGCTAAGCAATCCGGTTGAAAAACTGAGGGGCGAATAGAGCCCGTTAATCGGTCTGCTGCCCCGGATTATCGCTGTTGTAACTTATATTTTCCCTACCCCTCCGGTTGGTGTCCGAAAACGAACGCCTGCGTCCGGTTTTGAGCGTTTTATTCAATATTTTGCAAGCGCATAGTATTGATTGTCAGGTTGTTAATTCTGTGGCACTGTACTTGAAAATTTCAATCTGATCATTCACATGACCATTCTGTCAACCATGCATATCAAACTGGCACTTCGCAATCTCTCCAAGAACAAACTGTATTCGTTCATCAATATATTTGGCCTTGCCGTGGGCATCGCTGCCTGTCTGCTGATCTTCCGGCTGGTGTACTATGAATTGAGTTTCAATACCCAACACCGGAATTATGACCGCATTGCCAGGATCGTGACGGAAACCCGCGACGGTATTTACGGCGAGCGGTTTACGCCGGGTATTCCCGTCCCTGCGATGGATGCCATGCAAACTGCGGTGCCTCAGTTCGAGCAGTTCGCCCGGATCAAGGAGGTATGGCCAACGATTGCGGTGCCCGATGCCACGGGCGGCACAGCTACGCGCAAGTTCAACACCGACGAAGAGCACGAGATCGGGGTGTTTATAGAATCTTCATTTTTCAGGATTTTCGACTGGCCATGGTTGGCCGGCGACCCCGAGACGGCGCTGAACGAACCTTATTCCGTGGTGCTGAACCGGCGTATGGCGGAAAAATGCTTCGATACCTGGGACAAGGCACTGGGTAAAACGGTGCTGATGGACAACGCCCTGCTGCTCTCCGTACGCGGCGTGGTGGAAAATGCCCCGGACAACTCCGACTTCCCGTTTCATGTGATGGTTTCCTATGAAACGGTGCGGCAAAACGCCAAACAATACTATTACGACAACGACTGGGGAAGCACCAGTAGCAATAACCAGGCCTTCGCTTTGCTCGGCGATGCCAGCCAAATGAAAGCGGCCGGCGAAGCGCTCGCCAAAGTCGGGCAGACGGAATACCACAAGGATGGAAAGCCGGGCCGGGAAAAATTTCACCTGCTGCAACCCTTGTCCGATCTGCATTACAATGACCGGCTGGGGACCTCGGGGTCGCACGTCATCAGCAAGAGCCGCCTGTGGGTGCTTTCGCTGGTGGGCCTCCTGGTGCTGGTCATGGCGTGCTTCAACTTTATCAACCTGGCCACGGCACTTGCAGCGCGACGCTCCAGGGAGGTCGGTGTGCGCAAGTCGCTGGGCGGCAGCAAGGGGCAACTGATCCGGCAATTTATGGGTGAAACAACCCTGGTTGTCGTATTGGCCGTATTGCTCGGCGCCGGACTGGCCTATATACTGGCCCCTCAGTTGCGCCATATTTCTGACGTGCCCGATACGCTGCCTTTCCTCGGCAACCCGGTTGTATGGGCATTCATGGCCGTTGTAGTGGTAGTGGTCAGTCTCTTGTCCGGTTTTTACCCGGCATTGATACTGGCAGGTTTTAACCCGGTCAGGGCACTAAAAAACGAGGTGTCTTCCCGGTCTATAGGCAACACCGCACTGCGCAAATCGCTGGTGGTGCTCCAGTTTGTCATCGCCCAGGCGCTTATCATCGGCACGCTGGTCACGGTAAGCCAACTGGACTACATCCGCAATATGGATCTCGGTTTCCAGCCCAATCTGGTGTACACGGTCGGTATCAGTTGCGACAGCGTCAGCGGTCCGCGCTTTGATGCCTTTAAACAGCGGCTGCTGCAACTGTCGGGAGTGGAGTCCGTGAGTTACGGCAGCGACAACCCGTCCTCGGGCAATACCTGGTCGAGCAATTTCGCGCTGGGCCGCGGCAGCGAGGATGCGCCGGTGCACACCTCGCTAAAATTCTGCGACGCCGATTACTTCAAAACATACGGGTTGCGCCTGAAGGCAGGCCGGATATTCCAACCGGGCGATACACTGGGCGAATTGATCGTCAACGAAACCATGCTCCGCAAACTGGGCATCCACGACGCCAATGAAGTGCTGGGCAAACCCTTGCGCCTGGGCAGCCAGCAATGGCACGAAGTGGTTGGCGTGGTAGAGGACTTTAACTCCCACTCCCTGCACAACGAACTGGAGCCCATCACCATGGGCAGCCGAAAGGAGTTTTATAATGTCGTCGGCTTGAAGATACGGCCGGAACAAATGGCTGCCACCACGGCTTCCATCCAGCAACTGTTCGACGCCACCTTCCCGGAACAGGTGTTCGACGGACAGTTTTACGACGAGTCCATCGCAGAATTTTACCGCGACGAAAACCGCTTCGCGCTGACCTGCAAAGGCTTCGCCCTGCTGGCTATCCTGATCTCCTGCCTCGGTTTGTTCGGACTGGCCTCGCTGATGGCCGTGCAGAAAACGAAGGAAATCGGTATTCGGAAAGTGCTGGGCGCATCTGTCGGCTCGGTGGTTAGCCTCTTGAGCCGCGATTTTCTGCTGCTGGTGCTGATCGCCTTTGCCATCGCCGTGCCGCTGGCCTGGTGGGGCATGAACCGCTGGCTGCAGGATTTCGAATACCGCGTCGGCATCGGCTGGCAACTGTTTGCCCTGACGGGTCTCCTGGCGCTGCTGATCGCTTTTGCGACCGTCAGCATCCAGGCTGTCAGGGCCGGGCTGGCAAATCCGGTCAAAAGCCTGCGGTCGGAGTAGGGGCCCGGCGTTGTATCAGGGCTTGTATTTTCCCGCTTTTTTCAGCGCTTCTGCAAGGGCTTCGGGTTGACCGGTGCCGATGAGCAGTTGGGTCTTGTCCGTGAACTCAAGTTGCAGGCCCATGTCGCCCGACATGTTGTAGGCCCGTTTATTGCCGAATAGACGGTATCCCCAACCGCCGTACTCCAGAACAGGACTGTATTTCCGGATTGCCGCGCGGGTCGTTTTTTCCCAGTGATACTGGCGGAATGTCTGCTGGTATGGATAAAACCGGACATAAACGCCGTCCTGCGCGTAAAGTGTCTCGAGTCGGACTATAGCAAACAGTACTGTCAGGAGGAGCACAAATGCACTAACGGCTATCAGTCCGGCGTCGGGCAGGGGGCGGTTGCCGAAAACACCTCCGGCGATGACCTGTTTGAATGTTCCATACAGGAAAAGGCCGTTTATGGCGGCCAGCAGGAGCCAGAACCACCACTGCGTAAAGTGCTGTTTTTCCGAAAAAAATACCTTGTCCGGTGTTGAGGTACGATTCATTTTGTTGTGAAGTTAAACCGCACTTCGCCGCACTGCCTTTCCTCGCTGGACGCGCTGAAGACAAACGAACGGGCTGCGCGTAACGCGCTGTTTACCAGCGATGTGTCGGTGGTCGTCGACTCCTTTTCACGATACACGGCGCTGATTACGTGACCGGTGCTGTCGACGCAGAGCCAGGCCACGACCAGGCCGGTTTTACCGCTGGTGTCGACGGGAAACTTTCTCGACACGATCTTTCGTCCGCCCAGTGTAGCGTTCTTGCCGGCAGCCGGCGACACAGCCGGCGGTGCCGCCGAAGCGGGGGCGTCCGTTTGGGCCAGTGTTGTTTCCGGACGGAAAAGGAACATCCCGAGCATGCATAAAACAGGCAGGGGCAAATACGGGAAATTATTGAAAAGGAAACCGGTCATCTGGAATTTGTTGAGTGTGTGTTGTGCAAAGTTAATCGACGGAACGAATTTCTGCAACCTGCATAATGGTCCGGGATCATTGCCTTCAATGATCGGGGTCATCAGGCGTCGTTTGGGGGCGCCCGACCTTTGTCGCATTGTTAAAGAAAATACCTTGCGATATGAAATTCGAGTTCAACCTTACCATGACGGAGATCATTCTCTCTTACCTTATGATGATGGGTGTAATATTTATCGGGCTCTTTTCAGGAATGAACTGGCTGTGCTTCTTTGCCTTGCCCCTTTTCCTGCGCGGCTTGATGGGATGGTGCCCGCTCAAGACCCTGCTGACGAAAAATACTGTGGCTTAATTTCCCTGCGGGTAAGCATAAATCCGGTGCGGCTACCCGTCTTTACAGAGGGGCAGCCGTTCTTTTTAGGCACAACTGATGTCGGGAACTGTCAAAACTCCGGTAACCTTGATTTTAATCAAAACGATACCTTTGCCGCCGTGAAACAGATCATCAGCCTTTTCCTGGTTTGCTGCATCATAGGGCAGGCCTCTGTGCGAACCCTTTGGGTTGTGCACTACCAGTGGAATCGCGCTGCTTACCTGGCACATTGCGAAAACAAGAGCAAGCCTCAACTGCACTGCGACGGCAAATGCTTCCTCAAGAAGCGAATGCAGGCAAAAACAGACGATAGCCCGCACGAACCGCAGTTGCCCGAATCGTTCCGCCAGATAAAAGACCTTCAATTGTACATCATTGATGCCCCCGGGTTTTTATTAGACCCGGTTATAGTATGGGCTGAAACGACATACCCTTTGTTCCTGTGCTCGATTGCCGAGCCGCCCATCCGTCGTTTGTTCAGGCCGCCCGCCGCCTGACCCTGTTTTGCTTTTTTGCAACAGGTTTTTTTTCTTCAAATTTTTTTTCATGAGAACACTGTTCATTGCAGTGGCGATGCTGGCATTGGTGTCCGCAGCGCCGGCCTGCGACGTTTGCGGGTGTTCGATCGGCGGAAACTACTTTGGCATTCTACCGCAATTCCACAGACATTTTGTGGGACTGCGCTGGTCGGAGCAGTCGTATCAGTCTGCACACAGCCTGAGCGCTGCCCTGGACGGGCGCTATGATTCGGAAGAATTCGTTCGAAGCATCGATGTGCTGGGGCGTTTTTACGTGCTTCCAAGGTTGCAACTGCTGGTACTGGCGCCCTATCGGACATTCCGTCGTATAGAAGGCGATCTGGAAACCCGCACAGCCGGCCCGGGCGACGTATCCGTTATGGCCAACTATGTATTGCTGGATACGGGCGACAGCCTGCGCCGGAAATGGCAGCATACGCTGACTTTTGGCGGCGGTATAAAATTGCCTGCTGGCCGGTCGGACCTGAAAGATACCGAAGGCAAATTGCTCCACCCGAATCTTCAGCCCGGCTCGGGCACCACTGATTTTATGCTCAGCGCGACATACACCCTGCGGCGCGGCGCCTGGGGATTTACCGGCGACGTGCTTGGCCGACTGAACACTGAAAACCACCGGCAGGCGTACCGGTTCGGCAACCGTGTGAGCGGTTCCGCAAAGTTTTTTTACTGGAAAAACATCGGCAAAATTGCCCTGCTACCCAATGCAGGTGTATTCGGTGATGCTGCCAGGGCAAACCGGGGCGACACCGATCTGACACAAGGCACGGGCGGCTCTGCCGTATTCGCTACGCTGGGGATGGACGTTTATACCGGCCGGTTTTCTGCCGGATTTACTTTCCAACAACCGGCAGGCCAAAACCTGGGCGCAGGTAAAGTGCACACCCATGCCCGCTGGATGGCGACCCTTAACTACATTTTTTAACATAATGCAATCTAAAACAATGAAAATCAAACATTTGATCCTGCTAGCCACTTTCGCATCCCTTTTGTTTACCGTAAATGCCTGTAAAAGTGAGGATGAGCCTGATGATAACGATCCGGTACTGACCATCACCAGCCCAACCGACAACGAGTCGTTTCTGGGACAGATACATATTGCATTGAATGCTACAGACGAGAGCCTGCACGAGATGTCGATCAAGGTTACCAGAGACGATGACGGCTGGATCGCTTTTGAGGCAGCACCGGAGGTGCACGACCTGACGACATTCAACTACGACACTTCGTTTGCGGCGACCGGCGTTACCGGCCTGACGGATATGACACTTACCGTTGAGGTGGAAGACCACGATTCGCATATCGTAACGAAAACGGTGAAGTTTACGGCGCAATAGTTGTCATCGGAAGGGGTTTGGAAGATTTGGCGCATACAAGGCTAAATTGCTTCAAACCCCTTCAAACTTTCCCAACCCTTATCAGCCCTTGTCAACTATTTTTTTGACCTTTGCACTCGCAAGTACTCCCCCTGTTTTTTAAGGCGACAAATGACTTTTCGATGAATGATCTCAAATACAAGAGGCTTTTGCTGAAACTCTCCGGCGAAAGCCTGATGGGTAAACAAAAATTCGGCATTATGGCCGATATGCTCCAGCATTACGCATACCAGATCAAGGAGTTGCACGATATGGGCGCCGAGATCGCGGTAGTGATCGGCGGCGGCAATATTTTCAGGGGTATACAGTCGGATGGGTCCGGTATCGAACCCGTAACAGGCGATTATATGGGCATGCTGGCCACCGTGATCAACGGCCTGGCCCTGCAAAGCGCACTGGAAAACCTGGGCATACAGACCCGGTTGATGACTGCCCTCCGCATGGAAAATGTGGCCGAACCCTACATCCGCCGCCGCGCCATCCGCCACCTGGAGAAAAACCGCGTGGTTATTTGCGCCGCCGGAACCGGCAACCCGTACTTTACTACCGACAGCGCGGCTGCCCTGCGTGCCAACGAGATCGGCGCCGATGTAATCCTCAAGGGGACCCGCGTGGACGGTATCTACACTGCCGATCCGGAAAAGGACCCGATGGCAGTTAAATTCGATAAACTGACCTTTGCGAAGGTCATCAGCCTGGGCCTCGAAGTGATGGATATGACGGCCTTTACCCTGTGCCAGGAAAATAACATGCCCATTATTGTGTTTGATATCAACCGTCCCGACAATCTTCGCCGAATTGTACTGGGGGAGGAAGTGGGTACGCTTGTAGAAGGCTGACAAAGCCCCGGGTATCTGAAACCCTTTTGATATGCATCAGAAGTCACTTTCAGTGTTTCGCGACATCTCGTTCAACCCGAACCACATTGAGGAGTACATCCCGATGCAGGCACTGCATACCATGGTGTTCGACCGCTTTTGTGAGGATGGCTGGTGCTATTGGGCCGACCTGATCTTTCGCCGCAACTACTGGGAATGGCGCGGACAGCCCTGCAGGGTGGTGTTGCTTCGCATCAGGCTTAAAGATTTTACGTTCAGCAAGAGCCAGCGCAAGTGCCTGCGCCGCAACGACGACCTGAGCGTGTCGCGGCGCGCCATACAGATTTCCACCGCTCATGAAGCGCTGTTCGAGCGCCATGCCGTGCGTTTTGCGCACAACCGCCCGATGAGCATTTACGGTTTTTTCAGTTTTTTCAGCAGTATTATGCCTTGTTTTGGCGTACAGTTCGACGTGTACAAACAGAAAAAACTGCTCGCCACCAGTTTTTTTCACATCGGCAAACGCAGTATGGCAGGCAATTACTGTATACACGAACCTGCCGAAGCACAGCGCAGCCTGGGTACGTTTACCATGCTGAAGGAGATCGAATTTGCCATTGAAACGGGCCGGGAGTTTTATTACCCCGGTTTTGTGTACGACCTGCCCAGCGAATTCGACTACAAACTGAATTTCAACAACCTGGAATACTTCGACTGGTGGGGTAACTGGTATCCGATCGAGCGACTGCCCGTGCGCGACTGGCGCGATGAATGGGCCGTCGGACAGCCTTTGGGCGACTTCCGGAATGAACAACAGGACAAGCCGTGATGGCTGGCAAGCACTTGCCTCAACAATAAAATTACCCTCCCCATTTTTGTAATACGCCTGTTACCTGCTCTGTCATTTCCCGAGTAACGTCCAGATGGGTCACGAAGCGGATCGTTTGCGGTCCGAAAGCAGTCGCCTTTATGCCGTTTTGGGAAAGATATTCCAGCAGGACCGCCGGCGTCAGCGGCGGCACAAGGTCAAATATTACAATGTTGGTCTGTACGGGGCGTATGTTGGCGACATAGGGCAGATCGGCCAAAGCGGATGCCAGCATTCGCGCGTGGGTGTGATCGTCGCGAAGGCGCTCCACATGATGGTCGAGCGCATATGTGCCTGCCGCTGCGAGGTATCCGGCCTGCCGCATGCCGCCGCCCATCACCTTGCGCACCCGGCGTGCCTCTGCGATAAACGACCGGCTGCCGGTCAGCACGGAACCCACCGGCGCGCCCAGCCCTTTGGAAAGACAAAGCGAAATGCTATCCGCCTCGGCGCCGATACTTTCAGGGCTGTCGCCTGTTTCCACCAGCGCGTTGAACAGCCGCGCACCGTCGAGGTGCAGGGCAAGGCCGTGTTTGCGGCAAACAGCCCTGATCGAGCGTATGGCTTCCAGTTTGTAGATGCTGCCGCCGCCTTTGTTGCAGGTGTTTTCGATCACGACCAGACTGCTCTTCGGCAGCCAGTCGAAACGCGGCCTGATGGCGGCCTCCACCATTTCAGCGTCGAGGATACCGTATTCTCCCTTCAGCAGATTGACCGCAATACCCGAATGAAAGGCATATCCTCCCACTTCATACTGGTAAATATGACTCATTTCGTCGCAGATGACCTCGTCGAGCGGACGGGTATGCACCTTCAGCGCGATTTGGTTGGTCATGGTGCCGGACGGACAAAACAGGGCGGCCTCGTGGCCGAACAAAGCGGCGCATTTTTCTTCGAGCGCATTCACGGCAGGGTCTTCCCGGAACACGTCGTCGCCTACCTCGGCGGCCCACATTGCGCGAAGCATGCCGGGGGTAGGGTGGGTTACGGTGTCGGATACAAGGTTGATGGTCATTGTTGCATTGCTTTATTGCTACATTGTTGGATTGTTGCATTGCTACATGGTTGAACTGCTGCAATGTAGCAATAAAGCAATGCAGCAATAAAGCAATGCAGCATTGAAAAAATTGCGCTTTATCGACAGTTGAAGCCATAAGTATCATACTTTTGATTGATTGAAGCGCCATAATACTGTTTGAAGCAGACTATCTAAACCGTACAACCATGGAAACCGCCCGCCCATCCATCCTCATGGATGAGGTTCGGAACGCGTTTGAACGCATCCGCGACCTGCCTTTCTCTATCTATGCCAGCGATAAAGACGGTACTTTCCTGTTTGCCAACGAGCAGGCGATGGAGTTTTTCGGGGTTGATCCGAACAAACCACTCAAGGAATACAATATCCGCTCCTATTACGACGACGAAAGGGAACGCGACGCGGTATTGCGGCAGTTGCAACTCACCCGTCCCGGCGCCTGGCGCAGCGACCTGACGGTGCGCCTGTGCATCCACGACGATCACCGGAAAATCCGCTTCGTTACCCGGCCGTTTTTTGACGGGCAGGGCGGGCTTTGCGCCTTGCTGTGCATCGCCAGCAGTATGACCGAGATCGAGTGGTTCGCCGAATTCGAGGAGATGATACAGGCGGGTTTTTTCGAGGTGGACCGCCAACTCCTGATCACGGACTGCAACCACAATTTTGCCGATATGCTCAAGTACGGTTCGGTAACCGAATTAAAAGGCAAAGCACTGGGCAGTTTGTTCTGGGAAGAAGAAAAAGCCGCCGGCCTGCTGGAAAGCATCACCGCACACCCGCATTTGGAAGACCTGCAATTCAAACTGCGGCGCAAAGACGGCGCCATGGTGATCGTGAAGATGAACTGCATCGGTATCGCCGGTGAAACGGGCGACATCGCCCGGATCAAGGGAACCGTCAGCGATGTGACTTTTGAGATCATCCAGAACGACCTCCCGGTGGGGCTCTTTCTGGTCAGCACCAATGACAAAGGGGAAGAGATCATTTCCCGGGCCAGCCCGGTATTTGCCCAGATCCACGGTTACGACAGCGTCAATGAAATACTGGCCAAACCCATACGCGACTTCCACAGCAATCCCGGTGGTTACGACGCTTTTAAAAACGAATTGGACAAGGCCGCCCGCGACAACCAGCCCCTGCTCGATTACTATATGGAAATACAGGACCGGCACGGAAAAACGCGCAATGTGGTGGTCAACGTCCGTTATGTGGCCGACGAAAAACGAGACCTCCGGGTCGGCGCCGTGTACGATGTAACCGACCATGTACGCGGGCACATGCGCACCCTCGAGGCAGATTTCAGTTCAGTACTCCATACCTATATCGCCACCATCAACGGACTGCGCGATACGCTGGGCATGCTGGTCAAGGCGCATGGGCACGACCTACTGAAGGATGCCACGCACATCGACCGGCTGAAGGCCGCCTCTGAGATGGACC
>ERZ724519.669-NODE-669-length-14546-cov-5.388931_pt1 | contig 14546 bp, 8 predicted proteins | sample MGYA00376052_ERZ724519 | MGnify/ENA primary metagenome ERZ724519 (study PRJEB28724, sample SAMN07190883) | activated sludge metagenome | isolation source: activated sludge of sewage treatment plant in Hong Hong | place: Hong Kong | collected 2016-03-17 ... | reverse complement strand
TGTTCAAACGCTCGGTGTCCGACCGCAGCAGCCGTGTATCCCAGCGCATTGTATCCGTCGATGACCGCGCGTCCTTCACCCAGATTGGACACCATCGTGCCCTGGAACAGATCGCCGCCATCGAGGAGCAGCACCGGATGTCGCTGTCGAAGGTTGCGCAGATATCCGCCAAACAGCGCAAGGCCGCCTTTTTCGACGGTGCGCTTGGTGCCGGTATCGTCCGTGATCGAGAGCTGTCTGGGCTCGACGTAGCCGTGAAGATCGCTTGTGCCGACGAGCGCCACCGTAACTTCTGCCGGAGCAAGCGTCTGCGGACTGCGAAGCTCCGTCGGAGCCTGCGGACAGCCGAGCAGAAGCGATCCCACCAGCGCCAGCGGACCTGCGGACCATGTGGGCAGCCGCGCGCCCTTCGGAGTCTTCGTCACCGGACGCGTGGGCTGCTGCCCCGTGCGGATGATCCAAGACCCGAAGCGAGCGGAACGATTGGACTCACGTAGTTCGCTTGCCACGACTGCAACGTCAGCATCGCACGCGGGCCGGGTGAGCGGCAAGCGCCAGGCGTGCGTACCTTGTCGTCCGTCCTTGTCGCCAAAGCCCGGGGTTCGACTGGGCGCGCTTGGCACCGACGAATCATTCAGGCTAATCTTACGCCCATGCTTACCGTGTTTTATGTCGCACTGGCGATTTTGGCGCTCGGCGTCCTCATCATCGTCCATGAGTGGGGTCACTACATCGTCGCCAAGATGTGCAACATGCGGGTGGACCGATTCGCGATTGGCTTCGGACCCGCGCTGTTTAGCAAGGTGAGCGGTGAGACCACCTTCCAGGTCGGCGCCATTCCCCTCGGTGGCTACGTGCAGATCGCTGGGCTCAATCCCGACGACGAAGGCATTGCCGCTGACGATCCTCGCTCGTATCCGAACCGGCCTGCATGGCAGCGCTTTTTGACCATCGCCGCTGGTCCGATCGTAAACTACGTCTTCGCCGTCGCTGTCTTCTTCCTGATTAACTTCTTTGCGGGCGTGCCCGGCACGATGGTTCAGAAGCTCATTCCGGGTCAGCCCGCCGAGGCTGCGGGACTTCAGGCTGGCGATGTCATCACCCGCATCAACGGTCACGCCGTCGGAATGATCGACGAAGTGCGGCCTCGCATCGCGGGCTCGGGCGGTCAGCCACTGGAAATCCAGGTTCGTCGCGGCAGTGCGTTTCAGACCGTCGTCGTCAAGCCCGCGCAAAATCCCGCTGGTGGCTTTAGCATCGGCATTCAGATGTCTGTCAGCCCCGACCGAGAGCGACTTGGACTGGGCGCGGCGGCCAAGCTGGCAGCGATTGAGCCCTGGCGTCTGACGGTGGCGCAGGTGGTGGCGCTGTCGAACATGATCACGGGTCGTCACAAAGCGAAGATGGACGACTTTGTCAGCATCATCGGCATCACGCAGATGATTGCGCAGCAGCTCGGTCAGCGCTTCGTCGAAGGTCTGGAGCTGGCCGCCAAGATCAGCGCGCTGCTCGGCTTCTTTAACCTGCTGCCGCTGCCCGCTCTCGACGGTGGTCGCCTGGTGTTTTTGAGCATCGAGGTCATCACCCGTCGTCGCGTCAACCACCGCATCGAGCAGATTGTCCACATGGTGGGCATGGTGATTTTGCTCGGTCTGATGCTGCTGCTCGTCGCCAAAGACGTCAAACGCCTCATCGGCTTCTAGTTGCGTCCTTCTATGCCGCAGCCTCCGTCTTCGCGATTTGTGCAAGTTCGACTCGGGAGCCAGCTTACGCCGGGCTGTATGACGGTGTTTGGCGTGCTGCTGCTGTCGTTTGTGCTGTCGATTCTGCCGGTCGTCGGGAAGTTTGTGCGCTCGGAGCTGTTGCTGGAGCCGTCGCTGGCGCTCGGACGACAGCCGTGGCGACTGTTGACCGCGCCGTTTTTTGTGCTCAGTCCGTTTGCGCTGCTGTTTCTCGGGCTGCTTCTGTGGTCGCTGGGAAGCGCGATTGAGCAGCGCATCGGTCCGCGTCGCATCATCGCGTGGAGCGCCGTGGTGCTGCTCTGTTCGTCGCTGGTCGTTGCGCTGAGTGGACGACTGCATGCGCTGTTTGCGCCCGCGACGGGACTTTTGCCGATTCCGATGGAAGCTGCACCGCTGTTTGCGATGGTGCTGCTCAGCTTTGCGCAGCTATACGGCGGGCTTCAGGTGCGGATGTGGGGCGTGGATCAGCAGACCTCGGGACGGACGCTGGCCTGGTTTTTCATCGGCATCGGGCTGTTGGCGGACCTGTTTCGTGGCGAGTGGGAGCTGCTGTGCGCAAACCTCGCGACGCTGCTGGTGACGTTTGTGCTGCTGTCGGATCACGGTGGTCAGTCGCCGTGGCGGCTTCTGCGACGCAAGCTGTTTGGGCTTCGACCCAGCGCAAGCAAGCCGTCGGGTCGTAAGTTTGATGTGCTCGACGGTGGACGCGACAGAGATCCCGCGCAGAAGTGGCTCAACTAAACTAGCGTTTCATGAGCTGGCTTTCTTCGGTGATGAGTCCTTCGTCTGAGCTGCTGTTTCAGCTCGCACTGGCACTGTTTACGACGCTGATTGGCTTTCAGCGCGTGGTCTACTTCATCAGCCTGGGCTACGCCGGATCGGTCGCGGTGCTGATGGGACAAGCGCTGTATCGCTCGGGCGGCAAGCTTCCGCTCGTCGTGATGGCGCAGTGTCTGCTCTTGGTTCTCTACGGTCTGCGGCTCGGGAGCTTTCTGCTGCTGCGTGAGCGCTTGCCGTCGTATCGCAAAGAGCTGGCTGACGTCGAGTCTCGCTCGGGACACATTGGACCGCTGCGCAAGCTGGCCATTTGGATCGGCGTGTCGATTTTGTACGTGGTGATGTGTAGTCCGGCGACGCTGAACATCGAGCGCTACCTGATTCGTCAGCCTGATGCTGGAACCGTCGCGCCGTCGATTTCCGTGCTGGTCGGCGTGCTGGTGATGGTGGGCGGACTGCTGCTTGAAGCGTGGGCGGACCGTCAGAAGGAGTCGTTTACGCTGCAGTTTCCCAGTCGGTTCTGCGACGTAAAGCTCTATCGCTTGGTGCGCTGTCCGAACTATCTCGGGGAGACGCTGTTTTGGCTGGGCAACTTCGTCTGTGGTCTGTCGGCTTATACGGAGCTGTGGCACTGGGCGGCGAGCGTATCCGGCTGGGTCTGCATCACGCTGGTGATGATCGGCTCGACGAAGCGCCTCGAGCGAAAGCAAGACGAGCGCTACGGCAGCGACCCGGAATACCAGCGCTACGTGCAGACGGTGCCGGTGCTGATTCCGCTGGTGCCGCTGTATTCGCTGAAGCGCTGGCGAATCGCGCTCGGGTAAGGGCACCGTGCGGGCTGCAATGTGCGACGCGAGATAAGCGATAAGCGCGCTGAAAGACGCTGCGTGGCGTGCTGTGGCGCCGCTGTATGGCGACGGGTGCGCCAAGTGGGCCATTTTTTAGGCACTTTTGGGCGAATCCGCGTCTGCCTCGTCGTGATATGATGACTACGACCGGAAAAAGGCTCGTCATCGCTCATGTCCACCACAGGTGCATCCAAGGCCCAGGCGGCCAATCCTTTTGCTCAAACTGCGGTTCATGACCTGGACCACGACGATGTAGTCGATGTTGCTGCCCTTCATGGCGACGCGCGACAGCTTCTGTTGCGTGGGCTGCGACAAGCGGGCCGAGGCTTCGGTCAGATGGTTGCGCTCGTCGGAGATCCCGGCAGCGGCAAGAGCCATCTGCTGTGGTGGCTCAAGCGTCAGCATCGTCCCGAGTCGCTGGTGGTGTCGATTCCGGCGCTGCCCGACCTGGCGCAGCCGTTTCGGTTCACGCTCAAGCAGCTGGTGTCGGGTCTGTGTCGCGTCGACAAAAAGGGCGCGGTGCTGGAACGTCCGATCGACCGGCTGCTGTGGGAAGTGATTTATACGCAGACCTACGACTTGCTCGACGCAGCGCGGGTTGGGATGTATCAGGGTCCGACGGCGGTGCTCAAGCAGCTGGGTCCGCTGTGTCTCGACGGAGGCCGAAAGCGCGCGCTCGCTGACTTTGCCGAAGCTGCGCAGAAGGTGTGGCCGCAGATCGAGCCGGGCTTGCGATCCTATCTGCTGACGCTGCCGACGGAAAACTCGCTGGATGCGACGGCGCGCCAGGTGATGGTTCAGTTTCCGTATGCGGACCGTCGAGCGCTGGTGACCGCGTGGCTGGCTGGCGAAGATCTGGCGCAAAAAGATCGAGAGCGCATCGGTGCCAAGCAGACCATCAACCAAGAAGCGACGGCGCGTTATGTGCTCTGTTCGCTGATTCGGCTGGCCAGCGTCAGGCGTCCGTCGAGCGTGACGATCGTGTTTGACCAGGCCGATCAGCTCCTTGGGCAGCTGGGACAGCCGGGACTTCATGCGCTGGCGGATGTGCTCGGGTCGCTGCACGGACTGTCGGCGGCGACGCTGCTCATCCTGTCGTGTCGACCCGATACCTTCGGTCAGTTTTCGGAAAAGCAAGCGCGTCCCGGTCCAAGCCAGATCAAGCAGAGCATGGAGCTGATTTCGCTGGCGCGCGTGAGTCCGTCGATGCTGCGCGAGGTTGTGACGGCGCGGCTCAAGTCGGTGTCGGGAAGCTCGACGAGCGGACTTGCGCCCCTGTCGGAATCGGACCTGGGCTTTTTGCATGAAGTGGATACGCCCCGCGCGGCGATGACTCGACTGGCGACGGTCTATACCGAGCGGGCTCATGCGGGGACGACCGCTGCCAAGCCAGTGGCTGATGCCAAAGCGGCTCCGTCTGCCAAGATCCCGGCTTCTAGCAAACCGGCTTTGGCCAAGGTTGAATCCGCCAAGGTGGAAGCGGTTGCCAAGTCCACCGACGCGACCAAGCCAGTTTCCGTCAAGTCAGTGACGGGCGTAGCGAGCGCGGCCAAGCCAGCGACGGACAAAAAAGCGGAGTCTGTCGCCAAGTCGGCGGTCAAGTCAGCAGCCAAGTCGTCCGACAGCGCCACCACGCCGGTTCGTTCGCATGCTGCCGACGCAGGCGATGCCCTGGCCGCTGCGATGGTGGAAGCACAAGCGGGCAAGATCAGCGTCGAGCAGCAGCGCTCACTTACGCACATCGACAAGTCTGGACCCACGGTTCAGCGCGAGGGCAAGTCGAGCCAAGCGTCCGTCGCTGCCGCCAGCAAGCAGCGGGATGGTGCCGCGCCGGTGAGTCGGGCCGATTCCGGGGACACCGTTCGTCGTGTTCCCGACGAGTCACTGCTCGCCAAGACCCGCGATGCGGTGCTCAAGAGCGGTCCAGCCAAAGCCGTCGAGCCAGGAGCCGCCAAGACGACCGCAGCGCCAGCCAAGTCCGCTCAGGTTGCAGCCGTGCCCGCCAAAGCTGCGACGCCTGCGCAGAAGCCAGCGACGACACCTGCACCCGTAGAAAAAGCGACTCCGGCGGCGAAAGCGACTTCTGCATCCGTCAAAGCAGTGGCACCGACGGAAAAACCGGCGGAAAAGCCGGCACCGGCGGCGTCCAAGAAGCCAGAGCCCGTCGCCAAGCCAGAGCCTGCGCGCGCGCCAAGTGCCGATACTCCGTCGCGAGCGTGGCTGGATATGGCCGGAGAAAACGATCCACTGGCCGAAGCCATTGCCGCAGCGAGAGCAGAGCTTGGTCCCAGCCTCAGCGCGGAGCCTGCCAAGCCCATCAAAGCACGTCCCGTCGAGCCGCTTCCCAAAGGGGCTGCGAAGCTGATCCCGACTGACTTTGAGCCGACTCGTTAGATCGTCGTTCCCGTCGGTGAAAAGGGCGGATTCCCGGACTTTGCGGCGCTGTCAGAGCCTTCGAAGACCGAGATGAGCACGGCGCCAAGCGCAGAGTCTCCGTCGGTGTCTTGGCTGGCGATGGCTGCTGAAGAAGATCCCTTTGGTGCGAGCGAGCCCGCTGCGGCCAAGCCTGCGGCGCGTCCGGTGCGTGGTACCGCTGCAATGGGCGTCGTCGTGGTCAAGCCCGCCGCGGCCAAAGCTGCAACGCAAGGAGTCGGTGGTCCCGTCGCTGCTCCTCGTTCTGGCGGTCGATCCACCCAAGCGCGCATTGCTGCCGTTCCCGTTCCCAGCGGTGGAACCATCAGCCCGCAGCGAATCTTGGCGACGCTCGATGGTCGTAGCTCGATGGCCGAGTGGCAGCTTGCCGAGGAGCTGGGCGTGTCCATCGACAACTTGTCAGACCACCTGAATCGGATGGCCGCCAACGGTCAGGTTCGCTTGGTTCCGTCGGAAGATGGACGAATGGTGGTTCCGCTGTAGCGGTTAGACGGTCCGCACGCAGCGGCTGCAAACAGTCCGGCTGGGCCGGGCCGTCGCTTTCGCCGCTTGCGCTTGCTGCTTACATTGCGAACGGATTGCGGAGTCCGTCGTCGGTCTTGACGGGCTTGCTGGCTGGCGCGATGGGCTTGCTGGCTGGCGAGACGGGCTTTGCATCGGGCAGCGACTTGGTGTCTGTCCCTTTCGCATCCGTCGCGCTCTTGGCGTCACCTGCGATGGGCTTGCCATCTGCCCCGAGCGCTGGCTTGGCATCGCCCGCTTTGGCTGTGGCTGCATCGGTCGCCGCTGCCGCCGGTCGAGTCCAGATGCTCTGCTTCGGTGGCATCGTCGCTGCATCGGTCATCAGCCGCAGCGGTGGATAGACCGTCTTGCTGTCGCGCACCGCAGGCTTGAGCACCGGCACCGTATCCGACGCCCGCGAGTCCGTCTTGATCGATGAAGCCGGGTCCGGCGCTTGCTGCACCGCGACGGGCTTGCTTTCCGGTATCGTCGGTCCCGCTTGATTTCCCGTCGAGTTCACCACCAGCGGCGGCGCGATCTGCTGCGCCACCGGACCTTGCTGTTGGTTGCGCAGGATCAGCAGCGTCCCGAGCGAGCCAATCAGCCCCGACAGGATCGCCGTCAGACCCAGCGCCGTCGCCATCTGACCTTTCGACAGCGTGTAGTCACTTTGCGAGCGCGGCGACTGCATCACTGGCGTGACCAGCACCGGTATCGACGTCGACTGCATCGGAATCATCGCCGGAGCCATCTGCGGGTTGGTGTACACCCCGCTCATGTCTTGGCGCATCCCCACCGACGCCATCTGCGGATTGGTATACGGACCGCTCGACTCGTTGCGAATCGCCGCCGGAGCCATCTGCGGATTCGAAAACGTATTCATCATTTCCGGTCGCAGCGCCGACGGTGGAAGCTGACCCGGAACGAACACGCCACTTGGATCGCGCGGCGGCGGAACGGGCTTGGCTGCTCCGTAGCTGCTCGACGAATCGGGACCGCTCACCGTGCTCGGCTTTCGCACGGGCGTCGTCGTGCTATCGGAAATCGTGCTCTTGGGCGCTCCATGTACCGGAGGCAGCGACGGAACCGACGGATCTTGACTGCGACCACTCGGCGCTTGGTCCATCGTCGGCTCGCTCTGCGCGATGTGCTGAACCTGCTGAATCACCGCCAGTGCGCGCGTGGCTCTCGTCGCTCGGGCCAGGTTCGCTGCTCGAGCTGCTTGCGCCGCGCGGGCTCGATCTTCTGCTTCCCGGATCTGCTTGGCCAGCGCTTCGTCGCGGTCGCGTGCTTCCTGGGCTGCGCGGATGATCTCTTCAAACTCCGACGCAGAGCGCATCCGTGACTCTTCCGCTGCCTGCGCCGCTTGCTGCGCTTCGTGTGATGCCTGCGCCGCTGCTTCCGCGTCCGCTTGGGCTTTTTGCGCCGCCGCTTCCGCGTCCGCTGCTTCTTGCTGGGCCCGATGCGCCGCTTCCGCTGCCTGACGAACCGACTCAGGAACAGGAGGTGGCTTTTTGGACTCCTCGAAGATCTCGTCGATCTCGTCTTCTAGCAGCTCGGGCTCCGCCTCTGCCTGCGCAAGCTGTGCGGCCCGGGCTTTCTGCGCCGCTTCTTCGGCCTGCTGCTTGGCCTGCTCTGCCGCGCGCTGCGCCGCTTCGACTTCCGCTTGCTTGGCGCGTCGATGCTGCTCGACTTCTTCCGCTTTCCGTCGCGCTTCCGCTTCTTTTTCCGCTTTTTGACGGACCCGCTCCGCGCGCTCGGCCTCAAGCCGCTCTTTTTCCCGCAGCTCCGCCTGGAGCTTTTCCGCCGCGACGCGCGCATCTTCCGCCGCTTGCGCTTCTTTGCGCTCGCGCTCTGCGTCTTCCGCCGCCCGCTTTTCCGCTTCCAGCCGCTCTGCTTCCAGCCGCTTCGCCTGCCGCGCCGCTTCCTCGAGCAGCTCTTTTTGCTCAGCTTCCGTCGGCTGCGGACCGAACAGCTCCTTTGGAAGCTTGCCGCTCTCGCTCACTTCTTTGCCCAGCTTGTGACGCTGGCTCTGTTCCCACTCGGCGCGCATTCGACCCAGCGTCTCCGCTCGAGCCTGCTCCAGCAGCCGCTTTTGCATCTGCGCCGCTTCGTTTCGCTCTCGCTCCGCGCGCTTTTGAATCTCGACTTCGCGGTTCTTCTTCGCCGCTTCCGCTCGCGCCAGCACCGCCGCGCGGCCTTCTTCCATCTGACGCTGCTCTTCGGTGAGCGGCTGCGACTTCGCACTCTCTGCCGTCTCGTCTGCATCCGCGTCCGCGTCCGACGACATCGCCATCGCTTGTTCGGGGCTCAGCCGTCCGGCTTCCACCTCGGCCAGCATCTTCGATAAGTCGCGCGCTCGCACCGTGCGCCGAATCACGCGCTGCTTGGCTGTGTTGCGCTTGCTCGCCGGTCGCATCGACAGCTCCGTCGGAGACTCCGGCTCAAGCGACGGCATCGCCGCCGCCGTCAGCACCCGCGATGGATCGCTGACATCCTCGTCATCATCCGCAGGTGGCGTCGGCAGCGGCGCAATGCGCTTGACCGCCACGGTTCGCTTGCGCAGCCCTTTGTTTTGCGACAGCAGCGTATCAATCGGCACTCGCTCGTCGGGCGGAGGCAGCGGCAGCCCCGACTTTTCAAACCCTTCCCCGAGCACCGTCAGAAGCTCATCCATCGACTCGAAGCGCTCACTCGGATCGCGGCTGCACGCTCGACGAATCACCGCATCCAGCGCTTCGGACAGACCCGGCGGCGCGCCCAGCTCCCGAGGCAGCTGTAGAGCCGGTGGCGGCGACGACAAGCGCTCCAGCACATCCTCTAGCTCGGGCCCCAAAAACGCCTGCTTTCCCGTCAGGCACTCATACAAGATCGCCCCGAGCGCAAAGATGTCGCCTGCAACGTCGGCAGTGCCTTGCTCGCCGCTCGCTTGCTCCGGCGCCAGATAAGCCAGCTTGCCGATCGGCAGCGACTCATCCAGGCCAATCGCACGCTTGCGCAGATGATGCAGCGCTCCGTCGAGAAGCACTGGCTGTCCGGCTTCAATCTCGCGTCCCGCTTCGCTCGGCAGGATCACGTTTTCCGGTCGCAGGTCGCCGTGAACCACGCCTTGCTTGTGGGCTTCACCGAGCGCGCGCGCCAGTGCCGCCGTCACAATGCCCGCCGCCAGCACCGGCAGAGGACCACGAGAAAGCCGCACCCGCAGCGTCTCTCCGACCAGTAGCTCCGCCGCCAGAAACGGTGAGCCATCGGGCCCAAACGACAGATCCACCGGCAAAAAGCCATAGCGCCGCAGGCTGCTCAGCACCCGCAGGTCTTGCCGCAGCTTTGACACGCGCTCGTGGCTGGGGGCCAGCTCACGATGCAGCAGCTTGACGGCAAACGGCTGTTTTTGACGAAGATGCCAGGCGTTGTAGGTCAGGCCGGTCATGCCTTGGCCTAGGTACGCATCGAGACGATAGGTGCCAGATAGGACCATTCCGATGCGCGCCGTCGGGGGTTGCTCGGGTCCGAGCTGCGACGAAGGAGTAGATGCAAGGGCCATGGGTAAACCGACCAAATAGAAAAGGTCGGAGTAATCGTAGCACGAGTTTTATGCAACCACCCACACACATATCTATGAAATCACCAAGGAAAACCACGAATTCTAGGATGCGTCTTGTTATCGCGATCGCTTGGTGACGTCCGCAAGGCCGGCAAGTCTGTCGACAGAGCCCAGTCGCTACAGCGCCTCACACAGCACGTCGAGCAGGTCCCGGGTGGGATGACCGCTCTTGCTCAGGTGATAGCTACACGTCGGACAGCCGCTCACAATCGGCTGCCCCGTCGTCTGTGCCATCGCTTCATGCGCCATCTGCTGCGCCAGGTCGGGATCGGTCTGCGGCAGAAGGCCACCCGCACCGCAGCACAGCGGCTCGTCCCCCGCGATGTCATCGACCTGTTCCGAAAGCCGCCCGAGCACCTGCCGAGGCGCATCCACCTTGAGCCGTCGCGACAAGTGACACGGTGCGTGATACGTCGCCTGCGGCAGCTTCTTCGCAATCGGCAGCGCAGCCAGATACGGCAAGATCAGCTCGCCAAAGTGCAGCACCTTCGGCACAAGCGGCACACCATGCTGCGGATAGACCACCTTTAATAGGTACGTACACGCCGAGCACGTCGTCACCAGCATCGACAGCTCCGACACCTTCTGCGCCAGCGACTCTGCGTACAGCCGGAACGACTCTTCCAGGCCCGCTGCGTACAGTGCATAGCCCGCGCTTCCCACCGTCAGCAGTCCGTAGCTTGGCAGATCGGCGCGATGTTCCCGCACCCGATCCAGCACCGACAGCAGCTGTCGCGCTTCCACTTCCGGCCCTTCGGCATGCTGACGACGCGGTAGACACGACGGCAGCAGCCCAATGTCACCCGGCTTGGCCAGCCTCGTCGACAGCTGCGGATCACGCAGGATCGCGCGCGACGCCTCTTGCGCCCGCTGAAACACCCGCTCGGGCAGATCGACCAGCGCCGGATGCGCCACATCTGCTCGCTCGGCCAGCATTCGCCCCCGAACCAGCTGCTGCGCTGGCTCCACCTTGTGCAGACACGCACTTGTACACGCGCCGCAGCCCGTGCAGCCATACAGCGGCAGCGCTTGCGACGGCGAGGCTTCTTCCCCCGCTTGCTTAAGCGACAGCAGGCTCGACATCTTGGCTTGGGGCGTCAGCGTCTCTTTGGCCGACGCGCGATACACCGGACAGACATGGCTACACAGCTTCGGACACAGCGAGCACAGCGACAGCGAGGTCGATAGATCGGGCATCGGCTACTCCGCACCCGCCAAAGCGAGCGCACTTGCAAGCGCAGCATTCAGATCGTTCGTCGGCGACACCACGTCCGGCACACACGCCGCCAGCGTCGCATCCGGGCTGCCCACCGCCAGCCCATGACGATACGTCCCACCGAGTACAACGCGATCAGGGAGCCGGTCGAGGAGCTGGGCCAAGTCCGCCAGCGGCAGCGCTGGAAGATGTCGCTGCACAAGCGGTCCCAGGGCCTGCCAGCGCGCGCACATCGCACCCAGCGGCGCCGCCACAAGCTCACGCAGCGCTGGAATCGGCAGCCAGGCATTTTGCGCGCCCAGGCGATGCGCCAGCTCTCGCATCGACTCTTGCGCCACCGTAATCGGCCCGGCTCCGTCGATCACCACCAGCCAGCGACCGCTCGGACCATTCCACGGAGCGCGATCGCCATCTTGCGACCACAGCGACTCACACAGCGCCCGCGACAGCAGCTGCACGCTGTGAACCCCGCAGCCACCATGCCAGCGACGCGCCAGCAAGATCGCCCGCAGCGCCGCCTGAGAGTCGTCAAACCCGAGCGTCAGCGTCGGTCGCACCGGCAGATGCCGTTCCACCCGCAGCGTCGCTCCCACCAGCGTCACTTGATCGTCCCACAGCGACAGCAGCTGTCCCAGATCCGGCCCAGTCGACCGTCGCGGCGCAGGCTGCGGCGGCACCGCCAGAAGCTGCCCATCTTTCCGCGCAAACAGCAGCTGCACCCGTCGATCATGTAGTCGGCCCGTCGATACGCTCGCTTCCAGTGGCTGCGGTGCCAGCAGCGCATCGCGCAGCGTCCGTCCATACGCCGACGGCGGCAAGTGACCGAGCGACAGCTCGTCTTTGTGGAGCCGCTCTTCTATGTCCAGCAGCGTCAGATCCACCGGCACCGTCACCAGCAGCGATGTCCGGTTTACCGTCACCGCCTTCGGCGCAAGCAGCAGCGACTGCCGAGGCCGTACCGAGCGATCTTCGACAAACAGCCGCCCCGGATTGAGCACCTGCGCCGGATCGCACACCTTCGACAGCGCCCGCAGAAGCGGCAGTCCTTCGCCTTGCTCATCGACCAGAAACGGCGCCCGCAGCCGCCCGACTCCGTGGTGATGACCGATCGTCGCTCCCGCCGCCAGCGCCGCTTCGATCGCGCCTTGCCAGATCTCATCGTAGCGCCGCTGATCGTCGCGCAGCTGCGCCGTCACGGGCTCGCCGCTCTGCGCATCTGCCCCCGCCGACAGCGCCCGCGTCATGAACGTAAAGTAGATCGAGCAGCCGTCGGGATACGCGTGGCTAAAGTGCGCCATGATGAGCGCGTGCGGCAGCGTCGCCGCCCGGACCTTCTGATACAGCGCAGGCAGCCGGTCCCACGTCGCCGCAAACTCCATCGTGTCGGCCATCGCCCCCGCCGCAAACGCCTTGGGCCACTTGAAGCTCACGTCGTAGCGGTGTCGCAGCCAGTGCTCGCCCGGCTCTGGGCCCAGGTCGCGTCCACCCAGCCGCGCAATCTCATCCCGAATCAGCTGCTCTTCCGTCGCCGTCGTCGTCGGTTCCCCTTCGCAGCCAATGATCAGCAGACAGCCGACGTGCAGCCGTGACAGCAGCGAGTCGAGGATCTGCCCCATCGGCTCGGTCTTTTGCAGCGCCGCCTGCACCAGCCACCGCTCCAGCCGGTGCTTGGCCCGCTCCGCGTCCGGTCGCAGCAGCGCCAGCAGATCGCCCAGCTCCAGCGGCCTTGGCGACCGTCCCAGCTCAAACTTGCCGACCAGCCCCGACAGCTGCCCGAGGATTCGCCCCGCCGTCCCGCTCAGGTTCGTAAACAGAGGCTGGTTCAGGCTCGGCCCGCTCTTGCCCGTCCCCGCCAGCAGGGTATCGAGTTCGTCATACAGCCGCACCACCGCCGGACGCAGCCCCCGCCCCAGGATCTGCGCAATCGCTCCGCAGCCGCTCTGCACGTCGGGAAACCAGTAGCCCCGCAGCAGCCGCTTCTGCGGCACCGCCACCAGCGACAGCGTCGCCTCACACAGAAACCCGAGCCGTCCCTCGCTTCCCACAAACAGCTGCACCCAGTCCGGCCCCTTGTGCGTCCCGTCCACCGTCAGCCGCTCGCCCGTGCCTGTCACCACCGTCAGCGATGACACCATGTCTTCGATCTTGCCGTACTTCGTCGACATCTGGCCCGCGCCCCGCGTCGCCAGCCAGCCACCCACCGTCGAGCACATGATCGATGACGGAAAGTGCCCAATCGACAGCCCCTGCCGATTCAGCGCTTCTTCCAGGTGCCAGCCATTCCAGCCCGCCCCGCACGTCACCGTCATTCGATCGCGATCCACCGTCAGCGAGCGCAGCTTCTTGCAGTCCACCACCAGCCCGCCCGCATCCGGCATCGCTCCGCCCGTCACCCCCGAGCCCGCACCAAACGGCGTCAGCTTCACCTTCTGCTGCGCCGCCAGCGTGACCACCTGCTGCACGTCTTCGATGCGACGCGGCCAGCACACCGCCGCAGGCAGCACCCCCGCAGGCTGTCCCGCCGCCACTTGCAGCAGTCCCCGCGCCCACATGTCGCGTCGGTACGCCTGTAGGTCTTCCGGCTGCGTCGATACCTGCGACCCACCGAGCCGTCGCACAAGCTCCGCGAGCCAGGGCGGCGAATCGAACACACTTCCACCATCGTGAGAAGGACGAGACGAGCTTTGCACATCCGCACCTTAGCAAATGCCTTACCGGCTGTGGGGCGCGTCCTCGCTGCCTTTGGACCGACGGACCATGCCGCCGTAGTAGTCGATCACCGGCGCAAGCTGATCCCGAAGCTTCCCGTCGCTCCGCGCCAGCGTCCGCCCAATCCGATACGCCGCCAGCAGCACCGTCCGCGTCTGTTCCCCCAGGTGCAGCACCGAGTCCGACAGCGGCTGCTCAATCGCCGCGAACTGGCCTTGCAGTCGGGCCAGCAGGTTCCGCCGTGCCAGCCGATCCGCGATCAGATCCACTTCCAGCTTCGTCGGATCGCGCCCGTCGTCTTCATCCGCCAGCGACGCAAAGTAGCCCGGCTGCGTCCGCACCGCGTCCAACACCCGTGACAACATCTCGGCCTCGCCGCCGCGCAGCCGTCCGTTCGAGTGCCGCCGATCCTCTTCCGTCAGCGTCCGTAGCCCCGGCAGCAGCGCCTGCGCCTCTTTCAGCAGCGCTTCCACTTTTTCGATCCGCCGCGTCAGCTCCGACAGCGGCATCTCCATCACCGACGAGTTCTTGCTATCCGTCTTGGGCATGATCGATTCCTTTGTGGCCAGTTGAAAAGCGCCCCACAGCGTAGCCTTCACCCAACCACCCGCAACCACCCCCCGTCGGAAAATAATATTTTCAAGCCGAGAACCCAGCCTCCCAACCCGCCCCATCGCAAGTACCGCCAGGTACTCTGAAAGTACCGCCAGGTACTC
>ERZ724519.668-NODE-668-length-14564-cov-4.104142_pt1 | contig 14564 bp, 11 predicted proteins | sample MGYA00376052_ERZ724519 | MGnify/ENA primary metagenome ERZ724519 (study PRJEB28724, sample SAMN07190883) | activated sludge metagenome | isolation source: activated sludge of sewage treatment plant in Hong Hong | place: Hong Kong | collected 2016-03-17 ... | reverse complement strand
CTGACGGAACAACCGCTGCAAGAGGGTGAAAAGCAGTTGCAGGTTGATCACATACAATAACAGACTGATGAAATGACCGAAGGCCGCGGAACGTCCGGCCAGGCTGCGTTCGATCGCGAAAAGGGCCGAAGCGACAGGCCGGAAAGGCTGGATGCTGTTCTCGTAAACTTTACCCGGGCTGAGAATTTCAGGGATGCCGTTAACGCCCTTTTGAACCGCTTCGTTCTTGAGAATAAGGACTTCGTCGTCCAGCGCGTAATCAAACGTCAGCGTGTTGCCGTACAACAGCAGGGCCAGCAGGCTCAACAGCAACCGGATGCTCCACCCGCTAATGGATGTGCTGGATTTGACCGGCGCGGCCATTTGGCCAGGCGCGTGCTTATTGCGCTTGTTCATCCGGAAGGAAAGGTACGAGGATTCCCGAACTGGCCGGGAATGGCAGGCAGACGGTTATTCTACCGTCACCGATTTCGCCAGGTTCCGCGGCTGGTCCACATTGCATCCGCGCATGACGGCGATGTGGTAGGAGAGCAGTTGCAGCGGAATCACCGAAACGATCGGCACCAGTACGTCATCCGTTTCCGGGATCTCGATCACATAGTCGGCAAGTTCCTTGACGTTCTTGTCGCCTTCGGTCACCACCGCGATGATCTTCCCTTTCCGGGCTTTCACTTCCTGGATGTTGCTGACCACCTTTTCGTACGTATCGTTCTTGTTGGCGATCACGACCACCGGCATCTCGTCGTCGATGAGGGCGATCGGTCCGTGCTTCATTTCTGCGGCGGGATATCCTTCCGCGTGGATGTAGGAGATCTCCTTCAACTTCAACGCGCCCTCGAGCGCTACGGGGAAACCATAGCCACGGCCGAGGTACAGGAAGTTGCGGGCATCCTTGAACTTGGAAGCGAGGTCGATGACCTGTTCGTTGGTCTTCAACGCCTTTTCAACTTTTGCCGGAAGCGCCTCCAATTCGTTCAGCAACTGGTGGAAGCGGGAGTCGTTCACCGTTCCGCGCGTGCGGGCGATCTGCAGGGCCATCAGGGTGAGGACGGCCACCTGCGCGGTGAAGGCTTTGGTGGATGCTACGCCGATCTCCGGACCGGCGTGGGTATAGGCGCCGGCATGGGTAGCGCGCGGGATCGAAGAGCCGACCACGTTGCAAACACCGAAGATCAACGCGCCTTTTGCCTTGGCAAGTTCAATGGCTGCCAGCGTGTCGGCGGTTTCACCCGATTGCGAGATCGGGATCACAATATCGTCTTCGTAAATGATCGGGTTCCGGTAACGGAATTCCGATGCGTATTCGACTTCCACCGGAATGCGGGCGAGTTCTTCGAAGAGGTACTCGGCGACCAGCCCGGCGTGCCAGGAGGTTCCGCAACCGATGATCAGGATGCGTTTCGCGTTCGCGAACTTCTTCTCGTATTCGGAGATGCCGCCCATGCGGAGGAAACCCTTCTGCGCGTCGATGCGTCCCCGCATGCTGTCCCAGATGGAACGCGGCTGTTCGTAGATTTCCTTCAGCATGAAGTGATCATAGCCGCCTTTTTCCAACTGCTCGAGTTTGAGTTCGAGTTCGTGGATATACGGCGTCTTCACCTGGTTCTCGATCGTCTTGACGGTCAGTTGTCCTTTGTTGACAAAGCCGAGTTCGCCATCGTTCAGGTAAATGACGTTGTTGGTGTATTCGATGATCGGCGTAGCGTCGGAGGCGACGAAGAATTCGCCTTTCTCTTTGCCGACACCGATGACGATCGGACTGCCTTTGCGGGCGCAGATGAGCTGGTCCGGATGGTCTTTGGAAAGGACCACGATCGCGTAAGCGCCGATCACCTCGCCCAACGCCATGCGTACGGCTTCGTCCAGGGATACCTGGGCGTTTTCAAAAATGTCCTCGATCAGGTGCACCAACACTTCGGTATCGGTGTCACTGCGGAATTCGTGGCCGCGCTTGCTCAGCTCAGCCTTGATCGAAGCGTAGTTCTCGATGATACCGTTGTGGATGATGGCGAACCGTCCTTTTTGCGAATAGTGCGGATGCGCGTTCCGGTCGTTCGGCTCACCGTGCGTAGCCCAGCGGGTGTGCCCCATCCCGATATTGCCCTTCGTGTCCTTGTCTTTCGCGAAGTCGTGCAGGTCACTCACCTTGCCGGCTTTCTTGAAAACCTTCAGGTCGCCATTCAGAATGGCGATGCCGGCGCTGTCGTACCCGCGGTATTCCAGTCGCTGCAGTCCTTTGATCAGGATCGGGTAAACATCACGCTTGCCGATGTATGCTACGATGCCACACATGTGTTGTCAGGGTTAGGGTAACTTGGTGTAATAAAGCTTGAGTTTCATGCGGTCCGCAACGTTTTTGCCGCTCCCGAGGATCGCCCGTGCGGCCTGGACACCCGAACCGGAGATGACCAGGTAAAAGCCGTTGTTCCCGATACGGTCGTCCAGGATCGCCTGGATCTGCCGTGCAAGGTTGAAACGGTACGTGCGGGTCGAAGCATCCAACCCACCACCATAGTAACCGCTGGTCTCGAAGTAGTCGAGGGGGAATCCAACGTTGCCGTTCGCGTCAAGGGCCAGCACGAGTAGATTAGCCGGTGCCGGGTATCCGTTGGTGGAACCATCGGTGAGCGTGATATTCAACTCCGCTTTGTTCACCACGATACTACCCGAATCCTTAAAATGTTTCAAAAACGGCATTGAAATTTTGATTTTGGTGCCCGACATGGACTGCAGATACGTCAGACTGTCGCCGTCCGTAGAGTCGCGCAACTGCCGTCCGACCGCCAATTCACCGAATTCGTGCTCGAAACGGTTCACCCGGCCTCCGGTAAGGGTGAACTGGTACACCCGCGCAGTGTTGGTGGTATCGTGGTAATAGAGGTTCAACCGGCTATTGAAGACGTCGATGGTCGAAATACAGCCCTTGCCGGCTGCGGTATTGCCTTCAGATTCAATGTATATGCCTTTGAAATAGTTCCGCCAGCTTGAATTTCCGGAAAGTGCGGGTTGACCGCTTAGCGAAACGATCTCATTAGCCAGCGCAAGGTCGAGCGGAATGCGCAACTGCGGAGATACCGTGTCGCTGTCAACGACGATCCTGGTATAAGGTTGGGGGACGTACGCGCGTGTTCCGATCGGTTGGTCTTCGCGGGCGAAGTCCTTGAAACTGTAATAGGTCGAACCGGGATTGATATTCTCCTTAAGCCGGTAGACCGTTACGGTTTGTGCCGTGGTGGTATCGGCATAATAACCCGAATAAAAGAGTTGCAGGACGAGCGAGTCTACGGTACTCAGGTTGACAAACGTCGGACTACCCTGTAACAAGACCTCGGCGTAGATGGACGCTTTGGTCTTGCCGAACACCGGATCGCCATAGGCGCCCAGGAGGGAAGCCGAAAGTTCGTCGCCCCGGACGGAATCTTCCGTCAGGACCCTGCAGTCGATCGTTGCCGAATCGGAATAAGCGGTTGACAGCGGGTCGCTTTCGGGCAAAACCGACAATCCGAGTTCTTCCGAGTCTTTACATCCGCTCAGAAAGGCGAACGCAAGCAGGGCCGGAAAAAAACATTTCCTCCACACGGATGCGGAGGAAATGTTCTTTTGAGGTTGATCGGTAATTGGGTTGGCCCCGGGGCCGAAAAGACCGGCCAGGAAACGGCCGGCGGAGTTTGCGAGCATATCAGTCTACGAGAGCCGGCTCGTTTTCCAGCAGTTCGTCATAAAAGTCCGAACAGGCGCCGACGAAGTTGCCGTCGTCGTCGAATGGTGAATACTGGAGAACGGGCTTATTGGTTTTCTTGAGGTAAGTATCGAGTGCGGAATGTTTGGTGTCGCAACCGCGTACGATCCCGTCGCTGAGCTTCATCGCGGCCAGGTGCACATTGGCCATGGAGGGCTCTTTATATAGCTTCAGGTCGTCCGGGGTGACACCGTCCATTTTGAGTTTCTTCACCAGGTTCGGCGTGAAATTTTCTTCCATGTCCTGGAGGTAGGAAGAATACACGATGCGCGAATTGCGGAACATCGGGTCGTCCTTATAACCGGTCTTTACGAAGAACGGGATCAGGCTGGTCATCCAGCCATGACAATGGATCACATCCGGTGCCCAGCCAAGTTTTTTCACGGTTTCCAGTACGCCTCGACAGAAAAAGACCATCCGGTCTTCGTTATCCTTGTGGAACTTCTTCTTCGCGTCACGGAAAACGTTCTTCCGCTGGAAATATTCTTCGTTGTCGATGAAATAAACCTGCATCCGGGCACTCTGGATCGAGGCTACCTTGATGATGAGCGGATGATCCGATTCGTCGATGATCAGGTTCATGCCGGAGAGGCGGATGACTTCGTGGAGTTGGTTCCGACGCTCGTTGATCACACCAAAACGGGGCATGAACGTCCGGATCTCTTTTCCGCGCTCCTGGACTCCTTGCGGCAGCCGGCGGGCGATGTTGGATACTTCTGTGACTTCCAGGAAAGGGGTAATTTCCTGGGAAACGAATAGTACTTTCGCCTTCTTCATTATAGGAAATGAATGGTTAAACAGCTGCAAAGATACACATAATAAGGGTACGCTTCAATATGCGCAAGCCCCCTGACCGAAAAACAATCGATTTTTAAGAAAAAAAGGACTTATTTAAGTTTAATAGTTTGATCATCAGATTGGTAAGTCCGAACGACAAGATGGTCGCCCAAAGCGCTTGATTACGATCAAATGTTCGTATTTGATAAGATAAAACCACTTCAGACCGTCATTCATGAGTGGAAGTCGACTGGTCTTCGGATCGGTTTCGTGCCCACCATGGGTGCCTTGCACCCCGGCCATATTTCCCTGGTGGCGGAAGCGCATCGGCAGTGCGATCGGGTCGTCTGCAGCATCTTCGTCAACCCGACCCAGTTCAACAACCCCGACGACCTCAAACGCTACCCCCGGATGCCGGAGGCCGACCGATCCATGTTGGAGCAAGCTGGTGTTCACCTGCTGTTCACACCGGACGAACAGGAGATTTACCCCGGCGAATTGGAAAAAGACAATGCCCCCACGATCGATCTGGGCAGGCTGGAGCAGGTCATGGAGGGCAGCCATCGCCCCGGCCATTTTCGAGGGGTCGTACAAGTCGTATCCCGGCTCTTCGATATCGTTAAGCCCGATGTAGCCTTTTTCGGCGAGAAGGATTTCCAGCAACTGGCGGTCATCCGTGAAATGACCCGACAGCTCCGGCTGCCGGTTACGATCGTCGGCTGTCCCACCCTGCGCGAACCGGACGGGCTGGCGATGAGTTCCCGCAACCTGCGCCTCACCACGGCTCAACGGCAGGAAGCGGTGGCGATCTCCCGGGCACTTTTTTATGTGCGCGACAACATCGCCCACGTACCGGTCGATGAGCTGTTGTTCCGGGCCAAAGAGAAGATCGAAGCCTCGGGTCAGCTCAGGTTGGAATACCTCTGTCTTGCCGATGAGGAAACGCTCGAGCCGGTACACCCGGCACACCTCCCCGAACACATGCGCTGCTGCGTAGCCGCATGGCTCGGCGATGTCCGGTTGATCGATAATGTCGGAATCGTGCTCGGCGAAAGCTGAAGATTGACCGCGAGAGTTCCGAGTTTCGAGTTGAAATTGATGCCGGGTCATTTGTTGGATTGACTATCTACAAATTACTATTCGCTATTCGCTATTCGCTATTCGCTATTCGCTATTCGCTATTCACTATTCGCTATTCACTATTCACTATTCACTATTCACTGTTTACTGTTTACTGTTCACCCTCCAGTCACCGACTTGACAAAATCAGAAAATTGTCTTAGATTTACGGACAAATGTCCACCGCCCCCCGCACCAACTCTTCCCTCGAGTTCCAATTGAACAGAGCCGTCGCCTCGCTTTTTCGTGAGCGCGCCTCCGGTCGAAAGGTTACCTATGCCGAGTTGCTTTCCGACAAGATGCTCATCATTGCCGCCATCCGGATCGGCATTCCGTATTCGCTCTTCGAGTTGATCCTGAAATACACGCCCTTCTCCGAGGCCGATTGGGCTTCGTTTCTGAATATTTCCACCAAATCGCTGCAGCGATACGAGCAGAATCGTCGGTATCATTTCAAGCCCCTGCAATCGGAAAAGATCATCGAACTCGCGGAGGTCACCCGGCTGGGCCTGGACGTGTTCGGGAATATGGAAAAGTTCCGGCTATGGCTGGACGCCCCCAACTACGCGCTGGGTAACATGAAACCGGTCGAGCTGCTGCGCGATTCCTACGGCAAGGAGATGGTTGTGGCGGAGTTGAACCGCATCAATTACGGTATTCTTTCCTGAGCGGTGGAAGTCTTTCGCCTCAGCCGCGACCGTTACGCGCGCACCCTGTCGGGAGAAGGCGCCGCCAGGACCGGCGGCCGGTGGAACTCGCCGGGTGTTGAGATGGTCTATACGGCGATGAACCGCTCCCTTGCCATGGCCGAGGTGGCCGTGCACCTCAGTCTGGCCATGCTGCCCGAGGATTATCGCATGATCACGATCGAGATCCCCGACCGTGTATCCCGTCACCAACTCGCGTTGAAAAGACTCCCGGCCAACTGGAAAGCATTTCCGCATCCCGCCGCGACGCGCGCGCTCGGAGATCGTTTCATTGCCGAAGGCAAACACTGCATCCTGATCGTTCCCTCAGCCATCACCCAGGGCGACTTCAACTATCTTCTCAACCCACGTCATCCCGATTTCAAAAAGATCCGCATCCGGAAGGTGGAGGCGTTTCCGTTTGACAAGAGGATGGTGCGGTAAGGCGAGGGACGAGGGACGAAGGGCGAGGAGGAGCCGCATGCTACGAATCGTCCATTGAAATGAAGCAACCGAATATTCAGCGCAAAGACTTGACAGTTGTTACCAAATATGGTAACTTTGATTGCTGACTTTTCGTCTTATGCCTGTCATCCATCAACTAGGGGCGATCCGAATACTCGTTTACTCCCGGGACCATGCTCCGCCTCACTTCCATGCGGTTGTTGCTGAGTACGAGGCGCTGATCGAAATCAAGACGTTAAAAGTAATAGCCGGTCATCTGCCCAAAAGGCAATTGCAAACCGTCATCCGCTGGGCCCGCCAGCCGCATAACAATCAACGGCTCCTGGAAACGTTTCACGTCCTTAATCCGGTAAAAAGAAAATGAAAAACTCCCCAAAACTTCCGCGTATCCTGAAGGTGCTTTCTGTCCGTAATCACCAGGTTCACTGCGTGTTCAACAATGGAGAGACCCGGCGGATCGATTTTATCAAACTCTTTTCCAAGTGGAAGGTGGGCAAGAAGGATCCGGAATATCCGCTACTCGATTCCAGGGTATTCAACAAGGTCCGGGTACATAACCAGACGCTCGCCTGGGATAACATTCGGCTCGAAATTCCTGGGCCGGATGGTCAACCCGTAGAGGTTCCATACGAAATCGATCCGGATATTTTGTACAAGAACAGTGATCCGTTGAATGAACCGGCACACCGCTTCTTCTTCGGTAGTGTGATAAGGCAATTACGCGAAGCAAGCGGATTGTCGCAGGAGGAACTGGCATTACGGAGCGGGACGAGTAAATCTTATCTCTCTCGTGTGGAGAATGACACGATAGAGCCAGGGCTGACGACCTTATACAAGATCATCGAAATCGGGTTAGGCGGGAAGTTGTCGATCGAGGTGAAGAAGCGAAGATGACTGCTGTACGTTGAAATTGGGATCAGGATCGAGATGCGAGCATAAGGCATCGAACTCGAGCTGCCTACTGCGAACTGCCCGCTGCCAACTGAAAAACTCCAGGCACCCAGCCCACAGTGCTTGCATTGGCACCGGCTTCCTTGTAACTTTCGTTCAGCCGAAGTATGTCCACGCACCGTCAACTCGAAAATCAATGGATCGCCAACTTCCGCCGCGGCCCGCTCGTGGATGCGGATTCCGGGAAGTTGAGGATACGCATTGCCCATCAGTTGTTTTACGGAAGAGAAACGGAGGATTATCCCGCCGACCTGCCCGAGAATTTCCGGGCGTTCGTAGGAGAGCATGCCGAGCTGCAACGAACCGAGGCCGTCCGCCAACTCCTGGCTTTTCTGCAGCCTGCCGGCATCTCCCTCGATTACGAACGGGTGCTCCGACACCTGGAATTACAACCGGACGATTTTTTAAAACTCGTAAAACGGACCCGGTACATCCTCCAAACCCTCGCGCACGCCCGCGACGATTTCGATACCGCCAACCCGTTCCGCGAACTGGGCGGCGACCTGGCCTTTCTCCAGCGACTCGCCAGCGGTGAAGCTGCGAGTCAGCTGCACCTCTTCGAAGAGCTCGACCTGCCCGACCTCTACAACCGGCTCGGGACACTTCCTCCCGGATACGGAAACGATCCGCTCATCCGGCAGCTTTTTACCCGCATCGAAGGCGGCAACGAGAGTTTCTTCCTGACCGGCAAGGCCGGCACCGGGAAATCCACTTTCCTGCACTACTTCGCCCAGCAGACCAAAAAGAAGGTGGTCATCACCGCTTTCACGGGTATTGCTGCCGTGAATGTCGGCGGACAAACCCTGCATTCGTTCTTCCTGTTCCCGTTGAAACCGCTGCTTCCGGAGGACCATGAGATCCGGCGGTTTGAAGAACACTCCGACCGGTACAAGATCATCCGGGAAATGGATACGCTGGTCATCGACGAGGTATCCATGCTGCGGGCCGACCTGCTGGAGGCCATCGACTATTCCCTGCGCATCAACGGTGGGGATCCCGACCGACCGTTCGGCGGAAAACAGATCATCTTTGTCGGGGACGTTTTCCAGTTGCCCCCCGTGACCGACGGCGAGGACGAAGTGGAAGCCGTCCTGTTCAGCCGGGTGTTTCGCAGCGAGTACTTCTTCGACAGTCCCGCGTATCGTAAACTGGCGCCGGTCTATTTCGAGTTCCGGAAATCCCACCGCCAGCAGTCCGACCGGGCCTTCGTGGACCTGCTCGACAAGGTCCGCCTTTGCCAGGCAGACCGCGAAGATCTGGAGCGGCTCAACCGACGTTTCGATCCTTCCTTCTCCGTAGATGCGGGTGAATTCGTTATAACATTGACTACCAACAACGCAATTGCCCGAGCCGAGAACGCGCGCAGGCTCCGGGAGCTGCCCTATGCATCCCTCTTCTTCGAGGCCACGATCGAGGGAGATTTTCGCGAGCAGAAATACCCGACGTCTCGCGTACTGGAGCTGCGCCGGGACGCCCAGGTCATCTTCATCAAGAACGATCCCGGCGGCCGCTGGGTCAACGGTACCATCGCCAAGGTGGATTTCATCGCGCAGGACTTCCTGCAGGTGCGGCTGCAGGACGGCTCCGTACACAAAGTGGAACGCGTGCAGTGGGAGAACCGGAAATTCAAGTACCGGCGGGATCAGGGCAAGATCGTTTCCGAAGCGCTTGGCACCTTCACGCAGTTTCCCGTGAAGCCGGCCTGGGCCATCACCATTCACAAAAGCCAGGGCCTGACCTTCGACCGGGTGATCATCGACCTGGGCCGGGGCGCGTTCGTGAATGGACAACTGTACACCGCCCTCAGCCGCTGCCGCACACTCGACGGCATTGTCCTAAAACGCCCCATCCGACCCCACGACCTCATCATGGACCGGCGCATCGTCGCCTTCCACGAGACGGAGCAGTTGCTACACCGGCTGGATGAGAGCACCGGGTGGAACGTAAATCAAAGCTCAAAGATTTGATCTGGTTGAATTTGGATGGGAGCTTTATTGTGCTCACAACCAAATGTTGCATTCCTGAGTTGTAGATTTGGCCGGTAGCGAGCAGTGATTCACTCAAACCAGGACTGAAATTTTGTATTTTTGATTTGTTGGATGGCAGACAAGGCATACATAACACCCAATGTTTTAAAATGGGCGCGTGAATCAGCAAGAATGGCTGAAGAAACGGCTGCAGCCAAAGTGGCTGTGACCATAGATAGACTGCGTGAATGGGAGTCGGGAGTAAGTCAACCGACGATCAGACAAGCTCAAGTATTGGCAAAGGCATATAAAAGACCTTTTGCTTTGTTCTTCTTACCAGAGATCCCGCGAGACTTTCAACCCCTTCAAGATTTTAGAAGATCCGGATCAAAGGCCTTAACAACCTCCTCGATTTTCATTATTAGAGAAATTCAGCAAAAACAGTCCTGGATCAGCAACGCATTCTTGGAAAACCAAGAACGAAAGTTGCCTTTTGTGGGTCGATTCTCTATAAAAGACAATCCGCAGGTTGTGGCGAAAGATATTTTGGACACTTTTCAAATTAACCCCGCATCATACATATCCAACAATCCAATCAAGGAATGGATAGATGCCGCAGAAACCAATGGCATTTTCGTTTCAAGGACAAGTTTCATTCACACCAGACTAAAGCTGGATGCAGAGGAGTTGCAGGGTTTTGCCATTGCTGACCCCTACGCCCCATTCGTTTTCGTAAACTCCGATGATTGGAACGCTCCTCAGTTGTTCACGCTTGTCCATGAATTGGCTCATATTTGGATTGCAGAGACTGGGATTTCCAATGAAATTGAAAAAGACATTAAACAGAAAAACAAATATCATCCGACTGAACTCTTCTGCAATGAGGTGGCTGCGAATGCGTTGATGCCTTCACCAATCGTTTTGAATCTTGAGGCTTCAAAATTTCACTCTGCTCAAAACATTTCTGCAATCGCCAAACAATTCGGAATTAGCACCTATGCGCTACTTGTACGAGCACTTAATCTTGGTATTATTTCTAAGCATGCTTATCAGATTCTAAAGCAGCAAGCTGATACAGACTTCGCTCACTATCTGAAAATGCAAGCGGAAAGAAGACTGAGGCAAAAAGAACTAGAGAAGACGGGAGGGCCTGATTATTTTCTATTGCAGTTAAATAGAAATAGCAGGCTGTTTACCCAAACAGTATTGGATGCTTTTCGTGGTGGCTTCATTGAACCAACGCTGGCAAGTGATTTACTTAATGTCCAGGTTAACAAGTTTCAAAAACTTGAATCGCTTATTTATAAATGAGCGCTGCGGCACATAAATACTGTCTGGATGCCAATGTGTTGATTCAGGCATGGCAAAAGTATTATAGTCCAAGATTTTGCCCTGACTATTGGAACGTGCTAAACGCGCTTGGAGATAAAGGCATAGTCCAAATCCCTGAAGCAGTTTTTGAAGAAATTGTAAGAACAGAAGATGAACTTTCCCGCTGGTTAAAGGCAAGCAAAATCCCCGTCACAAAGATAAGTGAACCCATTACCCGCTGCTTACAGAGGATCTATGAAGCAGCTCCGACCCATAAGTTCTTGGTAGACAACACACGAGCGCGTTCATTAGCCGACCCTTGGGTAATAGCACATGCTCTCCATGAAGGTGCAACAGTTGTGACAAAGGAAGAAAAAGTGACCGCCATTAACTCAAACAAGATAAAAATCCCGAATGTATGCGATAACATGGGTGTGAGATGGATCGATGACTTCCAGTTTATTGATGAGGCGGGTATCCGATTTGACTGTTCCTTAAGGTGAGTTATACCTGTATCGCAACCAATTACCTCCCTATAACCTGTTTCGGTTTGGGTAATTTGAGTCCATATTTTAACAGTATGATGGTAGGGAAGTGAGGTTCAACCAAAACCAGGTACTTTCTATCACGGAGTCATCAACCAAGATTATCCAATATTAAATCCTCTGCAAACACCCCGTACCGATTGACCCGGATTGTCAGTCCACAGCAGTTTGCTCGCGCCGAAAGAACGCCCTGAACCTTTATTTTCGCTCCACCCTTTCACCGGTTCCAGCCGATACCTGATCCGATTTGCCATATGAGTTTTCAGACCATCCTCGACCACTATCGTCAACATGCCTTTTCCGAACGCGACAAAGGCGCCCGCTTCGAGCGGCTGATGCAGGCCTACCTGCAGACCGACCGCCGCTATGCCGACCAGTTCCGCCACGTCTGGCTCTGGAACGAGTTCTTCGGACGACAGGACCTGGGCGGAGGCGATACCGGCATCGACCTGGTCGCTGAGACCATCACCGGCGAGTACTGGGCCATCCAGTGCAAATGCTACCGGGAAGACGCCATCATCGACAAGCCGGCCGTGGACGGCTTCCTCGCCACCTCCGGCAAGACTTTTCGTGACAAGGCGGGTAAGGTGACGCGATTTGCGCACCGGCTCTGGATCTCCACCACCAACCATTGGGGACCGAACGCCACCGAAGCCATCAAGAACCAACATCCGGAAGTCACCCGCCTCAACCTTTCCGAATTGCTCGAGGCCGCGGTCGATTGGCAAAAGCTCGAAAAGGGCGTGCACGGTGAAGCGGCCCGGGCGCCGAAAAAGCAATTGCGCCCCCACCAGGCGGAAGCCGTCGAGAAGGCGCATCTCCACTTCAGGAAAAACGACCGGGGCCAGATGATCATGGCCTGCGGCACCGGCAAGACGTTCACCTCGCTGCGCATCGCCGAGAAGGAAACCAAAGGAAAGGGACTGGTGCTCTTCCTCGTGCCGTCCATCGCCCTGCTCGGACAGACTTTGCGCGAATGGACAGCCGATGCCGAAGAACCGATCAACGCCATCTGCATCTGTTCGGATCCGGAGATCAGCAGGAAGAAAGCGAAACAGGAAGACAGCGACGGCTTCAGCACCATCGACCTTGCCCTGCCGGCTTCGACCGATACGAAGTACATCCTCAACCAGTTCCGGCAGCTTCGGGAGAAGAAAGCCAGGGGTATGACCGTCGTCTTCTCGACCTACCAGTCCATCGAGGTGGTTTCGAAGGTGCAGAAAGCCCTGTTGAAAGAAGACGATGCCGAATTCGACCTCATCATCTGCGACGAAGCCCACCGGACCACCGGTGTGACCCTTTCCGGCGAAGACGAATCGGCCTTCACCAAGGTACACGACGACCGCTTCCTGCGGGGTACGCGCCGCCTGTACATGACGGCAACGCCCCGGCTGTACAACGATGACGTGAAGAGCAAAGCCGCCCAGGCTGATGCTGTGCTGTGCTCGATGGACGATCCGGACTTGTACGGCGAAGAGTTCTACCGCATCGGCTTTGGCGAGGCGGTAGAAAAACAGTTGCTCACCGACTACAAGGTGCTGATCCTCACCCTCAGCGACCAGGACGTGCCCGCCTCGGTGCAACGGGCCTTGTCGGGCGGGGAATCCGAGATCAATGCCGACGATGTCACCAAGCTCATCGGTACGGTGAATGCGCTTTCCAAGCAGTTCATCGGCGACGGCGGCATGACCCGGGCAACCGACCCGGAACCGATGCGCCGCGCGGTGGCTTTTTGCCAAAGCATCCAGGTCTCCAAGAAGATAACGGGCGCCTATAACACCGCCGCGGAAGCCTATCTGAAGGCCCTGCCCGAAGCGAAGCGCGAGTCCATGATCACCGTGCAGGCGCAGCACATCGACGGTACGATGAGCGCACCGCGGCGCGATGAATTGCTGTCCTGGCTCAAGGAAGAAACCCCCGAAGGCGAGTGTCGCGTACTCACCAACGTGCGTTGCCTGAGCGAAGGGGTGGACGTCCCCTCCCTCGACGCGGTGCTCTTCCTCTCCGCCCGCAATTCTCAGGTGGACGTGGTCCAGAGCGTGGGCCGCGTGATGCGCCGCGCCCCGGGCAAGGAGTTCGGCTACATCATCATACCGGTGGTGACGCCTGCCGACGTGGAACCGGAAAAAGCCCTCGACGACAACGAACGCTACAAAGTAGTCTGGACCGTGCTCAACGCCTTGCGGGCGCACGACGACCGCTTCAACGCGCTCGTGAATAAGATCGAACTCAATAAGAAACGCCCGGATAAGGTGGTGATCGGGACCAGCGGGACCAAGTTCGATCAGAACGACCGGGTGTCAGTGGTCAACGAGGACCAGGTGGGCTATGGCGAGGGACAAAAACTCGGACAGCAGCTCGCTCTCAAGTTCGAGCAGTTGCAGTCGGTGGTGTATGCCCGGCTGGTGCTCAAGGTGGGCGACCGCCGCTATTGGGAGCAATGGGCACGCGACGTGGCCCAGATCGCCGAGCGGCAGATCGAGCGCATCGAACACCTTATCAAGACGCGCAAGGACCAGCGGGAAGCTTTTGAACGTTTCCTGACCGGCCTGCAGCAGAACATCAACCCCGGCATCAGCCGGCAGCAGGGCGTGGAGATGCTGGCCCAGCACATCATCACCCAGCCGGTCTTCGAGGCGCTGTTCGAAGGCTACTCCTTCGTGCGCAACAACCCGGTCTCCAAGGCCATGCAGGCCATGCTGGAACACCTGGAGCAGGGCAGCAACCTCACGAAGGATTCCGATACCCTGCAGAAGTTCTACGAATCCGTGCGCAAGCGGGCGGAGGGCATCGACAACGCCGAAGGCAAGCAGCGCATCATCATCGAGCTGTACGACAAGTTCTTCAAGGCCGCGTTCCCTAAGATGGTGGAACAGCTCGGCATCGTCTATACGCCGGTTGAAGTGGTGGACTTCATCCTGCATGCGCTGGACGGCGTCCTGCGCAGCGAGTTCGGGCGGGGACTGACCGAGGCGAACGTCCACATCCGCGATCCGTTCACGGG
>ERZ724519.644-NODE-644-length-14778-cov-5.836922_pt1 | contig 14778 bp, 11 predicted proteins | sample MGYA00376052_ERZ724519 | MGnify/ENA primary metagenome ERZ724519 (study PRJEB28724, sample SAMN07190883) | activated sludge metagenome | isolation source: activated sludge of sewage treatment plant in Hong Hong | place: Hong Kong | collected 2016-03-17 ... | reverse complement strand
CGATCTTCTTGACTATTGCCAGCCCCAGTCCGGTGCCCTTGGCCTTGGTCGTGACGTAGGGCTCGAAGGCGCGCGCCAGAATCTGCGGCGGGAACCCCGGGCCGTTGTCGCGCACCGTCAGGCGCGCGCGCGGACCATCCCGCACCAGCGCGATGTCGATGCGCGGCGAGGCGACGTCGGCAAGCGCATCCTCGGCATTGGTCAGCACGTTGTGCAGCACCTGCCGCATCTGGTTGGCGTCGGCCAGCACGCGCGCCAGCCCGGAAGGCGGGGCGGGCGCCACGGCGATCGTGGCCCGCGTGCTTTCGTAAAGGCCGAGGATCTCGGCCAGCAGCGCCGGCAGGTCGACGGCGGCGAGCTGGGGCAGCGGCGTGCGCGCGTATTCGCGGAAGTCGTTGACCATGTTCTTCATGGCCTCGACCTGGTTGACGATGGTCGTCGTGGCGCGGTCCAGGAGCTCCCGGTCGGTGCCGGACACGCGCTCGCCGAGCTTGATCTGCAGCCGCTCGGCGGCGAGTTGGATCGGCGTCAGCGGATTCTTGATCTCGTGCGCCAGGCGCTGCGCAACCTCGCCCCAGGCCGCGGAGCGCTGCGCCGCGATGAGATGCGTGATGTCGTCGAATACCACGACGTAGCCGCCACCGCCGCCGGCCGGCAGTGCCGTGCCACGTACCAGCAGGGTCTGCGGCGCGCCGTTGGCGCTTGCGGTTTCCAGCTGCTCCTGCCACTCGCCACCGCGCTTGGCAAACCCCTCGAGGATTGCCGCGGCAAGCGCTTCGTGGCGCGGCCAGTCCTGCAGCTTGAATTGCTCGAATCCGTCGAGGGCGTCGCCGAGGATGGATTGCGCTCCGCGGTTCGATGCACGCAGCCGGTAGCGCAGGTCGAAGGCCAGGACGCCCGCCGAGAGGTTGGCGAGTACGGACTCGAGATAGGCCTGGGCCGCCTCCACTTCCTGGCGGTGGTGCTCGGCCTGCGCACGGGCTTCGGCCAGTTGGTGCGTCATGCTGTTGAAGGAGTGGGTGAGGACGCCGAGTTCGTCGGAGGCCGCCACCGTCGCGCGCGGCGTGAAATCGCCCGCTGCCACGGCCTGCGTTCCTTCCGCCAGGATCAGCAGCGGGCGCGCGAGCCGCTCGGCGAGCAGGAAGGCGAGGCCGATCGCCGCGAACAGCGCGAGCAGCAGGGCCAGGGTCAACGTCAGCGTATAGATGCGCTTGAGCCCGGCGCGGCCGAGCTGCAGTTCCTGGTAGTCGCGGTGGGCGGACTCCACGCTCTGCGCGCTCTTGACGATGGACAGCGGCACGGCGAGCGTTAGTTGCAGGACGCGAGGCTCGACGCTCAGGGCGCCGCCGGTCACCGGCGCCAGCGCACGGACGAGTAGGCCGCCGCCCTCGGCATCGCCGACCAGGGTCAGGCCGCGGCCACCACGGGCGGCACGCAACTGTGTCGACGCGGGCACCGAAGGCAGGACCTGGCCGATCTCGGCGGAACTGCTGCCGAGGATCTGGCCGGAGAGCGTGAGCAGCGTCGCACTCTGCGCCCCGGTGCGTTCGCGCAGCCGGTTCAGGCGGCTGGGAGTGACGAAGGCCTCATCGCCGATATCGAGCGCGGCATCGCGCGCCTTGTCGAGCAGTTCGGACTGCAGCGACTCGAGCACGCTGCGGCCGAGGTTGAGCCCGCCCTCGAGCGCGGCATCGACGCGCACGTCGAACCAGGAATCGATGCTCTTCACCGCAAACTGCATCGAGACGCCATAGACCAGGGCGCCGGGCAGCACGGCCATCAGCGACAGCATCAGCAGCAGGCGCAACTTCAGGCGCGAGCCGAACACGCCGTCGCGCACGTCGCGTCGCAGGCGCCGCAACTGCAGGCCGACCAGTATCACCAGTGCAGCGGCGGCGATGCCGTTGATGGCCAGCAGCCAGGGGTAGTGCTCGGCGAACAGCGCCGTGTTGGCCGAGGCCGAGGCCAGCAGGAAGAGCAGGATGGCTGCGAGCGCGGCGACGACCGCCAGTGCCACCCTCACGGCGCCGCCCCGGCCGGGACGAACTGCCAGCGTAGCGGGCGCGTGTCCACGTGCAGGCCGCGGTCGGTGATCGCATCGACCTGGAAGGGCTTGGGCAGCTGGCTGCGGTCAAGGGCGAGGCGCACGGCGGCTTCATAGGTCTCGCCCGGCTTTACGACGTCCTTGTCGAGCACCGGCAGCGCCGCGATGCGGCCGACGACGCGCAGGGCCTCCTCGAGCGTGGCGAAGTTCTGGTGCAGGTTCCCGGTGGAAACCCGATACTGGCGCGTCAGGCTGCTGTAGGCAAGCTTGTAGCTGAGGCTGCGCGAGACGATGTGCTCGTTGACCCAGTACTTGCGGGTGCGTTCCAGGACGAATTCGAGGTTGAAGTAAAGCGGTACGCCGCGTGCCACCGCATCCTCGAGGCGGCTGCCGAGTTCGATGCCGAACTCGGCCGAGAGCGCATAGCCGTCGTCGCCGGCGCTCAGCGCAGCGCGGCGCGGCTCGATGCTGCCGGCCTGCGCCAGCGCGGCCAGCGCCAGCAGCACAAGCGCCAGGACGAGCTCAAGCTTTCTCCAGCAACGCGTAGTAAAGGCCATCGTGTTCGGCATCGGGCAATTCGAGCGTTCGTGCAGCGACGGGCATCAGCAGCCGTGCATCGGCATGGCGACCGACGAAGGCCGCGACCTGGCGGGCATTCTCCTCCGCAAACACCGAGCAGGTGGCATAAAGCATTTTGCCACCGGGTGCGAGAGTTGGCCACAGGGCATCGATGATTTCGGCCTGGGTCCGCGCGAAGCCGGCGATGTCGGATTCGCGGCGCAGCCACTTCGCGTCGGGATGTCGGCGCACCACGCCCGAGGCCGAGCACGGCACGTCGGCGAGGATGCGATCGAACCGGCGGCCATCCCACCACGAGCGGACGTTGCGCGCGTCGGCCACCCGCAGCTCGGCGGCGAGCCCGAGGCGGCGCAGGTTGTCGTCGATGCGTCGGCTGCGGCCCGCATCCGCGTCGAGCGCGAGCAGCGACAGGTCCGTGCGTTCCAGCAGGTGCGCCGCCTTGCCCCCGGGCGCCGCGCAGGCGTCAAGCACGTGCATTCCCGCGCCGGCGTCGAGCAGCCCGGCCGCCGCCTGGGCGGCGAGGTCCTGCACCGAGCAGCAGCCCTCTGCGAATCCGGGCAGCCGCTCCACGGGAAGCGGCTTCTCCAGGCGTAACGCGTCCTCGGCGAGGGGTCTCGCGGCAATCCCGGCGGCATCGAGCCGGGCCTGGAACTCGGTGGCGGAGGTCCGGCGGCGGTTTACCCGCAGGGTCATCGGCGGTCGCGAATTGCCCGCAGCCAGCACGCCTTCCCAGTCCGCGGCATGGTCGCGGCGGACGCGCGCGATCCACCACCGCGGATGTCGCCAGTGCGCCACCGGGTCCGCATCGGCCAGGACGATCAGTTCCTCGCGCCGGCGCAGGAAGGAGCGCAGAACGCCATTCACCAGCGCCTTGTGCCGCCCGCCGCTCAGCGATCCAGCGGCATCGACGGCCTGGTCGACGACGGTGTGGGCCTGGTCCGGCCGTGTTTCGAGTCGCTCGAGGGCGACCAGTAGCAGGCCGCGCGTCGTCGGCGCGCGCAGCGACCGCTCGACCAGGTGCCCGAGCAGGAAGTCGCCGCGTCCGAACGAGCGCAGTGTCGGATAGGCGGCCTCCATGGTCGCCGCGCGCAGCTGGGCTTCCGTTGCCACCGCCGCCAGCATGGAATCGGCCGTGCGTCCGGCGAGTACGCCGGCAACGATTTCGGCGGCCGCGCACAGAACGTCGGCGAGGGGAGGCGCATGGTTCATGCGACGACGGGGCCGGCTCAGCCGGCGTTAAGCGGGTTGCCGCGCAGAAAATCGGCAGCGGCGACGCGGCGGCCGCCTGGACGCTGCAGCTCGGTGATGCGCAGCGCGTTTTCGCCGCAGGCGACTACGATGCCTGTACCGTCGGCGGCGAGGATCTGCCCCGGCCGGCCGCTGCCGCTGGCCGGGGTTGCGCGCCAGAGCTTCGTCGGCTGTCCGCCAAGTGTCGCCACGGCGCCCGGGAACGGATTGAAGGCACGCACCTTGCGCGCCAGTTGCACCGCCGGCAGCGCCCAATCGAGTTGTGCTTCCGCTTTGTCGACCTTGGCTGCATACGTAACGCCGGCCTCCGGCTGGGCCACAGCTGGCAGCGATTCCAGCCGGGGAATCGCGGCGATCAGGAGCCGGGCGCCCAGCATTGCCAGGCGATCATGCAGTTCGCCGGCGGTCTCTTCGGTACCGATCGCCAGGGCTTCGGTGAGCAGCACGGGTCCGGTGTCGAGACCGGCCTCCATGCGCATGAGGCTGATTCCCGTTTGTTCGTCGCCGGCCTCGATGGCGCGCTGGATTGGTGCCGCGCCGCGCCAGCGCGGCAGCAGCGAGGCATGGATGTTGATGCAGCCTGCGCGCGGAATGTCGAGCACGGCCTGCGGCAGGATCAGGCCGTAGGCGGCGACCACCAGCACGTCGACAGCGGCTTCGCGCAGCGGCGCATGCGTCGCCGGGTCGCGCAGCCGGTCCGGTTGTGCCAGTGGAATGCCGTGCTCGACGGCGACGCGCTTTACTGCCGAGTGTTGCGGCTGCATGCCGCGTCCGGCGGGCCGGTCGGGCTGTGTCAGGACCAGCGGGACGTCGTGGCCCGCGTCGAGCAGGGCACGCAGCGCTACGGCGGCGAACTCCGGGGTGCCGGCGAAGGCAATGCGGGGCGGGGCTGACGGCATGCCCGGATTATCCCATGCGCGGGGATCGACCCTTCGGCACAAAGCCCGCCGGCGCGGTAACATCGGCCATGACCACGATGCTTGCGTGACCCGGACCATGTCGGTCAGCATCCAGTTCATTCACGCCGTACCTGATTCCAGCGCGCTCTACCTGGGACACTACGACCCGCGCCTGGTGGTTGCTTCGGTACTTACCGCGGTGTTCGCGTCCTATGCCGCGCTGCGCATCGCCGGCTACGCATCGAAAGGGATGCGCCGTACCGAGCGAGCACTCTGGCTGGGGTTCGCCTCGCTCTGCCTGGGAGTCGGCACGTGGGCCATGCACTTCACCGGCATGGTGGCGCTCACCCTGCCGTGCGGCGTCGCTTACGACCTGGGCGGAACCCTGGCTTCGATGCTGCCGGGCGTGATCGGCGCCGCCGCCGCGCTCTGGCTGGTAAGCCGCGCCCAGGTCAGCGGACCGCAGATTGCTTTCAGCAGCGTGCTCCTCGGCAGCGGCATTGGCGCCATGCATTACTCGGGCATGGCGGCCATGCGCTTCGATGGCATGGTTCGCTACGACCTTGGGCTGTTCATCCTCTCCTTGATTGTCGCGGTGACCCTGGCCTGGATTGCGCTGGTGCTCCGCCTGCGCCTGCGAGGGCGCGCGTGGAGCGACGCGCTGGCGGCCCTCAGCATGGGGGGCGCGGTGTCCGGCATGCATTACACGGCGATGGCGGCAGCCTATTTCGTGCGGGGCGACAGCGCAGTTGCACAGGAAGCACTGGACCCGGCCCTGTTGTCGGTGGCGGTCCTGTTCGTGACGGCTGCCTTGATCGCTTTGGGATTGGTCGGCGCCTTCGCACGCCGGCAGCACGAACTGGCACGGCAGCTGCGCGCCAGCGAGCAGAAGCTGCGCCATGTGCTGGACACGACGCAGGAAGGCTTCTGGGTCATCGACATCGAGGGCCGCACGCTCGAAGTCAACCCGGCGATGTGCACCATGCTCGGCCGCCAGGCGCGGGAGATCCTCGGCCGCCGCCCGTATGAGTTCGCCGACGAAGTAAATGCCGAACTGCTCCGGAGCCGCAATTCGCAACTGCGCAGCGGTGAGCCGCACGAATTCTCCGCCACCCTGCTGCGTGCCGATGGCGATCCGCTGCACTGCAACTTCAGCGCGGCGCCGATGCGCGACGAGAGCGGTGTCTTGCGTGGGGCCTTTGCCCTGGTTGCCGATATCGGCCACCTGCGCGCATCGGAGGAAGCATTGCTCAAGCTGGCCCGCTTCGACGCGCTGACCGGCCTTGCCAACCGCTCGCTGCTGGGCATCCAACTGTCGCACGCCCTCGAGCGCGCCGAGCGCGAACAGACCGGGCTGGCCGTGCTGATGCTCGACCTGGACGGCTTCAAGGATGTCAACGACAGCTTCGGCCACCCGGTCGGCGACCGGCTGTTGAAGGCGGTCGCCGACCGCCTGCGCGAGCTGCTGCGCGGTGCCGACACCGTGGCCCGCCTGGGTGGTGACGAATTCGCCATCATCATCGAATCCTTCGAAGGTGCGGACGCCGTCGCCGCGGTGGCGGCCAAGGTGATCGAGGCGATTGCGGAGCCCTATCACCTCGGTTTCCACACGGCGCGCGTGACGACCAGCATCGGCATTTCCCTCTTTCCCGCCGACGGCGGCGACGAAGTGGAGCTGCTGCGCTCGGCGGACACCGCGCTGTATGCCGCCAAGCGCGGCGGCCGCAATGCCTACCGGTTCCACGACGCCAAGATGGCCGAAGCCGTGCGCCTGCGCGTTGCCATCGAGCAGGGCCTGCGCCGCGCGCTGTCCGAAGGCGGCTTCGAGGTCTGGTACCAGCCGAAGATCAATCTGCGCACGCGCCGCGTGGTCGGCGCCGAGGCCTTGGTGCGCTGGCGCGATGTCGAGCGCGGGCTGGTGTCGCCGGCCGAATTCATTCCGATCGCCGAGGAGACCGGACTCATCGTCCCGATCGGCGAATGGGTGATGCGCCAGTCCTGCCGGCAGGTGATGGCATGGCTCGACGAAGGCATGGACATCGGCAGCGTCGCGGTCAACCTCGACGGCGCGCAGATCGAGCGCAGCAATATCATCGAAACCGTGGAGAACGTGCTGGCCGATACCGGGATTCCGCCCTCGCGGCTGGAACTGGAGATCACCGAAAGCTTGCTGCTCGACAACGCCGAACGCGGCATGGGCACGGTGGCCGTGCTGCACGAGATGGGCGTCGGCATCGCCATCGACGACTTCGGTACCGGCTACTCGTCGCTTTCCTACCTGAAGTTCCTGCGTGCGGACCGGCTAAAGATCGACCGCAGCTTCGTGCGCGGCCTGCCCGACGATCCCGACGACGTCACCATTGCGCGCGCCGTGATCAGCCTCGCCGGCAATCTCGGCTTCGCCGTGATCGCGGAAGGCGTGGAAACGGAGGCGCAGGGCAACTTCCTGCACGAGGAAGGTTGTCACGAAGTGCAGGGGTATTTCTATGCGCGGCCGATGCCGGCCGGCGAATTCGCCGACTGGTTCCGCGCCTGGAGCTGATTACATTGCCGCGCGGGCCTGCTTCTGCAGTTTGGTGCGGATGCGGTTCTGCTTGAGCGGCGACAGGTACTGGACGAAGACCTTGCCCTCGAGGTGGTCCATTTCGTGCTGGATGCACACGGCCAGCAGGCCTTCGGCGTCGAGCTCGAATGCCCGGCCGTCGATGTCCAGGGCGCGCACCCGCACGCGCGAGGCACGTCGAACGGCCTCGTAGATGCCTGGCACGGAAAGGCAACCCTCGTCGCCCTCGCATTCGCCGGACTGCTGGAGCAGCTCGGGATTGATGAAGACCTGCAGGTCCGACTTGTCCTCGGAAATGTCGATGACGATGACGCGGACGTGCTGGTCGACCTGCGACGCGGCAAGGCCGATGCCCGGCGCTGCATACATGGTTTCCGCCATGTCCGCCACCAGCTTGCGGACGCGCGCATCGACCGCGGCCACCGGCGTGGCCTTCTTGTGCAGTCTGGGATCGGGGTAGCGCAAAATTGGCAATAGGGCCATGAAACCGCTCTTGATGGAATTGATGCAGGGGGAATTGTCGGGCAGAATCGCGCGAATCCGCGGAGGTTTTGCCGTCCGCGCGCTACTTCGGCCGGGAGATCACGCCATGCGACGCATTATATCTGCGCTGCTGTTCAGCATTTCAAGCACTCTGGCGCTTGCGCAGGGGGCGCAGCCGCCGCAACTTGCCGAAGGGGCGCCGGATCGTTACGTCGTCACCGCGGGCGACACGCTGTGGAGCATCGCCGCCAAGTTCCTCAAGGACCCCTATCGCTGGGGCGAACTGTGGAAACTCAACGCGGACGAGGTGCGCAAGCCGCAGCTCATCTATCCGGGCCAGGTCATCCTGCTCGACAAGAGCGGTGGCCAGCCGCGCGTCAAGCTGGCCACGATCAGCGAGCAGCGCCGCGAGTACGTTTCGGCGCTCAAGAAGGGCATCCCGACCATTCCGGCGCAGGACATCGAGCCCTTCCTCAGTGAGCCGCGGGTGCTCGAGCTTTCGGCGCTCGAAGGGTCGCCGCGCGTGATCGCGGTGCAGGACAACCGGGTCGTCGCCGGGGCCGGCGACACGATTTTCACCACCGAAGTGGCCACGCCGAGCAAGTTGTGGCAGGTGTTCCGCAAGGGCCAGCCGCTGGTGGATCCGGACACCAACGAAACCCTCGGCCACGAGGCGCTGTTTCTTGGTACCGCCCGGCAGATTCGCGCCGGCTCCCCTGCGGGCTTCCTCGTCGTCGCCTCCAAGCAGGAGATCGAGCGCGACGACTACCTTATGGCGGCGCCGCGCCAGGATGTGCCGACCTACGTGCCGCGCGCACCGACCAAGCAGATCCGCGCCAAGGTGCTTGGGGTCTACGGCGGCGTCACCTATGGCGGACCGCAGTCGGTACTCACCATCAATCGTGGCAAGGCAGATGGCCTTGAGCCCGGCCACGTACTGGCAGCCGACCTGGCCGGGCAGGAAGTGGTCGATCGCTTCCAGGGCGAAAAACGGGTGTTCCAGCTTCCCGATACGCGAAACGGCCTGGTCTATGTCTTCCGCGTCTTCGAACGCATCTCTTATGCGTTGGTAATGAGTTCGACGCAGCCGATGGTGGTCGGCGACGCCGTCCGTACGCCCTGACCCAATGGCGGCGGACCGAGGCGAACTCGCCGCCTGGCTCCGCCTTACGCTGGTTCCCGGGGTAGGCGGCGAAGCAAAGCGGGCCCTGCTCAAAGCCTGCGGCCTGCCCGAAGCCATATTCGAAGCGACGCCGCGGGCGCTGTCGGCGCTGGTCGATCCGGTGCTCGCCGAGCGCCTGCTCGGTCATGACTGCAGCGCCGCCGTTGCCGATGCGCTCGAGTGGGCCGGGCAGCCGGGCAACCGCGTGCTTACCCTGGCCGATGCGGATTACCCGCGCAGCCTGCTTACGGCGGATGACCCGCCGGTACTGCTCTACGTCAAGGGCGATACGAAGTTCCTCAATCGCCCGATGCTGGCCATCGTCGGCAGTCGTAACGCAACCGCACAGGGCGAACGCGATGCCGGGGCCTTCGCGCGCGCGCTCGGCGATGCCGGACTGACGATCGTGAGCGGCCTTGCCCTGGGGATCGACGGCGCCTCGCATCGTGGGGCGCTGGATACCCCGGCCGGCACGGTGGCGGTGATCGGCACCGGCGCCGACCGCATCTACCCGGCACGCAACGAGCCGCTGGCGCGAGCCATTGCCGAAAAGGGCGCCATCATCAGCGAGTTTCCGCTTGGCACACCGCCCCTGGCGGGGAACTTCCCCCGCCGCAACCGCCTGATTGCCGGCCTGGCCCTCGGATGCCTGGTCGTCGAGGCGGCGCCGCGCAGCGGTTCACTGATTACTGCACGCCTTGCCGCGGACGCCGGTCGCGAAGTGTTCGCGATTCCGGGCTCGATCCATACGCCGCTTTCGCGGGGCTGCCATCAGCTGATACGGCAGGGCGCGAAGCTCGTCGAATCCGCCGCCGACATCCTTGAAGAACTGCGCTGGCCGCTGCCGGCTGCAAGCGTATCCGATGCCGAAGAGGCCAGTATGCAAGGAACACTGGAAGAGCAAGTGCTTGCTTCGTTGGGTAGCGTGCCGTGCGATGTCGAGGCACTCTCGGCGCGCACCGGCTTGACGCCCGCCGACCTTCTTGCCATCCTGCTACCCATGGAGCTTGCCGGCCGGGTCGCCCAGTTGCCGGGCGGTCTCTACCAGTCCCTGCACTGACGAACATGATCGACATCCTGGTCTACCTCTTCGAGAATTACCTGCCCGATGCCTGCCCCGAGCCGGCCGTGCTCGCCCGCAAGCTTTCGGCGGCGGGGTTCGAGCGCGATGAGATCTCGGCGGCCCTCTCCTGGCTGGACGGCTTCGGTGCCGGGGCAAGCCCGCAGGACGTCAGCCCGGCGGCGCTGGGCGCCATGCGCATCTACGACACCGAGGAGATGGACCGGCTGCCTGCCGATTGCCGCGGGTTCCTGGTATTCCTCGAGCAGCAGGGGGCCATCGACGCGTCGTTGCGGGAGTCGATCATCGACCGCGCACTGGCGCTGCCCGTCGAGGAGGTTTCGCTCGACCGGCTGAAGGTCATCGTGCTGGCGGTGCTTTGGCGTTACCGGCACGAGGTGGATGCCCTGATCCTCGGTGAATTGGTGGCCGAAGCCGACGAGGACGCGGATTCTGCCGACAGCGACGGTCCGCCAGCCCTTCTCAACTGATTTCCGGCTTGCATGAGCGGGGGACGCGCGCTTATGATGCGCCGCTCCCGGTCCGGCTCCGTCCGGCAAGCCCAAGAAAAACAATGACCAAGCAGCTCATCATCGCCGAGAAGCCCTCAGTTGCCCAGGACATCGCCAAGGCGCTGGGCGGTTTCGCGCGTACCGGCGACTACTTCGAAAGCGACGACTACGTGCTTTCGTCCGCCATCGGCCACCTGCTCGAGTTGTCGGTGCCGGAGGAATACGACGTCAAGCGCGGCAAGTGGAGCTTTGCCCACCTGCCGATGATCCCGCCCCACTTCGCGCTGAGTCCGATCGAGAAGTCCAACGAGCGCCTGCGCCTGCTGACGCGGCTGATCAAGCGCAAGGATGTCAGCGGCCTGGTGAATGCCTGTGACGCCGGACGCGAGGGTGAACTGATCTTCCGCTACGTCGTCCAGCATGCGCTTGGCGCCAAGGGCAAGCCGGTGCGCCGCCTTTGGCTGCAATCGATGACCCCGTCGGCAATCCGCGACGGATTCGCCCATCTGCGTACCGAATCGGAAATGCAGCCGCTGGCTGATGCCGCGCGCTGCCGGTCCGAAGCCGACTGGCTGATCGGCATCAACGGCACGCGGGCGATGACCGCCTTCAATTCCAAGGAGGGCGGCTTCTACAAGACTCCGGTGGGGCGCGTGCAGACGCCGACCCTGGCCATCATCGTGGAACGCGAACGCCGCATCCGCGCCTTCGTGGCGCGCGACTACTGGGAGGTCGAAGGCGAGTTCCAGTGCGTGGCAGGTACCTACCGCGGCCGCTGGTTCGACGAGAAATTCAAGAAGAGCGAGGACGAGCACGCCAAGCCCGAGCGCCTGTGGGAACTGGCGCGGGCCGAAGCGGTACGCAAGGCCTGCCTGGGCCAGCATGGTTCTGCGGACGACGAGAGCAAGCCCAAGACCGAGGCCTGCCCGATGCTGTACGACCTCACCAGCCTGCAGCGCGAGGCGAACGGCCGCTTCGGCTTTTCCGCAAAGAACACCCTCGGTATCGCCCAGGCGCTTTACGAAAAGCACAAGGTCCTGACCTACCCGCGGACCGACAGCCGCCACCTGCCCGAAGACTATATCGCCACCGTACGGGAAACCCTGGGCGCGATGGCCGGCACGCCCTACGCGCAGTTTGCCGGCACCATCCTGAAGAGCGGCTGGGTGCACCCGAACAAGCGCATTTTCAACAATGCCAAGGTCTCCGACCACTTCGCCATCATTCCGACGGGTGCCGTGCCGCGCCACCTGACCGAGCCCGAGCAGAAGATCTACGACCTCGTCACCAAGCGCTTCCTTGCGATCTTCTTCCCGGCGGCCGAATACAACGTCACTACCCGCATCACGCGCGTCGAAGGCCATGCCTTCAAGACCGAAGGCAAGGTGCTGGTGACACCGGGCTGGCTCGCCGTTTATGGCAAGGAAGCGCAGCAGGAAGGCAGCGAAGGCGAGAACCCGAACCTTCCTCCGCTCGAGAAGAAGGAACGCGTCTGGGCCAAGGACGTCGAAGTCAAGGCCAAGGCCACCCAGCCGCCACCGCGGTTTTCCGAGGCAACGCTGCTCACAGCCATGGAAGGTGCCGGCAAGCTGGTCGACGACGAAGAGCTGCGTGAGGCCATGTCCGAGCGCGGCCTGGGTACCCCGGCCACTCGCGCGGCGACCATCGAGGGCCTGCTCGCCGAGGAATACCTGCACCGCAATGGCCGCGAACTGCAGCCGACGGCCAAGGCCTTCTCGCTCCTGTTTGCGCTCGAGCAGCTGCAGGTCGGCGAGATCCGTTCGCCCGAACTCACCGGCGAGTGGGAATACAAGCTGAAGCAGATGGAGCATGGCCGCCTCTCGCGCGGTGAGTTCATGAGCCACATCGTCGAGCAGACGCGCGAGATGGTGGAGCGCATCAAGACCGGCGAGTTTGCCGATCCCGACTTCGGCACCCTGAAGACACCCTGCCCGCGCTGCGGCGGGCGCATCCACGAGGGCTACAAGCATTTCAGTTGCGAGAAGTGCGACTACCGCCTGTGGAAGGTGGTTGCCGGCCGCCAGTGGGAGCCGGAGGAAATGGACGAACTGCTTTCCAAGCGTGTGATCGGCCCCCTGCAGGGATTCCGCAGCAAGATGGGCCGGGCCTTCGCGGCGATGATCCGCCTGAAGGACGACCATACGCCGGAGTTCGACTTCGGCCAGTCCGACGCCGACGCGGACGCCGAGGAGATCGACTTCTCCGGCCAGGAGCCGCTGGGCGCCTGTTTCAAGTGCGGCGGCCGCGTCTTCGAGCACGGCATGGCCTATGTCTGCGAAAACGCGGTGGGCGCGGCCAGGCGCTGCGATTTCCGCTCGGGCAAGGTGATCCTGCAACAGGAGGTTGGTCGCGCCGACATGACCAAACTGCTTGCCACGGGCCGTACCGACCTGCTCAAGGGCTTCGTCTCGAACAAGACGCGGCGCAAGTTCTCCGCCTATCTGGTGCGCGACGCCAAGACAGGCAAGGTTGGCTTCGAGTTCGAGGCGCGCACGCCGCGGCCGGCGGCCGGCAAGCCGGCGGCGAAGGCCGTGGCCGCTGAAGCCCCAGCGACCGGGGAGGTGCCGCCGGTAAAGAAGACCGCCGCGCGCAAGCCGGTGGCCAAGAAGCCCGCGGCGAAGAAAGCGTCACCCGCCAAGGCATCGCCCGCCAAAGCGGCGAAGGCCAAGCCGGCGACTGCCAAGCCGGCGAAAAAGAAGGCAGGCTGACGAGGGCTGCGGCCGTGGCCGGCTGCCGCGACATTCTCGACTTCTGGTTCCTGTCGCCGGGGCAGGTGGGTCATGGCGCCTACCGGTCCGAGTGGTTCCGCAAGGACGCTGCCTTCGACGCGGCAATCCGTCAGCGCTTCGGCGATGCCGTCGAGGCCGCCCTCGGCGGCGAACCTCCCGCCGGGTCGGACGAAGCGCAGCTCGCACACATCCTCCTGCTCGACCAATTCACCCGCAACATCTACCGCAATACGCCGCGGGCTTTTGCCGGTGATGCACAGGCGCTGGCGCTCGCTACCACGCTGGTCGCAACCGGTCGCGACAAGAACCTCGAGCCCTGGCCGCGCTGCTTTGCCTACCTGCCCTTCGAGCATGCCGAATCGCCCATCGAGCAGGAGCGCTCCGTCGCGCTGTTCGCGGCACTGGCCCGTGAACGGCAGGAGCCAGCCTTCGACAGCGTGCTCGACTACGCGATCCGCCATCGCGAGGTAGTGGCCCGCTTCGGCCGCTTCCCCCATCGCAATGCCATCCTTGGGCGCGTGTCGACGGCAGAGGAAGCGGCCTTCCTCGCCGAGCCCGGCTCGTCGTTCTGATCGCCATGCTCGATGCCGCGCTCGTCCTCCGCTTGCGTCAGGCACGCAAGGTCGTGGTATTCACCGGCGCCGGAATGTCGGCCGAGAGCGGGATACCGACCTTTCGCGATCGCATGACGGGATTGTGGGCGCAGGTCGATCCGATGGAGATCGCAACGCCGTGGGCCTTTCGCGCCCAACCGCAACGCGTCTGGGACTGGCATGCCCACCTTGCCCGGGCGGTGCGCACCGCGGCGCCGAACGCCGGGCACCACGCCGTTGCCGCGCTCGAGTTGCGCGGAATCGACGTGACGGTAATAACCCAGAACATCGACAACCTGCACCAGCGGGCCGGCAGCACGCGCGTCGTCGAACTGCACGGCAACCTGCTGCGCCTGAAATCCTTCGTCGACGAGGAAGCCGCGTTCGCCCGCAGTGTGCCGGTGATCTGTCCCGCCTGCGGCGGTTATGCCCCGGCCGAGGTGCTGGACGGCTACGTCGGGCGCGAGGATTTCAGCGTCATCGAGCTGTGCGATGGGCCGGTGCCGCGCTGCCCGGCCTGCGCGGCGCTACTGCGGCCCGACGTTGTCTGGTTCGGCGAACCGCTTGATCCGGAAACGCTCGATGCGGCGTGGGCGGCGGTCGAGGCCTGCGACATGCTGCTCGCCGTCGGGGCCTCGCTCGAGGTGGAACCGGCGGCCAGCCTGCCGTGGCGGGCACTGCAGCGCGGTGTGCCGCTGCTCGAGGTGAATCCGTCGCCGACGCAACTCGCGCGCCACTGCGTGGCGGGCTTCCGCTCGGGAGCGGCGCAGGTGCTTCCGGACCTGTTCGACGTCATCTGGCCGGTGCGCTGAGCCGGGCACCTGCCGGACGATTCACCGATGCCGCTGGCCGCTGTGGTGGCTGGCCGGCTTGGCGCCGCTGCCG
>ERZ724519.640-NODE-640-length-14854-cov-7.746402_pt1 | contig 14854 bp, 13 predicted proteins | sample MGYA00376052_ERZ724519 | MGnify/ENA primary metagenome ERZ724519 (study PRJEB28724, sample SAMN07190883) | activated sludge metagenome | isolation source: activated sludge of sewage treatment plant in Hong Hong | place: Hong Kong | collected 2016-03-17 ... | reverse complement strand
CGTTCAAGCGGGTGAAGAAGTACCGCGTGAAGCCGTGATCCGGGCTTCGACCGACTGGCCGCGCTAGCGCCAAGATCGCAGAAACTACGTCTGGACGGCGTCCCTCCATGTGTCTGACACCTGGACTTTCCGGACCATTTAGTTTACGCTTCAATTATGTCCCCGGAGATCGCCTACGAGCAGAAACTCCCGGCACTGCTGCGCCGGGAAGCCTCGCGCGCAGCCTGGAGCGAGGGCGACGATCCGCTACCGGCCCTCTACATCGGCCACGGCGCCCCGCCGCTGTTCGAAGACGCGACCTGGATCGAGCAGCTGTCCGGGTGGGCCGATGAACTGCCCATGCCGAAGGGGATCCTGATCGTGTCCGCGCACTGGGAAGCGGCTCCGCTGAGCCTGAGCGCGGTCGCCCCGAGCAATGTCGTGTACGACTTCGGAGGCTTCGACCCGCGCTACTACCGGATGCGCTACGACACCCCAGAGGCCAGCGCCCTGGCCGGCGAGGTGCTCGCGGCGCTGCCCGGCGAGTGGTCGGTTCACCAGCACGCAAGCCGCGGCCTGGACCACGGGGCCTGGGTGCCGTTGAAGGTCATGTACCCAGGCGCACAGATCCCGGTCCTCCAACTGTCCCTGCCCACCCAGAAGCCCGCGGACCTCTTGCGGCTCGGCGCGGCCCTGTCCTCCCTGCGCGAGCAGGGCATCCTCGTCATCGGCTCGGGTTTCATGACGCACGGCCTGCCGTTCCTCACCCCCGAGATGTTCTTCGGAAACGCCGTCCCCGGATGGTCACGGGAGTTCGACCAATGGGCCGCGGAAGCACTGGCCCGCCGGGACCTCGACGAACTCGCGGCCTTCCGGGACAACGCACCCGGCCTGCCGTACGCACATCCCACCGTCGAACACTTCACCCCGCTGTTCGTGACGCTGGGCGCGGCCGACGGTCCGGTGCAGACGCCGATCGACGGCTACGCCTTCGGCTTGTCGAAACGCAGCCTGCAGGTGGTTTGATCGGGATGTGACCGCACGGCATTGGGCGCGCGACGAGATCGCGGCCCTGGATCCGGTCCTCGATGCGCGACGCATCACCGAATTGTCCTTCGAGGCGCGGGTTGGATCACCCCTGCTCATCCACGCGATGTTCTCGCTGGCGTTCGCCCGTCAGGTGGCGGTCCCTGAGATCGCCGACGTGCTGTATCGCGACGGGCGCGGCCTGATCATGCGGGATCCCCGGCGCCGCAACAATGAGACCCTGGTCCGGTTCGGAGAACTGATCGCGGGTGACGACACCGCAGTGGCCCGCATCCGGCGCGCTCATTCGCCCTACCCGATCACGAACGATCTCAACCTCTACACACTGGCAACGCTCGCGTGCGAACCACGCCGGATCGCGGGTGGCTACTTCACCGACCGCGAGATCGCGGCCCACTACGAGTTCTGGCGCGGTGTCGGGCTCGCGATGGGCATCGAGGACATCCCCGGCGACCCGGATTCACTCATGGCGTTCTACGTGGATTTCGAGGCGCGTCGTTACGCGCCCTCGGACGCCGGGCGGGCGGTGACCCGCAGCCTGGCCGACGAGTTCGCGCAACGCTGGTTCCCGATCCGCGCGGCGGGGATGGCGCGGGACCTCTTCTACTCACTGTTCGACGATCGACTGCGCGACGTCCACGGCGTGCACCCCTGGACCGCGGGACGTCTGGTGGTGCGCGGCGGGCTCACGTCGTACCTTCGCGCCCGCGTGATCCTGCCCGACGGCCCACAACGCCGGATCGTCGACTCGTTCGCCTGAACTCACCCCAGCAACTCACGGATGTACATCGATCGCACCACCGCATCGACGAACTCCGGCATCTGCTCCTCAGGCGGCGGCGGGAACAGCCCGTGACGCCAGTCCATCTGCAGGTCGGGCAGGCCGACGAGGCGGCTCGACAGGTCGTACACGCCGAAAGCCGCCCCGAGACGTTCACCGATGTGCTCGGTGAAGATCCTCTGCATCGCGTCGGCGGCGATGGCCGCATTCACGACGACGGCGGCGTCGACCAGCGCCCTGCGGTATCCGGTACGGAACACGACGTCGGGACCGTAGTGGTTGCGAAGGCCCACGTCCGCGCCGTGCACCGCCGGTATGACCGTGTCGACGATCCGGCGCAGCGGCAGGTTCGCGGACAGGCCCAAGTAGGTGTTCGGCGCGATGTAGGCGTCCACGGCCGCCTGCACCGCCCCGCACCCCGTATGCCCGACCACCGCCAGCAGCCTCACACTCGGAAGGTGTGTGACCGCGTAATCCATGCTCCCCACACAGTCGGAGCCCAAGATGTTGCCGGCCACGCGCACAGCGAACAGATCGTTGGCCGATTGGGAGAAGACCAACTCGAGCGGCACCCGCGCATCGGCGCAGCCGAGCACCACCGCCATCGGCTCCTGTGCGGGCGCTTCGCCGGGCCGGTCCCCCAGGCCGAGTTCCTCGGCGGTGATCGGGATGACATAGCGGTGGTCGCCACGGGCCCTGCCCATATCGGCGAATGCGGTGTTGCCCATGTGCAGCATGAGCATGGCTTCTTCGGCCGTCTCGGGCACCCGCTCCACCACGCCCGCATCGGGGTCGTACTGCCACGTGATCTCGATCAATGTGAACCCACCATCTCGTTGACAGCCTCCTTGCGGCCGGGGAGCAACCGCCACGTGACGACCGCGCCGATCATCAGAACTGCCGCACCGACCCAGGTGGTGACCTGCAGCGCCTGGGTGAAGGCCACGTGGATCGCGTCGGTGAGTGCCGCGGTGACGTCTGGGGCGAGACCCTTCATCTCCTCGAACCCCTCCCCCGGGGATTCGGTAGCCGCAGCGGCCACATCGGGGGGAACGACACCTGGGATCTTAAGCGCTCCTTGATACACGGCGGTCAGCACGCTACCGAGCAACGCGATGCCCAACGCCGTGCCGAGTTCGTACCCGGTCTCGGACACCGCGGACGCGGCGCCCGCACGGTCCTTGGGCGCGACCGCAAGAACCGTGTCGGAGGCGATGGTCAGCGCCACTCCGTCGCCGGCACCGATCAGGATCAGCGGAACCGCGAACACCAGGTACTGCTCGGAGTCGAGGATGAAGGCGATGGCCGCCATCCCGACGCCGATAGCCAGCAGACCCACGGCGGTCACAGGTCCCCTGCCGAAGCGGCGCATGATGTTGCCGGCCAGCAGCGCGGCGATCAACGCGGCCAGGGTGGCGGGCAGTTCGAACAGTCCTGCTTGCAGCGGTTCGAGACCCTTGATGAACTGCAGGTACTGCGAGAAGAAGAACAGCGCGCCCGCCAGCCCGAACACCGAGAGCAGCATGCCGAGGACCGCGCCCGTGAACGGCCCGGAGGCGAACAGGCGCACATCCACCAGCGGATGCTCGAGTTGCCGCTGCCGCATGATGAACCACGTGAGCGCGGCCGCACCGACGATCCCGGCGGCGAGGTACTGCACCTCGAAGCCCCGGATCGCCAGCTCCTTGATCGCGTAGACCACACCCAGGATCCCCACCATGGACAGCACCACCGACAGCACGTCGAGCGGCCCTGGGGAGGGATCGCGCGACTCCCGCAGGGTCGGCAGGCCGATGATCAGGACCAGCGCCATGATCGGCACGTTGACCAGGAACACGGCACCCCACCAGAAGTGCTGCAACAGCACACCGCCGAACAGCGGCCCGGCCGCGGCACCGGCCGCACCCATCGCACTCCACACTCCGATCGCGAAACTGCGTTCGGCGTCATCGGTGAACGTCGAACGCATCAGGGCCAGCGTCGAGGGCATCAGCGTTGCACCGGCCACGCCGAGCAGTGCACGACTCAGGATGAGCATTTCGGCGGTGGACGAGTAGGCGGCCAGGATGGAGATCAGCGCGAAGAGGGTGCCACCGACCATCAGCAGGAGTTTGCGACCGAAACGGTCACCGAGGTTGCCCATCGTGATGAGCAGACCCGCCAGCACGAACGAATAGATGTCACCGATCCACAGCACCTGGGATGCCGTGGGCTGGAGGTCCTCCACGATGCTCGGCGTGGCGAGGCTCAAGACCGTGCCGTCCACGGCGACGAGGAACACCGCGAGACACATGGCGGAGAGTGCCCACCAGCGCCGGGGGTCCTTGCGCGTCGCGTCCATCGGTGGCAAGGCTACGCGGGGCGATCCGGGCTTCGCTGCGCAGCGATCAGGTGATCGGCATGGTCACCGCGGCACGCACGGTCTTGCCCTTACGGACGGTGAACGTCTTCTTGCTGCGTTCACACGTGCCCGGTCGCACCGTCAGCCGATAGGTGCCGACTGGCAGTTCCATCTTCTTGCCCGGCTTCACGGCGACCTTGTAGTCCTTGCGCACCACACGCGCGAGGCACCCCTCGTCCACGGAGATCCGCGCGTAGCCGGTGATCACGATGACCCCGGGCGCCGGCACAGGCACCGCCAGCAGCGCCGCGGCGATCACAACGGGCACGACCCTCTTCATGGCTGCCTCCGTCTCCAGGCTACGCCCGCGGACCAGGTGCGTGGCTAGGGTGATCACCGTGCCGGTGTTCGTCTTCGTGCTGGGTCTGCTGCTGTGGTTCGCGGCGACCTCGTCGGTCATGCGGACACTGGTGGTCTCCCGGGGCAGTTCGGGGCTGAATCGACTGAAGAACGTCGCCCTGCTCGGATGCTTCCGGAGCATCGCCCGACGCACGGGCTCCTACGCGGCGCGCGACCGGATCCTCACCTTCTACGCACCGACGGCCATCGTTTCGTCGCTGCTCATGTGGCTGCTCATGTACTTCCTGGCCTACGGAATGATGATGTGGGCGTTCTCCCCGCTGAGCTTCCCCACGTCACTTCGGGAGGCAGGATCGAGTCTGTTCACGCTCGGTTACGCCACCACCGAGAGGGCCAGCCTCACCGGTCTCGACTTCATCGCGGCCGCCACTGGCCCCATCGTGATCGGTCTGCTCATCGGCTACCTCCCCACCTTCTACGCCGCGTACCAGAGCCGTGAGGCCGACGCGACACTGCTGCTCGCACGCGGTGGAGAACCGAACTGGGCTCCGGAGCTGATCCGCCGCCACGCCCTGGTCCGAAACGTCGACCGACTCGACACCTTGTGGCCGGCGTGGGAGCGATGGGCCGCGGAGGTGGGCGAGAGCCACACCAACTTCCCAGTGCTGATCCAGATGCGCTCGGCGCGACCGAACCGCAACTGGCTGATCTCCTTGTTGTGCGTGATGGACACCGCGGCCATTCACATGTCGTTGAACCCCGAGCAGCCGCAGGGCGCCATGCGTGTGGCGTTGCGACAGGGGATCGTCTGCATGCAGGAGTTGTGCACGGTGTTGCGGATCCCCTTCGATCCCGACCCGCGGCCGGATCGGCCCACATCCATCAGCCTGGAGGACTTCCTGCAGTCGTGTGAGTACATGGCCGGCGGCGGCTACACCTGGCAGCGCGACCCGACCGAGGCCTACCGCCACTTCCAGGGGTGGCGCGCCAACTACGAGGAACTGGCCTATGCCATCGCCAATGAGATCGATGCGGTGCCGGCACCGTGGAGCGGTCCACGAACCCCGGCGTTGCCGATCATCACCCCTGACAGCCAGCCGAACAGGAGCCCGGATCGCCCCGAGGGCACCGGGCGGGCGTGAGGTGCAGGCTCAGGCGCCGGCCTCGATGCGCTTGGCCAACTCGGTGCGAGCCATGGCCTCGCGCGCCTCGCCCAACGTCACGATGCCGCGCTCGGCCAACTGCGGAATCATGCGCACCAGGACCTCCGCGGTGGCCAGGGCATCACCGAGAGCGGTGTGCCGGCCGAAGACTTCGACCCCGTAGCGCTCACACACGTAGTCCAAACCGTGGCGCGCCTCCGGATGGGTCTCGAGCACCGCCGACAGCAGCATGGTGTCCAGCGCCAGGGGCTCCAAGTGGACCCCGGCGGATTCCGCCGCGGGGCGCAGGAAGCCGAAGTCGAATCCTGTGTGGTGGGCAACCAAGACGGAATCGGCGGCGTAGTTCGCGAACTGCGACACCACCTCGGCCGGACCCGCGGCGTCGGCCACCATCTCGTCGGTGATCCCGTGGAAGCTCGTGGACAGTTCCGGGATGCGGATCCCCGGGTTGATCAGGGCATCGAATGTGTCGTCCGCGCGCACGACGCCGCCATCCACGCGTACCGCGCCGATCGCCACGAGCCGGTCCCCGGCATCGACGTGCAGACCGGTCGTCTCGCAGTCGACCACCGTGAAGACGATGTCGGCCAGTGGCGTCTGCAGCCACTGCTCGCGGGTGGGCACGGGCCGCGACGGCCGCGACAGGTCCACACTCAGCCCGACCACCGGACCCTCGGCGTGCTCGGCTGCCGGGTTCCCGACCACCAGCACCATCGCGGGCTCCTCCGGGCCGGTCAGGCGCACCAGGCGGATCGCTGTCTCGCCGACCACGGCGCGAGGCCGCTCGCCGGCCAGCGCGCGGGTCAGGAGCGGCAGGAAGTCCTCGGCGTCGAACACCCCGAGGATGCTCCGGCCCGCGGCCAATGGCGTCCTGCCAGCGAGGGCCTGCCGCGCCGCGGGATTGACCAGCAGGACCCGTCCGCGGTCGTCCACGACCCCCACCGGGACGTCGAGTCCTGAGAGCACCGCCATCAACCCGTCGCGCTCGAGCCGCAGTTCGTCATGTGCAGCGGCGAGTTGTTCCTGCAGCCGGGCCTCGGCACCGGCGTGACGTTCGGCCAGCGTGTTGATCGCCTGTTCCGTGGCGGAATCCCCCGAGAGCCGGTGATCCGGATTGACGTCGGCGATCATCTGCACGGCCGCTGCGATCCGCTCGTCGTTGCGCTGCTCGCTGCGCCAGGTGCTCCAGGCGATCCACCCGACCAACGCGATCTGCACGAGCAGACCAAGGGCGAGCACCACGGCCTCGCCGCCGAGGGCGTCGAAGAGTGCTGTCCGGGAGTCCTGCGGGAGATCGGCCAGGACGACCGCCACTGTCAACGCCGGATCCAGCGTGGCCACGGCGATCAGGGCGAGGACCTTCCACTTCGTCATAGGTCGGTCCGGAAGGTGATCGAGGTGACCGACTGCGCGCTCTTGATCGCCTTGAACGCGTCGCGCAGATCGTCGTGGTCGTCATCGTCGAGTTCTTCCATCAGGATCGAGTCGGTGACGTACTCGCGGGCATCGATCTGCCGCAGTTGGTTCTGCAGGCGCAGTCGCGTCAGCAGCGCGTAGGCATCGCGCAACCGTCCCGTGAGTTCCTCACTGAGCACGCCGTCCTTCGTCGCGTCGGCGAGGCGATCGTCGGTGCCCACCGCGGACGAGTGCGCTTTGAGGCCGTACAACCTGGCCAGCAGCACGATCGGTGCGAGTCCCGTCTTCTTCAGATCAACAGCCCCCCGCGGCAGACGTCCGAAGGCATGCAACGGCGGCGGGAAGGAATTGGCCGCGGTTGCCAAACCATGCATGAGTCGCGGCGAGTCCGCACCGCGGGACAGTTCCGCACGGGCAGCACTCACATCGAGGCCTCCGGCCAGTGGGCGCAGGTCGAGGAAGACATCGGCGTCCACGACCGCATCGGGGGTCGGCGCGTCAACGCGTTCGCGCAGGATCTGCTGCCAGTCGTCCACCGAGTGCGACCACTTGTCGGCCATGTACCCGCCGTCACAGCGCCGGAGTCCGAAGGCGGCGAGCCCTTCGATCACTGTCGCCGCCAGGTCCGCGGCGTAACTGGTCTGGGCGGCCTGCGAGGTCTGCCAGAACAACGCGTTGTCCTGATCGCTGGCGCAGTGCAGTTCCCGACGCGCGTGGGAGCCGAGCACGACCCAGGCGAAGCGCGCTGGCGGCGGGCCGGCCTCATGAACGAACCCGTCGATGAGCAGGCGCGTCCTGGCGTCGGCGGCGTCCGACATCACCGTGTTGGCCGGGTCAGACCAGTCGACCGTCCGAGCGACATCGACCAATTCCGTGGCCGGGACGACCTGTCCGCTCATCGCAATCCTCTCGCCGTCCAGGTCCGCTGGACCCCGACGGCTTCCGGTGTGTGCAGGCGGATCATGATCCGATCCACCCCCGGTGTGATCCTATGTGCGGTCCGCAAGGAGACGACGACCATGGTGAACAACGCGGCCGGCATCGCCCAGGCTGCCGGCTGCGACAGCAATGCCCCCGGCCATCCGGTCAGGTCCGGGATCAACGTCGAGATGCCGATCGCGACTGTGGCCAGGACTCCCCCGAGCAGCAGGCCCGCGGCCGCCCCGACGTCGGTGAGTTTCGGCCACCAGATCCCCAACAGCAACAGGGGCGAGAAGGTCGCTGCTGCCACAGCGAAGGCCAAGGAGACCGCCCGCGCCAGGGGGAGGGACTCCGCGACCAGTCCCAACAGCAGTGGGACGACCACCGCGGCCGCCGCCGCGACCCGGAAGGACACGATCGGGTTGCGCACCCGTTTGCTCACGATGTCCTGCGACAACACACCCGCGACGGTCACCGTGAGACCGGTGGCCGTGGCGAGGAACGCGGCCGCTGCGCCGGCTGCGACCAGCGCGGTGAGCCACTGTCCGGCCACACCTCCCACGGCGGCCTGTGGGAGCAACAGGACCACGGCGTCGGTACGGCCGGTGAGCAGAAGCTCCGGGGAGTAGAGCCGGCCGAGCATCCCGTAGACCGAGGGTGCGAGGTAGAACAGACCGACCAGCCCGATGACCACGAGTGCCGTGCGCCGAGCCGCCCGGCCGTCCGGGTTGGTGTAGAAGCGGACCAGCACGTGGGGCAGACCCATCGTCCCGAGGAACAGCGCGAACATGAGGGCGAACGTGCGGTACAGGGTGTGTTCCTGACCGCTCTGCAACGGTTGCCCCCACTCGACACCGGTGAGTTGCGGCACGCTGCTCAGATGTGGCACCGTCGCGCCCTGCGGGAAGATCAGTGTGCTGCCAGCAGCGACGGTGTGTTCGCCGATCTGCCATGTGACAGGACCATCGACGGCCACCGCGTCGACAGCGCCCTCCACCTCCAGCGTGATGGGATCCGAGACCTTCACCGTGATCGGGTTCTCGATGCGAACGGTTGTCCGGTCGTCGAACACCGGCGGCGCCTCGGTCAATGCGCTCGGCGAGGCATCGGCGCGCCAGGCGGCCAGCAGGAACAGGACGGGGACCATGATCGCCACGACCTTGAGCCAGTACTGGAAACCTTGGACGAGCGTGACGCTGCGCATGCCACCGCCGACGATGACCACCAGCACGGTGATCGACACCAGCAACCCGCCGACCCAGGTCGGGGTGTCGAGCAGGATCTGCAGGGCCAGGCCCGCACCCTGCAGTTGGGGCAACACATACAGCCAGCCGATCAGAACCACGAGCGCGCTGGCGATCAACCGGACCTTCGACGACCGCAGTCGCGCTTCGCAGAAATCGGGAAGGGTGTACGCGCCGGAGCGCCGCAACGGAGCCGCGACGAGGGCGAGCAGGAGTACGTACCCCACGGCATACCCGACCGGGAACCAGACGGCATCCGCGCCGCCGGCCATGATCAGACCCGCGACACCCAGGAAGGAGGCAGCCGACAGGTACTCACCCGAGATCGCCGAGGCGTTCCACCATGCCGGGACCGAGCGGGACGCGACGTAGAAGTCGCCGGTGGTGCGCGCGAGACGTGAACTGTAGGCCGCGAGCCCGATCGTCACCAGCACCGTCAGGGCCATTCCCACGGCGGCCAGCGTGGAGTTCATCGGCCCTCCACCAGGTCGGTGAACTGCGCCTCGTTTCGGTCGGCCTGCCGGACGTACCACCAGCCGACACCGAGGATCGCCGGATAGACGAGGATCCCCAACAGCACCCACCACAGCGGCATCGGCCCGACCTGCAGTTCCCGCACCCGGGGCACGAACCCGAACAGCAGTGGCATCGCGATCAACGGAACCACCACGAGCGCGACGGTGGACAGACCCAGCAACAACTGGGCGCGGATCAGCGAGCGCAGATACACCTGCCCCACCCGGGTCTGGTCATCGATCTCGTCGGTGACCGGTCGCGAGGGACGGCGACGCACATCCCGGCGGGGTCCGGTGATGACGACGCGCTTGGGGCGCTGCTCAGGCTTGGTCATGGCGTCGCCTCGCCTGGTGTGCCGGCTCCCCGTGCGCGTGTGTGACGTTGTTGCCGCACTTCTCGCTGGATTGCGACGTTGTTGCCGCGATCAGGCCCCCACAGCGACAACAACGTCGCACACGAGGTCGTGGAGCGACAACAACGTCGCATACGAGGTCGCGGTGCCGACTCACGTGTCCCGCTCCAACCGGTGGGCGGCGACCAGCGCCTCCTTGACCGCCGCGGCATGCCGCCGGCTCACGGGCACCGCCTGCCCGGCACCGAGGTCGACGGTGACCCGGCCGCCCGCGGTGCGCAACCCCTCGACGTAGGTCGCGTTCACCAGGAACCGCCGGTGGACACGCAGGAACCCCGCTGGTTCCCATCGCTCCTCGAGCGCCGCGAGGGGCACACGCACCAGGTGACCGCCCTCGCGTGTGCGCAGTCGCACGTAGTCGCGCTGGGCCTCCACGTACACGATGTCCGAGCGCTTGACGTACCGCGTCACCCCACCGAGTTCGACAGCGATCGTCTCGTCCGGCACGTCCTCGGTGGGTGGCTTCGGTTCGGCAACCTCACTCTCCAGCGCCCGCTGGACGCGGGCGACCGCCTGTGCGAGCCGTTCGGCCCGGATGGGCTTGAGCAAGTAGTCGACTGCAGCGATGTCGAAGGCGTCGACCGCATGCGAGTCGTAGGCGGTCACGAAGACCACTGGAGGTGGCGCGGCGAAACGGCTGATCACACGCGCGAGCGCCAAGCCGTCCATCCCGGGCATCCGGATATCGAGGAACACAGCGTCCACGTCGTCGGCCTGGAGCAGTTCGAGGGCTTCGGTGGCGGTGCTCGCCGGACGCACGTGCGCGACGCCGGGCGTCTTCTGCAGCAGGTATGACAGTTCGGCGAGGGCCGGCTCCTCGTCGTCCACCGCCACGATGATCAGGCCGTCGTCACTCATCGGACACCGCCTCCGCATACTTCGGGATCCGCATGGTCACCTTCGTGCCCGCCATCGGCGCGGTCTCCACGACCAGCCCGTGGTCGTCGCCGAAGGCCTGCCGCAAGCGCTCGTCGACGTTGGCCAGCCCGACGTGATCACCGGGCTCACCGGACAGACTGCGGCGGATCACCTGAGGGTCGTTGCCCACCCCGTCGTCCTCAACGCTGATCCAGCACTCCGGTCCCCGTTCGATGGCCGTGATGCTCACCGTGCCCTGCGCGTCTCGGCTCTCGAGGCCATGGCGTACGGCGTTCTCCACCAACGGCTGAATACACAGGAACGGGATACGTACGCTCAACACCTCCGGGTCCACCCGCAGTTTCACCTGCAGTCGGTCGCCGAACCGGGCCTGTTCCAGCAGGAGGTACTGCTCCACCGACCGCAGTTCCTCGGCCAAGGCTGTGTAGCGACCATGGGAACGGAAGCTGTACCGGGTGAACTCCGCGAAGTCGAGCAGGAGTTCACGCGCCCGGTCGGGGTCCGTGCGCACGAACGAGGCGATGGCAGTCAGCGAGTTGAAGATGAAGTGCGGCGAGATCTGGGCCCGCAAGACACGCACCTCGGCCTCCGCGCTGCGGGCGCGGGTGCGGTCGAGTTCGGCCAGATCGAGTTGCCCGGAGGTGAAGGTCGCCACCTCCTCCACCGCGCGCATCAGCGCCGGCCCGGCGGGGAGGTTGGAGTATGCCACCAGCGCGCCGATCACGACATCGTCGGAGGTCAACGGCGCCGCGATCCCGGATCGGAACATCTCGCTCACATCGCGCGCCTGTTCAGCGCTGAGGACCACCGAGGACCCGGAGTCCAGCGCGGCCTCCGCGTGCTTGACCGCGAACTCGCGCTGCTTGTCCCCGATGCCGTCCCAGGCCAGTGTGCTGAAGCGGTCGGTGATCGCCAGGCCGGGGACGCCGAGCAGGCCCCGCAGGTACTTCACCGACCTGGCGGTGCCGGATTCCGTCAGTCCTCCGCGCAGGGCGGGCGCGGCCAGACTCGCGATGTGAAGGGTGCGGTACGTCGCGATCTGGCTCTCGGTACCCATGCGCGACCGGCCACGGACCCACCGCGCGATCAGCACCCCGAGCACGATCGCGCCGGCGATGGCGGCCAGCGCCAACACCCAGGCATCCATGGGTGCGAAACTAGCGGACTTCGGCGGCGCGTTCCCCCTCTTCCGCGGCCGCCTCCCACAACTGGGCGCGGCTGACGGAAGTGGGCCCAGTTGTGGGGCAGGGCGCAGGACCGCAACCACCCCTAATGGGGCGAACCGGACCCACAACTGGGCCGATCGCCTCCCTCGCGCAACAGGGTGGCCCAGTTGTGGGGCAGGGCGACGATAGAGCACCCTGTTCGACATGGGATCGGTCTTCAGCAACTCCGAGTGGATCGCTTCCAACGACCTCGCCTTCGCCATCCGTGACAGCTACCCGGTCTCCCCCGGGCATTCACTGGTGATCCCTCGCCGGGTCGTTGCCACCTGGGACGAGACGACCCCGGCGGAGCGTTCCGCCCTGACGGACTTGATGTCGCTGGTGAAGGACCAGCTCCGCACAGAGTTGAACCCCGATGGCTTCAACATCGGGTTCAACGAGGGTGCCGCAGCCGGTCAGACCGTCTTCCACCTGCACATCCACGTCATCCCGCGCTTCACCGGCGACGTCCCGGACCCACGAGGTGGGATCCGCCACGCCGTGATGGGCAGGGGGAACTGGCAGGTCTGAGCCGCCAGCGCGCTTGCCGTTGTCGCGAAGTCGGGCGACACGCCGTGTGTGCCACCGCGTGGGCGCGGCACCGCACCGTTCAGTCTCCGGAACCGAGGCCCTGCTGGATCAGGTTCATGATCGTCGGGTCGGCCAGGGTGGTGACGTCACCGAGCGACCGGTTCTCGGCCACATCGCGCAACAGCCGCCGCATGATCTTGCCCGACCGGGTCTTGGGCAGCTCCGGCACGACCATGATCTGCCGGGGTTTGGCGATCGGGCCGATCTCGGTGGCCACGTGCTTGCGCAGCTCCTGGACCAACTCCGGACCATCGACCGCGTCCCCACGCAGGATCACGAAGGCGACGATGCCCTGCCCCGTTGTCTCATCGGTCGCGCCGACCACTGCCGCCTCAGCGACCGCGGGATGCGACACCAATGCCGACTCCACCTCGGTGGTCGAGATGCGGTGACCGGACACGTTCATCACGTCGTCCACCCGGCCCAACAGCCAGATCGCGCCGTCCTGGTCGAGCTTCGCGCCGTCACCTGCGAAGTAGTACTGCGGCCACCGGCTCCAGTAGGTGTCCTTGTACCGCTGCGGGTCGCCCCAGATGCCGCGCAACATCGACGGCCACGGCTCGGTGAGCACCAGGTAGCCACCGCCACCGTTTTCCACCGGGGTTCCGTTGTCGTCGACGACCGCGGCGCCGATCCCAGGCAGCGCCCGCATCGCCGAACCCGGCTTGCAGGCGGTCACGCTGGGAAGCGGGCTGATCATCATGGCGCCGGTCTCGGTCTGCCACCAGGTGTCGACGATCGGGCAGCGGTCGCCACCGATCACCGAGCGGTACCACATCCACGCCTCGGGGTTGATCGGTTCCCCGACCGAGCCGAGAAGCCGCAACGAGGACAGGTCGTACTGCGCGGGGATGTCCGCACCCCACTTCATGAAGGTCCGGATCGCGGTGGGCGCGGTGTACAGGATGCTCACCTTGTGCTTCTGCACGATCTCCCACCAACGCCCCTTGTGCGGGGTGTCGGGAGTGCCTTCGTAGATGACCTGCGTGGCGCCGTTGCTCAGCGGGCCGTAGACGATGTAACTGTGTCCGGTGACCCACCCGATGTCGGCGGTGCACCAGTACACGTCCTGCTCGGGCTTGAGGTCGAAGACGGTGTTGTGCGTGTAGGACGCCTGGGTCAAGTACCCACCGGAGGTGTGCAGGATGCCCTTGGGCTTCCCGGTCGTGCCGGAGGTGTACAGGATGAACAAGGGGTGCTCGGCGTCGAAGTCCTGCGCCTCATGGGTGTCCGGGGCGGTCGCCACCACGTCGTGCCACCACACATCGCGCTCGTCGTTCCACGCCACGTCGTCGCCGGTGCGGCGCACCACGAGGACCTTCTGCACGGTCGGGCAGTGCTCGACCGCCTCGTCCACCGCGGGCTTGAGCGGCATCGACGATCCCCGACGGAACTGACCATCGGTCGTGATCACGATTTTGGCTTCGGCGTCCTCGATCCGGCTGCGCAGCGCTTCGGCGGAGAACCCACCGAACACCACCGAGTGCGGGGCGCCGATGCGGGCGCACGCCAGCATGGCCACCACGGCCTGCGGGATCATCGGCATGTAGATCGCCACCCGGTCGCCGGCCTCGACGCCAAGCGCGGTGAGGGCGTTGGCGGCCTGGGACACCCGCTTCTGCAGGTCGGCGTACGTGATGGTCTCCTCGTCGCCGTTCTCCGGCTCGAAGATGATCGCGGTGCGTGAGCCGTTGCCGGCGGCCACATGACGGTCCACGCAGTTGTGCGCCACGTTGAGCCGGCCGCCCACGAACCACTTGGCGAAGGGGGCGTCGGACCAGTCGAGCACCTCGGTCCACGGCTGCGCCCAGTCGAGGCGCTCGGCCTGCTTCGCCCAGAAGCCCAGCCGGTCGGCCGCGGCCTCGTCGTAGAGCGCGGACGTGACGGTGGACTGTGCGACGAACTCGTCGCTGGGCGGGAAGGAGCGTTCCTCGGTGGCGAGGTTCTCGAGGGTCTCGGTCATGACGTGCCTTTCGAAGTCTGGGGTGCGGGTGTTGCG
>ERZ724519.634-NODE-634-length-14887-cov-4.817826_pt1 | contig 14887 bp, 6 predicted proteins | sample MGYA00376052_ERZ724519 | MGnify/ENA primary metagenome ERZ724519 (study PRJEB28724, sample SAMN07190883) | activated sludge metagenome | isolation source: activated sludge of sewage treatment plant in Hong Hong | place: Hong Kong | collected 2016-03-17 ... | reverse complement strand
AAGGCTTTTTTGACTATCTTAATCTTTCGTACACGCCTAATGATGAATGATGAATTTAATTGATAAACAATATGTTATGCGCTCTTTTTTGCCTTTTGGAGTTTTGAGAAATGTGTTGGCTGTGGTACTGGCGGGCACGCTGGGGATGGCTTCGGCGCAGACGCCCGACTCGCTGCCGCGCCGACTGCCCATCGACAGTGTTGTGCAAAACCTGAAGGAGGTTTTGATCAGCGGGCAGGGTGGCGATGCCTTATCAACGGCACATTTGCGCGGCGTCGAAAACTTTGGCATTTACAAAGGCAAAAAAACGGAGGTGGTGGCCTTGTCGGAAGTCACCGCCAATACAGCAACCAACAACCCGCGCCAGATATATGGCCGCGTGACCGGGCTGAACATCTGGGAAAGCGACGGCGCCGGACTCCAGCTGGGCATCGGAGGTCGTGGCCTGAGTCCCAACCGGACAGCCAACTTCAATACCCGGCAGAACGGTTACGACATTAGTGCCGACGCACTGGGATATCCGGAAAGTTATTACACGCCTCCAACTGAAGCCCTCGATCGCATCGAGATCGTACGCGGAGCAGCCTCCCTGCAATACGGCACGCAGTTCGGCGGGCTGCTCAACTTTCGATTCAAACGGGGGCCTGAAGACCGGAAATTTGCCTTTACCACCCGCCAAAGCGCCGGATCGTGGGGATTTTTCGGCACCTTCAACAGCATCGGCGGCACAGTGCTGAAGGACAAACTGAATTACTACGCCTATTTCCAATACAAACGCGGCGACGGCTACCGCCCCAACAGCAGTTTTGACTACCGCTGTGCCTATGCTTCGTTCGATTACCGCGCTACCTCGAAACTGGCGCTTCGACTTGACCTCACGCGAATGGATTACCTGGCCCATCAGCCCGGCGGCCTGACGGATAAACTGTTCCAGGACAACCCGCGCCAGTCCGTTCGCGCGCGCAACTGGTTTCGCGTCGACTGGAACATGGCAGCATTGTCGCTGAACTATGCCGTTTCGGAAAAAACGCAAATCAATGTGCGCAATTTCGGTCTGCTCGCCACCCGCCGGTCGCTCGGCAACCTGGAGCGCATCAACGTTGCCGATTTTGGCGACAACCGTACACTTATCGACGGCAGTTTCCGCAATTTCGGCCAGGAGACACGCCTGCTGCACCAGTATGGCAACGGCGCCCTGCCGCATACGTTGTTGATCGGCTACCGGCTTTACTACGGACATTCCACCGCCCGGCAGGGCGACGGCAGCGATGGCAACGACCCCGATTTCCGGTTTCTCCACCCTGAAAACCTGGAAAACTCGGACTACGACTTCCCCAACCGCAACCAGGCCGTTTTCGTCGAGCACGTTTTAAATCTCTCGCCGAAATGGAGCCTGACGCCCGGTCTGCGATACGAACATATCACAACGCGGTCGGAGGGTTACTTTACGCAAAGGGTTCTGGACGGCGCAGGCAATGTGATCGTGGAAAACAGGATGTTCGACGACCGCAGCCGCAGCCGCGGCTTTTTGATTGGCGGGTTGGGCGCTGCGTTCAAACCACGGGAAACCCTGGAGTGCTACGCCAATTTTTCCCAGAATTACCGCGCCATCAACTTCACCGACCTTCGCATTGTGAACCCCAACTTTGTTGTCGACAGCAATATCCGCGACGAGCGGGGCTTCACTGCCGACCTGGGCATACGGGGCAATAAAGCGGGTCTGTTCCGGTATGAGATCACCGCTTTTCTCGTCTCTTACAACGGAAAGATCGGCCAGGTGCTGCGCGCCGACCAGCCCCCGTTGTACAACGATTACCGGTTCAGGGGCAATGTATCGGACGCCCGCAACCTCGGTATCGAAGCGTTTGCAGAAGTCGACCTGATGAAAATATTCAGTCCCCGCAACCCGCACACCCGTTTGACCCTTTTCCTGAATACCGCTGTTGTAGACGCCCGCTACATCAATACCGATGATCCGACGATCCGGAATAAAAAAGTAGAGATGGCCCCGCCACTGATGCTGCGCAGCGGGTTGACGTACCAAAACGGCGCTTTCCGAGGCGCCCTCCAGTATGCCTGGATTGCGCGCCATTTCTCCGATGCAACCAACGCCGTTCGCACCGCCACAGCCGTCGAGGGTGAAATACCCGGCTACGGCGTGGCCGACCTGTCGGCCTCGTACACCTGGCGCCGGCTGACGCTGGAAGCCAGTTGCAACAACCTCTTCGATGCCGGTTATTTTACCCGCCGCGCAGAGAGTTATCCGGGACCGGGTATCATTCCGGCCGATGGCAGGGGGCTGTATGTAACCCTGGCTGCGCAGTTTTAGGAGAGCCATATCACTGGTGGTGACCGGTACGCCAACAAAACGATTTCACGTATGTTTACCGCCGGTACTTTCATCCTAACTATCGCAAAGCATGTACACCGAAAGACGATACGGTTACTGGACGACCATCAAGTGGTCGCGCAAAGGGCTTTATTTCGGGGCAATTACCGGAGCGATCGCCTATCTGCTCCATGAAATTGTCGGGCACGAATGGTTTTTTGTCCCCTGGCAGCCCGTGGCCCTGGTCGGCACGGCACTCGCCTTTTATCTCGGTTTTAAAAACAACGCATCCTACGACCGGCTTTGGGAGGCCCGCAAGATATGGGGAGCCATCGTGAACGGCTCCCGGTCGTTTGCCGGCGCAGTAATCGGTTTTGTAAGCAACCTGCACGCCGTTGAAAAACACAGCGAAGCCGAACTGCACGCCATCAGACGACGCCTGATCTTCCGGCACCTGGCCTGGTTGACCAGCCTGCGTTTTCAGATGCGCACCGCCCCGTCTGGGAACATACGGAAGAGCGCCTGAGCAAGTATTTTCCCAATTTCAATACGCCTGAATTTAACAGCCGGCTGGAAAACGAACTCGAACAATTCCTTTCGGAAGAAGAGTTGAGGCAACTGGAAGGCGTAAGCAACCGCGCGACCCAGATCCTGCGCCTGCAAACGCTCGACCTGCAACGGCTCCGGGAAAAAGGACTGATCGACGATTTCCGCCATATGGAATTGCAGGGGTTTGTGTCGGCCATGTACGACGAGCAGGGCAAGTCGGAGCGCATAAAAAACTTCCCCTTCCCGCGTCAGTATGCTTCCATTCCGATGCTGCTGATCAAACTGGTGTCGATCCTGCTTCCCCTTGCGCTGATCCACGAACTGGAATCGCTCGACCCGGGCCTGATGTGGAGCGCTATCCCCTTCAATGCCATTGTCACCTGGGTATTTGTCCTGATGGAGATGATCGGCGATTACAGCGAAAACCCCTTCGAGGGCACTTACAACGACATTCCGATCTCGTCTATCAGCCGCACCATCGAGATTGACCTGAAAGAAATGCTGGGCGAAACGGATATCCCACCTGCGATCCAGGCGGTCGACGGGATGCTGATGTAGCGGGAAAGTTTGGAAGTTCAACTATTTTTAGTTTATCTTTGTTTTAAATTTAGACTAGACTAAAAATAAAATTGAACTATGCAAAATATCGCCGCCATTTGCCTGTTACTCTGTATCTTTCAAACATCATATGCCCAGGAACATATCTGTAGTGGCGTAATCAGCGATGCCTTTACCGGAGAACGGCTGCCGTTTGCCACCGTTCAAATGCTCGCACCTGAAGGCGGAGGCGTTTACAGCGATACTGCGGGGTACTTTATCCTGAAAGCGCCGCAAGGCGCCGGTAAAATAAAAATCGCCGTATCGCTGGTCGGTTATATCAGACAAACGGCAACCTTAACGGCAGGCGAAACGAACGTTCCGATCCGGCTGGTACCCGATGAAAGCGGCCTGAAAGAAGTGGTAGTAACGGGTACGATGAAAGAAATGCGCAAAGCCGACAGTCCCGTGCCGGTGGAAGTCTATTCCCCCAAATTTTTTCTGCGCAACCCTACGCCCAGCCTTTTTGACGCCGTGCAAATGGTAAATGGCGTTCGCCCCCAACTCCAGTGCAACGTCTGCAACACCGGCGACATCCACATCAACGGCATGGAAGGCCCCTATACCATGGTGCTGATAGACGGCATGCCCATCGTGAGCGGGTTGTCGACGGTATACGGGCTGAGCGGCATCCCCAACAGCGTGCTGCAGCGCATGGAGGTGGTGAAGGGCCCCGCAGCATCGCTCTACGGCTCGGAGGCAATGGGCGGCCTCATCAACATCATCACCAAAGACCCGGCGGACAAACCCGAACTCCGCCTCGACCTGAACGGCACGACTTACGGCGAACTCAACACCGACGCGGCCGGTTCGCTCAGGCTCGGCAAAGCCCGGACCCTGCTGAGTGCCAATTATTTCCACTTCACGGAACACCGGGACATCAACCACGACAACTTCACCGACGTGACGTTGCAAAAACGGTTTTCCGTATTCAACAAGTGGCGTTTCGAGCGCCCGGACAACCGTATTGCCTCCCTTGCTTTCCGCTACCTGTGGGAAGACCGCTACGGCGGCGAAATGCAATGGGAACCGCGCTGGCGCGGTACCGACAGTATTTACGGCGAAAGCATCCTGACCAACCGCTACGAGATCATCGGAAATTATCAATTGCCAATTGAAAATCAGAAAGTTATATTCAACTTTTCCTACAATCGCCACCAACAGGACAGCTATTACGGCGACGTGCCCTACCTCGCCGACCAGCGAATCGGTTTCGGTCAGTTGACCTGGGAACGCCACGTATGGCAACGCCACGATTTCCTTTTCGGCACAGGGGCGCGGTACACTTTTTACGACGACAACACACCCGTTACCGCGCAGGCAAGCGGGATGGAAAATGCCCCGCAGCGCACCTGGCTTCCCGGGGTGTTTGTGCAGGACGAGTGGACCTTCAACAAGCGCTGGAAACTGCTCTCGGGCCTGCGCTGGGATCATGATAAAAGGCATGGGAACATCCTTTCGCCACGCCTGAACCTCAAATATAACCCCGACGATGAAAACACTTTGCGGCTTTCGGCGGGCAGCGGTTTTCGCGTCGTCAACGTGTTCAGTGAAGACCATGCGGCGCTTACCGGAGGCCGGGAGGTGGTGTTCGCGGAGGCCCTGGAACCGGAGCGTACCTGGAACACGAATCTGAACTATACACGCTTTCAAAATACCTCGTTTGGATTCATCAATTTTGACGCGACGTTTTTTTACACCCATTTTTTCAATAAAATCATCGCCGACTACGATACTGACCCGGAAAAGATCATTTACCAGAACTTGAACGGCTATGCTGAAAACACGGGGTTTTCGCTCAATTCAGACTGGAATTTCACCAATGGCCTGAAAGCGATGGCAGGTTTCACCCTGATGGATGTAACCGTGGCAGAAAACGGCCGCCGCGAATGGCAAATCCACACCCCGCACTTTACAGGCAACTGGTCGCTCTCCTGCCCCGTTGCCCGGCTTAACCTGACGTTCGATTACAACGGCCACCTGACCAGCCCGATGCGGCTGCCGGTATTCCCGAACGATTACCGCCCGGAGCAGTCGCCGTGGTTCAGCATTCATAACATTCAGGCGACGTGGAGAGGGAAAAATGGCTTTGAAATTTACGGCGGCGTGAAAAATCTATTCAATTTCTACCCCCGCGAGGATGTTATCCTGCGCCCGCACGATCCGTTCGACAAAAAGGCAAACGACCCTGCCGACAATCCCGACGGCTACACCTTCGACCCTTCCTACAATTATGCGCCGGTACAGGGTCTGCGCGGATTTATGGGTGTAAGAGTGATTTTACAATGACAAATAGCGTGTTAAATTCGCCATTTTATTGTCACCTTGCAGTGTTTTATAGCGCAACCCAATCAAGCGCCGGTTTGGAAAGAATACATGCGAAAAGCGCTGGTATTGCACATATTTCTGTTGCTCTCTGCCTTTGTTGCTACTGCGCAAAAGGCGCGATTTGAGTTTTACACCACTGCCGACGGCCTGGCGGGAAATAATACTACCTCGGTCGCCCAGGATGAACTGGGGTTCATCTGGTTTATAAATGACGGCAAAATCCACCGGTACGACGGGCGCAACTTTCTGGCGTATTCGCCGCCGCCCGAATTGCAGCATACCCGCGAGCCCATGCTCGGTCTGGCCTCCTGGCAGGATTCCCTGCTACTGGTATGGAGCGAGCACCTGGCTTTTCTGTTTGATCCGAAAACAGGAAACTGGCGGGGCATCAGGATAAAAGATGGTGTCACAAAAGACGATGTTGCCCCGTTCTGGCAAAGGCTGGGAAAAAGCAGCATCGTTATCAACAGCATAAAAAGAGGCATCGGGGAAGCTACTTTATGGACATTCGGGGGCAATCAACTGGCGCCCGTTCGTTTACCCGGACACATTGCCACACTCAGATATCCCTATTATTGGTGCGATATCGACGCTTCCGGCCATACCTACCTGGCCTATCATGACACCCTCTACCAACTGGATCAATCGGGCCATGAAACCGTAACACCCATGAACAGCATTGGTACGGACTGTTACGACCTTTGCTTTCAACTCGACGAAGACGGCGCCCTGATTCTATTGGCCAACTGGCACTTTTACAGGCTTGACAAAGCCAAAAACCGGTTTGTGCCCCACCCGGCCAACCGGTTTTTGCGGGCCGGTCAGAACCACCTGCACCGCTTCATTCTGGGAAAAAACGGCAGTATCTGGGCATGCGGACAAGACAGAAACCTCATTTATTACAATGCCGAAGCGGATACGCTCTACAATTACCATGATGAACTGAAAATTTTACTTCCCAACTCCAATGATTTCAAGGGGGTATTCCAGGACAAAACCGGAATTGTGTGGATTGACACCCGACTGGGCTTGCTGAAAGTACGGCCGCAGACCTATCCTTTTGACAATTTCTTCAGCGGGCGGAATCAACTTAATGCCTATTACAGTTTCCGGGGGTTTACCGGGCATAAAGGGGGTATGCTGTACGGCGTATTTTACGACGGGATAGCGGGGTTTGATCCTGCAAAAAAGCAGGCCCCGAGGCTGTATACTTTCAAAAACATCCTCAATTTTTTCGACCTCTATGCAGCCGGGGATCATATCTGGGTAAATGGCGGGCAGCTATTCGATCCCGTATCCGGCGCATTGCGGGATGTGCCCGGTTCATTCCGTGAAAACAACGTTGGCGACAACGGTTTCTTTGCCAAAGACAGAAACGGTACCCTTTGGTGGGCATCTCACTATTTTTTATACCGCCTGGACTCCTCTGAAAACAAGTTTGAATGGATAAAAGAACTGGAGTTGCCGGAGAAGGTGTTCAATAAAACCGAAGCCCTGCATTCGGGTACAAAAAGCGGAAAACTGTTGATCAGTTTCATGGGGAAACTGCTGCAATACGACCCGAAAACCAAAATGCTCCGATCGTTCGATCCTACGGACTGGGGCTTGCCGGTTACCCGTATCACAGTCATTGAAGAAGAGCGGTCCGGGCAACTCTGGCTGGGCACCGATGCCGGTCTGGTTCATGTCAATCCCGCCAACGGCGCCGTCAGACGCTACACTGTAAGTGACGGCCTGCCCAATAATTTTATATGCGGCCTGCTGACGGAGGGCGATTCCTGTCTGTGGCTAAGCACCAATCACGGACTTTCGCGCTTCCATATCCCTACCGGGGTTTTTATCAATTTCTTTGAGGAAGACGGGCTGAGTTCCAACGAATTCAACCGCAAGTCGTATTACAAGACCCGCGATGGCCGGCTGGTTTTCGGGGGAATGCGTGGCGTAAACACCTTTTTCCCGGAGACGGTGATGCGGGCTTATCAAAACAGGTCGAAAGGCGCCCGGTTAATACTCACGGCTTTCGAATACACAGACGAACGGCGGGATACCCTGCTGCGAAAAACGCAGTTTCCGGCCAGGCCCGAAATCCATCTTTACCATTGGGACTGGTCGTACACTTTTGAATATGCCCTGACGGATTATGACAACCCGAAAGAGATCTTCTACAGTTACAAGATGGAGGGTTATAAAGACGGCTGGTCGGCGCCTTCCAAATTCAACTTTACCCGTTTCAACAGCCTGCCGGCCGGCGAGTATACTTTCCGGGTAAGGGCACGGGACAGTCAGGGGCGCTGGCGTCCGGATCAACTGGCTGTAAAAGTAGTGGTACATCCCCCCTGGTGGGCTACCTGGTGGGCCTATGTACTGTACAGCCTTATCGCAGGCATTCTGCTATATCTGTTCCGGCGCTATGAACTCAACCGTCAGACCCTTAAAACCAATCTGAAAATCGAAAAAGTAGAGGCGGAAAAACTGAAAGAACTCGACCACTTCAAAAGCCGGCTCTATACCAACCTGACCCATGAGTTCCGTACGCCGCTGACGGTCATTCTCGGCATGGTGCAGCAAATCAGGAACGAACCGGAGAAGTACCTGAATGAAGGCACCAGGCTTATTGAAACCAATGGCAAAAATCTTCTGGCCCTGATCAACCAACTGCTCGACCTGTCCAAACTGGAGAACAAATCGTTCCAGCTCCACCTGCAGCATACCGATATCGTGCCTTACCTGCGTTATGTGACCGAGTCGTACCAGACATTCGCCAATAGCAAGAACCTTTCACTCCGTTTTTTCACCACACTGGAAGCACTGGAAATGGATTTCGACGAGGAACAGATAAAGCTGGTGCTGACCAACCTGATTTCCAATGCACTTAAGTTCACACCCTCGGGTGGTGCGATCCTGGTACGGACAACTGTGGTCGACGAGCGGTTGAACGTCGAAGTACATGATACCGGTATCGGCATCGCTGAAAAGGATTTGCCGTACGTTTTCGACCGTTTTTACCAGGTGGACGGCTCGTATACACGCGAAAGTGAAGGCACGGGTATCGGTTTGGCCCATACCATGGAACTGGTGAAAATTATGGGCGGTGAAATCGGCGTGGAGAGCCCTGTTCCCGGCGGAAACGCAGGGTCTGTGTTTACCGTGCGGTTGCCGGTCACCCATAAAGCCCCGGCAAAAGACCTGACCGCAAATGGTCGGGCGACGCAGGGCTTCGCGAGTGCACTGCCGGACAAACAGACAGATGAGGCGTCTGGTTCTGACCTTCTGCGCACCCCGATACACCCTGCACTGCCCCAACTCCTGATTATTGAAGACAATCCGGACGTAGTGATCTATCTTAAATCCTGCCTAGAAGGCCTGTACCAGCTGGATGTAGCCTACAACGGCAAAATCGGCATCGAAAAAGCGCTCGAAAATATCCCCGACCTGATCGTCAGTGACGTGATGATGCCCGAAAATGACGGTTACCAGGTGTGCGACACCCTGAAAAACGACGAGCGTACCAGCCACATCCCGATCATTTTGCTGACCGCAAAAGCGGATGCCGCTTCCAGAATTACCGGTCTGAAACGCGGCGCAGATGCCTACCTGTCCAAACCCTTCGACAAGGAGGAACTGCTGGTGCGACTGGAAATGCTGGTAGAACGGCAGAAACGGATGGTAGCGCATTTTTCCAAAAACCTGCTGCATGAACCTGTACCGGCCTCAGGCGAAGCCCAAACCGAGGAGATCATCCGGGTAGAAAATGCCTTTTTGCAAAAAGTGCATCAGATCGTAGCCGAAAACTACACCGACGAGGATTTTGCGCTGCCCCAGCTCTGTCATATAATCGGCATGAGTCGCTCGCAGCTGTTCCGCAAGATGCAGGCGGTGAGCGCCACTTCCCCTTCCGATTACATCCGCTCTTACCGCCTGAATCAGGCCAAAGCGCTACTCGGAACCACCTCGATGAACGTGTCCGAAGTGGCCTGGAAAGTGGGTTTTAAAGACCCCGGCCATTTCTCCAAATTGTTTCAGGAAGAATTCGGGTTTCCGCCGGGCGCAACTCGAAAGTAACCTGCACATTTTTTATGTAATTTTGGAATTCGATTCCGAAATTACATATTTTTGTCTTAAAATATTCAGATGCTGTCGCGCCAACTTGAACCCAAAGCAAGCGAACTTTTAGAAAAATTTCCACTGATTGTCATTACCGGTCCCCGGCAATCGGGCAAAACAACCCTGGCAAAAAAACTTCGCCCGGACTATAAGTATATTAACCTCGAACTTGAGGAAAACAGCGATTTTGCCCGTAACGACCCACATGGATTTTTAACCGCCCATCAGGGGGGCGTAATTTTGGACGAGGTGCAGCATGTCCCCGCTTTGTTCCCTTATCTAAAACACTACACCGACTTGCGCGGCAGGCCCGGCGAATATATCCTGACCGGTTCACAACATTTTCTCCTGCTCGAAAAAATTACCCAGTCACTGGCCGGGCGAGTTGCTTTGCTCCAATTGCTGCCTTTTTCCTTGACAGAACTGCAAAACGCCGGCCTGTCCCCTGCAACGCCGGAGGCTTTCATTCTGACGGGTGGTTATCCGCGTATTTATGACAAAAACATTGCTCCATCTGACTTTTATCCTGCCTATATACGCACCTATGTGGAGCGCGATGTACGGCAAATTGTAAACGTGACCGACCTGCGACTGTTCCGCCAATTCCTGACGGCTTGTGCCGGCCGGGCCGGGCAAACAGTCAACTTCCTGGAGTTGGGAAACGTGTTGGGTATTGATTCCAAAACGGTAAAATCCTGGACAGGCATTTTAGAAGCCAGCTTTGTCATTTTTTTACTACCACCGTTTTACCGCAATTTTGATAAGCGCATTGTTAAATCACCCAAACTCTATTTTTATGATACCGGACTGGCTTGTTCGCTCCTGAATATTCATTCGACAGAACAATTAGACGCGCACTTTGCCAAAGGCGCCTTGTTCGAAAATATGGTCATTGTAGAGCTGCTCAAACAATACCTTCACGCAGGAGCCACACCCGTTTTTTATTTCTGGAAAGACAGTAATATGCGTGAGATCGACCTGTTGATGGAAGAAGGGGCGAAACTGAAAGCCGTGGAAATCAAAGCCGGAAAAACAATCAACCCGGCATTTTTAAAAAACCTGCACGCTTTTCAAAACACAGCCGGTGCAGAGCATGTCGAACTCTTTTTGGTGTACGGCGGAGACGTCGCACAGCCACGCAGCGATTTGAAGATTTTACCCTGGAATCAGATAGCGGAGATAACCAGTGGCTGACAAATAGTTATCCTGCCGGTTTTATCCGGAGCATGCAACGAATTGACCTGTGGTTTGGACGGTATGTTCCGGGACCGAAGAGATGCCATCCGCAAAAGGCGCTGAAATGGCACACTGCAGACCTGTTTTTACGACCCGGCTATTACCTTTGGGACAAGAGAACCATTCACTCGGACAACCAAAATAAAACGAAACCCGATGGGAAAGAACATCATCATCTGCTGCGACGGCACCAGCCTCGACATCGGCGACCGGCGCTCCAATGTCGTCAAATTATATGCTGTCCTCCAAAGAGTCCCGGATCAACAGATCGTGTATTACGACCCGGGTGTGGGCACCCCCAGCACCTACAACTCGTTCATCCCGATCACTAAAAAACTGAAAAACATCCTTGGCTTGAGCTTTGGTTATGGCCTGAGTGACAATATCGTGGATGCCTACCGGTTTCTCATGCAGTGTTATGAGGAAGGCGACCAACTCTATTTCTTCGGTTTCAGTCGGGGTGCGTACACCGTCAGAGCCCTGGCAGGGCTGATCGATACCTGTGGGCTACTGCATGCCAACAGCCAGAATTTAATTCCGGAGGCCATGCGCATTTATTCAGACCGAAGTAAAAAAGACATCGCCGTTATTTTTAAACAAACCTTCAGCCGCCCCTGCACCGTTCATTTTCTCGGCCTCTGGGATACGGTCTCTTCGGTTGGATGGGTGTACAATCCGGTGACATTACAGGCTACCAGTACCAACCAGAGCGTGAAGTACGTCCGCCACGCCATTTCCATCGACGAGCGGCGGGCATTTTTCCGGCAGAACCTGTGGGGCAGGTTGAAACCTGAAGACGATCAGATCAGGCAGGATGTGAAACAAGTCTGGTTTGCCGGCGAACATTCCGATATCGGTGGCTCCTACCCGCAGGAGGAGAGCGCGCTCAGCAATATTGCGCTGGAGTGGATGCTGACGGAAGCACGGGACAAGGGCATGCTGATCGATGAAGCAAAGGCACGGGAAGCGGTTACCATAAAGATTAAAGACAAGGTTATCGACCACCCTCATTTACAGCCCCAGCACGAATCCCTCACCGGCTTTTGGTATGTTGCAGAAATATGGCTGAAGATTGTCCGGGTCAACAAAGGGAAAGATGCCAATGGTAAATCGATATGGGTATCCCGGCCCTATTTCAACCTGGGCAGGCATCGCTTTATGTCTCGCACCTACAAGAACACCTTGCACGAGTCTGTTTTGCTGAGACTGCAGGGCCGCGAAGATTACAGGCCTAAGAACCTGATGGGTATTTGCAGCGACATCAATGCCATACCCGAGCATTTCCAAATAGAAAAATGGGTGCGCCTGGTCTGATACCAGCCATACGATGGTATCGTACATCCCAGCCACTTTCAGCCACTTTTTGCTGAAAGGCATGCCTGCCTTTTTGCTTCATGCAACGAATTTACCAATAATTGCAACGAATTGACATGGGGTCAGTCCCTGTTGTCACACACCTTTGTGCAACAATTCTTCCCCGGGAACCTGGGACCAAATGAAAACAGTCATTCGACACCCAATGGCAGCAATCGGCGCTTTCCCCGCGCCGTTTGTTGCGGGGTGTACCAGCCTTTCTGCTGAGCAGCGTCGGGATGACCAGCAAAGCCAAAGTCCTGGCCTATTTGGCCAACAGCCTTACCCTCATCGGGATGTTCATGGTAGTGATGTAGCACACTGGCTGCTTTATCGGTCCGCGACCTGATCGCTGCGTTTAAATATCCAGCAGATTCGCCCAGTCGCGCGGTGTTCTGGCTTTTTCAGTCACATCTTCGAGGGTGAACGTATACGACCGCGGGTCCTGGATTTCGATGCGGGAGTAGTCGTCGCCGGACAGGTGGTAAAAGCGCCCTTCAATATCCCTTACGATGATATCCAGATGCCGGCCGGGTATATAGATCATGTCGTCGGCATCGGGCAGGGTGAAAAACAGTTTGGTGCTGCGTTCCATCACACTGACTGTGCTGGAGACGACCCTTTTCCCGTCCGGCGTCTGGAATACGGCAAGGATATAGGCAGGTTCCTTGCCCATACGGAATATCTGGTCGCAGTTGTACAGGCCAAAGTTCGTCACGCGCAGGGCGTATTGCAGGCCGTTGCGGCGTTTGCCCGAGTTGTTGGTTTCAAACTGATCGAATTGCATGTTGCGCAATTTTTCGCGCCAGGCTTTCCAGGCGTTCAGGGCCACTTTATCATCACTGGCCTGACCTTTTTTCACCAGTTCGGCAAAACGGCTGCGCATCATCGGCAGGTTGGTCTCGAAATAGGAGAACCACTCGTTGGGGGTTTTCATACACCACTCCTCCGGCGTTTGAAAAGCGGGTGTCATCAGCATGAAATGTTTCCAGGTTTGAAGGGTGTTCTCAAAGTCCGCCTGGCGCCTGGTCCGCAGTCGGTTGTATTCCCCCATTACCTTGTCGGGGTCGAAAGCGGTATTTTCCGTACTGCCGATCAGGGTGGCATAAAACTGCAACAGCCCCTGCCTACCCAGGAATGAGACATTGCAAATGGCTCCTGTTACCTGCACCACGGTGACGCGTTCCCAATAGGCTTCCAGGTCGGCCTCGGTGATCGTGCCCCTGGTGAGCGAGTCGCCGTTGACGATAAAATAGCAGTCCTTGAAAGCCTTCAGTTCCGTAAACACATTGTTCAGGTCTTCAGGAAAAAACATATCCTGCACATCGCGGTGCCGGGCGAGCCGCACCAGTCCGCGCTCCAGACCGTTTTGCAATTGAAAAGCATCCCAGTCGCCGCTTCGTTTCCGGAACCATTGCGGAACGCTCGTTTTCCCGTAAGCCAGGTCGTAGCCGGTTTGAACGGCTTCCTTCATCCAGGCCGCAGCGCTTTCATTCGACGTAACATTGGAGATCAGGGGCATGCAGTTGTTTTGTGCCAGGCCCTTGTTGTTGCGTATGGCCGTAGCCTCCGATACGGCGACGGGCTGTCCGGGTTGTGATTCATCGAAACCGAAAGCAGGGTCGGGCTGGTATTGCCATGCTCCTGCGGATTCGTCGTAAAAATAAAGACTGGGTCGGGTCAGGGGGTGGGTCGACGTAAAGCGCACGTCGAATCCTTCGCCTTCCGCCATGCGCAATTGCTCCCCGCGCTGGTTGACCTGCATGTCGAACATGCCGCCGGAATTGAAGAAAAAAGTGCCGCGCTCGTCGCTATAATGCATGGGAATGCCGGATGCTGCAAAGTCGGCCATACTGCGATATTCCTGGAGTTGGAACTCTACCTCTCCTGTAACAGGGCTGCCGTCGGGGTGCACCAGCGCATTCGCCGGTATGAACACTGCCGTACCGGTAGCAGGATTTTCATAGCGCAGCCCCTCTTCAGCAGCAAACCGGATGCGAACCGACGGCGCCGTATTGACCCGGACCGGGCGGGTTGACGTTGCGGTTGCCGGCCCCCGGTTTGTTTGCCGGGCAGGGCCGGTTTCCGGGGGATGATCCGTATGAAGCGTTGCCGCTTCCGCCTGGTCGCGACCGACCGGCAATTCCGAAGCCTGGTTGTTGCCCGTGCTTGCAAGGGGAGCCGTTTTATCCGCAGCAGTATAGTACCAGCCTGCCGTTATGCACAACAGGAACCCAAGCACAGCTGCTGCCCGGGCGCCGTAGTACCGGAAACGAAGCCGCAAATTCGCGCCTTGCTGCCGGGCGGCAATGTTTGCCCAGGAGTTGTGGTCGGGCGTGTCGCTGGTTTCTTCCAGCGACCTTCGGACGAATTGTTCAAATGCTGTATCGC
>ERZ724519.631-NODE-631-length-14924-cov-5.306477_pt1 | contig 14924 bp, 16 predicted proteins | sample MGYA00376052_ERZ724519 | MGnify/ENA primary metagenome ERZ724519 (study PRJEB28724, sample SAMN07190883) | activated sludge metagenome | isolation source: activated sludge of sewage treatment plant in Hong Hong | place: Hong Kong | collected 2016-03-17 ... | reverse complement strand
GCCCCGGCGCAGCCGTCGATCGTCGTCTTCTCGACGACCGACTGCACGCACTACCCGCTGGCCATCGAGGCGATCGCCCAGGCCATGCGCAAGGCGCCCACATCGACGCGACTCGCCGTCGTCGTGATGGACGGGGCCGGACACGAAGGGGAGCTGCGCACCAGTCGCCACTACCGGCAAGCCGACTCCCTCTACGTTTTTGCCGACGACGCCATGGCGCTCCGCTACGCGGTCAATCCGGAGTGGCGCGGGTTGACGCCCTACGTCGCCCTGATTCCCGCCGGAGGCACGCCGCGCTTCTACGCCGGAGCGCCGGCGCGCGAAGTCCTGGCTGCCTTCCTGCGCAATCCCGGGAGGACGCAGTGAACCCGCGAAGCGGCGGCGAACCGTTCGCGGCATTGCTGTTCGTCGTCGCCGTGCATGGCGCCGTACTCGCCCTGCTCTGGCAGCAAAAGCTGCTGCCGTCGGCGCAGGAGACCGCGACGCTGTTCGTCGACTTCATCGCCGCAGCACCCGAGGTGCGGAAGGACGAGCCAAAGCGCCCGACGCCCCGACATTTCGAGACGGCACCGGTACCGCAGATCGTCGCGACGGCTCCCGCTCTGCCTGCGGAACCGGCCGCCATGCCGCCGCCGGCAAGTTTGGATATCCAGCCTGCGCCCGCTCCGCAGCGTCTCGAGCCGGTGGCGATGGCGACGGAACTTGCCGTCGCCTGCCCCGGCCGCACGCCACCCGCCTTTCCGTCGCAGTCGCGGCGCCTGGGTGAGGAAGGCACGGTCGTCCTCCGCGTCGAGCTGGACGAGGTCGGTCACGTCGCCGTGGCACGAATCCAGGCCAGCAGTGGCCACGCGCGCCTCGACGAGGCGGCGTTGGTCGCCGTAAAGGCGTGGCGCTGCACGCCGGCGCAGCGCAATGGGCAGCCGGCGCGGGCGATCGCGCTGCAGCCGTTCAAGTTTGTCCTGCAAGGAACCTGATCCCATGGAACAAGGACTCGGCTTTGCCCACTTTCTCGCCCAGGTCGATGGCGTAGGCAGGACCGTACTGGGCGTCCTGCTCGCGCTTTCGATCGCCAGCTGGTACCTGATCGCCACGCGCAGCATCGCCAACTGGCTGGCCGGCCGCCGCGCCGACGCCTTCGTGCGCGGCTTCTGGCAGGCGACTTCGCTCGACGACATCGCAGCGAAGATGGGCAACGGCACCGACAACGCCTTCGCTGCCCTGGTGGACGAAGCCCTGAAGGCCCGCGCCCATGCCGGCGACGGCAACCTCGCGGTAGCGGGCGGCATGGGCGAATACCTGACGCGCACGTTGAACAATGCCGTCGACCGCGAGGCGGCGGAATCGGAACACGGCCTCACTGTGCTCGCGTCGGCCGGCTCGGCTGCACCCTACATCGGCCTGTTCGGCACGGTCTGGGGCATTTACCACGCCCTGGTGCAGATCGGCATGAGTGGCCAGGGAACGCTGGACAAGGTGGCCGGACCGGTCGGCGAGGCACTGATCATGACGGCGCTCGGCCTCGCCGTGGCCATCCCCGCCGTTCTGGCCTACAACGCCTTCAACCGGCGCAACCGCAAGTGGATCTCGCGGCTCGAATCCTTCGCGCATGACCTCTACGTGCTGCTGACGGTGAAGAATGGGCAGCGCTGACATCGCCCGGCGGCGCCGCGAGGCGCCCATGGCCGACATCAACATGGTGCCGCTGGTGGATGTCATGCTGGTGCTGCTGGTGATATTCATCGTCACCGCGCCGCTGCTCACCCATGCGGTGAAGATCGACCTGCCCAAGGCATCCAGCACGGCGAACGTGACGCGACCTTCGCACATCGAGTTCGGCATACGCGAAGACGGGCAGCTCTTCTGGAACGGCGCGGCCACATCCATCGACACGCTGGCGCAGCGCTTTGCCATTGAGGCGCGCAAACAGCCGCAGCCGGAACTGCACATCCGCGCGGACCGCCATGCCCACTACGAAAAAGTAGCGCAGGTGATGGCCCTGGCAGCCCGGGCAGGCCTGGTCAGGATAGGCTTCGTCAGCGATCCGGCCGGCGCGCCAGGCCTGTCTCCGGCACGCTGAAACGGCCCGGCGCGCCTGCTAGGAACGCGCCGACGGCGCGGCGATTTCCTCGTCCGTCAGGTAGCAGCCGGGGTCCTCGGCCCATGGGTCGCCGCTCATCTGCTGGGCACGCACGCGCGTGTTGCCACCGCAGATGTCGAAGTGCACGCAGGCTCCGCATCGGCCACCAACCTTGCGCGGCTGCGCCTTGAGGCCGGCCAGCAGCGGATCGGAAACGTCGTTCCAGATGTCGCCGAAGGGCCGTTCGCGCACGTTGCCCAGCGTGTAGTGCCACCACATGGTGTCCGGATGGACGTTGCCGAGGTTGTCGATGTTGGCGACGTTTACCCCGCTCGAATTGCCGCCCCATTGCACCAGCTTGCGCCGGATGTGCTCGATCTTGTCCGGGAATTTCCGCTGCAGCCAGAACAGCAGGTAGACGCCGTCGGCGTCGTTATTGCCGGTGGTGAATTCCTTTTGCAGGCCGCGCTGCTGATATTCCCAGCAGGTGTCGAACAGGAGGTCCATCGCGGCACGCGTCATCTGGTGGCGCGCATCGTCCTTGCGGTTCTTGTTGCCCCGCCCGGCGTAATTCAGGTGGGAGAAATAGAAGCGGTCGATGCCCTCGTCCTCGACCAGCCTCAGCAGCCCCGGCAGGTCCTGAAAGTTGTCCTGGGTCATGGTGAAGCGCACGCCGACCTTGAGTCCGGCGTCGCGGCAGCGCCGGATGCCGGCCAGCGACAGGTCGAATGCGCCTTCCATGCGGCGGAACTTGTCATGGGTGGCACCGAGGCCGTCGAGGCTGACGCCGACATAGTCGTAGCCGATGGTGCGGATGCGTCCGCACATCGCCTCGTCGATCAACGTGCCGTTGCTGGAAAGCGCGGTGAAGAAGCCCAGCGCCTTGGCGCGCGCCGAAATATCGAAGATATCCGGGCGCAGCAGCGGTTCCCCGCCGGAGAGGATCAGCGCCGGCACGCGGAAGGCCTTGAGCTGGTCCATGACGGCAAACACCTCGGACGTAGACAACTCGCCCGGAAAGTCCTTGTCGGCGGAGATCGAGTAGCAGTGCTTGCAGGTCAGGTTGCAGCGGCGCACCAGGTTCCAGATCACCACCGGCCCGGGCGGCCGACGCATCGGGCCGAGCGGAGTCGGAACGGCAATTTCCTGCATGAATTGGGAGATGCGGAACATACGCTAGCCTACCATCCCGGGCGCCGCTAGCGCATGCGCGGCCGCGGATCGCGCAGCACGACCGTGGGCGTGGCAAACGGCGCCAACCGCTCGAGGAAGTCCAGCAACTCGAGGGCCGGCGAGTTGCGGAAGAAGGTTGCCATCGGCGTCTCCATCCAGATGCGGTCCGAGTACAGATGGATTTCGTGCGGCGTATCGCCAAAGCCGTCGCCATCGCGATCGAAGCCCTGGTAGTCGTCCCAGTAGTTGCCGAGCCAGACGTTGGCGGCGCCTGCCCCGGGCGCGCTGATGCCGACGGTGGTCAGGTTGGCCTCGAAGCGGTTGTCGAAGAACTGGTGGCCGCCTTCCTCGCCGTAGAAGAACAGGCCGATGATGTTGTGGGCGAAGCGGTTGTTGCGTACCGTCAGCCTGCCGACGAACGCCGGCGGCGCGTCGACGCGCAGGCCGACCGCGCAGTGGAGCACCTCATTGCCCTCGACCAGAGCATCGTTGCTTTCCTTGAAGACGATGCCGCCGCCTCCCCCCGTCAGGGCATGGGCAACATGGTTGCCGCGCACGACGAGGTCAGGCGAGTAAAGCACGATGATTCCGGTACCGGTGTTCTCCAGCCGGTTGCGCTCGATCAGCAGGCGCGGCGAAAAGATCACGTGCATGCCGTAGCGCCCGTCGAGAAAGCTGTTGCCGATGACGCGGTTGTCCGCCGAATTGGCAAACGTAAGGTCACGCGCGCGGTGGAAGCGGTTGCCCTCGACCAGGTTGCCCTGGCTGTACCAGAGGCGGATGGCATCGCCACGCATGCCGAGGTCCAGTGGCTTGCCCGTGACGCGGTTGCCGGCGATGCGTGAGCGCTTGACCTGCTTGAGGTGGATGCCGAACAGCACGTCGTCGAGATCGTTGTCCTCGACGCGATGATCGTCGCCTTCGAGCAGGATGCCCGCATCGACTCCGTCGTGCGACTCGCCGCTGCCACTGACACGAAGCCCGCGCAGCGTGACGCCGCTGGCCGCCACGGAAAGCACCGTGCCCTTGCCATTGCCTACGATCGACGCCTTGCCGCCCCCCTCCAGCACGAGCGGCTGGCGGAGGACCACCGGGCCCGCATAGGTACCGGGAGCCAGTCGCAGCGTCGAACCAGCCGGCGTGGCATCGAGCAGCGGCTGCAACGGTGTCGCGGCCGCTGCCGGCAGCGCGAGCAGGCCGAGACCAAGTACGGCGCGGCGCAGGCAGGCCGCCGCGCGAGGGATCAGGCGAAACGGCTCCATGGTGCGACGAGGACGATCGCCAGCAGCAGGCCGTGCAGGCTGGCCGACGCGATGGTGAGCTTGAGCGCAGGCGCCAGGAACGCCGGCCGCCCGGCGTTGGCCCACAGTGACCGTACCGCGGCGACGCTGGCCAGTGCCGGCAGCAGCGCAACGAGCGCGGCCGTTGGCAAACGCCCGAGCGCAACCATGGCCGGCAGCCATGTGTACGCCAGTGCGGCGATCAGCACGTAGCCCCAGCGCGCCCGCGCCGCGCCGAGCCGGACTACTACGGTACGCTTGCCGGCGGCGGCATCCGCCTTCACGTCGGGAAACTGGTTGATGTACAGCACGTTCGCGACGAGCAGGGCGAAACCGAGCCCGGCAGCGATCGGCGCGAAGGAGAAGCCGCGGCGTTGCACGAAGTCGCTGCCGACGACGATCAGCAGCCAGCCGGCGGTGATGGCGAACTCGCCCAGGCCGCGGCTCTGCAGCTTGAGCGGCGGCGCCGAATAGGCCCAGCCGACGACGAGGCCGGCCAGCCCGATCCAGATCAGTCCGCCGTCGCTCACCGCCGTCAGGTACAGGCCGGCGGGAACCACGGCGGCGAGCAGCGCGTAACCGAAGACTCCGGTGGCCCGCACCGTCAGCACACCGTTCTGGATGAAGCGGCTGCCGCCGGTAAAGGGAAAGACGCGCTCGGTGTTGGCGCCGTCGCAGCCGGACAAAGAGTCGTAGTAATCGTTGATGACGTTGGCGCCGGCATGAGCGACAAGGGCGAAGAACAGCGTCAGCGTGGCGAGTGCCGGCACGACGGATACGCCGCTGGCGGCCGCGCTGGCCAGGCCGAGCAGGCACCCAACGAAGGTGACGGAAAGGAAGGCGGGCCGCGTCGCCGCAAAGTAGCGCAGAAACGGATTGGGCAGCGCTTCCAGCGTCGGTTCCATGGGCTTCGGCATTGCGGGCAACCCTCCTCGTCAGTTCTTCAATACGGCAGCCGCGGCGGCCTCGAGTTCCGTCTGGTTCATGGCACCGAGCTTGCTCGCCACGATTTCACCCTTGCGGCCGACGACCACCGTGAAGGGAAGGCCGGCGCGCGAGTTGCCAAGCGCCTGCATCAGTTCGATGCCGCGCTCTTTGGCAAGCAGCAACGTGTAGTTCATGTCATAGGCCTTGGCAAAATCGCGCACCGACTCGGCCCTGTCTTCGAGGCCAATGCCGACCACCGTCAGCCCGCGCTTGCGGTACTTGTCCTGGATGCGTGCGAGTTCGGGAATCTCGACCCGGCAGGGCGCACACCAGCGCGCCCAGAAATTCACGATCAGCGGCTTGCCGCGCAGGCTTTCGAGCGCGACGGGCTTGTCGTCGGTACCTGCCAGCGTCGCGGCAAACAACGCGTCGGCATTCGCCGCGTGCGCCGCACCCGCCGCCGCCAGCAGCGCGCCAAGAAGCAGGCGCCGTAGCGCCGACGCCGGCCCGCGCGACATCACGGCAGGTCGCCCCGGCGGAAGATCTGGTAGCCGGCGAATGCGGCCACGAGCCCGACCAGAGTGGGATAGACCAGCGCAAACAGCTTGTAGCCGGTAACGCCAAAGAGGTCGAGGATGACGTACGCCGACGGACCGAGCACGATGAGCTGCGGATCGAACAACGCCAGGGCCGCGGTTCGGAACACCTGCAACGGATTGGCCAGCGCCATCGTCACCGCCACCTCGGGCGCGACTTTCCCCTGGATCATGACGCCGAGCAGGATCAGGTCGAGGAACAGCAGGAGCGTCAGCCAGACGATGAAGGCGGCACCCTGCGCCATGTCGGTACTGCGTGCGATGGCCGATATCAGCATGCCGAGGCCAAGGAAGCACGCGGCCATCACCGCCAGCAGCGCGGTGTAATAGCCGAACATGCCCCAGGGCACGTCGATTCCGCGCACAAGGGCGATCAGCACGGCGAGCACCATGGCGCCGAATACGGGAAGGAAGATCACCAGGTAGCGGCCGAGGATCTTGCCCCAGAACCAGGCGGCCAGCGATACGGGCAGCGACAGCAGGTATTCATACACGCCCGCTTCGCGATCGCCCGCCACGGAACGCACGGTGGTGATGAGGACGAAGATGGGCAGGATCGCCATGGTGAGCTGGATGTAGGTGACCAGCAGGCGCGAGAGGCCGATGAAGCCGAGCACGCGCGACTCGGTGAGGCCGAACAGAAAGAGCAGCGCGACAATACCGCCGAAGACCAGCGTGTAGGCCTGGAACCATCGCGCGCGCAGGGACTCGACAATGTCGAGTTTTGCGGTGAGCCAAAGCTGCTTCATTTCGTCGATCCCTGTGTTGCCCTGGCCAGCAGGTGCTGGCGCATGTCCTCGAAGCCCAGAGCGCCGGCATCCGCATAGGAGAAGGCCGCCTGGTTGTAACCCATCGGCGATGTACGACCACCGACATAGAACGCCTTGCGTGCGTCGAGCCAGCGCTCGCCATTGCCGGTGGCGTCTGCCACCCAGATCTGCGTCGCCGGCTCAGTCATCCATGGGTTGTCCTTCGCCTTGTCGCGCATCCAGAACACGGCGCAGCCGATGTCGTCGAACTTGAAGACCGTACCCTTCTCCCCGCCGCGCATCTCGGCGGCAAAGCGGCGGTCGGAAATCACCATGCTGCAGCGGACACAGGTGTCCCGGTCCCACTTGATCTCGGCCATGCCTTCCGGCCATGACCCGCCGCGCCCGCACGACGCCAGCGCAGCGGCCAGGGGCGTCAGACCGATGCCGGCGACAAAGCGGCGCCGGTCCATCAATTCACCGCGGCGCCGGCGTCGGCTTCCGCTTCCTCAAGCGTGAAATCGCTGATCAGTGCGACATAGCGTGAGGTCATGCCGATGAAGCGCAGGCGATCCGGCCCGGGTACTTCCCCTTCCCATTCGAGCCCGCCGTCGAGATCGCGGAAATTCCAGGCCTGCATCGCCTTGGCAAACGCCGGCTCCGTGCGCTTGATCGAAATATGGCAGATGAAGCGTCCGGACAGCGAAACGTCGTCGGCAACACGGTCATCGAGCACGACCTTGCCCATGTCGAGTTCGACGACGCGATTGACCAGGGAGGAAACCTCGTTCAGTCGATGGCTGGAGATCAGCATCGTCGTGTCCTTCTCGCGCTCGGCCAGCAGTTCGAAGAAGATCTTGCGCGCCTCGGGATCGAGGTTGGCCGCAGGCTCGTCCATCACCAGCACCTTCGCCTCGCGGCCAAGGGCAATCGCGATCAGGATCTTCTGCTTCATGCCGCCCGAGAGCTTGACGAAGGGCCGCGCCAGGATCGGATCCACATCGAGGCCGAGTCGGCGCGCCAGGGCGTGGATCTTCGCCGGATCGGTGCCGCACAGCGCAGCGGAAAACTCGATGAGCTGGCCTACCGGCATCTTCAGCGGTGGAGGCAGCTGGGGCACGAAGCCGATGCTGCCGAGCACGCCGGTGCGATCGCGGCGCGGGTCGCTGCCGGCAATGTTCACCTCGCCGTCGAAGGTGTATTCGCCGAGCAGGCAGCGGATCAAGGTGGTCTTGCCGGCGCCGTTGGAGCCGATCAGGGCGACGCGCTCGGCCAGGCCGATCTCGAGGTTGATGTCATCGAGTACGCGAACCTTGCGGAAGCTTTTGGCGACGTGGGAAAGGCGGATCATGGCTGTGCAGTCTAGCGGTTCACAGGAGCTTCGAGAGCCCCTTGATGTCGAACTTGAGCGAGCCCGTGGGGCAGGTATCCACGCACAGGCCGCAGCGCGTGCAGTCGGGCCCGAGCGGGACCTCGGTATCGACCGCCCGTCCCTTGATCACGGTATCGAGCACGTGCGGCACGAGGCAGACCTTGCGGCAATCTCCCTCATGGAAGCAGTTCTCCAGGGTGTACTTGACGCGTACCGGGGAGAAGATGCCAACCACGCCGTAGGTGAGGCCGATCGGGCAGGCATAGCGGCACCAGGCGCGGCGCGAGAAGAAGACCTCGAACACCAGCAGCGCGAGCACCCAGAGCAGCGCCAACCCCGGCCCGTAGATCAGCGCACGCGACACGATGCCGGTCGGCGAGATGGACTCGAACACCGTATAGCCGGTGGCGAACGCCAGCACGGCGAAGACGAGCCAGGAACCGGTACGCAGCCGGCGATCGATGGGCTGGTCGGTGACGAGCTTCTTCTTCACCAGCCACAGGTGGATCTTCTCCGCCCATTCGGCCAGCAGGTGGTATGGGCAGACCCAGGAACAGAAGGTGCGCCCACCGACCAGCAGCCAGAGCACGAAAACCGTTGCCGTACCGATCACCAGGTTCACGATGATGTGCTTGTGCGCCAGCATCACCTGCAAGGCCGAATTGAGGTCGATCAGGTGGAAGCCGATGAAGCGGGATGCCGTGAGCGCGCCTTCAAGAATCTGGATGTCGAAGCCGTAGGAGACGACGAACAGCAGGTTGGCGAGGATCAGCACGGCCCAGCGCCGGTTGCGCCAGGTGTGCACCTTCGCCGCCTTCTCATGATCGATCATTGCCTGCTGCAGGCGCTCCTTGTTGGTGGCGCGCTTGATGACGTGGATCTGCTGGGCGCGCTCGGAGATCGCCGCGGGCTTGGAGGGCTCGCGCCCGAACATCACGGCGATCTGATCGCGGAAACGGCGACGCAGGAAGGTGTTCATGAATGCCATACCTCCCTTGCCTCGACCACGATGCAGGCCGGCTCGACCGGGCAGACCATCTCGCACACGCCGCAGCCGACGCAGGGCTCATGCACGACCGGCGACTTGCGCTTGGTGCCATCCGGGGCGAACACGGTCTCGATCGAAATGGCGCCCTTGACCGGGCATTCGCGCACGCAGAGGTCGCACTCGGCCACGTCGTAGGGGTGGTCGGCAACCTTGATCGGCTTCCACCGATCCACCTCCATGTAGCGCATGCGACCCTTGAAGTCGGCACCGCGCGCCTGCCCCTTGAAGCCCTTGCCCTGGATCGCCAGGCAGGACTCCTGGCGGACCAGGCGCGCCACGCCGATGCGCTCCTTGAGGTTCAGCGTCGGCTCGGCATCCTTTTCCTTGGCCTTGAGGATGGGCTTGGCGGCCAGCTGGGCCCCCTTGCGTACGCCGAGGAACTCGGGCTTCTTGTACACCAGCGAGCCGGTCGGGCAGGCAAGGATGCATTGCACCGCATCGCAGGAAAAGTCGCAGGCCTGTTCGCGTGCGTCGATGTAGGGGGTGCCGACGCCGAAGCCATCGACGAGGTCAGCCAGTTTGATCGCCTGCACCGGGCACACCTGCACGCACTGCCCGCACTTGATGCAGGAGGCGAGGAAGTCCTTCTCGTCGAGCGCCCCGGGCGGGCGCAGTCGCTTGGTTCGCGCATAGACGAGCGGCAGGAACCCGGAAAGTGCGGCGCCGGTTACACCGCCGGTAAGCAGGATCGTGCGCAGCCACTTGCGCCGCGCCTGCTGCATGCGCTCACGTGACGGCGGCGGCTTGGCCGCGGCGGCAGGCTTGGCATCGCTCATGTCTTCACCTTGGTGGCGCCGGCCGGCTTGGCGAAACGCGGCCGCTCATCCTTGAGCGTAAGTTCCGGGGAGGAAAAAGGCGCGAGCCGCTCGAGGAAGTCGAGCAGCTCCATCACCGGCGAGTTCTTGAAGAAGCGTGCCGGCGGCAGTTCGATCCAGATCTGGTCGGCATACGAATACAGCTCGTAGGCGGTGTCGCCAATGCCGTTGCCGTCGCGGTCGAAGCCCTGATAGTCATCCCAGTAGTTGCCGCGCCACTCGTTGAGGCCGGCCTTGCCGCGCCCGGCCTGGACAACGTGGGTCAGGTTGCCCTCGAACACGTTGTCGGTGACGACGTTGCCACCAAGTTCCGAGGTCAGCTTGACGGCGATGCCGTTGTAGGCAAAGCGGTTGTTGCGAATCCATATCTTGCTGTCGGGCTGGAACGGCGAAAGGTCGGAACCGATGCCGACCGCGCAATAGATGATCTCGTTGCCCTCCACCACCGTATTGCTCGCCTCCTTGAAGCCGATCGCCATGCCAGCGGCTCCGGTCGCGTGAGAGACCAGGTTGTTGCGCATGACGCCTCCTTCGGTGTACATGAAGTACACGCCGACGGCATTGTCGTAGAAGGCGTTGTCCTCGATCACGTTGTTGTTGGCGAACATGAAATGGATCGAGTAGCGGCTGCGCTTGCCGACGTTGCGCCGATAGACGTTGTCGTTCGAGTACCAGGCCACCATGTCGCGCGAGTCGACCACCTCGTTGCCTTCCACCAGATTGCGGTCGCTGTACCACAAGCGCAATCCGTCGCCGCGCACCCCCAGGTCACGTGGCTTGGAACTGATGCGGTTGCCGCGCAGCACGTTGTCGTTCGACTGCTTGAGGTCGATGCCGAACAGGCAGTTGTCGATCACGACGTTTTCGATCGTATTGCGATGGCCGCGCACGTCGAGGCAGGAGTCGTCGGTGTCGTGCGAATCACCGGAGCCGGTGAGATGGAGGCCGCGCAACGTGGCACCGTCGGTCTCGAGCGAAAATACCGTACCGCGGTCGCCGGCGTCGATTGTGACCTGGCCGCCGCCATCGATGACCAGTGGCTTGTTAACGACGACGGGGCCGACATAGCTGCCGGGCGGAGGGCGCAGGGTGGAACCGGCCGGAGCCGCATCGACCAGGGGCTGGAAAGGCTTCAGGCCATGCACGCGCGAATCGCGTTCGCTGAGCATGTAGGTCGGCTTGGGCCGATCCACGCCGACACGCGGTGCCTGCGAAAGGTCCGCCGTGGCACCCAGCCCGCGCGGCTTGTCCTCGTCGTTGTCCGCCGGACGCGCCACCAGCAGCGTCGATACGCCAAGCAGCAGGGCCGGTAGCAAGGCCCGCCAGCGCTTCATGGCTTCAGCCCGTACCCGTCTCGCGCATTTGCCGGCGGCGCATTAGCAGCGCCAGCATCAGGCAGACGAAGGCTATCAGCAGCAGGCCATAACCCCAGTAGGGATAGGAGTAGGTCGAGAACTGCGCCACCTTGCCTTCGCCGAACACCGTCGGCATGAAGGGTTTGACGGTGAATGCGCCCCAGGGATGCAGGTTGTGACCGAAGAACCAGAGCCAGCCGGAGTACTCGAGGACGAAGAACACCGGCATCAGCGCCGGAACCAGGGCCAGCAGCAGCGAAAAGCCGCGGAACTTCGCCACGCCGGCAACGACGATGGCCATGGCGGCGATGAGGCCGATGATGACGCCGTGGCTAATTACACGTACGTTGTCGCCCCAGTGACGGATCTTTTCCGGCTCCTTGAAGAAGGTACCCGCCTCGTCGACGTAATGCGCGATGTGGCTCTCGAGATGGCCCAGAGCATACTGGTCCACCAGCATCCAGATGGCGACGGCGGCAAAGCCGCCGGACAGGACCAGCAGGCGGCGGCGCCCTTCCGGGCTGAGGAAGGCCAACAGCATGACGGCAAAGAAGCCGAAGAAGAACTTGGCCAGCGGCTTCTCGACCGGCGCCCCGGTGGCGATCGGGAACATGCCGACGTAGTGGTTGATGGTGTTCATCTCGTGCACGCAGTCGAGACCCTGGGCATCCTTGTCGAGCTTGTTCTTCTTGTCGAGGACCGGGTTGTAGCGCTCTTCGCTGCCTTCGATGTCCTTCTGGATGATCTCATCCGCCAGACGCGACCCCGCACCGGCGGCACTGCAGCCGTTATATACGCCGTCGAAGTGGAAATGAATGCGGATGCCGTCCGGGAAGGCGTCCTTGGGGTAGTTCGGCGCCGTGAGCGAGACCCACCATATCGGCGAGAAATACGCAGCGATCAACGAAACCAGCGCCACGAGGGTGAGGATCGTGACGAGGCGGTTCTGCCTGGAACTGTCTTGCATGTCGATTGGCCTAGTTGGGGGGAACTACCGGCGGCTGCCTGTGCCCCGGCGCAGGCCGGGGCACGGAAGCGCTTTCTCTTTGGATCCGATTACTTCTTCTTGCCGCCCTTCGCCGCGCCGGCCTTGCACATCGAGCCCGGCATCGAGAGGTTGGCCTGGTAGGCCGAGATAGCCACCAGTTGCTCGTTGGTGTAGGGCTTGATGATCTTCACCATGTCCGGATTGGCGTTACGGCGCTTGCCGTCGCGAATTTCCGTCATCTGGCGCAGCAGGTACTTGTAGTGCTGGCCGGCGATCACGGGATAGAACTTCTCGGCATTGCCCTCGCCATTGCCACCGTGGCACTCCTTGCACTGCTTCTCGTAGAGTTCCTTGCCCTTGGCCACCTGATCGTTGTAATCCTTGCCCTCGTACTTGCCGTGGTCGAGCGGGATGCACAGGGTCTGGATGTAGGCCGAGGTGTCGGCCAGTTCCTGCGGCTTGACCATCGCCTCCTTGGCGAAGGGGTACATCGTCGGGTTGTCGCGCAGGCCCTCGCGGATGTCCGCCATCTGCTTGATCAGCACCGTTGCATGCTGGCCGGCAAGCTGCGGAAAGGTCCCGTCGGACCGACCGGCGCCGTTCGGCAGGTGGCAGGCGCCGCAGACCTCATAGGTCTCCTTGCCGTTCTTTGCATCGCCTTTGAGCTTCAGCGCTTCGATCTTCTCGCCTTCGGCGGCGTTCCACTTGTAGTCCTTGCTTTCGATGCCCGCCTTCTTCGGGGCATCGTTGGGACCGGCGGCCAGCGCCGCAACGGGCATGAACGCGGCGGCAATCGCCAGAGTCAGGATCTTCCTCATTTCGAGTTCCTCGGTTGGTGTGTCGCAATAGTTGAATTATAGCGTCGGGCAATATCAGCAAACATTGATATTGCTCAACCGCCGCATGCACCGGTCACTTCAGCTTGGACAGGTAATCCGCGATGGCCTTCATTTCCTCGTCATCGACCAGGCCCATGACGCCTTTCATGGCGGCCGTATTGCCGTTGGCGCGGGCGCCGCTCTTGATGTCCTTCATCTGGGCAAGTGCGTAGGCGGCATTTTGGCCGGCGAGTTTCGGATAGTCGGGCATCAGGGTCTTCTTGGCATCCTTGCCGTGGCATGACCAGCAGGTCTTTTCCTGGAACAGCTTGGCGCCGTCGAGGGCAAAAGCCGGAGCGGTGACCGACAGCGCGGCAGCAATCATCAGTGCTCGTTTCATGGTTATTCCTCTCGTGAAAAGAAAACGGGGGGCAGAGTAACTCTGCCCCCCGTGGACTTCCTTGACCTAATTCAACTTACTTGATCTTCTTGGCGCCATTCTGCTCAAGATAGGTCTTGGCACGCAGCCCAAGGTCGGCCGTCTTGACCTGGTATTGCCAGATCTGTTCGGCCCACAGGTTCGCGTTCTCCCAGTCCTTCTTGGCGGCGAAGCCTTCATGCTTCTCCTTCAGGCCCTTGGTCTTGCCAAGCTGGTCGAATGCATCCTCGACCATCGCCACGACATCCGGGAAGTCCTTGTAGTTGACGCTGGTGATGTAGGCCACCACGGAGTCGATGATCGCCTGGGTGTCGGCCACCTTCTTGACCGTCGCCTTGTAGTCGGCTTCCGTGTAGGTGCCCTTCGCCAGTTCGGTCTTGGTCGGCTTCCAGCCCTTCGGCTTGACCAGCAGGTAGCCCATCATCTCCAGGTGCAGCGCGGAGCAGAACTCCGTGCAGTAGTAGGGATAGACACCTTCCTTGTCGGCCTTGAACTTGACCGTAACCGTCTTGCCCGGCTCGATCGAGGCATGCGTGTTGTAGGTCGATACCGTGAAGCCGTGGGTCTCGTCCTGCGCGCGCTCGAGGTTGGTCAGATGGATCGTCACCTCGTCGCCGACGTCAACCTCGATGGTCTCGGGGGTGATGTGCGAGCGGATCAGGGTGCCGAACACTTCGACCTTGTTGCCCTTCTTGACCGTCTTCTCTTCGCCGGCACGCACCGCGCCCGGATGCGGCTTGTCGGTACGGCTGTCGGTGCCGACCTTGTAGCGGACGGCAGGCTTCAGCTTGTTGGCGGCGATCGAAACGGCGTAGTGCGGCTCGCCCAGCGGCAGCGGCATGTCGTACAGCAGCTGCATCTTGTCGCCGCTGATGTCGATCAGCTGGTGGTTCTGCGGATGCAGAGGTCCGACCGGAACGAAGCGGTCGATCGCCAGCTTGTTCAGCGCGACAAGGTACTTGCCGGCCGGCTTGGTCGAGTCGCCTTCCATCGTCATCAGGTGACCGATGTTGTAGTGCACGCTGATCTTGTCGACGACCTTGCCTTCGCAGTAGTTCCACTTCGCCACTTGCGAATCGACGTAGAGCGAGGTGTAGGCCAGGCACGGCTTGCTGTCATACTGGGTATGCAGCGGGCCGAGGCCCAGCGAAACCTGCGTCTGCACCGCATCCTTGAGGCCGATCACCGGGATGCCGTAGGGGTCCTTCGATTCGAACTTGCCCGACTTGATGGCGGCCTGGATCTTCTCGAAGGAATACACGGACACGTGGGTGTCGAGCTTGCCGG
>ERZ724519.630-NODE-630-length-14925-cov-4.856153_pt1 | contig 14925 bp, 15 predicted proteins | sample MGYA00376052_ERZ724519 | MGnify/ENA primary metagenome ERZ724519 (study PRJEB28724, sample SAMN07190883) | activated sludge metagenome | isolation source: activated sludge of sewage treatment plant in Hong Hong | place: Hong Kong | collected 2016-03-17 ... | reverse complement strand
CTTCTTCAGCGCGTCCATGAGGAGGCTCATCGAGCCTCCGTTCCGGCGGGCGCTGACGGCTTGGCGCCGAAGTAATCGGGTCGCGGCAACTGGTCGCGGAAGGCGCGGTAGTCGCCGTTGATGCTGGGGTCCCGGATGATGGTCGGCTTGAGGAAGATCACCAGTTCCGTCTTGGTGGCAGTTTCGCTGCGGTTGCGGAAGAGATTGCCGACCACCGGCAGGTCACCGACGCCGGGTACCTGGTTCGTGGTGTTGTTGATGCGGTCTTCCATGAGGCCGCCCATTACGGCGACCTCGCCGTCGGCGAGGCGCAGCATGGACTCCATCTCGCGGGTCTGGATTTCCGGCACCACGTTGGCGACCGCAAGGCCCGGGGTGGGGTCGGTCTTGCCGGCACCCTTGAGGCTGGATATGGTCGGCCGCACGTTGAGCAGGATCGTTCCGGTCTCGCTGATCTGGGGCGTGACGCTCATGACGAGGCCGACGGAGACGGAATGGGCGGTCGAGGTGATGTTGGTCAGTGTGCCGGTCGTCGTCGTCGTCGTATCGCTCTTGATGGAAAAGTAGACGACGTTATCGACCACCTTGAGCATGGCCGTCTGGTTGTTCAGCACGCTGATCTTGGGACTGGACAGCACCTTGACCTTGCCGAAGGTTTCCAGCAGGCTCAGAGTCGATGACAGACCAAGTCCGGGTGCGATGTAGTTAAGCAGGAAGGCGAACGTTCCAGGCGGCGTGGTGAACGAACCGGCCGACGTCGAGAAGGGATCGGGAACCGTACCGCCGACCAGTCCGGTCGGATTCTGCGCCGCGGAGAAGCCGGCCTGCGGCGTACCCGGTCGCAGGCTGCGCAGGCTCTGCCAGTTGATGCCCTGCTGGTAGGCGTCACTCAGGCTGACTTCGGCGATGGTGGCCTCGATCACGACCTGACGGCGCGCCGCATTCAGCACCAAGTCCAGGTATTCCTGGACCTTCTCATGCTGGCGTGCCGTGGCGCGCGCCACGACCACGCCGGCCTCCGGATTCACGATGATGGACGCGGCCTCGCGGAACGTGGTGCGCTTGACCACGGTCGTGCCCTGTTGCTGCAGGCTCGCCGGATTGGGACTGCCGGCGAGGCCGGCGGCACCTGCGGTGCTTCGGCTCGACGCGGCCTGACCGCCCTGGGCTCCGGTACCGGTGGTCGCCTGCTGGTCCGAGCGCTCGATCACGGTTTCGCTCGACCCTTCGGGGAGAATCTTGTCGGTCTCGTGCAGGATGTCCTTCAGGTTCTTTTCCAGCGAGTGCCAGAAATCGTTCTTGGCAGAGCTCTTTACCGCCGTGCTCGAGTTATTGCCGCCACCACCGCCCGCCGATGCGGACGTGGCGCTGGTGCTGGTCGAGGCGATCTGGGTGTTGATGGACACCGTTCCGCTCAGGTCGCGGGCTATGTTGACGTAATCGACCTTGTAGGTGCGCAGGAAGGGCGAGTCGGGCATGACCACGAGATTGGGCCCCTCGAGTTCCCAGCGCATGTCGACCTGCTTCGCAATCCGCGTCAGTATCTGCTGCAGGGTCTGGTCGATCGCGTTAACCGTGACGACGCCGTTGATCCCGGGATGGATATCGACGTTGAGCTTTGCGTCTCGCGCAAGTGCGAAAAGGAGATCCTGCACCGGAATGTTGCGCACCGATACGGAGTAGGTTTCGGTCTTGGCCGCGGGTTTGGGACGTGGCAGCGTCACCGTGCTGGCCACGGGCGCGGGAATGTCGGTGCGGGTCGCCGCGGGCGTATCGGCGCGGATGTGTGACGCCGACGGTGAGGGCGGCTGGATGCTGCTGCAAGCCGCCAGGACCAAGCTGCCTAGGAGGAGCGCTAGCGACGACTGCGGAGTCAGAAGTGGGCGCAAACCTTTCCCCCGATCAAGATCGACAAAATGCCAACGAGATGCGCAATGCAGTCCCATGTAAGCGGACGTTTTCAAATTTAGCATAGCACATGAGTTTTGTCGCCCAACTCAATGATTTTATTGCCGAGATGCCGGTCCGGCAAAAAGTGTGGCGAAAATCTAACGCAGCCGCGTGACCTGTCTCGGATAGGGCTTGTTTGCACGCATCACCGCCGGCAGGCCGCGGATCGCCGCCGTGGCCTCGGCGTTTGACGCGTAGCCGCCGTAAATCACGCCGTAACGCGGTCGGCCGCTGAGTTCCGAATAATAAACATGGACTTGGGTCATGTCCGTCTTCCCCGCTGCGAGGCGGCGCAGGAGCGCTTCGATTTCCGCGTGATTGGCGGCCTCGGCGGCAAAGACTTGGACGAACCAGCGGTCATCCGCCTGCTGCGCCAACCAGGTCCGGCCGGCCTCGAGTCGCTCGGCCGTCAGGCGGCCGACCGCTGCGTCCCTGCCGGGCTCGGCTTTTCCCGGCACCGGGGGTGATGCGCTCGGCTGGGCCTTTGCGGCGGCTTCCGGTACGGCTGCCGATTGGGGTGCGACGGCGGTCGCCGGCTGCGGTGGCGCTTCGTTCTTGATGCTCGCGGATGGAGTTGCTGCCGCTGTGGCCGCGCTGGTGCCCGCCGTGGCTGGAGGTACTGCCGCCGGTGGTGTGCTTTCCGGGGCACCTGCAGGCGCCGGCTCGACGCGGCTTTGCAGCAGCCAGGCAATCGCGCCCAAGGCCAACGCGACCAGGGCGATGCCTGCGCCCAGCGCAGGCCTCCACTGGCGGCCGCGACCTCCATAGGTCGCGTCGCTGAATTCGCAATCGCGGATGGCGGCCTGGACTTCCTTCTGGGCGATGTGGTGGTGGCCGGCGGAGAACGCCGCCAGCAGGGCCTTGTCGGCCAGGATATTGATGCGCCGCGTCAGGCCGAGCGACGTCTGCGCAATCATCTTGATCGCCCCCGGCGTGAAAACGCTCGGACCGCGATATCCGGCGGCGCGCATGCGGAAGTCGAGGTAGTGGGCGATGTCGTCGCTTACCAGCGGGGCAAGGCCGAAGTTGTGCGTTATGCGCTCCTTGAGCTGGCGCATGTCCGGCCGGGCGAGGATGTCGTTGAGCTCCGGCTGGCCGAACAGCACCAGTTGAAGCAACTTGTTGCGGTTGGCCTCGAGGTTGGACAGCAGGCGGATCTCCTCGAGCGTCTCGACCGGCATCGCGTGGGCCTCGTCGATCAGCACGACGACCTGGCGCCCTTCGCCGAAGGACTTGATAAGGTGGTCCTGCAACGCGCGCATTACTGCCGAGGACCGGGCGTTTTCGGGAACGTCGAGGTTCAGTTCGTCGGCAATCGCGTAGAGGATGTCATCGCGCGAGAGTGAAGGATTGGCCAGGTAGATGATGGTCACATGCTCGGGCAGGCGCTCCATCAATACGCGGCAGAGCATGGTCTTGCCGCTGCCGACCTCGCCGCTCACCTTGACGATGCCTTCGTCGTGGGTGATGGCGTAGACCAGCGCATCCAGCGTCGCACCGCGGTTGGCTCCATCGAAGAAGAAGTCCGTGTGCGGCGTGATGCGGAAGGGCGGTTCGTTCAGGCCGAAGTGTTCGAGGTACATGGGTCTGGCCGGACTATGGCGTTGTGGCGCGCTTGCCTCGCGCCAGGGTTTCTATGCGATTGTAAAGCGTGGTGCGATTGATGCCGAGCATGCGGGCGGCCTGGCTCATGTTGCCGTGCGCCAGCTGCTGCGCGGCATCGATATACGCCTGTTCCCACCGGTGCAGCATGGCATCGAGGTCGAAGTCGCCGCGGCTCTGGATGTCGCGCCGCGCCAGCGCGACCAGGTCGGCCCGGTCGACGTCCGGCCCGGCACCGGGGGTGCGTGCCGATTCGCCAGGATCGAACTCGGCCTCGAGTTCCGCCGCGCCCACCTCCCGACCGGCGTATTTCGTCGTCAGGCGGATCGTAATGTTGCGCAACTCCCGCACGTTGCCGGGAAACCGGTAGGCGGCCAGGCGCTCGGTAGCGCTGGATGACAGGCGAAACGGTGCCTGACCCGACTGTGCGGCGTAGATGTCGCGGAAATGCTCGAGCAGGCGAATCCTGTCCTCGCCCAGCTCGCGCAGGGACGGCACGGCGACGGTGAATACCGAGAGGCGGTGATAGAGGTCGGCGCGGAAACGGCCCTCTCGCACCTCCTTTTTCAGGTCGCGGTTGGTGGCGGCAAGTATGCGTGCCGAGGAGCGGCGCGGCTGCGTCTCGCCGATGCGCTGGTACTCGCCGTTTTCCAGGACGCGCAGCAGCTTGGGCTGGAGTTCGAGCGGGAGTTCGCCGATTTCGTCGAGGAACAGCGTGCCGTCCGACGCATCCTCGAAGTAGCCGGCGCGGGCTCCTGCGGCCCCCGTAAACGCGCCCTTGCCGTGGCCGAAGAGCGTCGCCTCGACCAGATTGGGCGAAATCGCCGCGCAGTTGAGCGCGAGGTAAGGTTGTCGCGCACGCTCGGAAAGCCGGTGCAGCGCGGCAGCGGCAAGTTCCTTGCCGCTGCCCGACTCGCCTTCGATAAGCACGGGAAAAGGCGACCGGGCGAACTGGCGGAGCTGGGCGCGCAGCTTTTCCATGGGCGCGCTTTGCCCGACCAGCCCGTCGTCTTCGCCCGGGCCGGTGTCGCGAAAAGACAACACGCGGGCAATGAGCTTGCGCAGGGTTTCCGGATCCGCCGGCTTTGCCATGAACTCCGTCGCGCCCAGCGCGCGCGCATGCCGCGCGTTGAGCTCCTCGCTCTGACCGGAAAGCACCACGATCCGTGTCGCCGGCGCATGCGCAAGGATGTCGGCGATCAGGGCGAAGCCTTCGTCCGGTCGATGCGGGACAGGCGGCAGGCCGAGGTCGATCAGCGCAAGCGCCGGGCGGTAGCCGTCGTCGCGCAGCATGGCGACGGCTTCGGCACGGGTGCCGGCGGTCCGCACGGCGTAATCGCGGCCGAGGAAATAGCTCAGGGAATCGGCGATCAGCGGGTCATCGTCGACGATCAGCAGATCGGTCTTGCCGGGTGCCGCGGTCAAGGTTGGAGCCAGTTTTGCATAATCCGTTCATGCTAGCCGATTCCCGCCATGCCGCAATGGCCGGGGTACAGTCGGTTTACCTCGCAGTTCGCCGCTTGCCGGACACGGGGTGCCTGGGACGGGTCTGCTAGAATTGCGCCCGCGCAAAAAACCGGGATTCCCGGTGCCGAAATGACCCAGGAACCCCTCGTCGAAATACGCGACCTCAACTTCTCCTACGACTCCCGACCGATCCTCACCGGAATCAACATGACGATTCCGCGGGGCAAGGTGGTAGCGGTGATGGGGAGTTCGGGCTGTGGCAAGACGACCACGTTGCGGCTGATCGGCGGGCAGCTCAAGCCGACCTCCGGCGCGGTCAGGGTAGGCGGCCAGGTCGTGCATGAGCTCGACGGCGAAGGCCTCTACAACCTGCGCCGGCGCATGGGCATGCTGTTCCAGTTCGGCGCGCTGTTCACCGACATGTCGGTGTTCGACAACATCGCCTTCCAGATGCGCGAGCACACCGACCTTCCGGAGTCGCTGATTCGCGACCTGGTGCTGATGAAGCTGCACGCCGTCGGCCTGCGCGGCGCGCACGGCCTCATGCCGGCGGAACTGTCCGGCGGCATGGCGCGACGGGTGGCGCTGGCGCGTGCCATCGCGCTCGATCCGATGCTGATCATGTACGACGAGCCCTTCGCCGGGCTGGACCCGATCTCGCTGTCCATCGTCGGCGAGCTGATCCGCAAGCTGAACGACGCGCTGGGCGCCAGCTCCATCGTCGTCACCCATGACGTCCAGGAATCCCTCAAGATCGTCGATTACGTGTATTTCGTTTCCGAAGGCAAGATCGTTGCCGAAGGGACGGCCGAGGAAATGAAGAATTCGACCGTGCCCTACGTGCATCAATTCGTCTGGGGCGAGGCGGACGGCCCGGTCCCGTTCCAGTACCCGGCGCCGCCCTATGGCGAGCAGCTGATGTCGCCGCCGGTGCGTCGCCGTGTTTGACGCCCTCCTGGAAAGCGTGCGCGGGCTCGGTCGCCGCGTCACTAGCCGGGTCTGGCGCCTGGGCTACGCCAGCCGCTTCTTCCTCGCGGTCATGCTGCATTCCGGCACTTCGCTGCGGCGCATCAACCTGACCATCCGCGAGATCTACTTCGCCGGCGTCCTGTCGCTGATCATCATCCTCGTTTCCGGCCTGTTCGTCGGCATGGTGCTCGCCCTGCAGGGCTACGAGACGTTGCAGCGCTACGGCTCGACCGAGGCGCTGGGCATCCTCGTGTCGCTTTCGCTGGTGCGCGAACTGGGGCCGGTGGTTTCGGCCCTGCTCTTCGCCAGCCGTGCCGGTTCGGCGATCACCGCCGAGATCGGCATGATGAAGGCCACCGAACAGCTTTCCGCTATGGAGATGATGGCGGTGGACCCCATCGCGCGCGTGGTGGCGCCGCGCTTCTGGGGCGGCGTGATGTCCATGCCGCTGCTCGCGGCCCTGTTTTCGGCGATGGGCGTGTTCGGCGGCTACCTGGTCGGGGTGCAGTTGATCGGCGTCGACGAAGGCTCGTTCTGGTCGCAGATGCAGGCTTCGGTCGATTTCCGCGAGGACATCCTCAACGGGGTGATCAAGAGTTTCGTTTTCGGGGTGGTCGTCAGCTGGGTAGCCGTGTTCGAAGGCTACGATGCGGAGCCAACGGCCGAGGGCGTTTCCGGGGCCACCACGCGCACCGTTGTAACATCGTCGCTGGCGATCCTGGCCGCCGACTTCATCCTCACCGCCTTCATGTTCACAGGGACCTGACATGAGCCGTACGACGCTAGACCTCTGGGTCGGATTCTTCGTTGCCGCCGGACTCGGCGCGCTGTTGTTTTTGGCCCTCAAGGTCGGCAATATGGCCGCGGCCAGCGGCGGGGATACTTATGCAATCCAGGCCAAATTTGATAACATCGGGGGCCTGAAGGTGCGCGGCGCGATCAAGAGTGCCGGCGTCGTCGTGGGCCGCGTCGGCGAGATTCGCTTCGATGCGGACAATTACGTCGCCGTCGTCACGATGAACATCGACGCGCGCTACAAGTTTCCGCGCGACACGTTCGCCACGATCAACACGTCGGGCTTGCTCGGCGAGCAGTACATCGGTTTCGAGGTCGGCGGCGATACCGCGATGCTCAAGCCGGGAGATTCGATCAAGAAGACGCAGTCGGCAGTAGTCCTCGAAAAACTGATCAGCCAGTTCATGTTCAACAAGGCTGCCGAGGACGGCGGCAAGAAGTAAGAGACAGCAGCAACCGCAGAGAGTATTCGACACAGGTGCCCGGAACAACAATGAAGAAGACGCTGCCTGCCCGCCTCAAGACGCTCGCCCTGACGATGGCCGCTGCCGGCCTGCTCGCCGGTTGCGCGACCTCGGGAAACCCCAAGGATCCGATCGAGGGGTTCAACCGTGCGATGTTCGCCTTCAACGAAGGCCTCGACACCGCCATCATCAAGCCCGTTGCCACCGGTTACGACGCGGTGCTGCCGAGCCCGGTGAAGACCGGCGTGACGAACTTCTTCAGCAACATCGAGGACGTCTTCATCGGCGTCAATAACCTGTTGCAGGGCAAGGTGCCCCAGGCTGCGAGCGACTTCGGCCGCGTCCTGATCAACAGTACCGTGGGCATCCTCGGCCTCATCGACTGGGCGTCGGATGCCGGGCTCGAAAAGCACGAAGAGGACTTCGGCCAGACCTTCGGCCGCTGGGGCGTCGGTTCCGGCGCCTATGTCGTCGTGCCGCTGTTCGGCCCGCGCACGGTACGCGACACCGTCGGCCTCGTGCTCGACGTCGCCGCCGATCCCGTGTATCAGCACCGGCCCAAGCGCACGCGCGATCTCGCTGTCGTGCTGCGCGCCATCAACGACCGCGCCAACCTGCTTCCCGCCGACAAGGTGGTGGAGGAGGCTGCGCTCGACAAGTACGCCTACGTGCGCGACGGCTACCTGCAGCGTCGCCGCAGCCTGATCCACGACGGCAACCCGCCGCGCGAGGAGCCATCGGCGGAAGCCGAGCAGGTCGAGCGCCCGCAGACAGCTGAGGCCGATGTCGCCGCGCCGCGTGCCGAGGCGGTTCCGGCCGAGCCCCTGCTCGTTGCCCGCGGCGACGAGTCCGCCCGCCACTGATCCCTTCCGCCGGGCCCCGCCGGGCCCGGCTACCCGTACCCAGGACAGCCCCATGAAATTCCTATTCGCATTGCTCGGCAGCCTTGCCATTTCCCTCGGCGCCCAGGCGCAGGAGATTGCCGCGCCCGACGTCCTCGTCAAGAACGTCACCAACGAAGTCCTCGACATCGTGCGCAAGGACAAAGACATCCAGTCGGGCAATACGAAGAAGGCGATCGATCTGGTCGAGGCCAAGGTCCTGCCCCACTTCAATTTCGCCCGCATGACGCAGCTGGCGCTGGCCCGGGACTGGCGTCAGGCCAATCCCGCGCAGCAGAAGACGCTGACCGACGAGTTCCGCATGCTGCTGGTCCGCACCTACTCCAAGGCGCTGACCGAGTACAAGAACCAGACCATCGACTTCAAGCCGTTCGCGCTCAAGCCGGCGGATACCGAGGTGCGCGTGCGTACCGAAATCAAGCAGTCCGGCGCCGGCAAGAACATCGAGCTCGACTATTTCCTCGAGAAGTCGCCCACCGGCTGGAAGGTGTTCGATATCGAGGTCGGCGGCATCAGCCTGGTCACCAACTACCGCGACTCCTTCGCATCCGAGGTCCGCAACAACGGCATCGACGGCCTGATCAAGACGCTGCAGGCGAAGAACAAGTCCGGCGAGGCCACCGTTACCAAGAAATGATCCGCGTCACGGACGATCGCGCCGAGGTCTCCGGACCGATGACCATGGCCGCCGCCGCAGGGCTGCTGGCCGAGGGAGAGGCGGCAATCGCCGCCAGCGCCTGCGACTTCGACCTCGCGGCCGTTACCGAGATGGATTCGTCCTGCCTTGCCGTCGTCTTTGGCTGGATGCGCGCTGCGCGCACGGCCGGCCGCAACCTGCGTATCGTCAATCCGCCGCCGAACCTGCTCAGTCTCGCCGCCGTTTACGGCGTCGCCGACGTCCTGCCGCCGTCCTGACCGGCGCCGGTTCGAGCTTGCCGTGACGTCCGCCGCCATCCGTGCCAGGCAGGTCTCCAAGCGCTTTGGTTCGACCCAGGCGCTCGATTGCGTCGACCTCGAGGTTGCGCCTGGCGAGTTCTTCGGCCTGCTCGGTCCCAACGGCGCCGGCAAGACAACGCTGATCTCGGCGCTCGCCGGGCTCGTCCGGCCCGACGCCGGAACCCTCAGCGTCATGGGGCACGACGTGCAGGCGGACTATCGCACCGCGCGGCGGCACCTCGGCGTGGTGCCGCAAGAGCTGGTGTTCGATCCCTTCTTCACGGTGCGCGAGTCGCTGCGCATCCAGTCCGGCTATTTCGGCATCGGCGACAACGATGCGTGGATCGACGAGATCCTCGACAACCTCGGCCTGACGTCGAAGGCGGACGCCAACATGCGCATGCTCTCGGGCGGCATGAAGCGGCGGGTCCTGGTCGCCCAGGCCCTGGTCCACAGGCCGCCGGTGATCGTGCTCGACGAGCCGACCGCCGGCGTCGACGTCGAGTTGCGGCAGACCCTGTGGCAGTTCATCCGTCGCCTCAACGAAGCCGGCCACACCATTGTCCTCACCACGCACTACCTCGAGGAAGCGGAGAACCTGTGCACCCGCATCGCGATGCTAAAGGCCGGACGCATCGTCGCGCTCGACACCACGGCCAACCTGCTGCGCCGCTTTTCCGCGCACAGCTTGCGCCTGCGCTTCGACGGCGCCCCGTCGCCGGAGGTGCTGCCGGGCGCCACGGAAAGCGGCGGCTGGTGGTCGGTGCCCTTCGACGGTGCCGACCAGATTGAAGCCATCCTAGCGCGCCTGCGCAGCGCCGGCTGCCGCGTGGCCGACCTCGAGATCGGCAAGCCGGACCTGGAGGAGGTGTTCGTCCGCGTCATGCAGGGGGCAGAGCGGTGATGCGCCGCGGCTTCGCTACTCTGCTCTACAAGGAAGTGCTGCGCTTCTGGAAGGTCGCGGCGCAGACGGTCGCCGCGCCGGTGCTCACGGCCCTGCTCTACCTCCTGATCTTCTCCCATGTGCTCGAGGACCACGTCAAGGTGCATGGGGTCGCCTACACGGCTTTCCTGATCCCCGGCCTGGTGATCATGTCCGTGCTGCAGAACGCCTTTGCCAACTCGTCGTCGTCGCTGATCCAGTCCAAGGTGACGGGCAACATCGTCTTCGTCCTGCTGCCGCCGATCTCGTACGCCGAGTTCTACGCCGCCTATGTGCTCGCCGCGGTGGTGCGCGGCTGCGTGGTCGGCGCCGGCGTGCTGCTGGCCACTGTTTGGTTCGCGCCGCTGCAGTTCGCCGAGCCGCACTGGATCCTGGTGTTCGCCGTGCTGGGCGGCGCCATCCTGGGCAGCCTCGGCGTCATCGCCGGCATCTGGGCCGACAAGTTCGACCAGTTGGCCGCCTTCCAGAATTTCCTGATCATGCCCTTCACCTTCCTGTCGGGCGTGTTCTACTCGGTGCATTCGCTGCCGCCGTTCTGGCAGAACGTGTCCCAGTGGAATCCCGTCTTCTACATGATCGACGGCTTCCGCCACGGCTTCTTCGGCGTCTCCGACGTCTCGCCCTGGCTCAGCCTCGCCGTCGTCGCCGGCTGCCTGGCGGTGATGACCGGATTGACCCTTGCCCTGTTGAAGCGCGGCTACAAGCTGCGCGCCTGAGGAGTTGCCCATGCTGGATCCGAAACTCGTCGAAAGCTGGATCGCCGGCGAACTGCCCTGTGAGCACGTCGCCGTCGATGGCGATGGCCACCACTTTGCCGCCCTCATCGTCAGCGCCGAATTCGAGGGGCTGAACCGCGTGCGCCGCCAGCAGCGCGTCAATGCCATCCTCAAGTCGCGTTTCGACTCGGGCGAACTGCATGCGCTCTCGATGCGGACGCTGACCCCGGAGGAATGGAAGGCCAATGGATAAGCTGCGCATCGAGGGCGGGACGCGCCTGAGCGGCGAGATTCCCGTGTCCGGCGCCAAGAACGCCGCGCTGCCCTTGCTGTGCGCGGCGCTGCTCACGCGCGAGCCGGTGACCTTTACCAACGTGCCGCGCCTCAACGACATCGGCACCATGCTCAAGCTGCTGGCGCAGATGGGCGTCAAGGTCGCGCGCGAGGCGTCGCACACCGGTGGCGGCGACACGGTGACGCTGGATGCCTCCGCCCTCGACAACCCGGTCGCGCCCTACGAGCTGGTGAAGACCATGCGCGCCTCGATCCTGGTGCTCGGCCCCCTGCTGGCGCGTGCCGGCGAGGCCCGCGTGTCCCTGCCCGGCGGTTGCGCCATCGGCGCCCGCCCCGTGGACCAGCACATCAAGGGCCTCTCGGCGATGGGCGCCGAGGTCGGCGTCGAGCACGGCTACGTCCATGCCCGCGCCGCTCGCCTGAAGGGCGCCCGGCTATTCACGGACATGGTGACGGTGACGGGCACCGAGAACCTCATGATGGCGGCCTGCCTGGCCGAGGGCGAGACCGTGATCGAAAACGCCGCGCGCGAGCCGGAAGTGGTCGACCTCGCCAACTGCCTGGCCGCAATGGGTGCGCGCATTTCCGGTGCCGGCGGCGACGTGATCCGCATCCGCGGAGTGGAGGCGCTGCACGGCGCCACCCACCGCATCATGCCCGATCGCATCGAGACCGGCACCTACCTCTGCGCGGCCGCCGCCACCGGCGGTGACGTGCGGCTGACCGGCACGTCGTCCACCTGGCTCGACGCGGTGATCGACAAGCTGATGGATGCAGGCTGCGAAGTGACGTCCGAACGCGACGCGATCCGCCTCAAGGCGCCGCCGCGGCTCACCTCGGTGAGCATCCGGACCGCCCCCTATCCGGCGTTTCCGACCGACATGCAGGCCCAGTTCATGGCGCTCAACGCCGTTGCCGAGGGCACGGCGGTGATCCGCGAGACCATCTTCGAGAACCGCTTCATGCATGCCGTGGAACTGATCCGCCTCGGCGCCGACATTCGCATCGACGGCAACACGGCCTTCGTCACCGGGCGCGCGGCGCTCGACGGCGCCACGGTGATGGCGACCGACCTGCGCGCCTCCGCCGGGCTGGTAATCGCCGGGCTGGTCGCCCGCGGAGAGACCGTGATCGACCGCATTTACCACCTCGATCGCGGCTATGAGCGCCTCGAGCGCAAGCTGGCCGACCTGGGGGCCCGCATCGAACGGGTAAAATGACGCCATGAACGGCATCACCATCGCGCTATCCAAGGGCAGGATTTTCGAGGAAACGCTGCCGCTGCTCGCGGCGGCGGGCATCGTGCCGGCCGAAGATCCCGAAAAGTCGCGCCGGCTGATCATCGGCACCAGCCGCGCCGACGTGCGCGTGGTGATCGTCCGCGCCTCCGACGTGCCGACCTACGTGCAGTACGGCGCGGCAGACCTTGGCATCGCCGGCAAGGACGTGCTGCTCGAACACGGCGGCGCCGGGCTCTACCAACCGCTGGACCTGCGCATCGCACGCTGCCGGATGTGCGTCGCGGCCCCGGCCGGCTTCGACTACGCGGCGGCCGTGCGCAGCGGCGCCCGGTTGCGCGTCGCCACCAAGTACATCGCCACGGCGCGCGAGCATTTCGCCGCCAAGGGCGTGCATGTCGACCTCATCAAGCTCTACGGCTCGATGGAACTGGCGCCGCTGGCCGGGCTGGCCGAGGCCATCGTGGATCTCGTCTCCTCGGGCGCCACGCTGAAGGCCAACGGCCTCGTCGAAGTCGAGGAGATCATGCCGATTTCCTCGCGCCTGATCGTCAACCAGGCCGCCCTGAAGATCAAGCGCGAAGTGCTGCAGCCCGTGATTGCCGCCATCGAGGGCGCCGTCCGATGATTCGCCGGCTGTCGACCGCCGATCCCGGGTTCGCCGGTGCGCTCGATGCGCTGCTCCACCTCGACCAGCGCACGGACGAGGCCATCGAACGCACCGTCGCGGAAATCCTCGCCCGCGTGCGCGCCGAGGGCGACGCCGCGGTGCTCGACTACACGCGGCGCTTCGACAAGCTCGAGGTGGCGAGCATGGCCGAACTGGAGCTGCCGCGCGCACGGCTTGCGCAGGCGCTCGAGGGATTGCCCGTGGCGCAACGTGCCGCACTGGAGACCGCCGCGCGGCGCGTGACCGCGTACCACGAGCGGCAGAAGCAGGAGTCGTGGAGCTTCACCGAGGCGGACGGCACTCGGCTCGGGCAGAAGATCACGCCGCTCGACCGCGTCGGGCTCTACGTTCCCGGCGGCAAGGCGGCCTACCCGAGCTCGGTGCTGATGAATGCGCTGCCGGCCAAGGTGGCCGGCGTCGGCGAACTCGTCATGGTGGTGCCGACCCCGCGCGGGGAGAAGAACGAGCTGGTGCTCGCCGCGGCCTGCCTGGCCGGTGTCGATCGGGTATTCACCGTCGGCGGGGCGCAGGCCGTCGCCGCGCTCGCCTACGGGACGCGCAGCATTCCGCAGGTAGACAAGATCGTCGGTCCCGGCAATGCCTACGTCGCCGCGGCAAAAAGGCGCGTGTTCGGCACCGTCGGCATCGACATGGTCGCCGGGCCCTCGGAGGTCCTCGTCATCGCCGACGCAAGCGCGAACCCGGACTGGGTGGCGATCGACCTGTTCGCCCAGGCCGAGCACGACGAACTCGCGCAATCCATCCTGCTTTGCCCCGATGCCGCGTTCATCGATCGCGTCGCGGCGAGCATCGAACGACTGCTGCCGACCATGCCGCGGCGCGAGGTGATCGCCGCCTCGCTCGAAGGGCGCGGCGCGCTGATCCAGGTGAAGGACCTGGACGAAGCCTGCGCCATCGCCAATCGCATCGCCCCCGAGCACCTGGAGCTCGCCCTCGCCGATCCGGCCCCGCTGGTCGAGCGCATCCGACACGCCGGGGCTATTTTCATCGGCCACTACGCCTCGGAGTCGCTCGGCGACTACTGCGCCGGACCCAACCACGTCCTGCCCACCTCGGGCAGCGCGCGCTTTTCCTCGCCGCTGGGTGTCTACGATTTCCAGAAGCGCTCCAGCCTCATCGAAGTCTCGGCGGCCGGTGCGCGCGACCTCGGTCCCGTCGCCGCCACCCTGGCGCACGGCGAAGGCCTTACGGCGCACGCCAACGCCGCCGAGTTCCGTCTGGTCTGACGGTCGCCCGCCCCGCCGGCCGCCGTTGACAATGATCAACGCCCGGTCCCCGGTGCTCGGCTAAGCTGCGACGCAGTTCGCCGGCGTCCACGAGAAGCCGGCGCCGGCCAATCTGATCCGGAGCGGTTCGATGAACCCAGCGAGGGGCACGCAAGCAGCGGCGACGGCCGTCGGCCTGGCGGTACCGCCAGGACTCTCGCTGCCGCTCGAAGTGCGCGTGCATGGCCGCGGCGGGCAGGGCGGCGTCACCTGCGCCAAGCTCATCGCCGTCCTCTACACCCAGATGGGCCTGCAGGTACAGACCTTCGGCGACTACGGCAGCGAACGCGCCGGCGCCCCGGTGCAGGCATTCACGCGCGTCGATCGCCTGCCGATACGCAACCACAACAAGATCTACCGCCCCGACCACCTGATCGTCCTCGACGAAGGGCTGCTCGGCGCGCCCATCCTCGCCGGCGCCCGCGCCGGCGGCATGCTGCTGCTCAACAGCCATGCCGCGCTCGATTCCTATGCCGGCCAGTACCAGGACTACCGGTTCGGCGTCATCGATGCCACGGCCATCGCCCGCGAGCACGGCATCGGCAGCAGTTCGGTGGTGATCATCAACACGACGATGCTCGGCGCCTATGCCCGGCTGCTCGGCATCTCGCACGAAGTGCTCGAGCACAGCTTCGCCACGCTCGGTCTTGGCGACGATCTGGCCGCCGCCGAGCACGCCTGGGAGCGCCTGCT
>ERZ724519.626-NODE-626-length-14964-cov-8.923335_pt1 | contig 14964 bp, 9 predicted proteins | sample MGYA00376052_ERZ724519 | MGnify/ENA primary metagenome ERZ724519 (study PRJEB28724, sample SAMN07190883) | activated sludge metagenome | isolation source: activated sludge of sewage treatment plant in Hong Hong | place: Hong Kong | collected 2016-03-17 ... | reverse complement strand
ATAAAACAATGTCAGAACCCCAGGTAGGCATGGTTTCTTATTTTAAAGTGTACGCCGGTGTGATGAAACCAGGTGATGAACTTTACAACATGGACCATCAGGTAGCTGAAAGAATCAATCAGCTTTTTGTTGCCGAGGGTAAAAACAGAGTGGCCGTTGATGAGTTGAGAGCCGGCGACATTGGTGTAACGGTAAAACTCAAAGATTCTCATACCAATGACACACTCGCAACAAAAGGGGTAACCAAAAAAATAGATAAAATCCACTTCCCCGAGCCAAGGATAACCGCGGCAGTTGTACCTCCCAGCAAGTCGGATATGGAAAAACTGATGAAGGCACTCCACCAGATTCAGGAAGAAGATCCTACTTTGATTGTTGAGCAAAATGCGCAGTTAAAACAAACCATTATTTACGGCCAGGGACAATTGCACCTCGACATCATCAAATACCGCATTGAAAAACTCAATGGGCTGGTGATGGAGTTTGAAAAACCAAGGATTCCTTATCGTGAAACCATCACCAAAAAAGCAGATGAAATGTATCGCCACAAAAAACAAAGTGGTGGTGCCGGACAATTTGCAGAAGTGCACATGCGCATCGAACCGTATTATGAAGGCATGGGAGATCCTGAAGGACTTACGGTCAGAAGTCGTGAATACGAAGAACTTGACTGGGGAGGCAAGTTGGCATTTTACTGGTGCATTGTAGGTGGCTCGATTGATGCCAAGTACATCAACGCCATTAAAAAAGGCATCATGCAAAAAATGGTGGAAGGGCCCCTTACGGGATCCTGTTGTCAAAATATTCGGGTATCGGTTTATGACGGCAAGATGCACTCAGTGGATTCAAACGATATGGCGTTCATGCTGGCATCTACCAATGCTTTTAAATCGGCCTTTAGAAACGCCGCTCCACAAATCCTGGAACCCATTTACGAACTCACTGTATTGTGTGCAGACACCGTTATGGGAGATGTAATGGGAGACCTGCAAACCAGACGAGCCATGATCGTGGGCATGGACAGTGACGGTCACTACCAGAAAATCATTGCCAAAGTGCCACTCGCTGAATTGTACCAGTATTCATCAACCTTAAGGTCACTTACTCAAGGTAAAGCTAAGTTTACCCAAAAATTTGCTGAATACAGTCCTGTTACACCAGACATTCAGGCCAAATTGATTGAACACCACAAAGAAGAATTGGAAGAAAGCCACGCTTAATATAACAATTTGGATAAGAGACCTGACCACTGCACTGCATGGGTCGGGTCTTTTTATTGATAGATCATATATCCTTTTATCTTTTCATACCAATCATCAGCAATATTGGTTGAAGGCAAAATGCCCTTCATCAAATTATCATAAAAATGGCTTACGCCTGTGAGCCGGTCAAGATGTTCATTTCCTGTTGGATTCGCCAAAGTGGGATAGGGTCTGGTCATCAATTCTTCATGATGATGCTCAGCAATGCATTGCAACAAACGAAAACCAAGTGATACTGCATTTACCAGGGGCTTGTGAATATCAATGGATATCCCATTGCAATGAACACCTTCATACAAAGCCCATGAAGGAGTCAACGCATTTGCTTTCAAAGTGATGGAAGGAAAAGCATCATGGGGAAATATTTGCAAAATCACACTGGCATCCAACCAGGGTGCGCCGATCCATTCAAAAGGGGTGGCGCTGCCTCTGCCTTCATTGATATTGAGTCCTTCAAACAAACAGCTTGCCGGGTAAAGGTGTACTGCCTGCCACCGCTTTAAGGCCGGTGATGTGGGTAAAAATGGATAATCAAAGCCCGCCCTAACTTCTCGATGGAAATGATCCATAGCCACTACTTCCAGCCGCAATCGGGGAATTTTGGTGCGTTGAAAATAGCATGCCAGTTCACCGGGAGTGCAGCCATGTTTTAAGGGTATGTTCCACCGTCCTATAAATGAACTACAGCATTGTTCATCCAGCCAAGGGCCTTCACTTTCATCCAGGATGGCACCAAGCGGATTTGGTCTGTCAAGAAAAAATACGGGTATATCCATCACAGCACAAGCTTCCATCAAATGAGTAGCAGACCACAAATAGGTATAAAATCTTGCCCCTACATCAGGTAAGTCGATCACAACTGCATCCAGTCCTAACAAATCATTTGGTGATACTGAAGTTCCCTCGAAATAAAGACTTACAATCGGCAGCTTTGTCACGGCATCGACCCCATGTTGTTGAGGACAGCCATCTTCGCCCCTGGTAGCCATGCCATGTTCGGGGGCAAATAATGTGCATATGTTGACCCCGTTTTGCAGCAGGTACAGCCTCGATAGGACACCAGCTGTTGTAGTAGCTGCATTATTGGTAAGCATGCCCACAGCAGAAAAATGGGACAACATCTTTTTGTGCACTGCCATCTCAACACCGTAGGTAAAGGGTAGCTTCATAAAATTATTTTGTCCATACAAGATAGCGAGATCACAACAAATAAAAAAGCCAGACTGCAATAGCCCGGCTTTTTATTATTTTGCGTGATGGGTGGTTTAAAAGGTTAGGTTCATGCCTTTTTCTTTATTGCCCCTGATCACCGTAATGCTGATTTTTTCACCTTCCTTGAAAGTAGCCAATGTTTCAAAAAGTGCTTCTTCAGAAAAGATGTATTTGTCGTTCAATTTGAGGATTACATCTCCTTTTTCCAATCCGGCTTTATCGGCTGAGCTGCCTTTAAATACTTCATCTACATTGACTCCATTGTTGTGATCTGAAATCATTACACCCAATTTTACCTTTGGTTGAGGTGCCATGGATTCGTGCATTTTCATGTGTTTTTTCTTGCCTTTTGGCGAACTGGCATCAATGTTTTTTTCAATCCAAATTACCTTTTGGTCATCTCCATCAATGGCCACATCAACGGCTTTCATCTTTTCCCTGATTTCTGCGGGCATTTCACCCTCTCCATCCCACTCAATGACTTTTACTTCCCCATCATTGTCTTCTGTAAGTTTGTAAACTGACTTTTCTTTGCCATTGATTATTTCTTTGGTGATGGCAAGGGTAGCATTTTCATTTTCTATTTTCACTTTGTCGCTGTTAATGGTAACGGTCTTTTCTCTGCCATTGGTGCTTATGTCAGCATCGCGCACTTCGGTTTTTTCAACCTTTTTTACGATTACTTTTTTCTCTTCCTGTGCCTGGAGATTTATACACACTCCTACAATCAGCAAGGATGCAATGATTATGTTTTTCATGTTTTATTAATATTTTTAAAATGATTTAAATTTCCTGTTACTGGTTTTGCCTTCAATTTCAAAGACCAATTTGGTGTCTTTGCTCAAGGGCACGCCGGTTTCCTGTTCAAACAATTCTTTGTACTTATTCCAAATGTTGCTGGGTTGTTTTTCCCCATTGATTTTGAGGTTCTTACCGGATAACTCAATCTTGTTCTTTTTGCCAGCTATTAAAAATCCATCCCTGTTAAGTTGGGATCCAATGAGCTGTTCGAGGTTTTTGTCTTCTCCTCCATTAAAAAATCTTCTCTCTATAATAGGATTTTCAGCCCTTGGATGCATGCCTTGGACATGAGGCGGTTCAATGCTGAAATCAAAGCCTTCAATTTCGGGCATTTCAAATCCTTCCAGTCCTTCAAATCGCAGTCCGTCTTCCGGAAAATGGAACCTGAATTGTTTGCCTTCCATCCCGGGCATCATGAAATGAAGCCCTTCAAGTGAGTCTGCCTGTATCCTGAAAATGTCATGTAACTTCATGAGTGAATCTCCCTGAATTTGGTATAGTTTGTGCAAAGAATCCAGTTTAAACATTTGCAAATGCTCCGGAAAGTCAAATGAAAATGATTTGAAATTTTCACCATCAAAGGGTTGGAAATTAAAATCCTTATCAGAAAAGGAGAAAGAATAGGTCTTATGATGTTCATCTTCATCGGGTGTAATTTCACGTATCAAATCCTTGTGCTTGTCGAAATCTGATGGAGGTATTGCTACACCGTCGATGGTCAGGCTTTTAATGGCACCATTTTCCATTTTCAGAGCAATTTCCTTTTCACCATCCGATTTTATAATGCTGATCGATTGTTTCTTTTTACTGCCGGGTATGGAGTCAATTGTAACCTCAATTTGTTTTTCGGTTAACTTACTTTCAAGTGCTTTGATGATGGAATGTTTGCCATTTTCATGTTTATAGGCATAGACTTCTGTAAGACCCATGGCCACGATGATCAGTACAAGACTTGCCATCAGTTTTTCTCTGAGTTGAATTGGTGCATGTGACATTTGAAAAATTCTTTTAATTCTGTTGAGTAATTGATTGCTGTTTTTTCCGGTAAAAGCAAGCGAAAGTTCCGGAGTTGAATTTTTTTGATCCATCTCTTCTATTTTTAATAACGCCCTTGCATATGCCATGGGATTGCGCGTAAAGGCCAGAGCCTCATCATCACAGGCTTCTTCCCTGTGTTGTGAAAGTTGCTTTTGCAACCACCAGATTACAGGATGGTAGTACAGCATGGTTTCAATGGCTGCAGCGATCAGGTTGAGTAGAAAATCATTCCTTTTGATGTGTGCCAACTCATGGGCGATGATGGCTTCCATTTCTTGCATGTTGAGTTGATTCAAAACTGCAAATGGAAAATAGATGGCCGATTTGAATAAGCCCATGGTAAAAGGGCCTCCGTTTAACGCACAAGATTTCACACGGACTTCTCTTTTGATTTTCATGGCAAATAACATTCGGTTAAGGTCAATATCGGGTAAGGAATAGTCACTGGCTTTTGACACCTGAAAGAGCAGCCATCCATAAGCCAATAGGTATCGAACCATAAACAACGCAAAACCAATGAACCAAATATTGGCAATATAGGAGGCATTGTTGTTGACCCACAAATTGAGATTCCATGAAGTTGCAGGGTCAACAACCATACTCCACTGGTGCCATTGCGACAAAGACACCTGGCCATTGGTCAATGCGGAGTTGGTGCTGTACAATTGTAAAAATGTAAATACTACAAGGCCAAAAAGGGATACAAGGCCAATGTATGATGCATTGAATTTTTGAGCAGAACTGAGTTGTGGTCTGAGGTAAAAATAAACCGATAACACTACAAATACTATGCCCCCTTGCCAAAGCGAGTGGATGAGGGTCCAGGTAAGGGTGTGAAAGATGGCAGGATTAATGGTAAAAAACATGTCAGGATTGTTTTTCGAGTGATTGGATGAGTGCCTTTATTTCTTCCAGTTCGTTGGCAGTAGCTTTGTGGTGACCCAGTGCATGCATGACGAGTTCTTTGGCAGAACCGTTAAAGGCATTGGTGATAAATTCATTCACCATGGTTGTTTTGGCTTTATTCTCCTGCAAGGCAGCTTTGTACAAATGGATTTTTTGCCCGGTATTGCGCTTAACCAATCCTTTGTCGTTCATGATTTGCATTATTTTTAAGGTGGTGGTGTACCCTACCTCTCTTTTTAGATTGAGTTTTTCGTTGATAAACCTTACACTGCTTTCACCGTGTTCCCACAACAATTGCAGGATTTCAAGTTCCGAATCCGTGGGCATCACCGGGTTTTGATTTAAACTCATAACCTGTTTTTTATGCAATGATATACGAAATACTTCGTACAATCAAGATCGTTGTACGAAAACATTCGTATTTAATATAAATTTAACAGTTTTGATGCCTCGCCGGCGAGAAAATTTGCCTCGGTATGGAGATTCTGCGGTGGAGAAATGTCAAAAATGACCCTACAGGCTATAATAGCGACTTCTAAGCAGTGAAATGGGCAATAAATTAGTTGCAATTATAATTTTTAATTCGTTGCTTTACAGTTAATTATTGCCGTTTGGGTAAAAAAATGGCCATTTCAGATGGTTTTTTGTCACAAATCAGGGTTTCAGGCACTTTTTTTGTCTAAATAAAATAGGGGATTTACCTGATTTTGGGTAAAAAAGCACTTTCTATCTTTACAACGTAATAGGCAGCCATGCACTTGGTACTCAGAATAGGATTTTTCATACTACTACCTTTCATAGGTATTTCACAGGTTATTGCTGATTTTGAGGCAAATACCACTACCGGTTGTGGTGCACTTCAGGTTGTATTTATCGACAAAAGTACCAGTCCTTCCAGCCAAATTGTGGCATGGAGTTGGGATTTAAGCGGACTTACTTCCGACAAGCAGAATCCCGGTCGAATTTTTGACAAGCCCGGATCGTATAAGATTTGTTTGACCGTGACCAATGCCGCGGGTCAAACCAATACCATTTGCAAAGAAAATTACATCAACATTTATCAAAAGCCCGACCCCAATTTTCTCATTGATAAAGACAAAGGCTGTGTGCCCTTTGATGTAAAGTTTACCGATTTATCCAAAAGTCCTAATGGAAACATCGTTGAATGGACATGGGACATTGGTGGAAACGCCAATGTGATCAAAACCGGAGATCCTACCACACCCATTTTCTCAACGTATTCATTCGCCGGCCTTTACTCAATGTCTTTGTCAATCAAAGATGATAAAGGGTGTGAAGCCACGGTTAGTAAAAAAGACCTGCTCAATGTATTTGCCGTACCTACGCCCGCCATTAAAAAAACCTTTCTGCAATCGTGTGAACTGCCCTGGCTAGTAAAACTTGAAAATTTGAACGCCGACTCAGGGTCAGACTATCAATGGAACCTCGGCAACGGTCAGGTAGGTACGGGCCTTACCCCCCCACTTGCGGTATTCAATAACAAAGGCAGTTACAATTTAGCCCTCATCATTCACAAAGGAGAGTGCACCGATACTTTCAACTACGATGGTTATGTAAATACCAACCCAAAAAAAGAGATTGTTACAGAAAAACAAGATTATTGCATTGGTGAAGAAATCCAATTTAAGGATCTTTCAGAGTTGGGTGCTGACTCAGTAAAGTGGGTCTTTGAAGATGGCAATTTTTCATCTGCATTGAACCCACTGCACAGCTATCAAAAAGAAGGATGTTACAAGGTTAAACTTTACCGATGGCGAGGCAACTGCAAAGACACGCTTGAAAAAAACTGTGTCAATGTGCTCGCAAAGCCTGTGCCTGACATTCAAATAATCAACCAGCAGGCGTGTCAGATCCCGGTTACAGTGCAAGCCGATGGCAAAACTCCCGGCCAATACACATGGAACCTTACAGGCGGGGGCCTGGATATCAAAGACGATCAAAAGGCTACTTCATTCAATATTAAAAAATTCGGAACTTATCAATTGCACATTGTCTTCACCGATGCCAACGGATGCAAGGCCGATATTGATAAGTCCATTGAAATTAAAAAATTTGAAGCCAATCTTCCATTCCAATTTATTGGAGGATGTGTGCCTTACCAGGTCAATCTCGGTGATAGTGTAGTAACAGATATACCCATAGTACAATACAAATGGGAAGTGGGCAATCCGGTATTTTTTACCTCGGCCCAGAAAAACCCTGGTTTCCTGCTTACCAACATTGGCACCTATGATGTAAAACTCACGGTGACCAACGCCTTTGGCTGCAGGGACACTGTAATCAGAGAAGACTTTGTACAGGGTGGCACGCCGCCTACCGTTGATTTTCTGGTTAGCCCCATCGACGATTGCCTGAATGTAGAAAGAACGTTTTCGCAAAATTGCTCTTCCAATGCCAATTATTGGGTTTGGAATTTTGGAGACATGGATGGTGGGTCCGGGTCTGTAGTCAACCACTTGTATGGTCAGCCAGGCCTTTATGATGTAACACTCACCGCCTTCCACAATGGTTGTCCGGCAGTAAAAACGGTGAGTGAATTGATAAAGGTGCTGGCTCCGGTTTCCAATTACGATATCACCTTTCAATGCGATGAGCCCTATACTGTTTTGCTCAACAACCTATCACTGGGTGCAGATAGTTTGTATTGGGTGGTGGCCAACACTTTACGCAGTGATACCATCAGAGATTCCATACTAACCCAGTTTACATTTCCGGATCGCGGTGAATACACCATCCGGATTTTCAGTAAAAATTTTACAACAGGCTGTATCCACGAACGCATAGATACCATCAGAATTACCGATCCTGTGGCACGTTACAATCCCGACACCCTCAGGGGCTGCGTACCATTGACCATCAAGTTCCAGGATTTGTCAATAGATGCTGAGCACATCAGTTACAGTTTCAATGGAATAGATACGCTTGAACAGGCAGAATTTACATTTTCACAATCCGGTCTCCAAAAACTTCCGTGGATGTATATCAAAGACATCCACGACTGTATAGACAGCTTCCAATACGCAGAAGAGGTGATGGTCAATGCCATCAAACCGCAGCTGATATTCCCTGCTATTGCCTGCGTTCCTCAGGAAATAGACATCACACACAACAGCAGGGATAGCTTTGCCAACATCATCAGTTTGGAGTGGAGGTTGCCGACTGATACCCTGGTGAATGTAGACAGTGTAGCCCTGTACATTGATCAACCCGGATATGAAAGTATTTTCCTTAAATTGACAGATGATTGGGGTTGTACAGACAGCATCCTTATGAAAGATGCCATCCAGGGGGTTTTGCTTGAAACCGGTTTTACTGCCGATACACTGGGATGTACCAATCAGGAAGTGTTATTTGTACCGAAGGGAGATAATGTCAACACCAGCGGCTATTTGTGGACGTTTGGGGATGGGCAAAGTGCAGCCACCGGCATCACCCGACATCTTTATCAGGATGAAGGGGTATTTGATGTTTGTTTGACGCTTTACGATATCAGGGGTTGCCAAAACACGCACTGTGAACCCGCGTGGATTGATGTAAAAAATCCTGTAGCTAGTTTTAGCGGAGATCCATTGTTTGAAACATGCCCACCCTTGTTGACCCGATTTACGAATGCTTCACAAAATGCCATTGCCTATCAATGGGATTTCGGAGATCAAAGTGGTGTGAGTTTTGTAAGTGATCCATCACATATCTATTTTGAACCCGATACATTTGACGTGAGTCTGATAGCCATACGTTCGAATGTTTGTAAAGACACCTTAACCCTTAAAGATTACGTTATGGTATTAGGGCCCAGGGGAAATTTTAACTTTGATATCATTGGCAATTGTACTCCACTGCAGGTTAGGTTTACCGCCAATTCTGATGATTACTACAGGTATTACTGGGACTTTGGCAATGGAGAAGTAGATTCAAGCCTTTTGCTTCAAAATTACGATGAAAAAATATTTACTTATACAGCTTCAGGAATCTATTCTCCTAAGTTGATTATATCAGATAATGCCGGATGTAAGAGAAACTTCACCAATGAAGACATCCATGTAAATCAAATTCAACTCAAACTTGAGTCTATCGCCGATCCTTTGTGCGGACTGCCTTCAACACTAAATGTCAACAATGGTTCTGTGTCTACTTCTGAGGCTACCTACTATCAGTGGTCGGTCATAGGCAATGGAGATACCAGTCAGTATTCCGGTTACAAGATAGCTCCGGTAATCAATGCCTACGGTATTTATAATTTAATACTAACCGCGCATACAGACAACTGTTCTGACACATTAAAGATAGATGATTTTGCCGGTGTATATCCAAACCCCAAAACAGGGTTCAATTGGGAAAGTAATCCTTGCCAATACAATACGCTGCAATTTACCAACACCAGTTTTATTGAATCAGGGAGTCTTACCCAACACGAATGGAAGATAGAAAATCAGACATTTTCAGACATTAACCTTGGATATGATTTTCAAACAGCAGGAACCAAGACTGTGTCACTTACCACCACATCAGATGTTGGTTGCAAAAGTGAAAGTTTGCAAACTCTGGAAATATTGCCTAACCATAAAATCCTGGCAGGCCCTGATACTTTGATATGTACAGGCGACAGTGCCTCACTATACTTCAAAGTATTGACTCCAAATATTGGAGGTACCAATCAATGGACTACTCAAATCAATACAGTGTGTTCAGCCTGCGATGGTGCAAAAGTTTTCCCCCCGGATACTACCTGGTATTATGCCATATTTACTGCCAACAATGGCTGTATTGCCAAGGATTCTACATTGGTAATGGTTGCTCCAGAACCTGCGCCGGGCATAAGCTTGCTCTCTGATACCATACTGTGCAAGGGACTAAAAGCAACATTAGCCGTCATCAATCCAAACCCTGCTTTCCGATACGAATGGAAGGGCATTAACCTGGGTCCTTGTACAGCCAACTGCCAGTCAATTTCAATTCTACCAGAGCAAAGCAGTTATTACCAAGCCAAGGCTATCAACCAATACGGTTGTTCGGGCAAAGACTCTATTTTTGTGGAAGTAGAAGCTACTATACCCGATTACTTAATCAATCAGAAGTACATTTGTGAAGACAGCACAACGCGTCTATTTGCTACGGGAGTAAAAACCATATCATGGAATCTGGGTGATCAGCAGCTTTGTGCGGGCTGCGACACACTCATTGTTTCTCCAGCAGGAAACACACTCTATACTGTTCATGTTGAGTCTGCCAATGGCTGTCCGTATACCGATAAAATTGCTGTCAATGTAGTTCCCCAAAACAGCATAGAGGCTGGTGAAGACTTGCAGATTTGTCTGGGAGAAAAAGTAAACCTACATGGCAGTGGCATAGGCAATGCAAGCTGGTATTACGCCAATCAATTGCTGGCTTCTGAGTATAAACCCACATTGGCCCCCCAAGCTTCAGGACAGTACATTCTGGAAACCAGACAAGATGAGTGTGTATTGAATGATTCCTTATACATTGAAGTACTTACCCGATCCGAAATTACTGCACATGGTGACACTGTATGTCCTGGAAATCCGCTTATTTTGAATGCGAGCGGACTCGCCTTTCAGTATTCCTGGTTTTTTGATGGAAAAAAATTATCCAATGGAGATGAAATCCAGATTATACCCGATACCAGCATTTACCTAACAGTGATCGGCCGGCGAACTACCTGCATACCGGATACAGAAACCATCTTTGTATATGTGCATCCAAAAATTGATTATAAACTACAGTCACAAGCCTATGATCTGTATTACAATTCAAAAGTTACGGTTAAAGCTTCGTATCCTGCATCTGGCGTCAATTATACCTATTCCTGGTCGCCGTCTATTGGCATGAACTGTGCTTCTTGTCCTGAACCCATCATCAAGGAAATCAGCGAATCTACCATCTATACAGTACTTGCTACAGATCTCGAAACGGGCTGTTATTCGGAACAACAAGTGGCAATTGACTTATTGACAAGATGCAGTGAAGAGGGTTACTACATTCCAAACATCTTGTATATGTATGGAAATCAAAGCAACCAAAACTTTTTCACGAAAGCTGCCAATCCGGAAGAATTTAGATCGATCATTATACGGGATCGGTGGGGAAACATCGTTTACCAGACCGAAAACATTGATGCCGTATGGGATGCAAAGATCAACGGTCAGCCATTGGAAAGCGGTGTTTATACCTATGTGGTGCAGGCATATTGTCCGGAATTGGATGAAGATTATTACTTCGCAGGTGACTTGACAATCTTGAAATAATTAATTCTTGTTCCACCTCAACACACTGATGCCCGTTTGGTGGGGATAACGCATCAGGTAATCATAGAGGGTGCGATGACTGATGACCACCTTTTTTTCAGTAGTAGATGCATGCATCAGGTACAACTTACCATTCTTTTTATAAGCAAAACCAACGTGGCTATAATCTAACCCCCTTTTATTTGTGGTGATGGCTATGATGTCTCCATGTTGGATCGTTGCTTCCAAAGTTCTGATCCTCTTTTTGGGTATATAATAAAATGTATTCGCGGCTATTTTCCTTTCGATTTGTTGAATTTCGTCAGTGCAAGCATCTCTGAGCATGCCAGGATAAAGAGCGGGATGTGACGATATAAAATTCAAATCAAACCGTAACTCCTTTGCAAATGGGAGTGAGGGTGTGACATCGATGAGGGTGCTATCGGTAATATGGGTGCTTAGCCAATCCGACAAATAATGTAGTCTCGAGCAATATCCATTGACAGTGGCATTTCTATAACGCAGATAAAGTGTGCTTTTGACCAGATCTTGTGGGTTTGTGCTCATTGCCAATACCCTTTCGACAAAGGTATAGCAATCAAAGCCATCAGAAGGCAGCAACAATTTCTCTTCCTTTGCATCTTCCAGTGTATGCGCTTTATAAGGCTTACCCAAAAGATGCATCGCATTTGCAATGAGGGTATTGCCAGGAGTTTGCTGTGCTGAGGAAATCAGTGAGACAATTAAAAAATAAAAGAGTGTCAGAAAACGCATTTTATTTTTTTCCTTCAACCACAACGACAAACTCACCCTTAGGAGGGTGTTGTTGAAAATGGCCAATTAGGGTTTCCAGTGGTGCCGTGATTTGTTCTTCAAATTTTTTACTTATTTCTCTGGCTACGCTTGCGTTTCTTTCAGGGCCACAGTGCTCCGCAAGTTCTTCCAGGCATTTCAAAACCCGGTGGGGTGACTCGTACAAAATAAAGGTACTTTGCAGTTCTGCCAATCTTTTCAAAGCTGTTTGCCTGCCTTTTTTGTGGGGTAAAAAACCTTCAAAATAAAAAGCATCGCTGGGCAGGCCAGAAGCCGCTAATGCCGGTACAAAGGCTGCAGCTCCGGGAAGGCAGGTGACTGGGATGTTGTTTTTTCTACATGCCCTCACCAGTAAAAATCCGGGATCAGAAATACCGGGAGTACCTGCATCGGTGATTAAAGCCAATTGCATACCATTGGACATTTGTGCCACAAGATGGTCTACAACTTTGTGTTCATTGAATGAATGGTATGGCTTAAGCTCGGTAGTAATATTATAATGTTTGAGCAAAACACCACTCGTTCGTGTGTCTTCCGCCAAAATCTGGTCAACTTCGCCCAACACCCTGATGGCCCTGAGGGTAATGTCTTCCAGATTGCCAATTGGGGTAGGAACGAGATACAACATTTTATTGGGCTGTCAGCACATAAGTATACCCTTCCATAATGGGGTTTGTCAGTATTTTCTGACAAGCTTTTTCTACTTCCTGTCGTGCTGAACTTTCATTGGATGCTTCGATGATCATTTGGATGTGTTTACCAATCCTAACATCACTTACCCCCTCAATGCCAATGTGGTGCATGTTTTTTCCCACAGTTTTGCCTTGTGGATCCAACAATTCTTTGTGGGGCATTACATCAATTTCTGCAATAAATCTCATTTCCTATTAATTGGATATTATGAGGCAAAGGTAAGAAAAGTTCGCTTTTTGCCTTCATTATTCATGTCGCACGAAGGCAGAAATTCTCGAAGCCCTGATGGCAGGCAATATTGAGGCTATCCATGATAAAAACACTACAGTAATGGCCACCAGTAAAAAATCCCTCGATTTGAAAGCAATTGGATAGGCATCTATCATAAATCCTGGCGGTACTTCTACCAAATCATATTGTTTTTGCAACCAATACAACAGCGTTGCCAAAAGAAGTCCAAAAATCAAACCGATCATGCCAATCAGCACCCCGAGCTTCATAACGAGACTTCGAACCATTTGTGTGGTAAAGCCCATCGATTTTAAAACCGATATATCTCTTTTTTTATCCAGCACTATCATCCACAAAGCGCCAATAAGGTTGAATGAAATTAAGCCCAAAGTAAGGCAAGCAATAAGATAAGAAATCCACTTCTCAATGTTCATGATTTTGAGGAAAGCTTCGTCTTGCTGGTATCTGTCTTTGATGGTGACATTCTTTCCCAAAACCCGTTGCAACTCATTACGAATGAAGGAAACATCGGCATCTTCCTTCAAATCAATTTCAAGAGAGGAAATGGCATTGGGCCTTTGCAATAGATTCCGCACGGCTTCAATATCTGTAATAACGTTTTGCATGTCTTCTTCACTTCCCACTGTAAAAACAGCAGAAGGGTATAGGTCAATGGTAGCATAATCTTTGCTGAATGGGCCTTTGGACTTAAGGGCTGCATAAAGTGTAACGGGAGTCAGAGGATCTGCAGGGTTAATTGAAAGTTTGTTAAACATGCCTGAACCAAAAACTGCAAAAAAAGTATTGCCTTGTCGTGTGGTATATTCACCCCTTACGATGGTTGAATCTATGCGGGTAACCTCATTGAAATGTTTGTCTACACCTTTGATAACACCTGCCTCCTGCGAACCGTCATAGTCAAACAAAACTACAGATTCCAAACATTCTGAACACTGATTGATGCCGGGTATGGCCTTTATTCTGGCAAGTTGGGTGCTATCTGAATTGATATATAGTCCTGTAGACGCAACCACCTTCAGGTCGGGATTGTATGCATTTACCAACTTTGAAATCAATTCTTCGAAGCCATTAAAAACGGACAAGATAAGCAGTAAAGCGGCAGTACCTACGGTGAGGCCCAGAGCCGAAATAAATGTGATCAAATGGATGGCCTGGGTACTTTTTTTACCCACCAAATAACGCCAGGCTATTGAAAAAATCAACTTCATACCACCCATTGGCCACAAATATAAGGAATTGCTTTATCCAAAAATGAAAAAGGCCGGAGAATTGCTTCCCCGGCCCATCAAGAGCTTATAAGTTTTCTATCTTACTACGGTCACGTCACCATTGATCTTTAAGTCCTTACCATCGTTGAGCAGTACATCAATGGTATAGGCATAAACACCAGGTACAACATCTGTGCCATTAATCTTTCCATCCCAACCGCTGTCACCAGGAGCTGGTTTGTATTCGCTTCTACTATACACCAGGTTGCCCCATCTGTCAAATATTTTCAAAGATCTTACCTTATCAATATTAGCATAACTTTGAATGAAGAAATTGGCATTGCTACCTCCATCAGTTTTGATAATGTTGGGCAAAATGATTTCAATAAGTGGTCTTACAATCAAAGAGAAACAATCTTCGATGTAGCAACCACCATTGTAATAAATCCTTGCACAATAGGTATCACTCTCATCTGGTGTTACGTTGATGACTTTGCAGGTAGGTGCCGCGCACAA
>ERZ724519.620-NODE-620-length-15125-cov-8.158195_pt1 | contig 15125 bp, 13 predicted proteins | sample MGYA00376052_ERZ724519 | MGnify/ENA primary metagenome ERZ724519 (study PRJEB28724, sample SAMN07190883) | activated sludge metagenome | isolation source: activated sludge of sewage treatment plant in Hong Hong | place: Hong Kong | collected 2016-03-17 ... | reverse complement strand
CGACTACGGCGTGCTCGGCATGCTCGGCTTCGCCTCGCGCTGGACGTTCTACATCGACAAGGACGGCAAGATTGCCTATATCGACAAGGACGTGAGCGTGGTCAAGGCCGGTGCCGACACGGCAGCGCGGCTGGCGGCGCTAGGCGTGCGGCCGGGCGTTGTGGCCACCCGCGATGATGCCGTCGCCGATGGGGTTATCACGCTGCACCTGCGCGACGGGGCAACGGCCATGCTCAGCCCGGCCGATGCCGCGCGCGTCTTCGTCAGCCCGCTCATGACCCAGCCGACTCACTACACGCAATGCGGAGATCATACAACACCGTGAAACATCTCGCTTTCCTCGCCCTGGCCCTGCTCGCCCTGCTCCTGTCGGCCTGTGCCGGCGGCGCGGCGGCCGGCAGCGCCGACGGCCGCCTGACGGTCGTCACCACCACCGGCCAGATCGGCGACACCGCCCGCATCGTCGGCGGCGATCACGTCCGCGTGCTCAGCCTGATGGGGCCGGGCACTGACCCCCACCTCTACGTCGCCGGCATCAGCGACGTGGACAAGCTGCGCGGCGCTGACGTCGTCTTCTACAACGGCCTCTTCCTGGAGGCGCAAATGGACGCCGTGCTGGAGCAGTTGGCCGAGCGGCAGACCGTCGTCGCCGTCTCAGCCGGCATCGACCCGGCCGAACTGCTGCCCTCGGCCGCCTACGCCGACGAGTTCGACCCGCACATCTGGTTCGACGTGCGCCTGTGGATGCAGACCGTCGAGCAGGTGCGCGATACGCTGATGGCCGTTGACCCGGCCCACGCCGCCGATTACGAGGCCAACGCCGCCGCCTACCTGGCCGAACTGACCGAACTGGACGCCTACGTGGCCGCCCAAGCCGCCCGCGTGCCGGAAGCGCAGCGCGTGCTCATCACCGCCCACGACGCCTTTAACTACTTCGGCCGCGCCTACGGCTTCGAGGTGCTGGGCCTGCAAGGCATCAGCACCGCCTCGGAGGCGGGCACGGCCGACGTGCAGAACCTGGCTGACTACATCGCCACGGCCCGCATCCCGGCCATCTTCATCGAGTCGTCCGTGCCCGTGCGCAACGTCGAGGCCGTGCAGGCCGCCGTGCGCGACCGCGGCTTCGCGGTGCGCATCGGCGGGCAGCTCTTCTCCGACGCGATGGGCGACGCCGGCGCGCCGGAGGGGACCTACGTGGGCATGGTGCGCTACAACATTGATACGATTGTCGGCGCGCTTCTGGCCGAATAGCGGCTCAGCGCCTGCTCAGTGCCTGGCACTTTCTGAAGTGCCTGGCACTTTCCGGGAGCGCCGACCAAGAAAGCGCGACGCACCGACGGAGTAAAAGAGAGACATCATCTATGGACAACCAAACAAACCTACCCGCTATCGACATCACTGACCTGACCGTCGCCTACCAGGACAAGCCCGTCCTCTGGGACGTGGACTTGCAAGTGCCGCCGGGCGTGTTGCTGGCCATTGTCGGCCCCAACGGCGCAGGCAAGACGACGCTGATCAAGTCCGTCCTCGGCCTGATCAAGCCCGTCGCCGGGCAGACGCTTATCTTCGGCGCGCCCTACGCCACGCAGCGCCGCCTCGTCGCCTACGTGCCCCAACGCGGCAGCGTCGATTGGGACTTCCCCACCAGCGTCCTCGACGTGGTCATGATGGGGCGCTACGGCCGCCTCGGTTGGCTGCGCCGCCCCGGCCGCGACGACCGCGAGGCCGCCCTGGGCGCGCTGGAGAAGGTCGGCATGGCTCGCTACGCCGGCCGGCAGATCAGCCAGCTTTCCGGCGGCCAGCAGCAGCGCACCTTCCTGGCCCGCGCCCTCGTCCAGGACGCGCAGGTGTACTTTATGGACGAGCCATTCCAGGGCGTGGACGCGACCACTGAGCGGGCCATCGTCGATCTGCTGAAGGAGCTGCGCGGCGCGGGCAAGTCGGTCGTTGTCGTCCACCACGACTTGCAGACCGTGCCGGAGTACTTCGACTGGGTGCTGCTGCTCAACATCCGGCGCATCGCCGCCGGGCCGGTGGGCGTCGTCTTCACCGAGGAGAACCTGCGCCGGGCCTATGGCGGGCGCGTCGGCTTCCTGGGCGGCAACGGCCACAACGAGCCGGCCGCGCCGGCCGCCCCGCGCCGCGCTGAGACGCAGGCCGGTTGAGGAGCGCCGTCATGGACTTACTCAACAGCCTTTTCTTCGACTACACCATCCGCACCGTCGCCCTGGGCGCGGCCGTGCTGGGCATCGTCGCCGGGGCGCTGGGCAGCTTCGCCCTGCTGCGCCGCCAGAGCCTGCTGGGCGACGCTATGTCCCACGCCGCCCTGCCCGGCGTGTTGCTGGCCTTCATGCTGACCGGCAGCAAGGCTCCTGTAGCCCTGGTGCTGGGCGCGGCTGTGGCCGGCGTCCTGGCCACCTTCCTGCTGCTGGCCATCACCCGCTACAGCCGCATCAAGGAAGATGCCGCCCTGGGCGTTATCCTGTCGGTCTTCTTCGGCTTCGGCCTGCTGCTGCTGACCTTTCTACAACGCAACCCGACGGCGGCCCAGGCCGGCCTGAACAAGTTCCTCTTCGGCCAGGCGGCCACGCTGCTGACGCGCGACGTGGTCGTCATGGCCCTCTTCGGCGGCGCGGCGCTGCTGGTCGTAGTCCTCCTGTGGAAAGAGTTCAAACTGCTCAGCTTCGACCGCGACTTCGGGGCCAGCCTCGGCTACCCTATGACTGTCCTCGACGCGCTGCTGACCATCCTGCTGGTCATCGGCATCGTCATCGGCCTGCAAGCCGTCGGCGTCGTGCTCATGAGCGCGCTCATCGTCGCCCCGGCCGCGGCCGCCCGCCAGTGGACCGACCGGCTGAGCACTATGATCGTCGTCGCCTCGGCCTTCGGGGCGCTGGCCGGCGTCGCCGGCGCGCTCATCAGCAGCCTGGGCACGGGTCTGTCCACCGGCCCGGTCGTCGTTCTGGTCATCAGCGTCATCGTCCTGCTGTCGCTGCTGTTCGGCGCGGCGCGGGGACTGGCCTGGGCCTGGCTGCGCCGCCGCCGCAGCCGGCGCACGCTGCGCACACAGGCCGTCCTGGCCAATCTACACGACCTGGCCGTTGAGCACCACAATCCGCATTATGCCCACTCCGTGGCCACCCTGCGGGCCATGAACCGCTACCAGGGTGGCGTGCGTCACAGCCTGCGCGTGCTGGCCGACCAGGGCTTGGTGCATGAAGTGACGCCCGGCAACTGGGCACTGACCGACGCCGGCGTGGCCCGGGCCGGGGCGGCCGACGCGCCCGCTCAGGAGTAACCCATGTCCTCGACCTACCTCGAAATCCAACTCATCGCCGTCTTCGTCGGCGTCGCCTGCGCCCTGCCCGGCGTCTTCCTCGTCCTGCGGCGCATGGCCATGATGAGCGACGCCATCAGCCACACCGTCCTGCTGGGCATCGTCCTGGGCTTCTTCGCCATCGGCTCGCTGGAGTCGCCGCTGCTCGTCCTGGCCGCCGCGGCCATGGGCGTGCTGACGGTCAGCCTCGTCGAAGTGCTCATGCGCACCCATCTCGTGCGCCAGGACGCGGCCATCGGTCTGGTCTTCCCGGCCCTGTTCAGCATCGCCGTCATCCTCATCTCTCGCTTCGCCCGCGGCGTACACCTGGACGTGGACGCCGTCCTGCTGGGCGAGCTGGCCTTCGCGCCGCTCGACCGGATGGATCTATTCGGCTTCGACCTGCCGCGCAGTCTGGTCATTATGGGCCTGACGATGGTGGCCAACGCCGGCCTTATCGCCCTGTTCTACAAAGAGTTGAAGCTGACGACTTTCGACGCCGGGCTGGCGGCGGCGTTGGGCTTCTCGCCGGCGCTCATCCACTATGGGCTGATGCTCATGGTCTCGGTGACGGCCGTCGGCGCGTTCGACGCCGTCGGCTCCATCCTCGTCGTCGCCCTGATGATCGCCCCGCCGGCGGCAGCCTACCTACTGACCGAGCGCCTCAGCCGGATGCTGCTCTACAGCGCCGCGCTGGCCACGGCCGGGGCCATCAGTGGCTTCTGGCTGGCCGTGGCCCTCGACGCCAACGTCGCCGGGGCCATCGCCACAACCCTGGGGGCGCTCTTTCTGGGCGTCTTCCTGCTGGCCCCCGGCCGCGGCCTGCTGGCTCAGGCCCGCCGCCGCGCCGGCCAGCGCTGGGAATTTGCCCAGACGGCGCTGGCCATCCACCTGCTGAACCACGAGAACACGCCGGAGATGGCTCGCGAGTGCCGCGTCGATCATCTGCAATACCACCTGCGCTGGCAGCCGGAGTTCGCCGCTACGGTCGTCGGCCTATCGGAGCGCGCCGGCCTCATCCAACGCAGCAACGGCGACCTGCGTCTGACCGACGACGGCCGCGAGCGGGCACAGACGGCGCTGGTGTATAATTAAGTTGTAGGGCGGGTTGGCAACCCGCCGGCGGGTTACCAACCCGCCCTACAGGGAGAGTCATCATGTCTCAGTTAACCGCCCAACAACCCCAACAGAAGCTTGACGAGAACGGCCGCCGCCGCCTCGTTCAGGTCTTCGGTCTGGTCGTCGTCTATGCCCTGCTTCTATTTCTCTCCGCCGGCACGCTACGCTGGTGGAACGCCTGGGCCTACCTGGGCCTGTTCCTCCTGGCCATCCTGACCGGCGGCCTCTACGTCGCCCGCCGGCGACCGGCGGCCATCAACGAGCGCGGCCGGTCGTCAGAACAAACGAAGCCGTTCGACCGCCTCTTCAGCGCCGTGGCCGCGCCGCTGGCCCTGTCGGCGCTGGTCGTCGCCGGGCTGGATCAGCGCTTCGGTTGGTCGGCCGTGCCCCTCTGGGCGCAGATCGCCGGCTTCATCGGCCTGCTGCCGGGGTCGTACCTGCCCTACTGGGTCATGTGGGTCAACGCCTACGCGGCCACCAGCGTGCGCGTGGAGACGGGGCGCGGCCAACACGTCATCGACGACGGCCCCTACCGCTTCGTGCGCCACCCCATGTACACGGGCATGATCCTGAGCGACCTATTCCTGCCTCTGGCGCTCGGTTCGTGGTGGGCGGCGGTTCCCGCCGGGCTGATGATCGCCCTGGTGATCTGGCGGACGGCCCGCGAAGACCAGACGCTCCGGGCCGAGCTACCCGGCTACGCTGACTACGCGCAACGGACACGCTTCCGCCTCCTGCCCGGCCTCTGGTGAGCGTGGCGCGATTCTCCGAATCGCTCTTCTGATGGCGCGTGGTGGCGTGGCGCGATTCGGGAGAATCGCGCCACGGTGGGCAGGAGGGCGATTCCGGAGAATCGCGCCACGGTGGGCAGGAGGGCGATTCCGGAGAATCGCGCCACGGTGGGCGGGAGGGCGATTCGGGAGAATCGCGCCACGGTGGGCGGGAGGGCGATTCCGGAGAATCGCGCCACGTTGTGCAACGGCCAGAGAGCGTTACAATTACGCCATTCCGGCGGTGGGTAAGTGGCAGACAAATGAGGGCAGATTTCACGCGGGCCAGAGATTATGCGCTTGATCGATTAGCGAACGAGCTATCCCCCCACCTCACCTACCATTCGCTCCACCACACGCGCGACGACGTGCTGCCCGCCTGCCTACGTCTGGCCGCGGCCAGCGGCGTCACGGACGAGGATACTCTCTGCCTGGCAACGGCGGCGGCCTACCACGATACCGGCTTTCTCTATAGCTACACCGAACACGAGGCTCACGGCATCGCCCTGGCCCGTGCCGTCCTGCCCGGCTTCGGCTATCACGCCACCCAGATTGATACCATCGCCCTCCTCATCGCCGCGACCAAAATGCCGCAGCGGCCGACGACGCCTCTGGCCGAACTGCTTTGCGACGCCGACCTCGACGTGCTGGGACGCGACGACTTCTGGGACATGAACCGCAAGCTGCTGGCCGAGACGGGGCGCTACGGCAAGAACGGCGCTGTCGCCGAAGCGAATTGGCTCGATGAGCAGGCGCGTTTCCTGCAAAGCCACGTTTACTTCTCGGCCGCGGCCCGCCGTCTGCGCAACGACGGCAAAGCGCGCAACGTGACCCGGATGCGGCGCGCCATCGCCGCCGCGAGAGGGTTTGACAGGGAAAACGGCGCTCATTAGCGCGCCGGCGCAGAGTTCGCCACCCGGCCGACCCCGCGCCTCTTACCCTGATGAGGCCCAATAATGACCGACGACGATTCCACGGAAACTATGATCACCGTGCGCGGCTTCACCAAGCGCTATGGCGGCTTCACCGCCGTCGATGGCATCACCTTCGAGGTGGCCCGCGGCGAGATGTTTGGGCTGCTCGGCCCCAACGGCGCGGGCAAGACAACGACGCTGGAATGCCTGGAGGGCATCCGCACGCCCGACAGCGGCATGCTGCGCGTCGCCGGAATCGACGCCGTGCATGACCGCCGCCGTTTGCGCGCCGTCATCGGCGTCCAGTTGCAGGCGTCGGGTATGCCGGAGAACATCACCCCGGATGAGGCAATGAAAATCTTCTGCGCCTACCACCGCATGCCGCCGCGCTACGATCTGCTGGAGCGGCTGGGGCTGGGCGAGAAGCGCCGGACGCAGTTCCACGAGCTATCCACCGGCCAGCAGCGCCGGCTGGCCCTGGCCCTGGCCATCGCCCACGCGCCGCGCGTACTCTTCCTGGACGAGCCGACCGCCGGGCTGGACGTGCAAACGCGCGCCGAGCTGCACGAGATGATTCGCGAACTGAAGGTGGCCGGGACGACGGTCATCCTGGCCACCCACGACATGGCTGAGGCCGAGGTGTTGGCCGACCGCGTGGCTATCCTGCTCAACGGTTGTATCGTCGCCGTCGATACGCCTATTGCGTTGACGGCCGCCGGCGCGGGGCTGACCAAAATCTCAGTCCATACGGCCGCCGGCTCCCTGTTAACCGGCACGGCGGCCATCCCCGACGTCGCCCAGCGCGCAACCAAGGACGACTACGCCATCTTCTACAGCCGCAACATCGGCCGCACCGTCAGTGCGCTCATCGAGGCGGTCAATGCCGGCAACGACACGCTCATCGACTTGCGCGTCGAGCGGCCGTCGCTGGAAGACCGCTTCCTGGAACTGACCGGTAACAAAAGGGGGCTGGGATGAACGCCTTCGCCAACCACTTCAGCTACGAATTCCGCACCGGCATCCGCAACCGCAGCCTGCTGCTGCTCAACTACCTGTTCCCGCTGGCGTTCTACGGCATGATGGGCGTGGTCATGGTCGGCATCAACCCGACGTTCCGCGAGGCGCTGCTGCCGGCGATGGTCGTCTTCGCCATCTACAGCGCGGCCATTCTGGGCCTGCCCGACCCGCTGGTGCAGGCCCGTGACAACGGCATCTTCCGCAGCTACCTCATCAACGGCGTGCCCCGGCTCAACATCCTGTCGCTGCCGGCGCTGACGACCTCGCTCCATCTGGTCATCGTTACGGCCATCATCAGCCTCACCGCGCCGCTGCTGTTCGACGCGCCCGCGCCGGTTAACTGGGTCGCCTTCGCCGTCGTCTTTCTGGCAACGCTTTTTGCCGCCGCCGGGCTGGGCGTGCTCATCGGCGTCGTCTCACCCAACTCGCGGGCGACGATCCTCTTCTCGCAATTGCTCTTTCTGCCATCGATGCTTATTGGTGGGTTAATGCTCCCCTACGAACTGTTGCCGCGCGCGGCGCAGGTCGCCGCCCAACTGCTGCCCTCTACCCATGCGATGAACGCCTTCCGTGGGCTGGCGATGGGGCAGACGGCCGACTTCTGGCCGTGGGGGTCCGTTCTCATTCTACTGGCCGGGGGCCTGACCGCCTTCGGACTGGCCTTCGCCCTCTTCCGTTGGGACAGCCATCACACGGCGCGCCGCTTGCCGACGGCCGCCGCCTTGCTGGCGCTGGCACCCTACGCCGCCGGCATTGTCGCCTTCCGGTGAGGGCCTAGGCCAACCGCAGCAACGTCAGCACGGCCACAAAGTGGCAAATGCTGGCCCCCAGGATGAAGACGTGCCAGACGGCATGGGTGTAGCGGATCCTGGTCATGGCGTAGAAGATCACGCCGATGGTGTAGAGACCGCCGCCGACCATGAGGAAGATGAGGCCGACGCGGGGGATGTTGGCCACCATCTGCTTCCAGGCAATCACGCTCATCCAGCCCATCGCCACGTAGGCCAGCGTCGTGACAACCACGAAGCGATCGATGAAGAACATCTTGTAGACGATGCCGAAGACGGCCAGCGCCCAGACGACCGCTAATAGAGTCAGGCCCAGCGTACCGCGCATGGCGATGAGGACAAAGGGGGTGTAGGTCCCGGCGATGAGCAGGTAGATGCAGGCGTGATCAACCTTGCGCAGGATCGGCCGCAGCCGCGGCTTCTGCACGCCGTGGTAGAGCGTCGAGGCCAGGAAGAGCGCCAGCAGACTGACGCCGTAGACGGCAAAGCTGAGGATGTGCCATGGCGAGCCGCGGCCGATGGCCAGCACCAGTAGCACCACCAGCGCCGCCAGGCTCAACGCCGCGCCCAACCCATGCGTCACGCTGTGGGCGATCTCCTCGCCCAACGTGTAGTGCTCGTTCACCCATTCGCCCAGTCGCTCCCGTGTCAATGCCATCGCTGCCTTCCTTGCCGCGGATGTCGCTTCATAACGTTATAGCTCTCTACAACCCCGCGCGCAACGAAAGGGCGCGCAAATGAACGTGGAGTAAGCGCGACAACGCCGGCCGGGGCCTGTGTCCCCAATCGGCATGCCTTGTTGGCCACAGCCGCGCTAATCACCGCGGACGACAACGGGAGCATACTGGAACTTGTCCAGCAGTACAATCTGGCGCGTGGCCAGCTTTAGCTGGTTGTCCTCGGCGAAGGCGACGCGCGGCTGGCCGTCGCCGAAAGCCAGGCTCACCGCGCTGTTGCCGCGCGCGACGGGCGCGTGTCTGTGTTCGCCGTCCTCAGCCCACCAGACGACTTGCAGCGCGCCATCCGGATCGAGATAGGCCAGGTAAGGAACGCCGCCGGCGTTGAAAGCCATATCGACGGCGATCTGCCAGTCATAGCCCTCGTCAAGCGTCTCCCAGTCGGCCGGGCCGCTGTCTGTTGGCTCCACTAGCTTCAGCCGCGCCAGAAAGAACGGTGGGTGGCCCCACGCCGCTTCGCCGTCGTTGACGGCCAGCCACAATTGATCGACGGTGTCCAACTCGGCCGCATAAATAGTGGCCACGTCCAACGGCGTTGACGACCAAGTGCCGTCCCCATCGCGTATCGCTTGGAACTGCCCGCGCACGCCGCGATAGATGATCGTCGGCCAGTCCACGCTCTGAAGCAAGAGGTACGAGTCGTTGAGGTAGTCGCTGTCCCCGCCGGCGATCTCCTTGCGCCAATGGCCGTCGTCCCAGCTCAGGTAGGCGATGTTCGTCCCCTGAATGAGGGCGATGCGCGGCTGGCCGAAGCTGTTAAACCGCAGTTGCGCCGCGCGTCCGCCGTCGTCGATGGTCGTCAACTCCCAACCGTCCGCCTCGCGGCAGCCGTAGACCAACTTCGTGTCGAAGGGGTGGCTGGGAATGGAGACCTCAGTGGCATAGACCAGGCAGATCGCGCCGTCCGGCCGGATGGCGAGATCGTAAGCCAGCAGCGGCAGGTCGGCGCTCTCGTCGGCGACATCCTCATAGTGCCAGCCGTCGCTCTTTCGCACGGCATAGCGCAACACGCCACTGGTGGCGTCCACGTAGAGTAAGTGCGGACGGTCGGCCGAATCGACCGCCAGCGCATTGTCGTAGCCGCTGGTGGCTACGTCCTCGATAGTCCAGACGGGATAGGGTATAGGCTCCTGGGTGGCGCGTGGGGCGGCCGCCAGAGGCAGGGCAAGCGCCGCCACGCCGATCAGTCCGCCCAGCAGCCGCCAGAAGGCCGTGACGAACGTGTTCATACGGGCAGTATAGATCGCCGCGGCACGGGGCACAAGCCCCCTACTCCACGACTGGGCGACGCCTCCCCGCCGCCCGGCCTCCCCCACGACCGCGCCTGCTTCCGGCCCCGACGACCCGCTAACCCGCCGGGGCCGGAAGCATGGCGCTTAATCTCTGCGCACGGTCGGCAGGTAGTTGCCAACCAGGACATCGATCCCGACCTCGTCGATCGCCGACAGGCCATTGGCGTCGGTCACGGTCAGGATGACGCGGTTGGGACCATAGCTGCCGGCGCGCGCATCGGCCGTCAGTTCGACGCCGCTAAGCGCCTCACCCTGGCCCAACGTGCCGTTGACTTCCGACGACCACTCAAAGGTGTATGGCGGCGTGCCACCCGTGGCCGAGCCGGAGAGATCGATCGCCTGGCCGGGCCGCAGCGTGACGCCGTCCGCCGGCGCGTCAATTATGGCCACCGGCCCCGCGCCCTCGCCCCGCTCCGCGCGGACGTAGATCAGGGCGTTATCGTCCAGGAGTTGGTCGGCCGTCGCCGAGCGGCCGTCCGGCGCGGTCACATACAGGTCGGCCTCGAAGACCCACACCGGGATCAACTCCTGCTGGGCCTCGGTCGTCGGCTGTTGGTAGTAGGCCAAAGTCGGCGGCGTATCAGTCAGCTTATAGGTGTCGGCCGTCGGCGGCTGGGCCACGGCGACCGACGGGTCGGCCAGGAAGGCGTCCCACGCTTCGGCCGAAGTCAGGATGGGCACGCTCTCGCGCGCCGGCGAGATTTCCACCGGCACATAGCCCGACTTCAGGCCGATCACCTCGCCGCTGTCGCCGACGTAGACGTTCTGGCGTGAGCCTGGCCCGACAATCGATAGCTGCGTACCGCCGACGTCAACGGTGCGCATATAGCTGACGGAGTATTGCGTCGGGTTCGTCGCCAGGGGCCGGCGCAGATCGGCCGTCTCCGGCGAGGCCGCCTCACTGGCCGATTCCAGGTAAACCGTCGGCGGAATGTTGCCGTTGAACTCAAAGACGCCGGGCAGGTTGTCGTGGGCGGCCAGGAAGGAGTGAACCAGGCCGGCGGCCCGCTCGGCCGATTCGGGCAAGGTGCGCGGCCGTTCCGGGTCTGTCCACAGCTCGCCGAGGTCCTGGTAGTAGAACGCGCCTGTCCGGGCGTCGATGCGCACCTGCTTCTCGTCATCGTCGCCGCCGACCATGTAGAAGGCCGAACCGTCGGGCGCGGCCAGAATCTCCGAGTCCAGGCCAAACGACTGGCCAATGTTGCGGATGTAGTCCTCGTTGACCTCGCGCGGCCGGACCAGGAAGACGGGCAGTTCCTGGAACTCCTCGGTGATCTGCACCGGCGGTGGCGTGCCGGCGACGTGGTCCCAGTACCAGTAGAGACCATTATAGGTCGGGTCGGGGCTGACATAGCCCTGACCCCAGATGTAGTCGTTGTAGTTGTCCAGCTCCTCGGCCAGGACGCGGGCGCGCACGCCGCTGGGCTGCTGATCGTCGGTAGCCGTGAACCACGCCTGGGTGACGGTCTTGGCCCCGTGGCCGAATATCCACCAGCCCTTGGCGCGCATCTGATCGCCCCAGGCGCCGCCATCGCCGGGGTAGACGACGTACATGGTGTTGGCGAAGCCGAGCATCAGGTGCAGGCCGTCAAAGGTGGTATACCAGTAGGCGGCGCTGTTGTCGTCGAGGACACTGCACGAATCCCAGGCCAGCCACTCCAGGTCATCATCGCCGAAGGCGTGATAAGCCTCGCCGGGCGACAGGTGCAGGTCGTCGTGATTGGTGCTGTAGTAGACCGAACTGAGGTTCTTGCTCCAGAAGCTATCCCACGTGCCGGAGCCGTGGGTGGCCATCAGGCCCAGATCGACGGTGTCGATCCAGATATGCTCCGTGCCGCCACTGGCGGCGCCCTTGAAGTCCTCTTCCCAGGCCAGGCTATTGCCCCAGAAGAAGCGCTGCAGCCAGCCGGCGTCCAGCAGTTCGCCGCGCAGGCCGTTGGCCGAGTAATACCAGTTGGCACGGTCGTCGGCCGTGCCCGGCCAGTCGGTGATCCATTCGATGCCGAATTCGGCTGTGCCGCCGTCGTCGAGGGTGGCATCCGCGCCAGTGGGCGCTTGTGGCCGCTCCTGCTCTGCTCCAGAGACAAAGGCCATGCTGAGCGCCAGACTCAGTAGCGCCAAACAAACAGCCAGCAACCTGCGGGTAGACCAGCCATTGCCGTGCATCCTGAAACCTCCATTGTCTGCAAGTAGGTAGTGTCCCTGCGAAATGGCACCTTCGCAGAGACCCGGACAACCTCTAAAGAGCGGCAACTCGCGTGGCGTAGCGGGGGACGCGATGAGGGGAGGATGGCGCCAGTGGGCTACCGGACGGACTGTAGGGCAGGATAGCATATCGCCGCTGGCCATGTCAATAGCCGTCTAGGACTGTTGTTATGCTTCAGCGAATCTGACACCCCTTAAGGAAAAAGCGAAAATGTCACCCACACGGACAAGGTGACATTGAACATGGGCAACGGCCCGGCGACGCGCGCGTCGCCGGGCCGTTGTGCCTGGTTCTGACCTGTTGCGCGCCAGGGCGATGAGCAGCCCGGCGCACCGCGTTTCGCCGCGCCTAGCCGCAGCCGCCCCCGCCCGGCCCGCGCTTCACTTCCAGCACGATCCGCGGCGTGAACTCGATGCCCGCGGCCAGAGCCTCGTTGGGCACGGCGAACGTATAGCCCGCACCGATCGCCGTCGGAAAGTGGAAGGCCAGTGTGTCGTCGGCCGCGCCGTCAATGGCCCGTTCGGCCACAAACGTCTCGTCGCCGAAGGTGCGGATCCAGTTGTTGACGCCGCCCTCCAGGATGTAGACGCTGCGCACGCTCTCGGCGCGCAGGTACTTCCACACTTCGGTGGCCGCCGTCTCGTCGTTGCCGACGACGACGACGACGGTATTGGCCGGGGCGGCGCGCAGTTCGTCGAGCATGTCCGGCAGGAGCGCCGGCGGGGCGTGGCGCGCTTCCTGCAAGTGGAAGAGGTTGAAGTCCGCCTCCGAGCGCACGTCGAGGATGATCGTTTGCAGCGTGTCGTCGGTCATCGTCGCGGCCAGTTCGGCGGGGTGAATCTGCACCTCGCGATTGGCCAGCCGCGCCATCTCCGTCGCCTCGATGCGCGCCCAACGCTCCTCGGTCGTGGGCTGGCCGACGAAGGCCACCAGCAGAGCCATGCCCAGCAGGCCGCCGCCGGCGTACACCCGCCACTTCGGCTCCTTGCTCAGGTCACGGCCGCCGAAGATGCGCTCCAGGTGCTCCGCCCCCCAGAACATGAACAGGGCCATGAGCACAATGCCGACCACGACAACGCCATAGGGTAGGCCCAGCCATTCGGGGATGGTCAGCCGGCCGAAGTAGGACGAATGCCAGAACTCTTCATAGAAGCCGACCGTCTCGCCGAAGGCGAAGATGCCGAACAGCACGCCCAGGACGAAGATCAGTCCGTCGATCTTGCCCACGGCGGCCGAGACGAGCGACGTGCCCGGACAGAAACCGCCCAAAATGAAGCCGAAGCCCATGATCAGGCCGCCGAGAATGCCCGGCCACAGGTACGTCTCGTTGACATAAACGAGGCTGAAGTCCAATAGCCCCAACCCAGAGGTGAGAAACACCAACACCATCGCCGTCACGATGGCCCCGAACATGACCTTAAGCACGGTCATATCGCGGAAGTAGAACTGCGCGGCGAGAATTTTGCTGTTGGCAAAGCCCGACATCTCCAGGGCGAAGCCGAAGCCGATACCGATCAGCAGGTAGATGACGTACTGGCCCCAGTGGCCCATCAGTTCAGCAAGTGGCAGCGGAAAGGGCGCCATGTCATTCCTCCATAAGGTTGCCCGGCGGGCGCTAGTTCCAAAGCCGGCGCACAAAGTAGGCCAGCGCGTAGCCGCCGGCGAAGACAGAGAACATGAACGCCCAGCTGCCGACGGACAGCACCGCGCCGCCCGACAGGGCCTGGCCGCTGGTGCAGCCGCGGGCCATGCGCGCGCCATAGCCCATGATGCTGCCGCCCAGGAAGGCGAACAACCAACGCACGCGCACCGGCGTGTGCGGGCCGCGCTGCGTCTCCACCTTCGTCCGGCCGAACAGCCAGCCCGACAGCGCCCCGCCGATGAACAGGCCGATGAAGACGAACACAACCCAGCTATCGAACGGGTTCGTCTCGCCGCCGGCCATCGTCGTCAGGTAAGCGGTGCGATCGACGTGGCCGGAGGCGAAGATGTCTTCCAGCCAGACAACGAGCCGGTTCATGCCGCCGGACGCGCCCAGGCCGTTGCCGGTCAGGAAGAAGGTCGTGAACAGGACCAGCCCCAGCAAGATGCCGCCCGCGTAGGGATGGACGTAGGGCCGGGCGACGCGCCGCGTGGCCGCGCGGGCGGCCGGCGCATCGTCGGCTTGCGGTGTGGGTGTGGTAATGGATGTCATCGTTTCCTCGCTTGCTAATCGGCCGTCGTTGCGGCCGGTTGCGTCTCGTGGACTTCCACGTCCTCATAGCCGCCGATCATCGCCCGGATGCCCGCCGTGGGCGTGGGGCCGGTGGTCGTCAGGTAGACGTGGAGGATGATGAAGGCGGCAAAAGACCAGGCCACCAGCGTATGCAGCGGCCCCAGCCAGGTCAACCCGCCCAGCGCCGCCGTCACATCCGGCCAGCGCTGCGCGCCCCACATGAGCGCCCCGGTGATGATCTGCGCCGGCAGCAGCACATTCAGCACCATCACGTAGGTGATCTGTTGCAGCGGGTTCAGCTTGCGGTCGCGCGTCTTCGCGAACGGGTGCGGCTCGCGGCTGAAGATGCCGCGCACGTAGTAGAGCGCTTGCTTGAAGGCGTCGTCGAAGAAGCCGCGCGGCCGGGGGATGTATTGCCGGATCTCGCCGCTGGCCAGATGGTAGAGCAGCGACAGTCCGGCGTTCAGCACCAGCAGCAGGGCCAGGATGTTGTGCACCTGCACCACGTAGCTGAAGCTGAAGACGCCGAACTTGTCGGGCTTGTGGATGATGAGGCCGGTGAAGAGCAGCAGCAGGATGGCCGCCGTCTGCAGCCAGTGCCACAGCCGCTCATAGACATCGTACATGTAGACCTGGTGCGTGGCCACGGGGGCTTCGGCTGGGTAGGGGCGGGTGTAGGGGCGGGTCTGAGACCCGCCCCTACTGGCGCGCCGCGCCGCCCGGAAGCGCAGCCCGGCGTGGACGAAGATGC
>ERZ724519.617-NODE-617-length-15148-cov-5.826807_pt1 | contig 15148 bp, 8 predicted proteins | sample MGYA00376052_ERZ724519 | MGnify/ENA primary metagenome ERZ724519 (study PRJEB28724, sample SAMN07190883) | activated sludge metagenome | isolation source: activated sludge of sewage treatment plant in Hong Hong | place: Hong Kong | collected 2016-03-17 ... | reverse complement strand
AACCGGAACCTGTGGCGAGATCTTGCGGAGGTGAGACGAGAAACGGAGCAGTATAAGACTGAGTACAACACCGAGCGCCCTCATCAAGCGCTGCGGTATCTCACACCGTCTGAGTACGCACAGAAGCTTCAAACAGTAGATAAATCAGCAAAGGAAGAATTCCCTTCCCATGCTATGCAAACCCCAGGATTCACATAATCCCTGGATCAAACTTTGGGGGCGGGTCAAATTAAGAAATTCACGTCTGAATGTATTTGGTCCTTTACACAGACCTAAACGGGGATGGGAAGTTGGATGTGGTTACGGCGAACTCGAATGGGAATAACTTGTCGCTGCGGATTGGAATGGGAAATGGGACGTTTGGGGCGGCAACTCCGCTGAGCGCGGGTTCGAGTCCGATCTTTGTGACGACGGCGGACTGGAATGGGGATGGGAAGCTGGATCTGGGGGTGGTGAACAACGGGATTACCACCGGAACGTATGTGGCATCGATCCTGCTTGGCGATGGTGCGGGCAGCTTTGGAACAGCGACCAACATCGACATTGGAAACGCAACGGTGCCTCGCGGTGCGGTCGTGGGAGACTTCAACCTCGATGGGAAGCCGGATCTTGCCGTCGCTGGATATGGAAACAACACGATTCCGGTGCTGCTCGGCAAGGGCGATGGAACGTTCGAGTCGGTGGTGTCTCTGAACGGACCTGCGAATCCTCAGTCGATCGACACTGCAGACGTGAACGGCGACGGCTGGCCTGACATCGTTGCGACGACCAGCTTGACGACCAGCCAGAACGTCTCGGTGATGCTCGGCAGTTGTAAGTAGTCACGGCGACGAGGCCGCGACCAAAGCCGGAAAGATTGCTTCCTGTCCGACGAAAAACGCTGATATAACGGCGGTTCGCTCACACCGCCATGGCATCCGACACACCGCACCCTCAGGTCGCCAAGCAGCCGTCTTCGTGGTTTTCGTCGCTGTGGCCTCGTCGCCACGAGCTGCTTATTGCGGGACGCTATCTGTTCCGTCGAGCCCCGAGCCGCAGCCTGATTACGATTTCGCTGCTGCTTCTGGCTGCAACCGTCGGGGTCGAGCTGCTGTACTTCCTCGTTCCAGGCTGGCAGACGCCGCAGATGGCGGTGGCGGCGCTCCTGTTGCCGCTCGTGACGGTGGTGAGCGGGCTGCTCAACATCTTGTCGGTGTTTAGCACCGTCGCGGTGCTGGGCGTTCTGCTCGGTGTTGCGGCGCTGACGGTGGTGATGGCGGTGACGTCGGGCTTTCAAGCCGAGATTCGCAGTCGCGTCGTCGGACTGAACGCTCACGTCCTGCTACTGAAGTACGGAATCGACTTTCACGAATACGAAGACACGCTCAAAAAGTGCCTGACGCATCCGTCGGTGGTCGCGGGATCGCCGTTTGTTTATAACGAGATGCTGCTGGCCAAAGAAGGAGCGCTCACGTCGGGCGTGCTGGTCAAAGGCATCGACGCGGTGCGCAGCAATGCGGTGCTGGATCTGTCGCGCTGGCTGTTGCCGCTTCCGACGGGAGACAAGCCGCGCCTTCAGTCGCTCCAGATCGATGCGACGCCACAGGGTGGAGGTCCGCCGCTGCCGGGGCTGTTTCTGGGGCAAGAGCTGGCGCGTAAGCTCAAGCTCACCGTCGGAGACAAGCTGCGGCTGATCTCTCCACAAACGGGACTGGATGCGCTGACTGCGACGGAACCTGGTCAGTCCGCGCCGCCGCCGCGCGCCCAAGAGTTCCGTCTGGCTGGGGTGTTTTCGTCGGGATTTGATGAATACGATCGTCGCCTGGTGCTCATTGGACTGACGCCGGCGCAGCAGCTGATCGGTCAAGGCGATGTGGTGACGGGCCTGGAACTCAAGACCCGCAACGTCGAGTACGCCAAAAAAATCGGGGGAGACGTGGTGTCGCTGCTCGGTGGTGCGCCGTATCGCAGCCTCGACTGGGAAGAGCTGAACCACAACCTGTTCACGGCGCTGGCGATGCAAAAAGCGGTGCTGTCGCTGGTGCTGTTTCTGATCATCCTCGTCGCTGCGTTTAACATCGTGGCCAGCTTGACGATGATGGTGATCGACAAGACGCGCGAGGTGGCGATCCTCAAAGCGATGGGCATGAGCAGTGCGTCGGTGTCGTCGCTGTTTCGCGTGGCCGGAATGGCCATTGGGCTGCTCGGGGTGTCGCTTGGGCTGGGCATCGGGGTGCTGACCTGCAAGCTGATCGAGCGCCTGGGCTACTTGCTCGACGCGCACGTCTACATGATCGAGCGGCTGCCGACGCAGATCTCGCCCAGTGAGCTGCTGATTACGGGATCGGTGACGGTGCTGATCTCACTTTTGGCGACGTTGTATCCATCGCTGCGAGCCGCCAGGCTGCATCCCGTCGACGGTCTTCGCTACGAGTAGCGCATCCGCCTACCTGCCCTGCCCCACCATTGACAGCCGCCCTGCCCTCGCCAGCGCGCGTATTTCGTATCGCTTTCAGCGCGATAGCCATCGTAAAATGAGCCGCTACTCGCACACATAGCCTAAGCCCTTGGGGGGGCGGTCCATGAAGCGACGAATCTTATCGCTGGCGATTCCGCTTACGCTGGCACTGACGGTCGAAGCCGCACAGGCGCAGACAGCGGCTGCCGTTTCTTCGACAGACTCGCAGTCCGCTCCCGTCAAGCCGGTTCCAGCGGATGCCAAGCGTCCAATGGCGGCACAGGCCAAACCCGCAGCGACGCCAGCGCCCGCAGCCAAGGATGAAGCGGTCCTCGCGAAGCCCGCGGCAAAACCCGCGGCAAAACCGACGGCAAAGCCCGCTGCAAAGCCCGCGGCAAAACCGACGGCAAAGCCCGCGGCAAAACCGACGGCAAAACCGACGGCAAAACCCGCTGCAAAACCGACGGCAAAACCCGCGGCGAAGCCGACAGCCAAACCGGCGGCGCAGCCAGTTCCAACGGATGCAAAGGCCAAAGCGCCGACCGAGGACGCAAAGCCTGGGCCAGAGTCGGCAGCCACGATAGCGCCAGCTCCCGTCGCCAAAGCGGCTCCTGCCGCTGCCAAAGCCGTGGCCAAGCGCGCCGCGATACCCGCAGCCAAACCGGCAGCAAAACCCGCAGCAAAACCCGCGGCCAAGTCAGAACAGACCGCAGCGCTGCCTCTCAGCGAGCCCAAAGAACCAGCAGACGCCAAGCCAGCCGCCAAAGGCACCGTCGTCAAAGATGCAGTTCCCGACGCGGCCAAGGCGCAAGCGGTGACGGCTCCAAAGTCGACGGCTCCGGCGCAAGCGGTGACGGCTCCAAAGTCGACGGCTCCGGCGCAAGCGGTGACGGCTCCAAAGTCGACGGCTCCGGCGCAGGCGGTGACGGCTCCAAAATCGACGGCTCCGGCGCAAGCGACGGCTTCAGCTCCTGCGCAAGCGCCAGCGGTGACGGCAGCGCCTCCGCCAGCCCCTTTGCCGACGCCGGCTCGAGTGGACTCTCGTCCTTCGTCGCCGGAGCTTCCACCGTTTGTGAACCTGGAACAAGGCCGTCGCGCGCTCCTCGCGGGTCGCAACTACGAAGCGGCGCTGTTTCTGGGCCGCGCCTACGAGCAAGGCGTCGGTGAGCCGCTCGCGCTGGAGTGGCTGGGCGATGCGATGCGGCGGGTGACGTCACTGGAGAGTGCGCTCGTCGACCAGCAGGCGGATCTGAAGCTGGCACGCTTTTTCCAAAGTGGACAGCGCATCCTGACGCTGAGCTGGTTTGGTTCGCTGTCGCTGTGGGATGGATCGACGGGACGACGGATTCCGCAGCCTGCTGTGCCAGGACAGCCAATCGTCGACGCGTTCATCAGTCCCGACGGACAGCGCTTCTATTCGATCGACAACCGCAGCCAGGTACAAATCTGGGAACCAGAGCGCGGCGCGCTCATCGCCAGCTTGCCCGCCGTCGATGTCAGCGTGGTGCGGCTTAGCTCCGACGGAAGACGCTTGCTCACCGTCAGTCGCGGCGACAGCCCGAGCGATCTGATTCAGCTGTGGGACATGAGCACCGGCAAGCTGCTCGGCGAGCTACGCGGCAGCGACGCGGAAGGCACCACCGATGTGCGGTTCGCTCCGTCGGGACGCTACGTCCAAATCGAACGCACCGAGGCCACGCATCACATCCGCGTCTGGGACACCGTCGAAGGCCGCATCAAGCTGATCGAAGAAGGTCACAAGTCGCAGTTTTCGTCGGACGGTCGTCGGATTGCCATCTTCGGTAGCGGCACACGGCCTCAGCTGTTCGACTTGAGCACTGGCAAAAACTACGCGCAGCTTCGCTACCAGCGCACGTCGATTGCCGAAGCCCAGTTTACGCCCGACGGACGCCGCGCACTGACGCTGCACAAGTCCGAATCCGACAGCGGAGGCGCGTCGGTGGCCTGTCTGTGGAACGTAGCGGAAGGATCGTTTGTCGCGGTCCTTGCGGAAAAGCAAGGAAACATCGTCCGACTGGTGCCAAGTCCCGACGGAAAGCTGGTGGTTACGCTGACGGATACGGGCACCGCGTCGCTGTGGGACACCGAAAGTGGTCGCAAGATCGCGGTTCTCGACGATGACGATGAAAACGAAGACAGCAAGACCAAGATCATCTGGAGCATCAGCGGTCGCCACGTCCTTCTGCAAAATCCAAGCAGCCTCGGACTGTTCGACTCGCTGAGCGGCAGACAGATTTCGCTCGCTGGCTCGCTTGGCACACTTCAGGATGCGTCGTTTAGCCCGAGCGGACTGTATCTGGCGACGATCAGCCAAGACGGAGCGGTGCGATTCTGGGTCACAGCGACGGGACAGCAGGTCGGCGTCATCAACCAAGGCAGCGCGCAGGTTCTCGACGGACAGTGGAGCCCCGAGAGCGCGTACTTCGGAATCCTCGACAAGAAACAGCAGATCTCCGTCTGGGAGGTTGCAAGCTCTCGTCAGCGCTTTGCCATGACCGCGTCGCCGCTGGCAATGAACCTAAGCTTCGGCAGCGACGTACGCTATTTGTCTTATGCCGACAGCCAGCAGCGCGTCGGGGTGCGCAAGGTGGATCCGGCGGCCAGCAAGATCCCAGCGCGAACCTACAGCGAGGCTGCGAGCGGACACACGGTGATTCCGCTTCAGATGCAGCGAACCCTCGAAGCGCAGTTTAGTGCCGACGGACAACGGCTGCTGGTGCGCGACGCCGGACAGAACCTGCTTTCGTGGGATGTGAAGACCGGCAAGCAGCTGGTCCACTTCCAAGGTCTTGGCGAGGGACTCAGCGACGGATCGTTTAGTCCCGACGGTCGCTATTTGATCATGGTTCACACCGACGGAAAGACTCGGCTGCACGACACCCAAAGTGGCAGACCCATCGCCGAGCTTCCGACGGGAAATCCAGTCTACAGCCCAAGCGGTCAGCGCGTGGCCATCGGCGATCGTCGTGGTCGCGTCACCGTCTGGGACTTGGCGCACGGTCGAATGGTTGCGCAGAGCACGGGCCTGGGTGCCGAGCTACGCAGCGTTCGCTGGCTGCCCGACGGAAAGCGCATCGCGGTCGTCAGCGATCTACCGATTGCACGCGTGTTTGATGCAAGCACGGGTCGGACGCTCGGTGAGCAGCGTCGGATTCCCGCCGGAGCTGCCGAGGTCGCGGTCACACCAGATGGTCGCTTTGCTGCCGTCGCTGTACCCGGAAATGCCAAGGCCCCAGGCAACGTCAAGCTGTTTCCGTTCGATGGCTCTGCTCCGCTGTTGGTTCAGTCGAGCAAGACCACGACGCCACCGATCGTGTTTTCGTTTGGTCGCGACGGAAAGCAGATCCTGATCGAGGCCCAAGGAAAGAGCCGCTGGCTGCGACCGCTTCCGACGGGAGACGCGCTGTTTGAACAGCTCGGCGGGGTGTTTGCCTGGAGCGACGAGAGCCATCGCATCTTCAGCGCGCAGCCAGAGATGCCCCCGAGCATCCTCGATGCTGAGACGGGCAAGAAGCTGTGGGATCTGCCGTCGTCGATGCCTGGCTTTCAGAACGTGCAGTTTGGCCCTGGCGGCAAGCACTTGCTGTCGGTTCACAATGATGACTCGCTGCGAGTGTGGGAAACAGCGACGGGACGGCTGGTGATGTCGCTGGCCAAGCCGCAGAGTCCGCTGCGCGACGCACGCCTAAGTCCCGATGGAAAGCGCCTGTTTACGACGCACGATGACGACGCGATTCGTCAGTGGCACATCGAAACCGGCAAGCTGGTTGCTGAGCTAAAGGGTCTGGCTGCGACCAAGATCCTGATCAGTCCTGATGGAAAGACGCTGTTTTCCAGCGATGAACAAGGGCGACACATCCTGTGGGACATTCGGCCCGAGCAGCGCACCTCAGCAGAGGTCAGTCAGTGGCTTCGCTGCTACGTTCCGTATCGGCTGGATGGCCAAACCTTGGTCGATGCGCCTGCCACCCCAAGCGCGTGTAAGTAGATCCCGACAAGTCACACGCGCGAGCGATCACGACCGCACAGAAGCTGATATGAAAGGGTTATGACGATCCTGGATACGGCTCCATCTTGTGCGAAAAGCGGAGACACTTATCACTTCGGTCGCTATAAAGAGGCCATTTCGACGCCTAATATTGACGCACCGGGGCTGCTGGCAAGCTGGAAGCTCAAGCGCTGGCACTATCAGAGCCTGCTGACTCCGCAGTACTTCTTCGCGTTCGCACTGGTGGATCTGGGCTACGCAGCGAAGGTCTTTGCGTATCTGGTCGATCGCGCTCATTTGACGGAAAAGAAGGAATACTCGTGTCTGTCTCCGCTCGCGCGCGGACTTGAGTTTGCGGACAGCTCTGTCTGCGGACAGAGTGTGTGGGAAGAGGGTCCCAATCGGCTGTCTGTTTCCTATCGGAATGGCTGGCACGTTGACGTCGATCTGCGGTTAGACAAAAGTCGCATTCATGGCTCCTTTTCCGTCGAAAATGAAGAGGCGATGGCGCTCCTGTTCAAGCTCCCAAACGGACAGCCTGCGTACACCCACAAAGCAGCCGGACTGCGCGCGCACGGAAGTCTGTTTGTGGATCACGCTGCGATCGATCTACGGGAAGCAGTTGCGAGTCTGGACTGGACACGATCGGTGGCCCTGCGAGAGACGCGCTGGCTGTGGTGTTCGCTGCAAGGATACAATCTGAGAGGCTATCGCATCGGACTAAACCTGTCGTCGCTGGTCTATGATGACGACGATGGAAATTCCCAAGAAAACGCGCTGTGGCTGGATGGACAAGTGTATCCGCTGGGTGGCGTGACGTTTTCCCTTCCAGTCAATCCGCGCACCCAGCCTTGGCGAATTCGCAGCAGCGATCCCAGCAGAGCCGAAGTAGACCTTGTCTTTACGCCGTACGGAACGCGCGAAGAACAGCTGAACTTGGGCATCATGATGAGCAGCTTCATTCAGCCGTACGGAAGCTTTCAAGGAACGATCTGTGCGACGGCAGCGGGACTCCCTCCGCTGTCGGTGGATGGTCTGTTCGGAGTGGTCGAAACCCATCACAGCTTGTGGTGATTGCCGCGTCGCTTCAAAGCCCCTACAGTGCCGCGATGGCAGAAGGAATCGCGCAGCTTGAAGCGCACAGAACCGCACTCACTGGACACTGTTATCGCATGCTCGGATCGATCACAGAGGCCGAAGATGCGGTTCAGGAAACGCTGCTCCGCGCGTGGCGGGCTCTGTCTGGATTTGATGGACGATCGTCGCTGCGAACCTGGCTCTATCGAATCGCAACCCATGTCTGTCTGGATGCTCGCACCGTTCGCCGCAGGTTCCGTCCAAGCTGTGCGCGAAGTGTCGGAACCACCAGCGAGGAGCTGACTGCGCAGCCACGCGAGCACTGGATCGAGCCGATTCCTGATGCGCTCGCGATTCCGTCCGATTCCGATCTGGATCCCGCACAGGTCGTGCTGCAAAGACAGAGCATTCGGCTCGCGTTTGTGGCTGCGCTCCAGCGTCTTCCGCCCAAACAGAGAGCCGCGCTGCTGCTCAGCGATGTGCTGGGAATGCCGGTTGCAGAAGTGGCGAGCAGCCTCGATAGCACAGAGCCTGCGATTCACAGTGCGCTCCAGCGAGCCCGCACCACGCTGGCCGATTCGGCGCTGTCGCTGGATTCCCACGCGACGCCGCTCAGCGATTCCCAAGTGCAGCTCCTGGGCCGCTATGTCGATGCGTTTCATCGCTACGATACCGCAGCGCTGGCGTCGCTGTGCCGAGACGATGTGACGTTCTCGATGCCTCCGTACGAGCTGTGGCTGCAAGGTCCGCAGTCTGTGCAGACCTGGCTGCAAGGTCGCGGCATCGGCTGCCAAGGTTCTCGGCTGATTGCGACGGCTGCGTGTGGTTCGCCTGCGTTTGCGCAGTATCGACGAAGTCCCGACGGAGGACACACAGCCTGGGCGCTGGCGGTGCTGTCGATCGATGCGCAACACATCACGGACTGGTGTTCGTTTCTCGATACAGAGACGCTGTTTCCGCGCTTCGGCTTGCCGCTCCGCTTACCGGGTTAAGTCGATTTTTCCCGTCGGATATGTCGCTTTTTTTCGATTTTTTTCGCAGCGACCGATGACTTTCCCGCAGCGCGCCAGTCTATGTCGACAAAGCACCCACAAAGGAGCCCTTGTCCCATGACGACCCAGACCCCTCGCATGCTGTTTGTCAACGTGAGCGTCCGCAACCTGAAGCGCTCGATGGCGTTTTACACAGCGCTCGGCTTCACCTTCAACCTGCGCTTTACCAACGAAGTCGCCGCCTGCATGAAGATAAACGACACGACGTACGTGATGCTGCTCGAAGAGCCGTTCTTCCAGACCTTTACGTCGCAGCAGATCTGCGACACCGCGACGCACACCGAAGCGCTGCTGTGTATTTCGTGCGACAGCAAAGAAGCGGTAAACGAGATGGTTTCGACGGCGCTGGCACACGGCGGACGACCGGCCCTCGCGCCCAAAGATCACGGCATGATGTACGGCTGGAGCTTCTACGACATCGACGGACATCACTGGGAGCCCGCCTGGATGGACCCGAGCATGGCGGACACCGGCTGCCCGGATGCCAGCCGCACCGAACCAAGCGCGACCTGACGCACTGTCTGCGACGAACATTGCGTCCACTTCGCCTCGCAGTGTCCGACCTTGTGCGCACGGACCCTGCCGCAAGGCCCACATCCTTGCTAGAGTCGCTGCCGTCACATCATGGAATCGGACGCACGCAATCCATCGCTCGCAGCGACGCGCAGCATCGCGTCCTCGGGTACAGCCCAAGACGGTGATCGCTGTTACCTGCTGGTTCTAGAGGGTGGCAGCTCACGAATGGTTCACTTGCCTCGACACGGAATGGTGCTGATCGGACGCACCACCGAGGCTGAGCTACAGCTTCACGATGACTCGGTATCACGACGTCACGCGCGCATCACCGTCGTCGATGGCGAAGCCAGCGTCAGCGACTTATCCAGCTACAACGGAACCCGCGTAAACGGCGAGCGCATCAGCGGATCGCACGAGCTAAGCTCTGGCGACGTGGTGTCCGTCGGTGACGTGCTGCTGGTCCTGCATCGCACCTTGCGAGAGCCCAGGCCGCGTACCGCGCTGTCGAAAGAAGCCGCGCTGCGTCGGCTGGCCGAAGAGATTGCGCGCGCCAAAGAGTCCGAGCGCGCCTTTTCGCTGCTGGTCTTGCGCTTTTCCGACGGACCGATCGATCGTCCGAAGCTCGAACAGACGGTGCTGGGACGGCTGCGGCTCATTGATGCCATCAGCTGGGTCGGCGAGCGCGAGCTGCTGCTGATCCTGCCCGAGCAAGAGCTGACGATGGCCCGTCGCGTCGGAACCGAGCTGCTCGGTGCGCTCAGTGGAATCGATGCGCAGGTTCGCATCGGTCTTTCCACCCATCTACGCGACGGAAGTGATCCCGAAACGCTGAGTGGTGCCGCGCGCAGTGCCGCCGCATCCGCCAAGCCAGCGACGATCCAAAGTGCAGCCGAAGCGGTCACGCGACTGACGATGGACGATCGAGAGATTCTCCTCGCGGACCCGGCGATGCTCGGACTGTTCGATCTGCTCAAGCGGCTGGCGCGCAGCGACATTCATGTGCTCATCCGAGGAGAAACCGGCGCGGGCAAAGAAAACGCCGCGTATGCCGTTCACTATTTTTCGTCACGTCGCGACAAGCCGTTCATCGCGGTCAACTGCGCAGCGATCGCCGAGACGCTGATCGAAAGCGAGCTGTTTGGCCACGAGCGTGGTGCCTTTTCCGGCGCAACCCAGAGCAAGACCGGACTGCTTGAAGCCGCCGCTGGTGGAACCGTGTTTCTCGACGAAGTCGGTGAGCTGTCCGCCAGTGCTCAGTCGAAGCTGCTGCGTGCGCTGGAAACCAAGCGAATCACCCGCGTCGGCGATGTTCGAGAAAGAGAGATCGACATCCGCATCGTTGCTGCGACGCACAGAGACCTGGAAGCGTTGGCGCGCGCCAAGCAGTTTCGCGAAGATCTGTTCTTTCGTCTCGGAGCAGCGACGGTGATTTTGCCACCGCTGCGAGAGCGCCCACGCGAAGTCAGCATGCTCGGTCACAGCTTCTTGCACAGCGCGTGTGCTCGACTGCGAAGGTCCCAGCTGTTGCTGTCGCACAGTGCGCTGCGGGCGTTGTGCGCCTATCTTTGGCCGGGCAACGTCCGAGAGCTGCGCAATGCGATGGAATACGTCGCGGCGGTGGTCACAGGAAGCACCGTCGAAGCGCATCATCTACCGCCCGCGATTGCGAGCGTGCTGTCTCCGAGTGAGCGTGCCGAGGTCAGTAAGCCATCGCTGGAGCGCACAAGCAGCGAGTCGGTGCCCGCGCCCGCGTTTCGTCCCGTGGCCGAGGAGCTGCGTGAGCTGGAGCGTCGCCGAATGCAAGAAGCGCTCAAAGCATCCAGCGGCGTGCGAAAGCAAGCGGCAGAGCTGATTTCCATGCCGCTGCGGACGTTTACGCTCAAGCTCAAACAGTACGGGCTGGGCGCTGATTCCGACGCTGAATCAGCCGAACCAAGCCCCGAGTAACGGCCCACAGCCAAGACCGCCCATGTCGTCGCAAGGTCGCTTTTCTCCGCCCGCTCAGCTCGACGAGTACCGCATCATTCGGCCACTCGGACACGGCGCAATGGGCCAAGTGTATCTGGCGCACGACACGCTGCTCGAACGCAAAGTCGCGCTGAAGTTTCTGATGCTGCCGAGCCCGATGTCCGACGGTGGCATGAGCGCGATGCTGCGTGAGCGGTTTTACGTCGAAGCGCGTGCGATTGCGCGGCTGTCGCATGAAAACGTCGTCGCAGTGCATCGCATTGGCGAGTGGCACGGTCATCCCTATCTGGTGTCCGAGCTGGTGCGAGGAGAATCTCTCGATCGGCTGCCGCGTCCGATGCCGTGGCTGCGCGTGCTGGAAATCGGGCGTGGACTTTGTCGTGGACTGGCCTGTGCGCACCAACATCGCGTGCTCCATCGCGACATCAAGCCGGGCAACGTGATGCTGACGCGCGACGGAAAGGTCAAGCTGCTCGACTTTGGGCTGGCCAAGCTGCTTCAGCCGAGCGCCGCTGCGACCCATGCGTCGCTGACGGCCATTCCTGCCCTGCGTCTGTCGAGCGAGTCTTTGCCGAGCCTGGAGCCGAAGCTGTTTGTGCCGCAGCGTCCGAGCGGAGAAGATCTGATCGCGACGCGGCCTCCGAAGCAGAGCGAGGTCGAGACCGCAGAGACAATGCTCGCGTCGTCGCAGACCCCACAGCAGCTCGATCCGCAGCAAGTGCCTAAGCCGCTCGACGGAACGCTGACGCAAGTTGGCGATGTGCTGGGTTCGCCGCTGTACATGGCGCCGGAGCAGTGGCTCTCGGAACCTCCGACGAGACAAGCGGACATGTACTCGCTGGGAACCGTGCTGTATGAGCTGTGCGCCGGTCATCCGCCGCATGAGGGAAGCAGCCTCGAAGAGCTGGGACGAAAAGTGCAGCGCAGTGATGCAGCGCCGCTGCTGTCCGTCGCTCCGAGCGTCGATTCGCGCTTTGCGGCGGTGATTGATCGCTGTCTGCGTCGCGATCCGTCGGCTCGCTTTGAGTCCGCCGATTCGCTGCTGGCCGCGCTGGAAGAGATTGTTCCGACGCTGCCCGCGCTGCCGTCACGTCCACCGCACGATGAAAATCCCTATCGTGGACTGTCCGCGTTTGCGCCCAAGCATCGCGGCGAGTTCTTTGGTCGCGACGCGGAAGTCCAAGCCCTGCTCGAGCGCTTGCGGGCCGATTCTCTGGTCGTCGTCGCAGGGGATTCTGGCGTCGGAAAGTCGTCGCTGTGTCAAGCCGGTGTGCTGTCTGCCATCGAAGCTGGAGCGCTGTCAGAGCCCGTCACGACGACGCGACTGACGCCAGGACGCAGACCGCTGGATGCGCTGGCATTGGCGCTGTCCCAGCTTCTGCACAAAGATCCCGTCGAGCTACTGACGCTGCTTCAGCACGAGCCCGAGACAATAGGCCGAGATCTCCGTCGCCACAACCGATCCGCCAAAGAGCCGCTGCGCCTGCTGTTGTTTTTGGATCAGCTCGAGGAGCTGTTTACGCAGAGCCACGGGGAATCGATCGACGAGATGGGACGCGCGCTGCGCTCGCTGTGCGACTACGGACCGGATCTGCGGGTGCTGTGTAGCGTTCGCAGTGACTTTTTGTCGCGACTGGTGGCCTTGCCAGCGCTCGGGTCCGAGGTTGCGCGCTCGCTGTTTCTCGTCGGACCGCTGAGTCCCGCCGGGCTCTATGCGTCGATCGTGCGTCCTGCCGAGCTGCGCGGCTATCGCTTCGATCCGCCGGAGCTGGTCGATACGCTGATCAGTGCCGCCAAGGAAGCACCGGGCAGCCTGCCGCTTCTCCAGTTTACGCTGTCGGCGCTGTGGGACATGCGAGACAAGACGCGACGACAGATTCCGCAGCGAGCGCTCGACGGAATCGGTGGTCTTGGTGGAGCCCTTGCGCGCTATGCCGACGGAGTGATCGAGCGAATGCAGCCCGACGAGCAGCGTGCAGCCCGGACCCTGCTTGGCCAGCTGGTTCACTCGGAGTGGACACGGGTGCGACGGTCGCGCTCGGAGCTTCTGACGCAGCGAACCAGCAACGAAACCCAAGCGACGCACCACGCGCTGGAGCTGCTGGTGCAAGCGCGGATTGTGACGGTCCACGGCGGTGCGCTGGCCAAAGACGTCGAGCCGTCCCACAGCCCGCCCGTGGTCAAAACCAGCGACGGAAACGCGCCCGAATATGAGCTGGCCCACGAAGCACTGCTGCGCAGCTGGGACACGCTGCGAACCTGGCTGGCCAGCGATGCAGAGCGACGGTCCGCCCGTCAGCGACTGGGACAAGCGGCAGCCGAGTGGGAACGTCACGGTCGCGCCAAAGAGCTGCTGCTCGCCCCGCTTCAGCTTCATGCGCTGCGTCCGTTGTTTGTCGAAGGACAGGAAGATCGAGAGCTGTCGCCGCGCGATGCTGCGTTTCTGCGTTCCTCTCGGCGGGCGGCGCGCTGGAAGACGCTGCGACGGCTCGGGCTTGGGCTCAGCGTTCCGCTTGGCATCGGTGCGCTGTTTTTGATGGCGCAGCTGCGGACCCGTGAAGAGCTGCGACAGCGCGCACGCACCGAGCTTTCCGTCTCACGAACCCAGCTTTCCGAAGCGCACCGACTCGATCGACAGACCGAAGCGCTCCGGCTGGCCGCGTTCCGACTGTTCGATGCGCGCAAAAAGAGCGACGGCGAAGCGCAGTGGGAAGCCGTGCTACGCGCCGAAGCAGAAGCCAAAGCAGCGTATCGTCGAGCCGCTCAGTCCGCCGAAGCAGCGTTCCTGCTGCGCAGCCAAGATCGCGAAGTGCGCGACGCGCTGGCGTCGATCCTGTTTGAACAAGCGCAGGTCGCAGAGCGAAGCCACTCGCTTGAAGCCCGTGACGAGCTGCTCGGACGGGTCTGGCTGTTCGATCTGGATGGTCAGTATCGTCGACGCTGGCAGGCTCCCGCGCAGCTGCGGATTCAGACCAGTCCGCCCGACTGTAGTGTGTCGGTGATTCCCATCGATGATCAGCAGCGCCTGCGACCGGACCTTCAGCATCGCTACAGCTCGCCGCAAGCGGTGGACTCGAGGCTGTCGCCAGGTGCGTATCTGCTCGTCATCGATCCACCGTCAGAAAAAGCCAACGACTGGCTGCCGGTTCGTCTGCCGATTGTGGTGTCGCGCGGGGAAGATCTGCCGCTGTCGATCCAGCTTCCGCTCCGTCGCAGCGTGCCCGCAGGCTTTGTCTACGTTCCGCCCGGTCGAGCGCTGTTTGGAAGCGACGCCAACGTCAGCGAGCGCCGCGACTTTCTGTTCCATGTTCCGCTTCACACCGTCGAAACCAGCGCGTTTCTGATCGCGCAACACGAAACCACCTACGGCGAATGGATCGACTTTCTGCGTACGCTCCCGCCGGAGCAGCGCCAGCGGCACCTGCCCCGAGCCGGTCAAGCGGGCGGATCGGGCTCACTGTCGCTGCAAGAGCAAGCCGACGGATCGATGCGACTGACGCTTCAGCCAACGACGGTTGCGCACCAAGCCACCGAGGGTCAGCCGCTGCACTTTGTCGGCACAGCGCGACGCGGCGCCGTCGATTGGAAGAAGCTGCCGGTGACAGGAATCTCGACGGAAGATGCGAGTGCCTACCTTCACTATCTCCACGCGAGCGGTCGTGTGCCGGGCGCAGCGCTGTGTACCGAGCAGCAGTGGGAACGCGCAGCCCGAGGCGCAGACAACCGTCACTATCCGCACGGCCAGACGCTGTTGCCTCGCGACGCGGCGTTTGATCAGACCTACGGCCAAGATCCGCTCGCGATGGGGCCCGATGTCGTGGGCAGTCACCCGGACTCACGCAGCCTGTTTGGCGTCGACGATCTGGTCGGCAACGCCTTCGAGTGGGTGAAAAACAGCGTGACCGAAAAGCCGTTTGCGCTGCGCGGCGGCGCCTATTACTACGGCAGCCGAACCTGTCGCATCGACAACCGCCACGAATCCGAGCCAACGCTACACGACATCACCGTTGGACTCCGCGTCTGCGCCAGCATCCCACCGTAACCGACACGGGCAGACATGGGCAGACACCTGCAAACATTGGGCAGACA
>ERZ724519.612-NODE-612-length-15196-cov-5.058715_pt1 | contig 15196 bp, 11 predicted proteins | sample MGYA00376052_ERZ724519 | MGnify/ENA primary metagenome ERZ724519 (study PRJEB28724, sample SAMN07190883) | activated sludge metagenome | isolation source: activated sludge of sewage treatment plant in Hong Hong | place: Hong Kong | collected 2016-03-17 ... | reverse complement strand
CGTCGAACGTAGTGGCTTTCACCCACGTTACACCGGCGCCGTCGCAGCCGTCAGCCGGCTCGTAGCAGTCGTACGGATCGTCGATGCCGATGGCAACCGTCGTGTGTTCGTCGCAAGCAGCTACCGGCGGAACGAAGTCGCGTACCGTCAGGCGGAACGTGCAGGTGCTCGTGTTGCCGCAGTCGTCTTCAGCCATGTAAACCACCGTGTGCGTACCTTCGGGCAGGCAAGGCGTGATGCCGAATGCGCCAAGGGTATCAGGATTCCACAGGTTGTTGCCGGGGAAAGAAGTCAGCGAACCACCGATCGGGAACATGCCGATCGTATCGAACGTAAACGGATCGATACCGATGATCATGCCGCTGATGTTGTTGATGCGCGAGCAGTTGTCGGAGATAATTACGTCGGGCAGGTTGTACTGCGCGCAGCAGGTGAACGGATCAGTGCTGATCGTCAGGTTAGCCGGGCAGGAGATGGTAGGACCTTGATCGTCAAGTACTTTGATGATCTGGTTAACTTCCACGCTGTTGCCGGTGCACCAGTCGATGATTACCCACTGGCGGCGGATTTTGTAGGTACCGTCGCAAACTTCAATTACTGCGTCGTCGTAAGTCCAGCCGATGGTGCAGCCATCTGGCTCATCGAATACATAAGGATAGCCTTGCAGGCCCAGTCCTTCGAGTACATCAGGTGTCGGGTACGAACCCGTGCAGGAAATCGCAGGATTGTTCACACCGTCGTAGTTCGGCGGATTCGTAACGTCGTTCAGGGTCGGAGCAACAAAGCTCAATACCTGTACACAGGTTTTGGTGTTGCCGGACGCATCAACAGCCGTCCATTTACGATTTACTTTTTTCGTCAGGCCTGTAGTCTGGCAGTTCTGCGCGATTACAGCATCCTGATAAGTCAGGGTAACGTCGGAACAGTTCTCAACCGTAGGCGTGCCTGAGCCGGCAGTTACGAGGTAAGTCTGGTTGCCGGTCTGGAACACGTTTACGTTGATAGCAAGATCGTTCGGGAAGCCGGGGCTTTCCGAAGTGCCCTGAATGTTGATCTGTGCAAAGCTGATCGGGCCAACGTCGCCGCCTACTGCGTCAGTAACAGCAAGTACCCAGGTACCGCCCGTGCTTTCACCGTCGAATGTGGAAAGCGGGTTGGCGGGCTTGTATGTGCCGGCGATAGCCGGGTTGTTGCCGCAAGTTGCCAGGAACTGGGCGTGCGTCAGGGTAGCTTCGTCGTCGAAGACAACATCCATTCCGTCACCGAGGCAGCCACCTGCGCCAGGAGCCTGGAACAGTTGAATCTGCGTGCCTGCAGGAGAAGTCAGCGTAGCGCTGATGTCACCTACCCACGTGTGGTTGGTTTGGAATACAACGTTCACATCGTTGATCGTAGCGCCGGGACCAACCGGAATGTTTACCGTGGTAGTAGCAGCGTCAGCGATAGCGAAGTTGGCCTTGCCGGATTTCACAACAGGAACGGGAAGTTCTGCCGGATCTGCAAGCGAGTTACAAGCAACGATTTTGTCCGTGCAAACCAGTACCGGCGGAAGTTTGTCTTCCACTTTCAGGTTGCCCCAGCACTTGTTGCCGGTGTCAGGATCAATTACCTGAACAGCATATGTCTTGCCTACGTCTTGCGGGCCAAGGATACCAGGTACCCATGGGCCGTTGCCGTAAGGCGGTGTTTTGTCGAGTTGTACGATGTAGTCGTCGTAGCAGCCGTACGGGCCACCTTCCAGAATCTGGTCGGCGTTCAGTTCTTCGGTGCAATCAGCGTCAAGCGATACATAAACGAAGTCGTTACAAACGAGTGTAGCAACCGGGTTTGCGTATTCAACTACTGTGATGTTGAACGAGCAGGTAGCTGTGTTGCCGAAACCGTCTGTTACACGGTAAATGATCGTGTAAGGCGACTGGTCTTTGCAGAATTCGCTGCCCGGCAGCGGACCTGCGATTTGTTCCAGTTTGGTCGGGTTTTGCAGGCTGTAGCTTACGCGGATTTGCGGACGCGGGTTTTCAGCCGGGAATGCAACACCTGCGAACAGACCGTTCACCCAGCGACCGGGTGCGTTGTCGATCTGGAGGTTGGCATCCTGGGTGGGTGCGTTGTTGATCGTAGCAACTACGCGAACACCGGTACCGCTACCTGCGTTAGCCACGACGTAAACACCGGCGGTGCCGCCGGCAGGAATCGTCCAGGTAACAGGAATGTCGTACAGCAATACGGTCGGGAAGCCGGCCGTGATGTTGGCCTGAATCTCGCCTGCGAGCGTCCAGCCGGCAGCGCTGCCTTCAAAACCTACGCCCGTACCGTTACGCATGTAGCAACGGAGGCTGTAAGTACCTGCGCCAAGACCGGCCAGAGAAGCCTGAACGTTCACATTCGTGATGTCCATGTTCTGAACGGCGTTGAGGTTGTTCAGGTCGATCGAGTAGCCGGTCCAGTAGTTGGTGAAGGCTACGTTCTGCTGCAACGTCACCGGAGGTGTAGCTGCGAACAGGCAGTTGTCGCTGAACGTGGGTTCCGGCCAGGAGAAAATCTGGCAGCACAAACCCGGATCGAGGTTGGAGAAGATGCTCGGAGGGCAGCTGATCGTCGGGTTGATGTTATCGATAACCGTAACCGTGTTGGTTACAACGTTTTGGATAGCGCCTGCAGCGTCGAGGAGCTGCCAGGTGATCACCGCTACGCCGGGCGTCAACGGACCTACTGCTACGTTAGCCGGGTAGGGCTGCGCGATGTTTACGAAAGCGCCGCCGTTAACCTGGTAACGGATAAAGAAACCGGCAGTGGTTGCACAGCCAGGCGTGCTCTGACCAGGCAGAGCAAGGTTTGGCGTGGCACTGCAAGCGTTTGCGCTCGTACCAACAGTAACGTTGGCCGGAGCCGTCAAACAGGGAGGCTGGAAGAATTCCGTGATGGTAGCCGCCCAACCCGTGCCGCTAACAGAACCGTCGGAGCCGAACGAAAAGTTCAGGGCGCCTGTGGCGTTAGCAGGGCCGGCCTGGAACTGCAGGCCGGTGAGCTGGGTACCGTACCAGCCACCTGCCGGGAAACCACCGAGGGTGGCAGGGTTGGCGCTGGCGAAGAGCGGAGCAGCTTGTGTGTTACCGTCGCGAATGTAGAGTGCGTCGAACTGAGCCTCTGTATTGTGCGAGGAAAAGTTAACCCGGATTTTGTTGTTCGGGTTGTTACTCGGAGCAAAGGTTACGGCAGAAGATGCCGGGATGGAGTTGTTGCTGTAGTTGGCAGCAGGTCCACCGTTGTCGTAAAAGTTAAAGAAAGCACCGGCGGGGTTAACCGTGAAGGTAACCTGACCCGTGTTAAAGGGCATATTGACATTGGCCTGCGCGAAAGCCTGTGCTCCATACAGACAGCCCAGCAATGCCAAAGCCCAAAGTGTAAGATTTCTCTTTTTCATGAGATAATGATTGTTACGAATTTCAAAAAGAGATGAAACAAAAAAATTAAAGTGTCAACTTGCCTACGGCATCGTTGAAGAGAGCCTGTTTGGCGGATTTGCTGAGTGATACCGAGTACACCGAAGAGCCGGTGGTCAGTTTGTCAAATGCAGCTTGTACAGCACCACCGACGCCGTTGCCGCCGTCGATCTCGTTGATGATACCGTGGTAGAACAAAACGTGAACCATAGCATTTTCGTAGGCCGGCGTGCCGGGCGTGTTTGCATTCACTACGACTTTCTGGTTCTCAGCTTCTGTTAACAGCACGGGAACCGCCTGGGCAGGTTGCATCCAGTTGTAGGTCTGTGCACTGGCTTTGCCGGCCGTGAGCATCAGAACACCAAACAGGAAGAACCCCACCAGCAGCGGCATCATACCACGTTTTGCGAACGTTCTTTTCATGTGTGAAAAAATTTAAAGTTTAAAAATGTTTGTGACCAAAGTTTCTGGCGGCTCACCTTCCGGAGTATCCGGCACAGAAAAAGTTTTATACAAAAAAAATAAGTATTGATAGTCGGGAGACCCCGGCTATCAATACTTATTTAGGAAAAGGCACAGTTAAGTGTATAAAGGCGCATCGTTTTTTCATGAGATTAAAAAGTAGTAGAATAACCGCTCCAGCGCGGCAGAACAAACTCAAACGAACCGTGCACGATCATCATTCCACTCCGGAATGAAAAAGGGCTTCAAGGAAAATAATAGCAAATAGCTTGCCAAAAATCGGAAACTGGAACAGGAGAGATGGAAAAAGATATCTGACTAATAAGTCTGTATCAATGCCGGGCGCGAATGGCCGTACGGCGGACCTACTCTCATGAGATTACTCGGATTAAAATCTGTAAGTGTGGGTACTTATAAAACCGCACAAATATATTTCCATTATCGGATTGTTTGCTCCGAACACATTTTTTTTTTTTAAACGGGGTGATATTTCGGGAAACAGGCTGTTTTTTTCACCGCTTCGGTAAATGGCCCCGACGCAAACCGTGTGACTGTGAGAACCCGGGCGATTTACCGTTCTGCATTTTACCAGCAGTAACTACCTTTGCCCTCCACTTGTGCAATGTACGATGTTATTATGGCAAAAGCAAAAACTACCCGCTTCTCTTTTTTTCTCAGGCTTACCTGTACCGCCTGTATTTGCGCCTATATATATATAGGTGTATCCGGTTGCAAGGGCGACCAGAAAAAACCTGCAACTTTTCAGGAAGAAGAAGAAACCCTGACCGCAACAAACCCCGTCCTGCAGTTACTGACCCCCGAAGAAAGCGGCATCGACTTTGAGAACCTCATCATCGAAACCTACGAGAACAACATCACTACCAATATCAACATGTACAATGGCGGCGGCCTGGCCATCGCCGATATCAACAACGACGGTCTGCCCGACATCTATTTCATCTGCAGCAACGGCAAGAACCGCCTGTACCTGAACCAGGGTAACCTGAAATTCAAGGACATCACCGATGCCGCCGGTGTCGGCCTGGAGGAAGGCTTCGAAACGTCCGCTACGGCGGTAGATATCAACGCCGACGGCCTGCTCGACCTCTACATTTGCCGGGGCGGCGTGGAAAACAACGAAAAACGCCGCAACAAACTCCTGGTCAACAACGGTAACCTGACTTTTACCGAACGCTCGCACGAATACGGCCTCGACGACCAAAGCGCCAGCACCGGCGCCAATTTTTTTGACTACGACGGCGACGGCGACCTCGACTGCTACCTGCTCAATTACCCGACGGAAGCCATCTACACCAACAAGATCGAAGCCCAGCTCGGCCCCGACGACAAATACCACCCCTACCTGGTGCCGCGCGGCCAATACGACAGCGACCGCCTGTACCGCAACGACAACGGCAAGTTCACCGACGTCAGCGAAAAATCCGGCATCTGGAACCTCGCCTACGGACTGAGCGTCAGTGTGAGCGATATCAACCGCGACGGCTGGCCGGATGTCTACGTCGGCAATGACTTCATTCAACCCGACCGCCTGTATATCAACAACAAAAACGGCACGTTCAGCGACAAACTCGACCAGTACTTCCAGCACTGCACCCAGCACACCATGGGTACCGATCTGACCGATTTTGACAACGACGGCCTGATCGACCTCTTTGCCGTCGATATGCTTTCGGCCAACAACTACCGCCGGAAGTCGTTTTTTGCCACCAATACCCAGAGCAAGCATACTGCACTCATCCAGAACGGCTATTTTGAACCGGTGATCCGGAATGTCCTGCAGCGCAACAACGGAAACGGCACCTTCAGCGATATCGCCTGCATGGCGCGCGTGTTTGAAACCGACTGGTCGTGGAGCGGATTGCTGTTCGATATGGACAACGACGGGCTGCGCGACCTGCACGTCACCAACGGCTACCGCAGGGAGGTCACCAACCGCGATTTCATCGACTTTACCCTCACCGAGATACAAAATGCCAACGCCGGCAAACGCCTGCGCGATATTTATCCCAATTTCCAGGACTTCCTCAAGATTGTGCCGACCTATAAGTTGCGCAATTTCGGTTTCCGCAATACCGGCGACTGGGCTTTTGAAGACATCAGCGGCAAATGGATGACCATTCCGGCAGCCTGGTCCTGCGGCGCAGCCTGGGCCGACCTCGATGCCGACGGCGACCTTGACCTGGTGGTCAACAACCTCGAACAACCCGCCTTTATTTATAAAAACGAGAGCAAGGGCAAGCCAAACAGCAACTACCTTCAGGTCGTGCTGAAAGGCAACGCGAAGAACCCTTTCGCCGTCGGCTCTTCCCTGCTGATCCACTACGGCAACGGCAAACAACAGTACCAGGAATTGTACCCGACACGCGGCATATTTTCCTCCGTGGAACATCTGGTTCACTTTGGTCTCGGCGCCGCCACCCAGGTGGAAAAACTGGAAGTCAGGTGGCCCGACGGGAAAACGCAAACACTGGATAATATACCTGCTAATCAACGACTTACGCTGAATTATTCCGATGCTGCGGGTTACGTGGCGCATCTTGTTCCAGCCAAGCCCCAGGCACTATTGTTCCACGATAAAACGGCATCCTCCGGGGTTAAATTCCGGCACCAGGAAAATGAGTTCAACGACTTTGAAAAGTGGCCGCTCAACATGTGGAAAGTCTCGGAACTCGGGCCGCTGATGGCCAAGGGCGATGTGAACGGCGACGGCCTCGAAGACTTCTTTATCGGCGGCGCATTCGACCATCCGGGCGCCCTGTTTGTCCAGACACCCGCGGGTAGTTTTCGCCCCGCATCAGCCGATACATGGGAACTGGATAAAATATATGAAGACCACGGCGCCGTATTTTTCGACGCCGACGGCGACGGCGATCAGGACCTGTTCGTCATCAGCGGGGGCGCGGAGTCTACCAGTCCGCTGGCCTGGCAAAATCGCCTGTATCTCAACACGGATGGCAAAGGCAGGTACGCCAAGGCGCAGGGGGCTATTCCGCAAAGCCAGGACGTGGCGCTGCGCGTGGCCCCGTACGACTACGACGGCGACGGCGACCAGGATTTGTTCATCGGAGGCCGCGTGACGCCCGCCAAATGGCCGCTTATTCCGAGGAGCCTGGTATTGCGCAACGACGGCAGCCGTTTTACCGATGTTACCGCCGAAGTGGCGCCCGAATTCGAGCGTTGCGGCATGGTGACCGACCTGATCTGGGCCAATATAGACGCCGACCCGCAACCGGAACTGATTGCCGTGGGTGAATGGATGCCGGTAACGGTTTTTAAACTGAAAAACAACAAGTTACAAAATATCGGGAGCCAACTTGGCTTCGACAAATCGAATGGCCTGTGGTTCAGGCTCGCGACGGCAGACCTCGACGGCGACGGCGACCTGGACCTCGTCACGGGCAACCTGGGTTTGAATACCCGCTTCAGCGTGTCGGCGGAAGCGCCGCTGCGCTGCTTTGCCAAAGATTTCGACAACAACGGTACCCTCGACCCGATCACGGCTTATTATGAGAACGGGAAACTGTATCCGCTGATGCAGAAAGAGGTATTGAACAAACAAATGCCGATCCTGAAAAAGAAATTCCTGTACGCCAAGGATTTCGGTTACGCCACCATGGACCAGGTATGGCCGCAAAAAGATCTCGACGCTTCGCTCAACCTGTTTTGCTATGTGCTGGAAACCTGCTGGTGGGAAAATCAGGGTGGAAAATTTGTGCGCCACTCCTTGCCACTTCAGGCTCAAACATCTGTTGTTCAAGGTATTATTACGGGCGACTTCAATGGAGACGGCAAAATCGACCTCCTGCTTGCAGGCAATAAATACGGGCTTGAAGTCGAAACCAACCGCTGTGATGCCGGAAACGGAACATTGCTGACCGGCGACGGTAAAGGCCATTTTTCCTGGTACAACAACATGGAAAGCGGCTTCTGGGCCATGCGTGAAGCGCGGGATATGCTCTCGCTGAACAGTACCGGTGGCAAGCAACTCATCATTGTGTCCAACAACAACGACAGCCCGCAGGTCTACGAGCATTGACACCGGTCTAAGAGGCTGTCTGACCATTATTCATTACACAGACTAAAACGATTCTACATGAAAAAACTACTTTTTCCCTTGTTTGCAGTACTGCTTTTTGTCGCCTGCCAGTCCGATTCAGGCGCTAAAGCCGATAGTTCAGCCGCCGACAATGCGTCCACACAACCGGCAGCAGGCGTGGCGCAGGACGTCGCTACCCAGGTTAAGGAGACTGTGGCCAAGGCCGAATCTTCGCAGGAAACCATAAAAAAGATCGGATCGGAAATAGACGCACTGTCTGACGATGTAAAAAAGAAGAACGAGGTTCAGATCAATGAAATGCGCAATATGGTGGAGGCACTCACTGAAAAGCAGGCCATGATCATCGGAATACTCAACGGCAAATCGCCCGGAGGAGACGGCAGCGCTCCCACCGGGACCGATGAAGGTGCTGGTCCTGTATCGCTCGACCCATCCATGGTAAAAGACCTGACAAACAATATTGAATTGTACCAGAAAGAGATTGAAAAACTGCAAATGCAGATAAAGGAACTGTCGGGAAAACAGTAACCCGAATACTGTTACAGCGCATCAGTACAGTGTTTGCCGAAGCGTTCGTTCCACAGGAGATTTCCCGAACGAACGCTTCAGGCAATACACTCCAATATTTCTCCAAATTCGCGCCCCATCTTTGCGTCAATGAAACTTCTGCTCATAGAAGACGAGCGCGAACTGGCCGCTACTATCCGGGAATTCCTTCAACACGAGGGCTATATCGTGGAATGGGCTTCAAATTTTCCCGCTGCCGCCGAAAAAACGGCCCTGTACGAATACGACTGCCTGATCGTTGACATCAACCTGCCGGGCGGCGGCAATCGCTCCGCGAGTTGCTGAATATTCCGATTATCGCCAGCCTGCCCGTATTCGACTCCATTGTGTTTTCCATATCCACGCGTTTGCGCCCCAAATTGATGACGGCATTCGGAGCGATCATGGCACTCCTGCCACTGGGTCTCGGCACGGGCGCACAACTGCACCAGCCCCTCGCTATTGCCGTTATCGGTGGTTTTTTGGCCGCCCTGCCGCTGTTGCTGGTTGTTTTGCCGACGGGAATACGGATATTGTACCGGGAAAACTTGCCCCAGGGAAAACGTCAAAAAAGTTCGAAAACGCCGCCAAAACCACTTGAAATGTAAAATATCTGCTTGAATATGGAAAATTCCAAAAAAGAAGAACGCGCCATGATCAATGAGTTGCTGCACACCAACGACAATTCGCTGCGCAAACTCCACGACATCGTCGAATCGACCATGCGGGAAGAAGATCTTATCGTGCAAAATCTCCTGCACCCGCCGGAGGAAATTCTGACCAGAGGCCAGCGCATTTCCGACAAGGTGGCGCGTTTCGGCGGCAGTTGGGCCTTTATTATCAGTTTCGGAGTATTGCTCTTCGCCTGGGTTTTATTCAACTCTGTTTCGCCAAGCAAGGATGTATTCGATCCGTATCCTTACATCCTGATGAATCTCATCCTGTCGTGCATAGCCGCCCTGCAGGCGCCCATCATTATGATGTCGCAAAACAGGAAGGAGGAAAAAGACCGGCAACGGGCCGAAAACGATTACCTGGTGAACCTCAAAGCAGAACTGGAAGTGCGCAACCTGCACCGCAAGATCGACCTGCTCATGGAAGAGCAGATCAGTCGGCTGGTGGAGACACAGGACCTTCAAATGCGGTTGCTGGAAGAGTTGGTCGCACGAAAGAAGACCTGAATAAGATGGTATTGATGAATAAAATTATGATTGGTTCGGTTTTTTTGCGGGTTTGCCGGGTTAGGCCGGTGGTATACTATTTTTTTTTGTTTGTGATGCGCCGGTTGAAGCCGGTGGTATACCGTTCTATACGCCGGCTGAAGCCGGCGGTACCATTGGGGGTACCCTTGGTGTTTATGCTGTCCATTGGACTAAACGCTCAATCGCCTTACCGGCTCAACCTGAACAGGGAAATTACGCTCACAGGAATCGGCATAAGTACCGGATTAACAGGGCTTTATCTTCGATCGACGGTCCAACCCTATGAGGTTCATGATTTGGCATCGCTCGATCCGGCAAACATAAATGCCCTGGACAGAGGGACCGTTCACAACTATTCCGGGAAGGCGGACCGTGCGAGCGATATCCTGCTGCATGGCTCGCTGGCTGCTCCGGTATTGTTGCTGGCCGGCCGGAATATCAGAAGCGACCCGGGCACGGTTGCCATACTGTGGGGAGAAACGGCTCTGGTTGTTTCAGGTATAACCACCCTGACCAAATTTGCCGTCCGGCGTACCCGGCCCTTCGTGTATAACCCTTCGGTACCGGCAGACGCCAAAACCGGTATTGATGCAAAGGCATCCTTTTTTTCCGGGCACACTTCCTTTACCGCTGCCAATACCTTTTTCGCAGCCAGGGTGTTTGCCGATTATTTTCCACACAGCAAATGGAAACCTGTTGTCTGGAGCGTTGCGACAACAATTCCGGCGGCAACGGGCTATCTCAGGGTAAAAGGGGGCAAACATTTCCCTACAGATGTGATCACAGGCTATGCCGTGGGCGCCCTGACGGGTTTTGTCGTGCCGGAATTGCACAAAGCGCATCGGACCGGCAATACACTCAGCCTGGTGCCGGGATGGGACAGTATTGGATTGATTTGGGAAATCAGGTGACGATTATGGCGTAAGTAATTTGGTGAACGAAAGCGAGCCTAACATCCATTTGCCGTTTTCCCTGACATACACTTCGGTAACCATAAATGGATTGGTTACTTCATTTCCGCCAACTACTGCCAGCAAAGTGATTTTATTGAGCAGGATGGCCGTATTATCAATGATATTCACTGAAACTTCGTGGATATCCGCTTTCTTGTAATGGATTCCGCCGCTTTTAATCACATCAAGCTCCTGGTCTCTTCCCCAGCTTCCTCCCATGTGAACGAATACAGATTTTTCATGAAAAAGGGCTGCCAGCGTATCAACATTCTTCTCCGACATCCACAGCCATTTCTCTTTGGAGAGATTGATGATCTGCTGCCCGGCCGACACGCCGCCCGCGCTGTTTTTTTGCATGGAGAAATAGGTTTCATCCGTTACCCTGTCCAGCCATTTTGTCGGTTGCGGTGCGGTAACGGCAAGGTAGGTAAAGCCGCTATCCGGTGTTGCGCCATGCCAGTGCTCCACGCCCGGCTGGCATTTGATGATATCACCTTTGTGAACTGTTTGCAGGGGCTTGCTCCTTTCCTGATAATAACCGACGCCTTCTGTAATGAACAAATGTTGCCCACCCGGATGAATATGCCAGTCTAAACGGGCGCCAGGCGCAAAAGTGGCAATAGCCATATTGTAATGAAAGGTATCGTCGGCATGGCTTAAATGCCGGAGCCAGACGTCTCCAACGTGGTGTACATTAGGAGATTTTTCCACTTTGGGAACAACGGGAGACTCCTGCGCCAATACCTGCATGGACAAGGCAGCAAAGAATAAAATCGCATGGAAGGTTGGTTTCATCATTTTCTGATGGAGCATTCTGATTTGCATTTTATACTTGTGAAACAGGACAAGATCATAGGCCTAACGGCCAACCATTTTTTGTAACTGTTCAGGATACCGGGCCCCCTGCACTTCAATCGTTGAAATTGCCCCGTCGATTTCTTCGAGGTCGGCGGCGCCAAGCGTAATTGCTGCGGAGCCGACGTTTTCCTCCAGCCTGTGCAATTTTGTGGTGCCTGGAATTGGAACAATCCAGGGCTTTTGTGCCAACAGCCACGCAAGGGCTATTTGTGCCGGTGTTGCGTTCTTTTCAGTAGCGAGTTTGCCAAGCAAATCAACCAAAGCCTGGTTTGCTTTTCGGTTGTCTTCAGAAAAGCGGGGAACCACGTTCCTGAAATCTGTTTTGTCAAACGTTGTGTGCTCGTCTATTTTTCCAGTCAGAAAGCCTTTCCCAAGGGGGCTGAACGGAACAAAACCAATCCCTAACTCTTCCAGAGTGGGCAATATTTCCTGTTCAGGTTCCCGCCACCAAAGGGAGTATTCGCTTTGCAGTGCGGCTACCGGTTGAACAACATGAGCACGGCGAATGGTTTGAACCCCAGCCTCCGACAACCCGAAGTGTTTTACTTTTCCCTCTTTGATCAGATCCTTCACCGTCCCTGCAACATCTTCAATGGGAACATTGGGGTCTACCCGATGCTGATAAAGCAGGTCAATCACATCCGTTCGCAAGCGTTTCAGCGCTGCTTCTGCAACGGCCCTGATGTTTTCAGGACGGCTGTCTACACCCAAAGATGTTTTACCTTCCCTGAAACCGAATTTTGTAGCAATCCCTACTTCGTTACGGAAGGGTTCCAGCGCCTCGCCAAGCAACTCTTCGTTTGTAAACGGCCCGTATGCTTCGGCGGTATCAAAGAAGGTAATGCCATGCTCGAAGGCTTTCCTGATCAGGTTGATGGCATCCTGTTTTTCCGTTGCAGGGCCGTAACCAAAGCTCAGGCCCATACAGCCAAGACCCAGGGCAGAAACCTCCAGGCCGCTATTTCCAAGTTTACGTTTTTGCATGATTTATTTTTTACAAGTTTAATTTAATTGAAATCTGACTGTTGCAGACACTGTCACGCTATTTGAGGCTTTTACCGAAAATGCCGGTCAGTTTGCTGACGGCAGGACCACCGTATTGTGGTTTGCCATAATCTTACTTTTAATACAGCAAAGGTCCGGGTGTTATCCTGCTTGCATGTTATACAGATTACGGATTTACCTACCAATATTCCTGATTCGGGTTTGCTCCACTGATCGGGATGAATAAAAGCCTAATTTTGAGCCGGATAAAACAACAGTATTATGGACGTAATGCGAAGATTTGAGACCATCAGCGAATACAACGCATTCAACAACAATGAAACGCTACACCCATTGGTAAGTGTGGTTGATCTCTCAAAGGCCAGCCCCAGACAGGCGTCCACCATATATTTCGGCTTTTACACCATCTTTCTGAAGGAGGTCAAATGTGGTGATCTGCGGTATGGCAAAAACACTTACGACTATCAGGAAGGAACGCTGGTATTCATTGCACCCGGACAGGTGTTGAGCGGTGACAGCAGCGGAGAGACGTACCAGCCGAAAGGTTACGCGCTTGTCTTTCATCCCGATTTGATACACGGAACGCCGCTCGGGCGGCATATTCAGGACTATACTTTCTTTGGCTATCAATCCAGTGAAGCGCTTCATTTATCGGAACGGGAAAAGAAACTCGTCCTGGATTGTTTTTCAAAAATTGAGTTTGAACTGGAACGGGCCATTGACAAGCACAGTAAAATGCTCATTGTATCGAATATTGAACTGCTATTGAACTATTGCATTCGTTTTTATGACCGCCAATTCATTACCCGTGACCATGCGCACCAGGGCATTTTGGAAAGGTTTGAGCGTTTGCTGCAGGAGTATTTTCTTTCCGACAAGCCTCAAATTGAGGGGTTGCCTTCCGTCGCTTACTGTGCCGGCGAGCTCAACCTGTCTGCAAACTACTTCGGGGACCTGGTGAAAAAGGCGGCCGGGAAATCGGCACAGGAATACATACAAGCAAAAGTGATTGATGTGGCCAAAGAACGCATATTTGATCCCGGCAAATCGGTCAGTCAAATCGCTTATGAGTTGGGATTTAAGTACCCGCAGCATTTTACCCGTTTCTTCAAGCAGCAGGTCGGGCAATCGCCAAATGAGTACAGGATGATAAATTAACTCAAGTTGTGACCTATGCTAACCATTTATGCAAACCATAGACAAAAACGAAAACAAAGCACTTAATCAAGAATCCGTTAGCCGTCACGGCATGAATTGAATGAGGAAACAGGTCTGTTATGGCACTAAAGTAGGATTCAACTCGCCTTCTCATTGCTTTTTTCCAAAGCATGATCTGGTAAATGTCTCCTCGTCTGGTGTTCTTTTTTCGGCAAACTTCCCAAGCGCAGTCATCCAGCAATAAAGTGGTTAATACCAAGGCATCATTGACCTTCCTTTGAGGGTCTTCTTTGTGTTCAACTGCTTTGAATATGTCATCCAACAGCACGTAAATTGCGACCGTGAAGAAATTCATATTGACCTTCGTGTTTGGTGTGTGGTAACCCAAATTAACGGAGGTCTTTTTATTTGATGCGAATTTCTAGTAGGTCACAACTTGAGTTAAATAGATAGATCAACGCTGGGTATTTAAAACGGCAATTCCTGGTAGGTTCACCAGGGTTGCCATATTTTTTACTGCAAGTTGTCGTAATTTGAAGGCTAGCTTCACCGCTCCTCCCAAATCTCAAAATAAGAGCAAGTCACCCGTGCCCGCCAGGGCCGAATACCAACCTGACCTTCCATCCCGGGAGGTGTGGCAACTTGATAGCAAAGAACACTATCTACAAAAACTTCGATGGTCTCCGGGGTGACGCGCAGCAAAAATTGATACTCCGCGCCGTCATCAATAACGAAGGGTACTCCGGCATCCAGGTGTTGATAATCAGAAAGAGCATCGCCGGCCTGAGCACCAACGAGCTCCAGGCGCATGGTTTGGCCGTCAAGTAAAAGATGAAAGTATTGAACCTTTCCGCCTACACTTTGATAACCCAGCAGGAGGCCCGCGTTGGCAGTTTCCGTGTGCGCACCGGCGTGCTGCGCATAGCCGTCAAAACGGAGCACAGCCTGTAAGTTGAAAGGATGTGCGCCGTAGCGGTACCGCGACAACAAATACTGATGGACGCCACCACCATGTATAATGCGCATTTCAGGTGAATAGTCCCAGTCGCCCTGCCGGTGTAGCGCTTCCCAGGCCGAATAGTCGCAAAATTGCTCCCGCTGCGCGCCATTGCGGGAGTCTTTGACATAAACCTGTTCGGAAAACCTGTTGTACCCTTCTTTCACGTGCAGATGGAGATAAGGATTGGTCTCGAATTCGTGGGCAGGTAATTCCAAATTGTCTTCGAACTCCGAAGGTGTTTCTCTCCGCCTTTGATTTTTGTACAACATCGTACCAGGTCGCTTCAGTTTTTTACGTAGTACGATCTTAATCGACATCTGGGCATTTGCTTTGTCGGCCAGGCGTTCTATCTTTTCCAACATGGCCTGCAGGTTGTTTTGGTCGGTCAGGTCAATGTTCCATTCTATAGTCATTTCGCCTGTTTCAGGAATGTCAATCTCCTCTAAAATATCGGGTGGCGGCACTCCCGTATGCCCATTTTGATTCACAGG
>ERZ724519.608-NODE-608-length-15243-cov-5.017316_pt1 | contig 15243 bp, 9 predicted proteins | sample MGYA00376052_ERZ724519 | MGnify/ENA primary metagenome ERZ724519 (study PRJEB28724, sample SAMN07190883) | activated sludge metagenome | isolation source: activated sludge of sewage treatment plant in Hong Hong | place: Hong Kong | collected 2016-03-17 ... | reverse complement strand
CTATTGGCTGACCCATTTTCAGTTTGACAAGCCTTCCGTAAAAAGAGCCAAAACCGCCGGCCGGGATTTCGTGCATTTGTTGATCGTCAATACCATCGCACCGTTTCTGTTTCATTATGGAAAAACAAAAATGCTGGAAACGTATCAGAAACGGGCACTGGGCCTGCTGGAAGAGATTCCGGCCGAGGCCAATACCATTATAGACGGCTGGGCGGAATTGGGTATTCGCGCCCGAAATGCCTACCATACCCAGTCGCTGATTCAATTAAAAACGCGCTGGTGCGATGCCAAACGCTGCCTGGAGTGCGCGATAGGCAATGCCGTTTTGAAGCAATGACCTGCTTAATGTTCCTGTGAAAGTGTCCGTTTTAAATCAACACCTACCCTGACGGAGATCATCGTTAGCCCGTCTGTAGCAGGGGACATTTGTACCATTGAATCAAAAACCATTGCAAGCCATGAAAAAAATATTGGTTCCGGTCGACTTTTCTGCTAATTCCAAAAACGCGTTACATGTGGCGGCCGAGATTGCCCGGGTTACCGGTGCTACCCTTGAGTTGCTTCATGTAAATGTGGAAGCCGCTTTTGCCATGCCGCTTTCGGAATTCGCTTCTCCAACAGATTTTGCCCGCGACGAGGTGTATGACGAATCTGCAGAATATTTACTCAAACAAATGCAGAAAGAACTGCACAACAACCCGGCATACAAAGATATCAAGACAGTGACCCGAATCGGAGACGGGTTTCTGTACTCCTGCGTGCGCATAGCGGCCGAGTCGGATGGCGTTGACCTCGTGGTTATGGGTACCAAGGGCGCTTCCGGAGCAACCGAATTTTTCATCGGCTCCAATACGGAGAAGGTTATCAGGACATCTCCCTGCCCGATACTGGCTATCCCTGAAAGCGTTCAGGAGTTTTCCCTGAAAACAGTGCTGTTGCCCTCCACGCTGAAAGACGACCAGCAGCCGGTGTTCAACTACCTTGCTGAATGGCAAAAACTTTTTGACTTCCGCGTCAAGGTACTGTACCTGAACAATCCCCAGGGATATGCGACCGACGGCTCGGCTGAACTGCGGAAAAAACAACTGGCAGAAGAAGCCGGACTTTCCAAGCCTGACGTCATCATGACAGGCCAGTCCTATTTTGAAGAATCTTCCATTCTTTCCGTGGCCGATCAGTACGAGGCCGACATGATCGTTATGGCAACACACCAGCGGAAAGGGTTATCGCACCTTCTGTTCGGCAGCACAACGGAAGATACCGTCAACCACTCCGATATCCCGGTGCTGGCAGTACCGACAAAATGGATGAAAAAATAAGATCAGAGGGCTTCCAGTATCACCTGACATGCCCACCGTATTTCAGATTCGGAAATAATTAGCGGCGGAGCGATACGCAGGCTCCGGTCGTTGAACAAAAACCAGTCGGTGATGAGTCCGCGGCTAATACAATGCGCAATCACCGACTGTACTCTGGCGGCATCCCCAAGGTCTACGGCAAGCCAAAGACCTGCACTGCGCACTTCCCGGATGGCCGGATGTATCAGGAGCTGCCGAAAAAGCGCCTCTTTGGCGCCTGTATTTTCCATCAGGTCAGTAGAAAGCAATGTTTCCAGGGTGGCAAGCCCTGCTGCCGCGCATACCGGATGGCCTCCGAATGTAGTGATGTGTCCGAGCACCGGATCGTGCGTCAGTGCCTGCATCACCTCGCGCCGCGCGATGAACGCGCCCAGCGGCATGCCGCCGCCAAATCCCTTGGCCAGCAGTAAAATATCGGGCACGATGCCGTAGCGGCTAAAGGCAAACAGTTGGCCTGTGCGCCCCATGCCGGCCTGTATTTCATCGAGGATCAACAGAGCGCCCGTTTCGTTGCAGCGCTGTCGCAGTGCCTGCAGCCACTCGGGGCGGGGAGGGATCAGTCCGGCCTCGCCCTGTACCGTTTCTACCACAACTGCCGCAGTATGGCGGGTTATCAGATCCAGATCATGGTCGCTGTTAAAATCAATGTGCCGGATGCCGGGCAGCAAAGGTTGAAAGGCAAGGGTGAAATCAGTGGGCGACATCAGGCTGGCGGCGCCCTGCGTGCTGCCGTGGTAGGCATTCCGGCATGCAATAAAGTCCGGCCGGCCGGTAAAGCGCTTGGCGAGTTTCATGGCGCCCTCGGCGGCTTCCGCGCCCGAATTGACGAAGTAGACCGAGTCCAGACCGGGCAGGTTTTCGGCCAGCAGTTGAGCGTACCTCACCTGCGGTGTCAGGACAAATTCGCCATATACGAGGGTATGCCAGTACCGGTCCAGTTGTGCTTCGACGGCCGCCTGAACCTTCGGATGGCGGTGCCCCAGCACACTCGGGCCTATCCCGGCGATCAGGTCCAGGTATTTCTTTCCATCCCTGTCGAAAAGCCAGCACCCCTCTGCGCGCTCAATTTCCAGACCCAGCGGCGCGGGCGAGGTTTGTGCGACATGCTGCTGAAACAGCAGGCGGAGCGGTGTGTTTGCCATTTCGTCATTCGTCATCATTCACTATTCATCATTCATCATTATAAAACGGCTCCTGGTTATAACAACATTCCCGCGATGGTTGCCGTCATGAAACAGGCAGCAGAGCCGCCGATCAGCGACCAGTATCCGAGTTCGGTCAGGGTTTTGCGCTGGTTGGGGGCAAGAGTGCCGATGCCGCCGATCTGAATGCCGATAGAAGCAAAGTTGGAAAACCCGCACAAGGCGTACAAGGCAATAATGACCGATTTGGGGTCCATAGCAATAGTTTTCTGGATATCGCCCAGGGCGCCATATGCAACAAACTCGTTGATCATGGTTTTCATGCCCAACAACTGGCCTACCAACGCGCAGTCTTTCCAGGATACGCCAAGCAACCAGGCCAGCGGGGAAAACATTTGCCCCAACAGGTAAGTAAAGGTCAGTCCCGTGAAACGGCCTTCGGTAGCGGTTTGTATATAGCCGTTCAGGCCGGTCCACGAACCCACGGTATGTTCGAGAATCCAGTTGAGCATAAACACAAGCGAGGTGAACACGATCAGCATGGCGCCCACATTCACCGCGAGTTTGAGTCCGTCGGTGGTGCCTGCTGCGATGGCATCGAGCAGGTTGTCGCCCACATGGGTATCGGTGTGCGTCAGTTTTTCCAGGTCCTGTTTCTCCGTTTCCGGCATCAGGATTTTGGCGCAGACTATCGCTGCCGGCGCCGACATGATCGACGCGGCGAGCAGGTGCCGGGCAAAAAGCAGTTGCTTTTCCGGGTCACTTCCGCCCAGAAAACCCACATAAGCGGCAAAAACGCCCCCGGCGATGGTGGCCATACCGCCCGTCATCAGGCACAGCATTTCCGAACGCGACATATTGGCCAGGTAAGGCCGGATGATCAGCGGCGCTTCCGTTTGGCCGATAAAAACATTGGCTGCAGAGGCCAGGCTTTCCGGTCCGCTGAGGCCCATACTGCGCGTCAGTACCCAGGCGATGCCGTAGACAATGCGCTGCAAAATGCCGAAATAAAACAGAACAGCCGATAGGGCCGAGTAGAACATCACGGTAGGCAATACCCGGAATGCGAATATATATCCAAATCCCTTGTCGCCGGTCGCCAGGTCGCCAAACAGAAACCTGGCGCCATTTTCCGACCATTGTATGATGTACGTGAAAATGCTTGCGAACTGATCGAATGCCCAGCTGACACCGGGCGCTTTGAGCACCAGTATGGCGAAGAGTATTTGCAGCCCGATACCGGAACCGACCAGCCGCCAGTTGATGGCTTTGCGGTTTCGACTCAACAGATAACAAGTGCCCAGTAAAAAAACAAGCCCCAGCAAACCACGCATTATATTGACGAGAAAATCCATACAGAAAGTTTAAGGTTTCAGATAATGTCGCCGAAAAGTACGCAGTGCTATTGGTATGCAGAAATTTTGCCCGAAAGCCTATTTTCGCCGTACAGAAACGGAGGCTTTGTGCGCCGTGGGCAGATTGACCACTGCGGCCTGAAAAACACAACAGACTACCGGCATTCATTACTCACAACGCACAACATGAAACCTTACGTTATTGGCATCAGCGGCGGCAGCGGCAGCGGAAAAACCAGTTTTATCCGCCAGTTGCGCAAGCAGTTTACCGAACAGGAACTCTGTATTATTTCGCAGGACGACTATTATTTGCCCCGCGAACAGCAGCATAAAGACCCGAATGAAGAGTACAATTTCGACCTGCCCAGGTCGTTCGACAAGAAAAAATTCCGCAACGATATCCGGTCTTTGCTCTCGGGCGAGACCGTCACTATCCTGGAATACGCGTTCAATAACCCGGATGCTGAACCCAAAATCCTGACTTTCCGTCCCGCCCCGATTATCGTCATCGAAGGGCTTTTTGTGTTGCATTTCAAAAAGATCACCCCCCTGCTCGACCTGAAGATATTCATTAATGCCAAGGAAAACCTGAAGGTCATTCGTCGTATTCTGCGCGACCAGGAAGAGCGCGGCTATCCGCTCAGCGATGTGCTGTACAAATATCAGCACCATGTATTGCCCTCCTTTGAGAAATACATCCTGCCCTACAAGGAAGAGGCCGATATTGTGGTGAACAACAACAGCGACTTCGGCGGCGGACTGGAAATGCTGAGCGGATTCCTGCGCGACAAACTGAGGTCCCTCAGCGCTACTCCTCCTCGCTGAATTCCTCGACTTTCCCCTGCGACCACACATAGTATGCCCCGCTGCGTACCGTAACGGCGCCCTTCGGCAGTTCCGTTTTGGGAATAAATGCCGTGAAGCCATCCTGCGTGCCCAGGGTTTTTACCTGAACCGCGCGAAAGGCTGCGATGCCGTCCGCCTCGGATTCCAGCAGCAGGATATATTCCTCCAGCCCTTCCCGGACGAACGACTCCTGTGGCAACGCAGGCATCATCGCCAGGGCATCAACCTGGAGTTGCGCTTCGCAATAGGCGCCATCCGACAGGCTGAGCCCCTTTGTATCCGGTATGCGGGCGTGTATGCGCAAGGCATTTTTTTCGGGATCGACGACACGATCTATCCCCGATACCACGGCATCCAGTGCAACGCCGGGCGACCCGGGAAAGGTAAGTTTGACCTTTTGTCCGGGTTTTACCTTCAGCATATCTTTTTCAAAAACAAAGAGATCGGCATGCAAGGCCGAGAAATCCGCTATTTCGCAGATAGATGCCCCAGCCTGCAAAGCGCTTCCCGGGCTGGAATGGATGGCCGTTACAATACCATCGACCGGAGCGGTGATGGTCAGTTCCGTCCGGATATTGTCGGCGGTAAGGCGTTCGCTATCGATGCCGTAAAGCCTGAGTTTGGCGGCGAGCAACTGCTTTGCCGTCGTAGCGGCGCGGAGGTCGGCATCTGCTTTCTGGAAATTTTTGAGTGCCGTGGCATTTTCGTTTTTCAGCGTTTGGTAGCGCTCGTACTCGGCCTGTAAAAAAGCCATCCGGTCGCGGTTTTCCAGAAATTGCTGCTGGATATCTACCAGGTCATACTTGCGCAGGGTAGCGATGCGCTCGCCCTTGCGAACCGATTTGTTCAGGGTGATATGGAGGCCTGAAAGGATGCCGTCAGAAAAGGCGCTGACCAGGGCGCGGTGTTCGGGATGGATGCGCAATTCGCCGGTCAGGGACAGTTCGGTGCTGAAACTGCGCTGCTCGGGTGCGCCCCAACGCACTCCTGCGCGTTTTATCTGTGCCGCGCTGAGGTGGATCGGGCCGTCCTGATGCGGCGTTGCAGATTCAGGTTGTTCACCCGGGCCGGGTGCGGCCGGCTGGTTGTTGCAGGAGAAAAGAGAAAGGGCGGTTGTCAGCAAAAATATATATCGCATGGTGTTGATGTTGAGTGTTTTGTAAAAATCAGGGGAGCAGGGCTTCAATTTCCAGGAAGGTGCGGTTCAGCATGTGCAGGTTGTCGAGGTAGTCCATCTCGATTCGCATGGCCCGGTCGCTGGCCTGCACGAATTCGGTGTATTCCGTTTCTCCTGCCGCATAGCGCAGGAACGCAGAGCGTTTCAGCCCGGCAGCGAGTTCTTTCCCGTCTTTTTCGTAGTAATCGAGCAGTATTTCATATTTCTCCACCTCATGGAGCAGGTGCGCCAGTTCCATTTGCTGGGTCCTGATAGTCGCCTCGTAATGGGCGCGGGTCGCTTCGGCCTGCAGTCCGGCGGCATCGCTGCGCGCGCGGAGATTTTTTTGCACCAGCGGTATTCTCATGCCGAGCGAATATCCGGGAAACAGTTTTCCGTTGGCCAGATATTGCACGTTCAAGCCTCCGATGAATACGGGTTTCCGGCGCGACTGTTCAACCCCGATGGCGGCGTCTGACAAAGCGACTTTGCTTTCATCCAGTTTTGCAAAGGTGCCTTCCCGGATACGCGAGGTGTCGGCAAGGCTGAAGACGCCGCGCCGAAAAGGCGTAACGACGGGCACCAGCGGCTCGTTCATTCCCAGCAGTTGCCCGAGTACCTGTTGGTCGAAGGCGGTTTCATGGCCAATGGTTTCCAGTTCGAGCCGGATACGCGCCGACTGGTCGCGGGCCGACAGCCAGTCGTCCTGCGCAATATCGCCGGCGCGGAACCTGCTTTCCGCGATGCTTGCGGCTTGGCGGTACAAACTGTCCAGCGACGCGAGTTGCCTGCGTTTTTCATCGAGATAACTCAAATGCTGGAAAATATCGCGCACTTCCCGGCTCAGTTGGTGTTGCACCAGGTCCTTTTCGGCTTCGTGAACCAGCATCTGGCGCTCATAATAATTGCGGGTGGCGCGGGTCTGTTTTCCGGACGGGAAAGCCTGGGTAATACCGAAGGTAGAGGTGCCGAACATACCCAGGTCAGGGTCGGCGGCTGTATTGTGGTACAATTCGGCAGACTCCCAATTTCGTGCGGCGCCGTCGCGCAGCAGCCGGGCACTTTGAATCGCGGCATTGCCCGCCTGCACGGAGGGGTGTTGTTCGCGCACGATCTGTAGGGCCTCCGGCTCGGTGATGGTTTTTTGTGCCGACAGCACGACCGGGCTTATCAGCAGGAGCAGGATGGCCAGCTTCGGCCTCGGTGTGCGCGGTGTTTTGCCAAAAAACATGGCATATAGTACAGGCAGCACGATCAGCGTCAATAAGGTGCTGGTGATGAGTCCGCCGATCACCACCGTTGCGAGCGGGCGCTGTACCTCGGCCCCTGCGCCGCTCGAAATAGCCATGGGGAGGAACCCCAGCGAGGCAACGGCAGCCGTCATCAGCACCGGACGCAGGCGGATTGATGCGCCGAGCAGGATGCGTTCATAAACATTGTCTTTGCCTTCCTTTTCCAGTTCGTTGAAATAGGCGATCAGAACGATACCGTTGAGTACCGCCACACCGAACAGCGCGATAAAACCGATTCCGGCAGAAATGGAAAAAGGCATGCCGCGCAACCAAAGCGCGAATACGCCACCGATGGCCGACATCGGTATGGCGGTGAAAATGAGCAGGCTTTCCTTGAAGGAATTGAAGGCAAAATACAACAGGGCAAAAATGAGCCCCAGGGCCACCGGTACAGCAATGGAAAGCCGGGCTTTTGCGGCCTGAAGGTTTTCAAACTGCCCGCCGTAGGTGACCATGTAGCCCGACGGCAGTTTTAGCCCGTCGGACAGTATCTGCTGAATGTCGCCGATGGCGCTCTCGACATCGCGGCCGCGCACGTTGGCGCCGATGACAATCCTGCGCTGCGCATTGTCGCGGCTGATCTGCGCCGCGCCGATCCGGTATTCCACCCTTGCCAGTTCGCCAAGAGGGATAAGTTGACCTCCGGCGCTTGCGATGGGCAGGTTCTGCACGTCGGCCATGCTGCGTCGGCTGGCGGTATCCAGCCGGAGCACCAGGTCGAAGCGTCGGCCCTGGTCAAAAATGGTCCCGGCCACCGATCCGGCAAATGCAGTGCGCAGGGCGTCGTTTACATCCCTGACCTGGAGGCCATAACGTGCCAGGCGCCCGTAATCATACACCACGCCGATCTGTGGCAAGCCCTCAACCTGTTCCACTTTAAGGTCGGTGACACCCGGTACATCGCGGATCAGGCGACTGACCTGGTCGGCTACTGCGGCAAGGGTATCCATATTGCTGCCGAATACCTTTATGGCGATGTCGGACCGCACCCCTGTCATCATCTCGTCGAAGCGCATCTTAATGGGTTGGGTAAATTCGTACGCCATACCGGGCACTTCGCGCACTTTTTCGGAGATCATGCCAACCAGTGTTTCTTTGGAGTCGGTTTTTTCCCACAACTTCCTGTCTTTCAGCAGAATGATATTGTCGGCGGTCTCCGGGGCCATTGGGTCGGTGGGTATTTCAGCCGTGCCGATCTTGCTGATGACCTGTTCCACCTCGTCCGGAAAATTTTCCAGGATCACCTTTTGGGCCAGGTCGTGGCTGGCGATGGTTTGGGTCAGCGAGGTGCCCGGCTTGCAGAAGCCGTGCATCATGATATCGCCCTCGTCGAGGACGGGCAAAAACTCGCCGCCCAGCCGCATAAATACGAGCAGGGCCACCGCAAACAACCCCAGGGTAACGGCGGGCACCAGCCGCGGCAGTTGCAGGGCAAGTTTCAGCACCGGCAGATAGCGGTCCCGGATGCTGCTGATGAGCCGGTCTGCAAAAGAAGGCTTCAGGTTGATCTTCCGGCTCAGGAACAGTGCAGAGGCAACGGGTACATAGGTCAGTGAAAGCAATAATGCCCCGATCAATGCATAGGAAACGGTGAGCGCCATGGGCTTGAACATCTTGCCTTCGATACCTTCGAGCGACAGGATGGGCAGGTAAACGATCAGAATGATGAACACCCCGAAAATCGAAGACCGGATGATCCGTTGCGCTGAAACCTCGACGCCCCGGTCCATGTCTTCACGCGACAGTTGCAGGTATGCTTCGCTGCCTGTTTTCTGCTTCAGGGCGATATGGTGCAGGTAGTGCAGGGTCGCTTCCACGATAATGACGGCCCCGTCGACGATCAGTCCGAAGTCGATCGCCCCGAGTGACATGAGATTGGCCGTCAGTCCCGTCATTTGCATGATGGTGATGGCAAAAAGCATGGAAAGCGGGATGACGGAAGCGATAATCAGCCCGGCCCTGAGGTTGCCGACAAGCAGCACCAGTACAAATACCACGATCAGGGCGCCTTCGAGGAGGTTGTTCCGGACGGTGCTGACGGTCCGGTTCACAAAATTTTCGCGGTCGAGGAAAGTCGTGACCCGGATGCCTTCCGGCAGCCCCGGTTCTATTTCGGCGAGACGGGCTTTCACACTGCGAATCACGCTCGCGGCATTTTCGCCGCGCAGCATCATCACGATACCCAGCACGATCTCTCCTTCGCCGTTGTGCGAAACGGCGCCATACCGCAGGGCATGACCAAGGCGCACCTCCGCTACGTCGCCGATCTTCAGCGGAAGCCCGTTTTTATTGTGGATGACGATTTGCCGGATGTCGTCGAGCGAGTGGGCCAAGCCTTCGCTGCGGATGAAATAGGCCGAAGCGTTTTTTTCAATATAGGCCCCGCCGGTGTTTTCGTTGGCATGTTGCAGCGCAGCAAACAGTTCGCCGATACCGGTACCTGCAGCGCGCAGGCGTTCCGGCGCGACGGCCACTTCGTATTGTTGAAGGTAACCGCCGAAACTGTTTATTTCCACCACGCCCGGAACCCCCGCCAGTTGTTTTTTGACGATCCAGTCCTGTATGTTGCGCAGTTCCATCGGTGAGTACCGGCCTTCGTAGCCGGGTTTGGGTTCGATGCGGTAGTGCAGAATTTCACCCAGACCCGTCGAAATCGGCGCCAGTTCGGGCCTTCCGGCGCCCTGCGGGATCAGGTCGGAAAGGGTTTGAATCTTTTCATTGAGCAGGGTGCGCGCGCGGTACAGGTCCATGTCTTCCCGAAATACGACGGTGATGACACTCAGCCCGAATCTGGAAATCGAGCGCAGCTCGACCACTCCCGGCAGGTTGCGCACGGCGTGCTCGATCGGTGCGGTGACGTATTGCTCCACTTCCTGGGTGGCCAGGGTAGGGCATATGGTGAGTACTTGTGCCTGATTGTTCGTGATGTCGGGCATGGCATCGATCGGCAGTCGGCTGAACGACCACAAACCGGCCAGGATAAGCGCCAGCATCAGAAGTCCTACAATAGGTTTGTTCTGAAGGGAAAGTGATATGATCTTTTGAAACATAGTTCGTTGTTGAAGGGCCATCGGTCGGGCGGTGTATTGCTGTCGAAATGAAATCGAACAGTGCGGTTTGCACAACAGCATGGCCAATAAGCGAAAGCCGCAGCGGAGCACGCGGCGGTTTTGAGCAGGGAAAAGGAAAACGGAACTATGCTATGGGCGGACGGAAGAGGCCAAACGAATAGTCGTTGTGCGGAATACGCTCTTCAAGTATCGGCAGGCCTTCCCGTGCGGGTATGGTCTGATCGGGGAAAATCTCGACTACCAGGGGCATGGGAACAACCGATTCTGCCGCGATGCCATGTTCACAATGCAGGGGCAGGCCGGCGTGGCGGCTGTCCGATTGTTCGTGTTGGGGGTTGCAGTAGTGCAGCCAGATAAATGTTGCAAAGGAAAGGTCGGGGGTTTCCTGCCGGTGGGTCCGGTAATGCTCCAGGAGGGAAGGCGTCCGCACTAACTCGGCCAGGAGGTTGTGGCCGGTAATGAATTGAAGTACCAATATCCAGACAAAGACGCGCTTCATGCCGTAAAGGTAGGCCGGGTTTTGATTTTTTTAAAGATACAGCCGTCAAAGCGGTTGCATGCGGTAAAAAAGAAGCAGGCCGGACGTTACATCCGGCCCACTAAAACCCCAAAAAACCAAATGAAAACTTTTAGAATAATCTTTCCGGGAAATACGGCAGAATCATGGTAATTGTTGCCTGTGGAAAAAAATATGGAATTTCGCCGGCAAATTGCTGCCCCCGCAATCAGAATTGTCTGATGATCTTGACCCTGTGCTGCCGGCCATTTTCAAGCAAAACATCCAGCAGGTAGACACCCGGCAACAGTGCTGAAACGTCGAGTGACGTACCCGCTGAGATGTTCTGCGTTATCAATCGTTTTCCTGCCGTGTCGGTCACTTTCACGGACAGGATTTCTTCATTTCCGGTAAGCAACGTGATAGCGCCGGCGCTTGGATTGGGGAAAACCGTCAGGTCTGTCCCTTTTAAAGATACCCGGATAATGTGGGTATATTCGGCCTGACCGTTGTAGTCTACCTGTTTTAGCCGGTAATAGTTGGCTCCTGCTGCCGGCTGGTCATGTATAAACTCGTAGTACTGTTTTTCAAAAGTGGTTCCATGCCCGTCTACTCTGGCCAGTTCCCTGAAATCCAGACCGTTGATGCTGTGTTCCACTCCAAAGTAGTCGTTGTTTTTTTCACTTTCCGTCACCCAGTTCAACACGGTACCTGCGCCTGCGCTGCGGGCTTCAAAACTGATGAGTTCCACGGGTAGCAGGGCGGCGCATGCGATATCTATATCCTGGACGGAATTACATCCTGCCTGGTTGCCGAAAACGGAGGCAGCACCACCTGCATTCAGATAATCGCAAATGTCTTGGGTTGCACAGCCTGACAGCATTGTATTTCCTGAAATGACCAGGTTGTTGACGGCGCCGAGGTCGATCAAACCGGCAAGTGAACTCAGCGAAGCATTTGATTCAATTCGAAGTTCGTACTGCTGGATGTTGCGATCCAGGGCCGGCCCCGCGCCGGCAAAACCGGGCAGGGCAATGGCGATATCATCAAGGGCAGGATTCAGTTCGATGTCGATTCTGACTCCTACAAAAGTGAGACTGGTCAAACCCTGAAGACTCGTGAGGCTTGCGTTTGCGGCAATCGACAGATCACCGCCAACCGAAGTGAGCCCGTTCAGTCCCAACAAGTTTACGATCGCCGGATTTTGTTCAATTTCAAAACTACCGCCAACTGTAGCAAGGTTGTTCAGGCCGATCAGGCTGGCCAGGGAGGCATTGTTGAAAATGTCGAAATCACCGCCGACAGTAGTGAGGCTGATTAATCCGGTAATGCCTGACAGCACAGGATTAGCCTCAATGGCTGCGCTGCCGTTTACAGCAGTCAGGCTGTTCAGCCCGTTCAGGCTGGTAAGCGCGGTGTTGTTGAAGATGTTCAGATCAGCCCCTACAAGACCCAGGTTATTCAATCCGGTCAAGCTGGTCAACGCAGGATTGGATTCAATTTCGGCGCTTCCGTTTATGACAGTCAGGCTGTTCAGTCCGGTCAGGTTTACAAGGGAATTGTTGAGCAGGATCAGCAGGTCTCCGCCTGTTGCAGTCAAGGCATTCAGGCCGTTCAGGCTGGTCAATGCCGGGTTTGATTCAATACCCAGGCTTCCACCGATGTTTGAAAGGCTATTCAAACCGCTCAGATTAACAAGTGCATCGTTGGCAAATATGTCGAAGTCGACACCTACTGAGGTAAGGTTATTCAATCCGACAAGGCTGGTCAGAACCGGATTCAACTCGATCTCTGCGCTGCCTCCAATAGTCACAACGCCATTCAGTCCCTCCAGACTGGTCAGCGCAGCATTGGTAGAAATGGCCAGATCCAGCCCGATTGTTGTGATATTTTGCAGTCCGTTCAGGCTGGATAGCAATGGATTGAGTTCTATTTCCAGTCCGCCGCCTACTGTTGTGATACCGGCAAGACCTGTAATGTCCGTCAGTAATGGATTGATTTCTAGTCCCAGGTCTCCCTCTACAACCGTGAGGTTTTGCAGGCCGTTCAGATTGGTCAGCATGCCATTTTCGCCTATGCCCAACCCTCCCGGACCGATGTAGGTGAGGCTACTCAGAGCACTTAGGTTGGTAAGTACAGGGTTCAGTTCGATAGCCAGTTCGCCGCCGATGGAACTCAGGTTTTGCAGTCCGTTCAGTGTTTGTAACCCGGCGTTGTCGATGATCAGCAAGTCGCCGGCCAGAACAGTCAGGTTTTCCAGACCGTTAAGGTTGATCAGTGCGGGGTTTAGCGATATTTCAATAGCCTCCGCTACCGACTCCAGGTTGTCCAGACCGTTCAGGCTGCCGAGTGCAATATTGTTTGTCACGATCAGATCATTGGCAATAGTTGTCAATCCCTGCAGTCCGTTCAGGCTGGTTAGCGCCGGATTAAAATTGATGTCAACACCTCCGCCTACAAATTCGATATTATTCAATCCGGTAAGGCTGACCAGTTGTGTATTGCTTTCCACAATAAGGTCTCCGGCAAGTGTTTGCAGACCCTGCAGGCCGTTGAGACTGGTCAGCGAATTGTTGGAACTGATTTCTATGCCTTCTCCGATGGCGGTAATATGATGCAGGCCGTTGAGACTGGTCAGCGCAGGATTGAATGAAATAATCAGTTCATCTGCGACCGATTCGAGGTTTTGTAAGCCCGATAAGTTATTGATATTGGAATTCCCGGGCCCACCGCCAATCCTTAGCAATCCGTTGATTGCAGTGCAGTTTGGGAAATTGGCAACAAAGTTATTCACGGCAGCCTGCGTGGCGAGCGTTACGTCTCCTGCGGGGCACTGGCCCGTCAAGGCGGGAATGCAGGAGAAGGTGTAATAAACAAATGCAAAAACAGTGGGTAAAAAAGATGTCTTCATAGGCGGGTATAGGTTATTATTGATAACGCGACGCAAGTTCAATACTTCATCGTGCTCTTCCATATGAGTCTGGCTGTACTGTAAAATTTGGACGCTGAAACGGGATTTTAAACTATCGAACGAATCGCAGCTCCCGCAAAATGCGGGCAAGTCATCTGTATGAGCTTGCCCGCGACCCGTGTTCTATAAAATCATGATACCCTTCTTTTGGGAAATATGCTTCACCGCAACACTGTCACATCGCCTTTTACCTGTTCCGTCCCGCCATCTGCGAATTCCAGTTCTGCGTAATACACGAATACGCCCGGATTCACAGGTTTTCCCTGAAAATCGCCTTCCCAGCCTGTGGGGCCGTTCGGCGGAAAATCGCGTATCTCGCTGACCAGTTCCCCCCAGCGGGTGTAAACCCGAAGCAGTTTGATATTAACCAAATCAGCACCGGAGAAAACGGTAAACACACCGTTCTCATAAGAACCGGGTCGGATGACGTTTGGGACGTAGTAAGGCGTTTTAACCGACTCTGAACGCAGGGTGATCGAATATTCGCCCGTGACGCGGCAGGCGCCGTAACCGTTCAATTCCACGTTGTACACAGCATCCTCATCTGCCACGAACCAGGGGGCCGGGCAATCTGCACACGACAACCCATCCGCCGGCGACCAGACGATGGAAAATGCCGGATATCCTGCAGGCGCCTGCAACTGTACGATATCGCCACGGTTTACATCATAGGACTCCGAATATGTCTGTAACACACCGCTCGGTGGAGCCAGCACAACGGTTTCTGAAGCGGCACAACCGTTGGCATCGGAAATAACGACGGTGTAGGAACCTGGTTCGACCTGCCCGATCACAACTGGATCTATGCCGTCGCCGGCAAATTGCTGCCCGAGGGCCGTAACTGTGTAGGGGGCTGTTCCGCCTTGTATCACCTCCACCCTGATCTGGCCCGGCGTAAAGCACTCCACGGCTACTTCAGTCATGCCGACTGCAAGCGGAGGCGGCGCTGCAAGCGTTACTTGTGCGACGGCTGAACAACCGTTGGCATCCGTCACCGTTACCACGAAATTTCCCGCAGGCAATTGCTGGATCGATTGACTCGTGGCGTTGGTGCTCCAGTTGTAGGAATATGGCGCCGTTCCCCCTGTAGCGCTGACTACTGCGGCGCCGTCTACTGCACTGTTGCACGAAACCGCGACACCGTTGTAATCGGAGCTTGCTTCTGCCAATGCACCTGGTGCAGGCGCCAGTGCAGTGTGGGTCATAACCAGACTGTCGCAGCCCCATTGGTTGCTGAACATTACCTGTGCTGTTCCTGTATCCTGGACAAAACAGGATAGTTTTTCCACATAAGTCAGATCCGGTTGTTGTGCTGACAAAAGGAGTGCGCTGCTCGCCGTGCAACCGTTTGCATCGGTCACGGTCACGCCGTAGTTTCCTGCCTGAACAACGGTTATGTTTTGCGTGGTCGCTCCCGTCGACCAGTTGACCTGGGTGAAACCACCCGCAACGCTCAGCGTCGCACTGTTGCCCGTACAGATCGATGCAGGGCCTGAAATGCTCGCCACAGGAGCCGGGAAATTGGCAAAATCCTGGCTCGCCACAGCAGAACAGCC
>ERZ724519.603-NODE-603-length-15316-cov-4.404495_pt1 | contig 15316 bp, 6 predicted proteins | sample MGYA00376052_ERZ724519 | MGnify/ENA primary metagenome ERZ724519 (study PRJEB28724, sample SAMN07190883) | activated sludge metagenome | isolation source: activated sludge of sewage treatment plant in Hong Hong | place: Hong Kong | collected 2016-03-17 ... | reverse complement strand
GGCCGCCGTGAACTCCGGCCCGCCGTTTCGGAGCAGGAACATGGCGCCCAGGATGTGATGCCTGACCTTGAGGCTCGCGTACATGAGCCACTTTTCTTCGTTTTCACCCGCCTCCGCTGCCGGCAGGCGCAGGATTTCCGAAGCCCCGCTGCCGCTGATTTGCCGGTAAAAGCCGTCCGATTCCAGTTGCGCCGGTGCGGGGAAACCCGTATCGCCGGTGCGGGCGAATACTTCCGCCGGGGCATCCGGTTCTTTCAGGAAAACGACGGCACCCTGTTGAAACGGGATCAGGTGCCCGGCCTCCCGGATGGCCAGTTGGGCAATGGCGTCGATGCCCACAGCGGAAGCAAGCAGTCCGGAGAAATTGAAGATCAGGTTGATTTCCCGGTACAGGTGCAGCACTTCCGCGCCGAGTTTTTTCTTTTCCATCTCCTGCCCGGCCCAAAGGCTGAGCCAGTCCGCAATAAACGCGGCATCGTCGGAACTGTACACATAGCCCAGCAAGGCGCCATCGGCCTGAACGGGGTATCGGCCGGGGTTTTGGCCATGCTGCACGCCAAACAACTTTTGTCCATCGATATCTTCCAGCCAGAACCGCGCGCTTCCATACAGCAGGTCCTGTTCCAGCCGCCGCCGGATTTCAGGGCTCCTGGCCAGCATCGATTTCAGACTGGTTTTACTCATATCAGTTCGCTGTTTTGCTGCACCAGCAATGTAAAACAGAAGGTACTTCCTTTTCCGATTTCGCTTTCCACCCAGATCCGTCCGCCGTGATGCCCGACGATCTCCTTGCAAATAGGCAGGCCCAGGCCGGTGCCCTGGGGTTTGTCGGTCAGCGTATCGTCGCCCACCTGTTTAAATTTATCGAATATCTGATCCAGGTCTTTTTGTGCAATACCGATCCCCGTATCGGCTATGCGCACCTCGATCTCGTTCTGGCGCAAGCGCGCGCTGCACTGCACGCCGCCTTTCTCCGTAAACTTCGCCGCATTGGACAACAGGTTGACCAGCACCTGAATCAGCCGGTCCTTATCGCCGTATACGACGGGCAGGTGTTCGTCCACCGTTTTTACCAGTCTGAGATCTTTATGATCAAAAAGCACGGCGGTGGAAGCAATCGCCCTTTCGATAACGGCATCTATCTCGACGGGGCCGTGCTGCCACTCCACCTTCCCGGCGTCGATTTTGGCCAGGTCGAGTACTTCGTTGATCAGGTGGGTAAGGCGCTCGCTTTCGCTGACGACAATTTCGAGGTTATCCATCACCTGCGCGGCGGCGTGTTCGACTTTCGGGTCTTTGAGATTGGTGTTGGGCAGGATGCGTTCCGTCAGGCGTTTTTTGATGATCTTGGAAAAGCCCATGATGGAGGTCAGCGGCGTGCGCAGTTCATGGCTTACCGTGGAAAGGAAAACACTTTTGGCCTCGTTCAATTCTTTGAGGCGAAGGGCCTCGGCCTGTTCCATCTGGAGGCGGTATTGCAGTTTTTGCTCCTGTTTTTCTTTTCTCCTGATAAAATACAAAAACCCTCCGACGACCATGGCATAGCCGAAATAGGCCCACCAGGTGCGCCACCAGGGCGGCAAAACCACGATGCGCAGCGACGCCCCCTGTTCATTCCACAGGCCGTCGTTGTTGGCGCCCCGCACCCGGAAATCATACGTGCCGTGCGGGAGATTGGTGTAGGTGGCCGTATTGGAAGTGCCTGCCTCTTGCCAGTCTTCGTCAAACCCTTCCATTTTATAGGCAAACCGGTTTTGGGAGGGGTCGGCGAAGTCGAGGGCGGCAAACTCAAAAGACAGGGACTTGTCTTCATATCCCAACACGATTTCTTCTGCCCAGGGAATCGCTTTGGTCAACGGCGATTTTTCCGTTTTCAGGGATACCGATTTATTGGACAGTTTAAAGTCGATGAACACCACCGGCGGGACATGTGCATTGATCGCCAGCATATCCTGCGGATAAAAGGCATTGAAGCCCCTGATGCCGCCGAAAAACAGTTGCCCGTCGTTGCTCCGGAAATAGGAAGCAGAGTTGAATTCCAGGTTTTGCAACCCGTCTTTTTCATTGAAGTTCCGGAAGCGGTGGTTTTTCGGGTTGTACACCGACAGGCCTTTATTGGTACTCATCCACAGGTTGCCGGACGCATCGGGCAGGATGGCATATACCACCATATCGGGCAGACCGTCTTTTTCCGTAAAGTTTTCAAACGTTTCTTTTTCCCGGTCAAAACGGCTCAGGCCGCCGCCGCCGGTTCCGATCCAGAGGTAGCGCCCCGGCTCGGCGGGATCGGCCATAATGGACTTGACGGTGTTCTGACTCAGGCTGGCCGGGTTTTTCGGGTCGTTCTGAAAATGCCGGAAGCCCGGAGCCGCCGGGTCGAAGCGCAACAACCCTTCGCTGGTACCGATCCACAAAATGCCTGTGTTATCCTGAAAAAGGGTCGGAAATTCATTGTTCAGGATCGTGAGGTTCTTTTCGGGCAAATAGGGGAAACAGGTAAATTTTTCACCGGCAGGATCAAAACGGCACAGGTTGGTGGAAGTGACCGCCCACAATGCCCCGTCTTTCCCGGCAATGACTTTCCAGACATAATTAAACTTCGGCCTGTCGGACCCGGGATTCGGCAGGTATTGTCCGGCAATGCGGGCATCCCCTTTGTCCCAGCCGGTTATTTTGAGCAGCCCGATGGAGCCGCCCAGCCACAGCGTGCCCGGGGCGCCCTCGAAAATGGTCAGCACGGATTCTTTCCGGAGCCTTATGTCCGTCGTCTGCACCGGCCGGATGGTATTCGACACCGGGTCAAAGGAATACAAACACATGCCGGAGGGCGACACCCATATTTGACCGTTCGACGTTTTGCAAATGGCGCGCAGGCTCTCTCCCCGGTACAGTAGATTCATCCTTCGATCGGGCATTTTTCTGGCAAACCGCTCGGCGTTTCGGTTTAGTTTGAGCAGTCCGTGACCTTTTGTCCCGATCCACATCACTTTCCCCTGATCTTCCAGTAAAGGCCCTGTTCCGGAATGAACCGGATTGTCCGGATTGTTTCCCGAAGTAAAAATGAGGTGCTTGCCGTTGGCAGGGTTGAAGTTCATCAAACCGGTGATGAAACTGATCCACACTTCTCCGTGGGCATCTTCCAGGAGTTCGAATACTTCGTTCCAACTGAACTGCATGTCTTTTTTATCCCAACTGAAATGGCTGTCCGTATTGGGGTCCGGCACGAGCGGGTAACAGTGCCACGCGCCGGCGCCGGCATCCCATTGTCCGATTTTATCGGCGCATACGATCCAGATGCTGCCGTTTTTTCCCCGGCCCATCCTGAAAAAACGGTTTTGCGCCTCATCCAGGGTTTCCAGTGTTTTTCGCCAGGCCGGGTCTTTCACTTCCGGAAACTTTTTGCTGATGGCATACGACTTTTTATCGGCGGATGCGGTGATCCGGAACAGGCCATTGGGCGAAAGCATCCAGTATATCCCGTTTTTATCCTGAAACAGTTTGGCCGACACCACATTCACCAGGCTATCCGCTTCATTTTTCAACTGTTTGATGCGTTTAATCTTCAAATCGGCGGCATTCCGGGAGGCCGCGGGCATTTCCAGCACGTGCAGGGCGTAGTCGTCGGTATTCAACCAGATAAGGCCCTGTTGGTCCACCATCAGGGAAAGAATTTTTTCCGAACTCAGGTCGCGCCCGTGGGCCGCATCCGGAAAAATATGCTGGAAAGTCTCCTGTTCCCGGTCGAACAGATTCAGCCCTTTGTAGGTACTGACCCATACCCTGCCCTGCCGGTCCTGCACGAGGTCGTTGATGTAATTATTGGAAATGGAGGTGGAGTCGAACGGGTTGTGGCGATATACGATGAAGCGGTAGCCGTCGAAGCGGTTGAGGCCGTCTTTGGTGCCTACCCAGAGGAATCCTTTGTCGTCCTGCATCAGGCAGGTGATCATGTTTTGGGAGAGCCCGAGTTCGGAAGAGAGGCATTCGAAGGGCAAGGTTTGCGGCTCCTGATCCGGATGCTCCTGCCACGCGTTCAAATGCGTGAACTTGACGCTCTGTGCCGAAACAGGACACACCGCCCAGACCAGCCAGGTGGCCAAACAGGAAAACAGTAGTTGCCGGGCCTGTTTCATCGTTCGATTTATGAATGTTTAATTTCTTCGGTTGTCAACGGCAGTGAAAAAGAAAACACACTGCCTTCGTTCCATACACTTTCCACCCAAATGTGTCCGCCATGATGCTCAATGATCTCCTTGCAGATCGGCAGCCCCAGGCCGGTGCCACCGGGCTTGTCGGTCAGGGTATCGTCGCCCACCTGTTTGAATTTTTCAAAAATATGCACGAGGTCTTTTTCCGCAATCCCGATACCGGTGTCCGCAATACTTACCACGATCCGGTCTTGATCCAGGCGGGCGCTGCAGCGTACACTGCCGCTGTCGGTGAACTTGATGGCATTCGACAACAGGTTTACCACGACCTGTATCAGGCGGTCGTTATCGCCCTGTATCGCCGGCAAATCCGGTTCCACCGATTTTATTATTTCGAGCCCTTTCTGTTCAAAAAGGGTGGACGTGGCGTCTATTGCGCGCCGGATGACCTCCTCCATTTCGACCGGGCCATATTGCCACACCACCTTGCCGGCTTCGATTTTGGCCAGGTCGAGCACGTCGTTGATGAGGTTGGTCAGGCGTTCGCTTTCCGAAACAACGATACCCAGGTTGTCCAGTACCTGCTCTGCCGCCTTCGATTGTTTGGGGTCGGTCAAGTCGGTAAAGGGTAAGATCCGGTCTTCAAGGCGTTTTTTGATAATTTTGGAAAAGCCCATGATGGAGGTCAGCGGCGTGCGCAATTCGTGGCTCACCGTGGACAAAAAGATACTTTTAGCATCGTTCAATTCTTTCAGGCGAAGGGCTTCTGCCTGCTCCATTTGCAGGCTGTGTTGCAATTGTTGTTTTTGCAATTCCTTTCTTTGCATGAAATACAAAAGACCGCCGATAGCCAAAACATACCCCAGGTAGGCCCACCAGGTACGCCACCAGGGCGCCAGAATAATGACCCGAACGGAAGCGCCTTCTTCGTTCCAGTAGCCGTCTTTATTGGCTGCTTTTACCCGAAATGTATAGTGGCCGGGGCTCAGATTGGTGTAGGTTGCTTCATGGCGGTTGCCGATATAGCGCCAGTTTTCGTCGAACCCTTCCATTTTAATGGCATACTGGTTTTTCTCCGGCATGTTGAAACTTAGCGCAGCAAAGCCGAAAACAAAAACCTTGTCCACCCAGTCCAGCGTGATCTCCCTTCCGGCGGGCACGGGGCGGTTCAACGCATCGGACTGCGACGCCTCTTCCTCCCGCAGCAGGCGAAAACCGGTGATGATAACCGGCGGCGGAATAGTGTCGTCGGAAACAGCCTCCGGCCTGAACACATTAAATCCATTGACCCCGCCAAAGTACAATTCGCCCGTCCGGCTTTTCAGATAAGCCCCCGGGTTGAAGATATCATCCTGGAGCCCGTCCAGGTAATTATAGTTACGGCAGGTGCCTCGCTCGGGATTGAACCTGGAAAGGCCTTTAGAGCCGCTGATCCACAGGTTGCCGGCATCGTCTTCCAGAATTCCGTTCACGGCGCCCGGCAACAGGCCTTCCCTGGCGCCGTAATGAACGAACCCCGTAGTCCCCTTCCGCATGGCATTAAGGCCATCTACTGTCCCGACCCACAGGGTCTGGTTTTTATCCAGGTACAGACAATTTATCTCGGAATTGTCGAGGCTTTGCGGATTTTCAGGCTCGTGTTTAAAGGTTTGGACTGCTTTGGTTTTTGTATCCAGCCGGACCAGCCCCTTTTCGGTGCCCATCCAAAGCCAGTCGTGGTCCGATAATAATATCAATGACAGTACGCCCTGGGCTCCCTGTAAATAGTCTGCCTGCCAGGCGCCGGAGCGCGTATCGAAAGAAGCCAGCGTCGGCGCTCCGTTCAGACCGGTCCAGAGTATGCCCGGGGGCTGCCAATGCAAATCGACGACCCATTTTTGCTTGTGTATCGGTGAATTGGGGAACTTCCTTTCCCAGGGGAGATAGCGGCCGGTTTGCGGGTCAAATTGTTTTAGGCCGTTGTGGGTGCCGATCCAGAACAAACCCTGCTGATCTTCCTCGATGGCATTGATTTCGTTGGCATTGACATCCGCAATTTTTCCATTGACATAATAGTACCGCTCGAAAGTACCCGCCTGATTGTCGAACTTGTTCAGACCGTTGGAAGTGCCGACCCAAATGCGGCCCCGGCTGTCTTCATGAAAGGAGGTCACCTGGTTGAAGCTAAGGCTGGCCGGATTGTTGGGCAAACTGTAAAAATGGCGAAACGGAGCGGTAAAAGGGTTGTGCTTGTTGAGGCCGCCGCCGAATGTGGCCACCCAGACTATACCGGAGCGGTCGGCAAAAACATCATTGATAAAATTGCTGCTCAGGCTGCGCGGGTCGTCGGGGTCGTGCGGATGCCTTGTAAACTGCTGCGTCCGGGGATCGAAAACGGAGACGCCGCCGTTGGTACCCATCCAGATGCGACCGTCGGCCGCTTCAAAAAAACTGGTCACCGATTTATGGCTGATCGTGCGGGGATTTTTGGGGTCCGGAGGGTACCGCCGGAATGTATGGGTCGCGTTTTCAAGGCAGTTCACGCCGTTGAAGTAAGTGCCGATCCAGATGTTTTGATGCGAGTCTTCAAACAGGGAATAAACCCCTTTGTACGTCAGGCTATCCGAATAATTAATGAGCGTATCCTTTCCAGCCTTGCCGGTATGTATCCATTGAAACAATCCGGTGTTGGTGCCGATCCAAAACCGGCCCCGGCTGTCTTCCAGTATACGTGTGGTTGCTGCGTTAAACGCCGGAGCATCCGGCATCCGGAATATTTTACCGCTCGACCGGTCCAGCCGGTGCAGCCCTTTGCGGGTACCGATCCAAAGGTTATCCTGCCTGTCTTCATAAATGGCGGTGATATCATTGGATTGCAATGCGCCAGGGTCGTCCGGATCGGATTTGTACGCCGTAAAATTTTGGCTTTCCCGGTTAAAACGGAGCAGTCCGCCGTTCGTTGTCGCGGCCCAAAGGGTGCCGGAACGGTCTTCATACAGGCGCCGGACAAAATTATCGGGGATGCTGGTGCTGTCCGCCGGATTGTGTTGAAACACGTTGAAACGGATGCCGTCGTACATGACCAGACCATCGGTTGTACCGATCCAGAGAAGCCCCCGATGGTCCTGTAAAAGACAAAGGAGGTGCATGGACGGCATTCCCTGCCGGGTACCGAAGTGTTCGAACTTTATTTCCTGTGCAACTGCAGGTAAGTGCATGCAGGTCATTGCCCAGATCAGCCACCCTGTTGTACTTTTTGGAAATATTTGCCAAACACGGTTCATGGTCAATTCAGGAGGATTAATTCGCCTTGGTTACCGGTAAAGAAAAGGAAAACACACTGCCTGTCCCTGCTTCGCTTTCCACCCAGATACGGCCGCCGTGATGCTCTACTATTTCCCTGCAAATGGGCAAGCCCAATCCGGTCCCTGTGGGTTTGTCGGTCAAGGTGTCGTCGCCCACCTGTTTGAACTTTTCGAAGATGTGCTGCAGGTCCTTTGCCGCTATGCCGATCCCGCTATCCGATATTTGGACCACGATCTGGTTTTGCTGCATACGGACAACGCACCGCACCCGGCCTTTCTGTGTAAACTTGGCAGCGTTGGACAACAGATTAACCACTACTTGTATCAGGCGATCGCGATCACCATATACAGTTGGCAGTTGTAGCGCCACATCTTTTTCCACCTTCACATTATGTGGATCAAACAAGGTGGTTGTGGCACTAATAGCCCGTTCGATGACTTCACCGATGTCCACCTGCCCGTACTGCCAAATCACCTTACCTGCTTCTATTTTAGCCAGGTCGAGCACATCGTTGATAAGGTTCGTCAGGCGTTCGCTTTCGCTGACAACAATGTCGAGATTATCCATTACCTGGTGTGCTGCTCGTTCCACTTTGGGGTCTTCCAGATCGGTCGCCGGCAGGATACGCTCAGCCATGCGTTTTTTAATAATCTTTGAAAATCCCATGATGGAGGTGAGCGGAGTGCGCAGTTCGTGGCTTACCGTGGACAGGAAGATGCTTTTAGCCTCATTCAATTCTTTCAGCCGGCCGGCCTCCGCGCGATCGCGGTTGCGTTTCATTTGTAACTGGAGAAAAGCGTAAACAACCCCGGCAATACCAAGCAGGTAAAGCAGGTAGGCCCACCAGGTTGCCCACCAGGGTGGAAGAATAACAATTTGAACGGACGTCCCCGTTTCATTCCAGACGCCGTCGTTGTTCGAACCTATGACCCGAAAGGTATAGGTGCCAGGGTCAAGGTTGGTGTAGGTGGCAGAATGGATGACGCCCAGATACTGCCAGTCGGCGTCGAACCCTTCCATTTTACAGGCGAACCGGTTTTTGGCAGGATCAGCATAATCGAGCGCGGCAAATTCAAACGAGATTATCTTGACATCATGGGGCAGTACAATTTTTTGAGTATACGGGATGGCTGATTTCAATACCGAACCAGGCTCTTTAATAGAAACAGATTTATTGGCAATCTTAAAATCAGTGATGACGATTTGCGGGACATGGTTATTGGTTTTCAGCATACGGTCGGGATAAAAGGCATTGAGCCCTTTGATGCCACCGAAAAAAAGTTGCCCGTCAGGTGCTTTGAAATAAGAATTGGAGTTGAATTCCAGGTCTTGCAAGCCATCGGACGTATCGAAATTCCGAAAACTCCGGTCCTGTGGATTAAAAGCGCTTATCCCCTTATTGGTGCTCATCCATAAATTGCCTGCGTCATCGGGCAGTATGGCATAGATGACCATATCAGGCAAGCCGTCTTTTTCCGTGAATTTTTCAAAAACGCCGGTTTTCATATCAAAGCGGTTGAGCCCCCCGCCGCCGGTGCCAATCCAAAGATAGTGTTCAGGTTCGCGTGGATCCGGCGCTATGGTTTTGACCAGGTTATAGCTGATACTGGTTGGATTATTCGGATCATTCCGGTATTTCCGGAAGGTACTCGTAGCCGGATCAAAACGCCAGAGTCCTTCACTCAGTCCCACCCATATAATTCCCTGGTGGTCTTTAAAAACAGTGGGAAACAAGTTGGATTGGATCTTATCCAGATCGCCGTTGAAAAACGGGTAGGTCTTAAAGTTGCCGGTTGCCGGGTTATAATGCCGAAGCGCGTCCACGCAGGCCAACCACATACCGCCATTGTCGTCTGAAATAATTTTTGCCGGATAATGGTGAACTTTCTGCTTCGCCAAAGATGAATCGATCAGAATTTCAACAGCATCCGGATTATCCGAACGGCAGTTGGTCAACTTGATAAAATTGGTTTCCGTACCGATCCACAACACATCGGGTTCGCTCTGATAAAAACAGTATGCGGTGCCCCGGTTTGTAATGGCATTCAATTTTTGTGGCAAGACCTTCCTGATAGTATTCTTTTGCTTTTCCAGCCATAAAATATTGATATCGGTTGTTCCCACCCATATCCTTCCATCCGACGTTTTTCCAATACCCCGCAGACTGGCGCCTTCCCACAAACCGGGATCGTTGTCCGGGTTTGCAAAACGGCGGGCATTGTCGTTGTATTTCATCAGCCCATTGCCCCGGGTGCCCAACCAGATTACGCCACCCTGATCTTCGAGCATGGCGCCAATGCCATAGTACAACGGGTCCGATTCCGGCAGTTGGGAATAGTCGGCAATGGCCCCGGTTTTCAGGTCGAGAATACGGTGCGGTATAGCCCCGCCCATCCATAAGCGGTTTCTATGGTCTTCTAAAAAGACTGTAGCCATAGGCCATCTGTTGTCCCGAAGAAATTGATCAGATGTATGGAAAATCCGGTAACAGTCAAACCGGCCCAGGCGGGAATCCCACCTCAGCAGGCTGTCTCCGGCGCCGATCCAGATTTCGTTATTCAAGCCTTTTCCCAGGGCAATAAAACAATTGCTCGGGCCTTCCAGTATCCTGCGGAAATTGGGATAGGGCACATCGGAAAAGTCCCTGCTGGAACGGTAGGTCTGCTGGTCCTTATTCAGGTAAAACCGCTCTGCCGGAATGGATGGGTAGTGAATTGTCCACCAGACCCCCGATTCATCCATGGAGGGCCAATAAAGGTTTTCTGACTTTACGCCGGTACTGTCCGATATGGCATCCGGCATAAATATCCGCACCCGAAGGCCCTCCAGATTCCGGCTCCCCGGAGGCAATTCAATTTTAATCAGTCCACGGCCAAGGCCGGTCAACCATAAATTTCCCTGACTGTCTTGGGACAATGAATAGCTGGCAGGCACCAGCGTAGCGGGCACCCGGTAAAAGATTTCCCTGGCACGGTCAAAGAGGTTAAGGCCGTTAGCCGTGTTAACCCACATGCGCCCTTCACGGTCCTCCAAAATAGACCGGATATAATTATCGGAAATGGAAAGTGTATCGAAAGGATCAAATCGGTACACCTGAAAGTGGTAACCATCAAATCGGTTCAGTCCGTCTTTAGTGCCTGCCCAGATAAAACCCTTACTGTCCTGACAAAGGGCCAATATCATGTTCTGCGAAAGCCCCTTTTCAGAAGAAAGCCGTTCAACCAGAAGTTGTTGGCCCCCCGCAGATTGAATGAACCCGAGTGCAAACCATCCGGCAAAAAAATATCCGGATTTGATACGCATCAACAAACAGCGGATATTTCTCATATGCTTGCGATTTCCTCCACGCCGGCCCAGTCGTCCGGTACGCCCGAAAACATGTATTGTTTGGATTTTTCTAAAAAATACTGGACGGTTTCGTCCCCGGTGTGCAACAGCAAGGCCTCCTGAAAAGCGAGCGTGGCGGCCGGGAAGTCTTTGGCAAAATAAAGGGAAATAGCCCTGGAAAAAACCTCCCGGGCGGCCTGCTTACCCTGCCGGTTCTGGGCCGCATCGCCGTCAAAACACTCGTGTATGTGCACCAGGGTTTGTTTTCCCTTTACCCGAACCTTACCCAGGTAACGCAACGCGAAACTGTCGGGCGTGCTGATCTGCTCCAGGGTCTCCTTGCTCAAAAGAATGGAGGCGTGGTAGAACTTTGTCAGGCCCTCGATGCGGGCGGCAGTATTCACGGTGTCCGAAATAGTGGCTGCATCCATGCGCTCCCGGTCGCCGATGATGCCCATGATCAGCGAACCGGTATGCATGCCGATACCGATCTTCACCGGTTGTTGGTGCAGGCTTTTCCGGTCCTTGTTGAACTGTTGAATACTTTTTTGAATGGCGACGGCGGCCTTCAGGGCATCCTCGGCGCGGCCGGGAAAAATAGCCATGACGCCATCGCCCAGGTACTGGTTGACAAAACCGTTGTTTTTCCGCACCAGGGGGCCGATCATGCCGTTGAGTTCGTTCACGAAGCGAAAGTTTTCTTCGGGCGACATTTGTTCGGCCAGGGTGGTGTAGTCTCTGACATCGGTAAACATTACCGTCACGGTGCGCTCCACATGGTCGCCGAGCCGCAAATCGGTGAGCGAGTTGCGGCCCAGGGCGCGGAGAAATTCGTGCGGCACAAACTTGTTGGTCACCTCGTGAATACGCCTGATCGCTTCCTCGCGGTCCAGGGCCTCCTGCACCGTTTTTTCGTACTACAAGGCGCTTTCAATGGCAGAAGCGGATTGCAATGCCAGTGTGGTGAGCAGTTTCAAATCGGCGGCGGTGTAATTGACCTGCTCGTTGCTCGCCAGGATAATCGAGCCGACCGATCTGTTTTTTACCTTAAGTGCCGCATACATCAGCGCCCGCAGGTGCGGCTTGTCGTCAATATTTGTCAGGTCGTGCGCGATGGCAGTATGGTCGGAAGCCGCTATTTTACGGATAAAAGACTCTTCCCGGAAAAGATCGGATTTTTGCATCAGCGGGATGCCAGATGTCGCCAGGATATCGAAACGCAAGTGTTGCTCGTCCCACAGGATCACCACACCCTGGTTAAACGGCAGCAGTCGCCCGGCTTCTTCCAGTGCCATGCGGGCAATGGTGTCGGGCTCGATTGTGTCGGCGAGTTTTTCCGAAAAGTTGTAAATCAGATTGATCTCCCGGTACAAATGCAGTACCTCGTTACCGAGTTTTTGCTGGCCGGACGCACGCACCAGCTCCGCGTTGAGCCAGGCGGCCAGTGTCGCGACCATTGGGTCGCCGCTCATCCAGGCCACGATTTCGCCGTCGAGCACAACCGGGACTTTTTCACTGTGCGTTTGGGACCGGGCGCCCAATAACACGACGCCGTCGATATCTTCGATGCAGACCGACAGGTTCAGGCTGGTGCTCAGGTAGTTCAGAAGCATACCCGACCCTTCCTTGTTACTCAGTATCCGGTGCAAAAGTTTGGATCGCTTCATCAATTCATCTGTCCGGTTTAATAGATTTGTTGCGCCCGGGTGGAACGCCGCAAGGTTCAACTTACAATGCCAGCACCTCCCTGGCCAGGCCCAGCAAACGGTCGGGGTCGAAAGGCTTGGTCATGTATTGGTTTGCGCCAACCTCACTGCCTTTTTTTCGATCTACCTCCTGCCCTTTTGCCGTGAGCAGCACAATAAACACATCCTGAAGTCCCAGGTCGTTTTTTACCCGGTCGCATACTTCCATGCCATTCATTTTAGGCATCATCACATCCAGGATCACCAGCCGGGGTTGCTCGCTCTGAATAAGTTCAAGCGTCGTTTCGCCATTGTCGGCAAAGAACAACTCCACCTCGTTTTCGTCGACAAGGTCTTCAAGGGTCTGGCCGAGCAACATTCGAATATGAACTTCATCGTCGGCGATTAAAATTTTTCGATTCATACCTTGTATTTTTTTGATTTCAGGCGGGCTTTCACCTTCCATGGCTGCTGCAAATATCCGGCGCCGCTCCGGCGCGGCACTTGCGTTTTGGGTTCAAAGTCTTGTAATTTGGTTGCATGCGCATGGAACGGGTGGCTCCTCTCTACTCAAAAAAACTCAGCGCAGCAATACCCGCTTCCAGAAGGCTTTTGCAAGATTAACACCACCCTGTATATTTGTAAAAAATAATCACCATGAAAGTACTCAAAGTAGTAGAGGAAGATATTGCCGACAAAATCGACACCTTATACATATTGGAGCAGTTTCGTCATATTGACAGCGTAGCCATTACCTTTTTGTGTACAAAAGACGAGCGTGAGGTAAATGACTGGATTGATGAAAAAGGTCGTCACATTGTGATTCGTTTGCCCTACAAGGAGGTAAAACAGATGACAGACGTCAAACCTTTGATGCTTGCAAAAGCCAAAGAGCGACTGGGTTTGGTAGCGTGACATCTTCTGCAACCGGGTGTTGAATCGAGAAAGCCCCCCCTTAGCGCACCACCACCATCCGCTTCCAAAAAGTATCTCCCGCAACGCTCAGTTTTACAAAATACAGCCCCCCGGCAAGCACGGCTCCTTCCGCTGTATCTATACGGTTTTCGCCCGCAGGGAAGGGTTTTTCCGAAAAGATCACGCGTATTCTTTTACCTGTGGCATTGTACAATTCCGCAGCGCACAGGGCGGTATTTTTCAGGGAAAAGGCCAGGGTGAAACTGCCCTTCGAAGGGTTTGGAAAAACCGAAAAATCCGGGGCGGATTCGTCCGCAGGTGCTTCCACGTCTGTCGACACCTCGTTCAGCAGGCTCTGCAGGCAGGCGAATTTAAAATTGCGATGCGGGTAGTTTACGTCGTCGGTGAGTCCCCAGCAGCCATAGCGGTTGTAGCCGCTGGTTAGCGTGAACTGCATGGCGAGGTTGCCGCCTAACTGGAGGAACGCGTCGTCGAGGTTGTAGCGCATTTCATCGCACATGCCCGCGCTGCGCTCGGCGAGGATGCGGTTGCCGATGTTGACCGTGCTGCCGCCGCCGTGGTCGGGGCCGCCTTCATACGATACAAAGCCGCCCGGCAGGTTCCAGGCGTTGGCCCTGGCGATCCATTGCGTGCGCCCGGCCTCGTTGATGCCCATGTCGGTGATCTGACCTGTGATGCTTGCGTGGCAGTCGTTTAAAATCTGGGCGACGCTCTCGCCGCTTTGGGCGCCGCCGGAAAAGTAGGTTTGGCAACCAATGGCGTAGAGGTAATTCGATGGAGGCCCGAAATGGGTCTGGATGTATTGCAGCATAGGCTCGACCCACCATTTCAACATGGGCTGATGGCTGCACAGCACGACCCGGATACGGCCGTTCAATGCGCCGGGACCGAACACCGCCCCGAACAGTTGCGCCAGTTCCACTGCCCGCCGGGCGTGGTTTTCCTGCTCGCCGATGCCCAGGGCCGCGGCCTGGGCCTTGTTGTACTGGCTTTGCTCGAAACCGGGCGCCGTGTTCCACACCTCGTTGCTGCTTTCCACATAGATGTTGAGATTGGGGTCGATCCCGTTTTTCAGCATGGTGGCCAGTTGGGTGACGTAATCCGCCGAGGCAGAAATCGGCACATTGATCCACGCATCCGTTTGCGTGCGGTTGGCCAGATCGATCACATGCTCCCAACAGCCCCCTACCCTTTTGCCGATGGTCGGCACGGCCGTTTGCGCAGCGTCGGTGGGCAGTTTGCGGTCGGTCCATTCCGTTGCGGCGGGATAGGTCGGGTCGCTGCCGTTGGCTTCGGTGAAAACCATATACCGGATGGCCGAAAACCGGATGGAATCGAACAGTTGCAGGAACGGCGGATAAAACAGCGCACTGTCGTCGGTATATCCCGGGCGCAGCATTTTGAAATCCGTAAAGCCCGAATTCAGGGGATCGGCCGGCGTCCGGCGCGTATTGGCGAGATTGATCAGGAACAACCCGTTGCTGTTGGATGCCACCACAAAGTCGAAAGCGGTGGTATTGGTCGCGGCATTGTACTGGAGGTTTTGCACCGATCCTCCCGAAGCGGCGCTTGCCGCCCCCTGGCCTTTGAACGAACATTTCCAGACGCCGCTCACGTCGAGGCGATACACCTCGGGGTCGTCGATAGAGCCGGTCCACTCGGCCACCGGGCGAAAATCAACAATATACTGCGCATCCACCGTCGGCCAGCCCCTGCCGTCCACCTGGCCGCTGCCGACGGGGTTGCCCGTGTTGAGGTTGTTCCAGCGATAATTCTCCCGTGCGAGATCGATATAGGTACCGCCCCGCTCGGGCAGGCCGATGTTGACGCCGATCTGGGCGTGGAGGAGGGAAATGAAAAAGCAAAACAGAAGGAGGAGTCGTGTTTTCATATGCAGGAATATCTGGCCCGAAAATAAGCGTTTTGGAAGATGGA
>ERZ724519.596-NODE-596-length-15365-cov-4.985238_pt1 | contig 15365 bp, 1 predicted proteins | sample MGYA00376052_ERZ724519 | MGnify/ENA primary metagenome ERZ724519 (study PRJEB28724, sample SAMN07190883) | activated sludge metagenome | isolation source: activated sludge of sewage treatment plant in Hong Hong | place: Hong Kong | collected 2016-03-17 ... | reverse complement strand
CTGAAGATTAATAATTTCCTCTTCAACCTTTCGATCCAATTCAGTTGATGTCAACACAAGATTATTCATACTAATATGCGCTAACAATAATCCCGCTGAACGGTATTTGTCGCGCATTTCATAAAACTTCTTGGCACGTTTTGCCTGTTTTTCTAATTCAAGTAGATTATTGTTTATTTCGAATAATAGGTCTTCAATTCGGGCAAGGTCTTCCGTAGTCGATTTAAGTTTGTTAATCGATTCTCTTTTCCGTGTTTTGTATTTTGAAATTCCAGCTGCCTGTTCAAACATCTTACGTCGCGCGTTCTCTTTGTTTGACAACAGGTCTTCAACCATATTAAGCGCAATAATAGCATAGGAATCGGGACCCACCCCAGTATCCAGAAATAACCCGGTTATATCTTTTAGCCGACAGGTGACATTATTAAGTCGATATTCAGATTCACCGCTGCGATAAAGTATCCGTGAAACAGCAACAGTTTGATAATCTGTTGGAATAATGTTTTTAGTATTTTCAAATGAAAGCGTCACTTGAGCCATGGGGGCTTCTCTTCGCTTTTTGGTGCCATTAAAGATAACATCACTCATTTGTTCGAGACGTAATTCACGGCCTTTTTGCTCACCAAGCACCCAACGTATAGCGTCTACAACATTGGACTTTCCTGATCCATTAGGGCCTACAATTCCTGTTACTGCTTCATTAAAATGAATCACCGTCTCATTGGCGAAGCTTTTAAAACCTTTAATTTCGAGTGATTTGAGTTGCATAAGGGTGCAAATTTAAACATTTATCAACACATCACAATTTTCTCAAATAAGTATAAAAACACTTCACCCTATGACAAAATACTGCCATCCAAAAAATTACATATTCTAAATAATTATATTTTTAACAATGCCCATTTTTCAGTCCGGAGGATATACCAAGACAAAAGACCCTGTACAGCCCAATAAATAAATTCAGACCACCAGGCGCCATATAATCCCATGGATTGCGGATTGGTTATTGAATAATAACAAAACGTCAGGTAACATACTGAACAAATTATTTGAATATTCAGGGCCTTCATTGTCTCTCCTGTTCCACTGACTCCATTAAACATAATGACTGAGACAGAAGCCATCAAAAGGATAAGGTATAGAAGTGGAAAGAAAGGTACGCAGTTAGAATAGATTTCGTTGTTTGTATTGTTGAGCAGCGGCGCGAGAAAGACAGATGGAAAGCAAAGGAATGGGAATGCAATGATTCCTGTAACACCTGCTGACAATATGCATCCATGCGCTACTTGTTTGATAACTCGCCTTGATCTTTTTCTGCCAATTGTTTTGCTAACAATAGTATTCAATGAAAGTGCAAAGCCCCAACTCGGAATTGTAAGAACCAGATAAATAACCCTTAACAAATTAGAAATACTTAACGCTTCCTCTCCTAGTTTTTCAATAAAGACAAAAAAAACAAACCAACTGGCAATACCAATAATAGACTGAAACAGAATGGGCGTGCTGATTGCAACTATGGTCTTAATATGCGCTATGTTAAAAGCAGGAAGTTTGGACAAATTTAAAAAGGACAAATGTTTGTCAAAAACGAGATATATAATAAAAAAAATGAAAGCAGCTATTTCTGCTATTGAACTCGCAAGTCCTGCACCGGCAATCCCCATTGGTTTAAATCCAAATTTCCCAAAGACCAAAACAAAACATAGAATAATATTGACCAGTCCAAGAAATACCGTATTTATTAGAATTATCCTGGATTTTGCCAAACCCATATATAATGCAAAGAACCCGAGACCTACATAAGAGAACATAAGACCATAGGTTCTGTAATTCAAAAATGCCAGGGATTTCTGAAGTATCACATCTGTATGAATAAATAATCCCAGAATTTTTTCTGGAAATATCTTTAATGCTCCGAATACTAGCAATCCGATCAGGAATTCAAAAACACACAAAGTGTAAAAGTATTTCTTCACGACATCTATCGCTTTCTCACCATACTTTCTTGCAATCAATATCTGGCCACCTTTGGAAAATCCATAAGCTATTGAAGATATTATTAAATAAAAGACACTTACTATTCCAATGGCTGCAAAATCATGTTCATCATAGTGATACAAAAACATACTATCAGTAAGGGCAATAAGATTTTGTCCTGCACTCCCCAGCATAACTGGCAAAGAAAGGACGAAAAGGCGTCTCAAATTATAGATCAGTTCATGCATACCTATAAATATTGTATAGGGCAATTCTTTTTGTTAAATACCGACAACGCAACTATACGTTAGTTTAAAATCTCAAATAAATATCGCAGAACCGTTCTTTATTCTAATCAACTTATAGTTCCAAATCATACAGTAGGCAGCCAACAATTCTATGATTCACATTTAGACAGAAAATTAGACAATTAGCGCGTAATAATTATAATAAAAAAAGGGGTGCACGTATTGCACCCCTTTTTTTGTACAGTCTATTGTATTAATTACTTAATTATAACCATCTTTTTGGTTGCAGTATTATTGCCTGCATCCAGCTGATAGAACAATACTTCATTACCAGATCTTAGCTCATCTGCTTTGATATCCAGTTTGTTAAGCCCTTTAACACCTTTGATATCATATACTCTCAATACACGGCCATTAGGCTCATATATTGTAAGCTTAGCAGGTGCAGCCTCAGCCAGGCGGAAACCAATACTCGTAAACTTGCTGACTGGATTAGGCTCATTCTGATAAAGCTCAAAATTTCCAGATTCAACAATTCCTTTCTGAGTCCTGACTCCCAGCTTAACATCCTTAACATCACCATATTCATCATAAGCTTGAACACTTGTGATGTCACTGGTTATTGCAAACATCTTGCTTAAGTTGCCTGATTTGAGTGCCTTGAATTTAATTACAAAGAGGTTATCTTCTTTTCCAAACGATTCACCCTTGTTAGAGTTCCAGCTGGTAGTAATCATTCCGTCATTTAGTCTCATCAGACCAAAATTGGATTCATCGATATTCAGCATGCCTTTGTCAATTCCGTTAAAGCTAAGTGCTTGCTGATCGAACTTCAAAGTAAACTGATAACCGGCAATATTTGCAAAATCAGATGACTTAAAGGCAATCTGGTAACTTTCTCCTGCAATCAACTGCTGCTCATCAATTTCGAGATTGAGGATACCATTCGTCCTGGTCTTAGCAGCGACACCACTTGCAGCAGCATCCAGAGACACATCACCCATTTTGATAGCCATAAACGAAGCTGTGATGTTTTCAGACACAGTTGTCTGATTGAAGTGTACATCCTTAACCCTTGGTGCGCCGAAAGGCAAAGCCGGATCTGCGAACTTATAATTATCCGAAACAAAAGTCCAGGAGTTAACTTTTGCAAAGTTCGGAATTATACCCAAAATCAGTTTTCTGATTTCTGCAATATCAGCACCTGTGATGTTACCAGAGTTGTTAACATCTGCCGCAATCAATCTGTATGGAGAAGCGATAACAGCTTTTCCTAGAATGTGCTTTTGAATCAATACGATATCCTGGGTAGAAACACCATTTAAAGGATCATCTGTTCTTTCTGGTTTAATCGTATAATTCAAAGAAAGATCAAGATCTCCGAACTGGTATGGGCTACCTACCCTTTGGCTCATCATGGTTGTATTATTCAACAGATAAACATCAACAGGCTTGGGTTCCTCATTTTTCTCATTATTGATAAGTCCTGAAATCTTTCCTTTGGCACTTCCTTGGTTAGGACAAATATCCAAGTTATCCTGTACAATGACAACGGTCTTACAATAATCCTTATTACCTTCTTCATCTTCAACCCACATTTCAACATCTACGCGTAATTCATCATTGGCTTTTTTATCAATGAAGTCCTGGCAACAGATGCGTATACTCGGCTTATTCGGATCTCCATCAAAGTAGAACTTCAGGTTATCCTTAGAAGTACAATTGTCATAGGATCCATGATCCAAGTCCTTAGCCCAAATATCAACACATCCGGTTGCAGGCATTGGCACTGTTATCACCCCTGTTAGACAGTATGGAGTTGGAGCCTTACAATCTTTTACTTCAAAAACTGAGCAGCATACGCCTACATTACCACAACCATCTTCTACAAACCAACAGATTTTATGAGTACCAACTGGATAGCTTCCACTTGCATCAAAAGGATTATGCCGGTCATTAGCAAAAGGATTGTGACTGTATTCAACAGTATCACCCCTATTGAATGATTGTCTAGTTAATGATCCAACCCTGAAATCATAACCTCCATGAACCCCTTTACCATCATTGAATAGATCAATCTTATATTCCCAAAGCAGCCAATCAAGCGGGCTACAATTATCTGTAGCTTCTGCAGTAAGACTAATCGGACCAACACATGTTTTCAGGTTATTGTCATAAGTAGCTGGTTGACAATCTCCGACATGACAAGTCACCACTGGCTTGTCCTTGTCTCTCACTTTAATTACCTGAAGTGCCTCCCAACGACCTACATTAGGATCAATGAATGGATCGTACTGACACCAGTCAATAACAGTCCAGTGACGAAGAATCTTGAAACAAGCATCAGGTTCTATGGTAAATATCTCATCCTTATACTCTATTGAAATCAACGCGCAATTATCATCAGCATTATTGACTACAGTCGGCCTGCCTAGCTGAGGATTATCTGGACTTACATCACCACCACATCCTTCAACTGTTACCGGAGTCTGAGTACATACTCCATTAGGCCAGAATAGATCTGTATATCTGGCATCATTACATGTGTTGGTATCAACGTAGAATGGATCACAATCAACTACCCAAATTGTCTGAATTGCTGATACGTTAAGGTTGTTAGGCCCTACCGCAGAAATTACACGTTGAATTTGGCCTTGCCCGCATTCTCTGAGGTCATTTACAGTAATTGTTGGGTTTGTTCCGCAACCACTCAGTACATAGCCATCAAATCCCCAAACAAGTTCATACTTGCGATCCCAGTGTGCCGTATCGAAATATGTGAAATAGTATTCACATGCCTGATTAGGTGCTGGTTTAGGTACAGTATTGGTTGCTACATAACCTGGATATCCGGTTCTGACATTTCTTTCACAGAATTTATGACAAACAAGGTCTTGCGTTACAACTTTCTTTCTATTTGACAGGTCAGTTACAACACGTCCAAAAGTAGCATCATTAGGATCGGTCAACTTGGTTACGTCGAACCAGAACCAGCAACTTACCACGATGTTAGGTGGCGCAACTACAGTAGGAATTGTCTTATTCTGAACTTCGACTTCTACCATACAATCAGCAAATCTTCCTCTGAGAGGAGAATTTGCATTTGTCATTCTAGCAGGTGTAACAGGGCCTGCGCCTGGGTCAACATCAAATCCTCTGAGGACTACCATTATTTTCTGACCGGCGTCAGCACAACAGAAATAGGTAAAATCATCAAAATACACTTGATTGCCCGCCAGAATAGAATTATCATCACCATTAATGCCGTTGCAGGCTGTAGTATTATTAGCATTTGAACCGTTATTAGTACCTAACAATTCAGCCATACGAATGACTTTGAACCATACATGCGGCTGGCAATTATCATAAGTTCCTTCATCGAGTGATTCTGCATAAAGCTTTGCCACATTATCGCCAGGACTTTGATTACCGGTTATGCTAACTACTGTTTTTGTACGACAAACAACCTGAGGAGGTGTATTATCGATAACATTAGCCATAATAGCCTTTTCAGACTTATTTCCACAAACATCCTGTGCAGTAACTGTCACTTTGGATATGCCAGGCTTCATGTTAAAGATGATCCAGCTTCCGTCATTTTGCTTGATTGGATTACCATTCAGGGTCTTAACAGTGTAAGAAACTGAATCAGAACAATTGTCAGTAATCCATGGCTTTGGAACTTCCCATATCGCAGTACAAGTGTAAGAACCAGTTCCAATTACTACTGTATCAGGATAAGCAATTGTAGGTCCTTTCTGATCAATAACCTTGATGACCTGAATGAATTCAATTGGATTTACCCCGGCAAGTGGTGGCAAACACATATTTCTAATCTTCCAGTGACGCAGAACCTCATAACTATTTGCACAGATGTCATAAACTTCATCGTCAAATTTCATAGACAGATTACAATTGAAGGCATCTTTACGTACAGGCAATCCAGCCAGTGTAGGCCATCCTGTGCCTTGCCACATCACTCTTTCATTAGGTCCCCAGCAAAGTGGATTTGCAGAGGTCCATTGTCTGTGTTGAGGATAGTAAACAGGATCAGGTGAAGGATGTCCATTGATAGGATCTTTTGGATCATCAACACAGTTCCAACCAAGAATCATCGGTATCCTTCTGTTTGGATAAATGTCAGGTTGATTAGGCCTTGCCAACCAATATGCACTATCCAGAAGATATCCATCCACACACTGAGGATAATCACTCATATGCGGTGTAACATCTTTGTTTCTGTCAATCTTCTGATCGCAATTCAAAGCAGGAAGATCAAGATTGTCATAATGTCTAGGCCAAACAATCTTAGCCAAGTCAAATGCTCTGACGGAGATCTTCTGCGTACAGGTTGCGGTATTCCCTAATTCATTGGTAACTATAAACTTTCTGTAAACTACAAACACATATGGCGTATCACAGTTCTTTCCTTTGACGATACTATCTTCCCATGCAGTAGTATAGTTCAGTATACAGCTTGTAATGGTAACATTGCCTGTCTGCGTTGGATCTAGTGAATTATTACATTCAACAACGATATCAGATGGACAATTAATCTGAGGTACAGCTTTATATTCAACAAGTACTTTACCCCAGCATTTATTGCCGGATACAGGATCAATGATGGTGACCTTGAAGTATTTACCAATGTCATTTATCGTGAAGAGGTTTGGATGTGTCTGACGAGTCACCCAATCTTCAATGACCATCTGATATCTTGCATAACAGCCATATCCTTCTCCCTCCAGGATCATATCTGGCGTGAGTACTCCTCTACAATCCGGGCCCAACGAAAAGTTAATCAGATCATTACACGCCAATGCTCTGGAATTCGGATTACTCTCAACGACAGTAATAGTCCACATACACATTGTTGAATTACCAGCTTTATCTGTAGCTGTTACAACAATTTTGTTAGGTCCAATTGGAAGTTGAGTTCCCAGAGGTGGATTATAAGTTACACGAATTGAATCACAATTATCTCTTGCATCAATTGGTGGATTTACTTCAAGGAATTTGAAGCATTCTCCCCCACTGAGATTGGCAACATAATCTTTTGAACAATTTACAATCACCGGAGCCTGAGTATCTCTTACGGTTAATTTAAATGAGCAGGTGTTTGTATTACCTGACATATCTGTAATCAGGTATGTGATATTTGTCATACCTACACCAAAAAATTCATTGGCAGGACCACCAGCCACAACTCTACCTCCAGTAGGAACGCGATGAAGTGGGCAACCAGGCATTGGAATTGGGGTATATGTCACATCAACAGTTCCCATACAACAGTTATCCATAACTGTAGGATGAGTCCAACTAAAATTAGCACCACACTGATTAACATTGTTTGACACTACAGTATCTCTAAGCAATGAAGGTCCAGAATTTATCAATGTAAGCGTCCAGCTCGTTAGATTCAAAGTTGCAGGTGCCTGTGTATTGACTTCAATTTCCAATCTCCAGGTTCCAACCGCAGGTTTATTACAGAATGCGCTAAGTGCCTGATCAGGCTTATAGTTTTGACCAGAATTTAAGACTGCACAAACTGCATTGGCAACCTTGGTATTATCAAGATCAGCAATTCTGGCTGCAACCAAATTCGTTGAGCCGTTACATATGCCGTCGTCCCAAAGTCTTACCCTAGTGCCGTCTGGAGCAACCAAAGTCGCTTCTGTTTGTGCAAAATTGGTAACACTCAGATTCAGATTTCTGATCCACACATCACCTATTTTGGCTATTGGTGTGGCAGGAGCTGTAACCGTAAAGACATAACAACCAGGACCACTAGCAGATGATGGAGTACCAACAAGGTTCAAGGTATCCCTTGAATTTGCACACATTGGCGCCTCAATATCTCTTACATTCACATTAAAGCAGCAAGTAGATTTTTGCGGTGCTATTGTCTGAAGAGAAGTTGTTCTTCCGTTTGCAGGGAAAACAAATGAGGACAAAACTGGATTTACACGTCCAATTGTAGCTGGCTCACATGACTCAGCCAATGCCCATCCCCTAGGAGAATTAAAGTCGAAGATACAATTACGATAATAAGATCCTGCAATGGTATTCGTCGGACTCGTACCGGACCAGTCATTGGCAGTTACAGTTGGTGTACCCTGTACAGGGGCTGCAAAATTGTATCCATTGGTTGCAACTACATCAATGTTTCTTAACCCAAGATGATTAAATACATAGCCTCTTGGCGTGTTGATAACAGCCTCAGGCAGGTTCATATTCCAGAAGAATTGGGCAGGATTATCAGGGAAACCCGCAATGGCTGGACCAACATGAAGTGTAAGGACTCGGCCAGCAGGAAGTATAATAGCCGGCATTGCTGGTAAAGTAAATGTACCCACAAGTCGACCACCTTCAAAAATCTGAATTGAAGCACAACTTATGTCTATTGCCGAAGGGCCAAAATTGGTGATTTCGATATAGTCACCGTTAACATCCGAAGGAGCTATAAATGTTGGAAGTGGATTCGTTGAACCAACTACAGTTGCATCAATCTGCTGAGTCACCTCAGTTATTAATACAATAGGCTGATCCTGCACTGTATAGCAAACCTGATTCAACCCTTTAGGGAAATTAGAGCCAGATGCGTCATTAATTCCCTTCTTGATCGTATCACCAACACTATTCTTGATAACATATAACACAGCAGTATGTGGACAAACATCCGTTACTGACTTCGGGGCGAGTCCTGAAAGGTTATTTCTTCCACAGACACCGGTAGTATTCGTAGTATCAATGTTGGCAGGACATACGATGGCGGGCACATCCCAGTAGTCATTAACTACAACCTTCATAGTACATGTATCTACGTTGTTACATGCATCTCTTGCCTCGTATTTTAGAATAGTTGTTCCAACAGGGAACCTGTATCCAATCGGATTTGGACCATACACTTGTGTGATCGTAACAGGATCTGTACAGTTGTCTGTAGCAATAAGCTTAGGAACAGTCACATAAGCATCGCAATGACCAAATTCTGCATCTTGGACAATCGGTGCTGGGCAATTGAGGAAGACTGGCTTAATCAGGTCTATAGTTCCAAATATCAACTGCCTTGTACTCGAATTTCCGCAATCATCTGTTGCCGTAAATGTAACAGTCTGTTGTCTGGTTTTTCCACAATTATAAACCCAGTTTCTATCATTGAAATTATGTCTCCAGTTAATGACATCTGAACAAGCATCAGTTGCTCTTAGTCCACCGAATGAATCCAACCAAGCAGTTAGTGCATCATTGTTATTTGCATTCAAAAGATCACAGGACAGGAATCTGTTATATCCCGATGCTGGATCTATTACCGGTGCAGTAATATCCTGAATTGTGAAGGTTGCTTCACGCCATGCACTATTGCGACATGAATCAAATACCGTAAACCGATAAGTATATACGGTAGTATTACTACATAAATCCAAAGTTTTAACAATATCATTTTCCCATCTTAGTGGACCACCAGCACAAATATCAACAGCAATTGCTCCACCATTTATTGCTAACCAGGAATTTAGTTCCGTCAAATTACCTGTAACACGATTGCAAGAGACCGTGGTATTGGCAGGATTCAGCGTAAATACCGGTGCCATTGTGTCCTGAATAATAAACCTGGCGATTGTTGCAGCAGATACATTATTACAACTGTCAACTGCGCTAAACATATAAGTTAGTCTTCTGGTCAGACCGCAATCCTCTTCGGTTCTCATTAACGTCTGATTCCATCTAAGAATACCCGGAATTGTTGCAGAACCACTGCAGTCATCAACTGACCTGGCACCACCATTATTAAGCAACCATGTATTGAGTGCAACCAAATTACCTGCGCCGTCGCAATCGACAACAGTGTCTTTTGCCGGAGAAGTTATTATTGGTCGAGTTGTATCTATTATAGTTACTGTAGCCTGCCTAGCACTAATATTACCACAGGCATCAGAAGCAGTGAAAGTTACAGTTTTACTTCCAGTATTTCTATTACATCCTCCTACCCAAGGCAAAGCATTGAAGTTATTGGTATAATTTACTGTTGTTTGACAAGAGTCAACCGCAACTCCATCTCCTGCCCTGTTCAGCCAAGCAGTTACCTCGCTATAAGGATCTTTTCCGTGTGCTCCATTACATTCAAGCTTTATGTTAACAGGATTAATAATCCAAACCGGAGCTTGAACATCTCTAACGATAATTCTGGCAGTTGTCGTATTACTATTACCACATTCGTCTCTTACTGTAAATGTTACAGGCTCGCCTGCGGGATTGTTACAGTATGTCGCAATGTTGCCAGAGTAATTATGAGACCAGGTTATTTTTGATCCTGAGCAGACATCTGAAGCAATAGCGCGTCCATTGATGTTCAACCAGTTGATAATCAATGTATTCGTCAAGTTTCCACATTCTATCACCAGATCTGATGCAGGAGTTGTTATTGCAGGTCTTGTAGTATCCTGAACAGTAAAATTAGCATAAGCCAAAGTTATGTTTCTGCATGAGTCTTCTCCACGGAATTCAAAAACATAAGTACCCGCAAAGCGTCCGCAACCAGATCTCCTGTCATAAATTCTGTTCGTCAATCGGAAACCAGCAGGGCAATTGTCTGAACCTGTAGCCGTAGCAGCCCAGGCGTTCATGTCAGCAATATTGCCTGCTCCATCACAATTCACTGTGATATTGGCAGGAGGGTTAACTGTTGGCCTCGTGCGGTCTGTCGTAATATTCATGGTAAATACCGCATTACAACCATTTGGATCATCTACGGTATAGGTTACCGCAAAAGTTCCACAACCATTTGGCGTAAACGTTCCTGTTGTTCCGTTGCCACCATCAACCACACCGACACCCGTAAACTGACCGCCAGGAGTTCCTGTAACCGTTAGGTTAACCAAATCACCTGCGCAAGGATTGGTATTGCTGGCGGTGAAACTGGCATTTAATGCCGTACCATTACTAACAATAATATTCTGGCAGAAAGTGTCTTTACAGCTCGCAGTACTCACTGTACCACACGCCGCATAGGTCAGCCTTTCTTCCATGCAAACTCTTAAAGTTCCTACTCCAGTAATTGTAACAACACCAGTTGAAGGATTAACTGAACCGTTATTACCAGAAGAAATAAAGAAAGTTCTGGTCAGTGTACCGGTGGGATAGTAATTCTGACTCTGTATAAAAGGCGTATAAATATGATTTCCAGGAGGATCACCGGCAGACCAACAAACTTGATCCTGAATTGCAAAATATGGCTGAGGCTGTTCAGTCACTATGATAAAGATATCATCTGACATTGTTGAACAAGGGCCAGAAGCCAATTCACCCGTTACCGTATATCTAACCTGATGGCATCCCGGAAATGCTCTTAAAGTATGATTAAGAACTCCTATACCGGGTCCTGAAATATAGGTCCATGAACCACCTCTTGTAGTATTAGAGAGGAAGAATTGCTCCAGGTCTATCTCAACCGGGCTTCCTTCAGCAAAGAGGTAGCAACCCCGAATTGTATCTGCTCTTAATGTTGCAACTACCGTAGGAACTACACGTATTAGATTACAATAGTATTTCATGCAGCTCGCGTCACCTGTGGTCACACATACCAAGTGAATACCAGGACCAGCAACCGTAGGATTAAATACGGCCATAGTAGAATCTGGCACAGACGTCGTCAAACATGAACCGCACGAAGAATTCCAAATCACTTCCTGGGTATTATCTCCATTCAGGATATTGCCATCCTGAACCGAAGGATTAGGATTAGACAAACTAATCGTCAAATTCGGGCCGGCTTGACATAACGGTGATGTAACACTGAAAGTCGGATCAGATGCTGCACTGACCACAATATTCATTCGAGCGGTATCAGCACAACCAGCGGAAGTTGAATAAATATATTGAACTGTAAATGTTCCTTCACCTGCCGTTGCCGGGTTAAATGTCGCTGTATTGGTGCCTGCTGTCAGTCCTCTGTTAGGTACGACGCTCCACGGAGAAGTCGTAGTATTCGGACAGTTCACCAGACCACCATTCGGTATATTGGTTGTAATTGTAAAAGCAGCATCTGTGATGCAAACGGATTGGGCACCGTTGATTTCAACATCAGGTTTGGCTGCAATTGTAATTACCGTTGTATTATTCACATTGTCCGGGTTACAATCCGGAGTTAGTGTATAGGTCACTGTTATAGTTCCACAACCTCCGGTATAGAAATATCCGTTCGGCAGTGCAATACCCGTAATTCCTGCTGAAACTACTGCTGTAAATACACCTCCGGACATGCTATTATTTGCTCTTAAGGCATCATAAGGAATGAAAATGTTGGTAGTAGCGCAAATTGACTGATTTGGAACAAGATCATTTGCAATATTCGGAATGTCATCATTGATGAGAATATCCCTGCAATACTGATCTGAACAACGTGCATCACCCAGTTCAACACAAACTGTAAACAGTCCTGGCCCAGGAAGCCCGTCTCCATCCAGATCCGGAGGGTTGAAGCCAGCCGTTACTCCATTGTCTGTTACACCGGAGCCACTCCAACGGACATCATTTCCATTCATTGGGTTTCCACTGACGTCATTGATATTGATTATGGAAAGCGTCTGTGGAAATGTCGCATTTTCACAAAGTGGTCCAACTGCATTTATTCCATTGGGTATTGCGCCGTTTTTAAGAATCCTGAACTGCAAAGAGTCAAAAACAGGTGGGCAAACTCCCTGAGGATCGGACAAGGTCACTTTCCAGGTATATACGCCAGCAGCAAATGAACTTGGAACCAACGCAACCTTAGAACCCATTAAGCCAACGCCTGATGCTACTAAAACTCCAGAACTATTAAAATATTGTTGAAGCACGATATAGTCACTACAACCTGAAGCTACATATGATGGAAAGAAAATAGGCTCGTCCTGACAAAGGTCATCAATATAGTTGATAGAAAGCTTGGCACATTCTCTGATATTTAAGGTATAATCCTGAAACACCGTTGTACCATTACATCTTGTCAAGGTATATCTTACTACAAGCGCTCCACAACCTCCATTATAGATAAGGTCATGAGAACCGACTCCACCTGCCAACGTTGCTGCAGGTGTAAGGTTTGTGACAATGCTCCATGTACCTCCTCTCGGTATGCTGTCTGAAGATTTTAAAAATGTCTCCAGGTCAACTTCAGCAGAAGGACATAGGCACTTGCTGATTGAAGATATAAACCATGGTGTAACTGGTGGATCCAATTGTACAGTTACAGCCCTTGTTAATTCAACATGGCAGTTGGCATCTCCAACTGTATAAGTAATTGACCATACCCCAGCTCCCGGCGGAGTCCAAAGCACTGGTCCGTTGGTGCATCTGGTTGTTGAAAAAGTACCGTCACCACTCCATTCTCCGCAGGTTTGGGCTCCTGCCGCAATCAAGGTACATAAGTTAATTGGCGTTGCGGATAGACAAACTATTCCAGGGGCATTCCACTTGGCATCCTGCGGATTAGCCTGAATCAGTACATTACAATTGACTGTTGGAGATTGATTACCGGAACAATCAAAGGCGGTTATTCCAACAGGCTGCAGCCCAAGTTGGCTACAATTGAATGGTCCGGCTGGAGGATTGGTCTCGATTGGATTCGGATCACAGTTGTCCGTAGCTACAGCAATACCATTAAAGAAGTTAGCTGGAACTGACACAGACGTATACGCACAAGTGGCTGGATTAATACTTAGATTCAACACGGGTGGTGTTGCAGGACAAACTACCGTTGGTGGTAAATTATCTCTAATAAGCAAAGAAGCAGGACAAACCAATGTTGCTGGCCCATTACCGTTACAGTCTGTATAGGTAAAAGTTAAATCTACCGTTTTGCCCGGAGCACAAATAGGACTTGCACTAACGACAGAGCCAGGGGCCGGTATCTGAACGATTCTGGTAATATCGATAGGATCACAATTATCGCTAAACATTGTAGCGGACCTACGGTCAGGCACAGTGTACTGACATTGTGTGTTGGCAAATAAGGTAGCTTGGGGTGGGCAAGCATTTGAGTTTGCTACAGGTGGTGTGACATCTCTAAAGAAAACAGAAAAAGTACAGCAGTTAGCAGGAACTGTAGCATTGTTTGGGTCTCCACCATTGCCAAAGCAATCCGTGGCGCATATCCTAACTGTTGCTGCGCAAGAAGAGCCATTATTTGTACAAACCGGACAGCCATATACTGTTGTAAAATCATTGATATTAGAACTAAACGGAATGATGACTCTTTGGGTTAAGCTATTCGGAGTACCACATCCGTTAATTGATGCAGTAGCAAGATTCCTAAAATCCTGAATCGCAGAAGTACATGAATTAGAAGGCAAATTGATCGTCTGATTACTTGGACAAGTCACCGTAGGGGCCACATTATCTCTTATGGTTACGGATACGTTTGCTGGCAAAGAATTATTTCCACAATTATCCGTAGTAATAAAGGTCGCTGTAAAGGTCAATGTAGGGTTAGGGCAAACCAGTGAAGGTATAGTCGCTGGACTTGTCATCACCAGGTTAGTAATCAAAGTTGCATTGTCTGTACAGTTATCCATAACAGTTGCATTCGCCTTTGCCCAGGCAAGAATTGTACTTGCAAGAACAGAGCAACCGTTATTGACATCAAAGGTCACATTCGCTGGCAATGACAATGTTGGCGGGGTATTGTCTATTGCTGTAAACATATCCCCTTTTGTAATTGAGCATATTATTATTGATCCTGCTACAATCCTGAAATAATCCACTTCTATATTCACAGGAATTGGATTAGTTGCCACACATCCAACACTGCTTCCCATAAATGTTGAACCCGCAGGTGGTACCTGAACCGGGGTACCCGCGACCAAGGTCCATGTATTGGTTCCATCCGAACATGTCGGGGAAGCAGTCCATCTACCCAAGAGGTTTGGTACAGTAATAATACAATTAGGTCCGGTTGGAGCTACAACAGGGCCACCAACGGGACCACTGAGACAAGGAAACATCGCCGGGTTACAAACTGGGACGCCTTGTCCCTTCACCATGACGTGCATTCCCAGAATGAGCATAAGCGTCGCAATGCCTCTTAGTGCAACGCTCATAAATCTTTGGTTTTGAGTGGATAATTTGTTCATGAGTCTGGAATTATTTCTTTTCAATAAT
>ERZ724519.595-NODE-595-length-15369-cov-4.651365_pt1 | contig 15369 bp, 14 predicted proteins | sample MGYA00376052_ERZ724519 | MGnify/ENA primary metagenome ERZ724519 (study PRJEB28724, sample SAMN07190883) | activated sludge metagenome | isolation source: activated sludge of sewage treatment plant in Hong Hong | place: Hong Kong | collected 2016-03-17 ... | reverse complement strand
ATCTGCAAGGACGACGAGGTCGGACTGGTCAACATCGTGCGCAAGCCGGAGCAGGCTGCCACCCTCGAAGCGCTGGGCGCCGAACATGTGGTCGACTCCTCCCTGCCCGACTTTGACCAACGGCTGGTCGAAGCCATTTCGGCGACCGGGGCTACCCTGGCCTTCGACGCGGTCGGTGGCGGAACCCTGGCCAGCGACATCCTTTCGGCAATGGAACGCAGCCAGCCGCCGGCTGAATTCTGGACCCCATACGGATCGGCCGTCCACAAGCAGGTCTACACCTACGGCTCGCTCGACTTCGGTCCGACCATCATCCAGCGCACCTTCGGCATGCGCTGGTCGGTCGGCGGCTATCTGCTGACCGACGCGCTCGGGCGGCTCGGCGGCGAGACGGTGATGGCAATGCGCGATCGGGTCGTTTCGGAGATCAAGACCACCTTTGCCTCCTCATACGCGGAGACGATCGGGCTCGCCGACATTCTCGATCCGGTTCATCTCGCCGCAGCCGGCAAGCGCGGCACCGGCGCCAAGCTGCTGATCGACCCATCCAGCGACCGCCCCTGACCGGGGCGGGAGAACCCACAGGCAACCGCCGAAAGCGAAGAGGAGAGGCATGCAGACCGTTCAGACCGTCACCGGTGAGATCGCAGCCGACGAGCTCGGCCGGACGCTCATCCACGAGCACTTCTACTCATCGGACGAGGCGGTTTCCGTCCAGTGGCCACATGTTCGCGACCGGGAAGCCGAACACGGGCTGGCCGTTGAATCAGCCGAGGCGGTCAAGGCCCATGGCGTGAGAACGGTCGTCGAGCCGACCGCCATGCTGCTCGGTCGCGACATCCAGGCGAGCCGGGAACTCGCTGAGGAAACCGGTCTCCAGATCATCGTCTGCACCGGGATCTACACCTACGACCATCTCCCCCAGTTCCTGCTCAACCGCGATGCCGATTACATCGCCTCGCTCTTTGTCCATGACATCGAGGAAGGCATCCAGAACACCGGAGTCAAGGCCGCCTTCATCAAGTGCGCCGCCGACGAACCCGGCCTCACCCCCAACATCGAGAAGATCCACCGGGCGGCGGCCCGGGCAAGCCTCCAGACCGGCGCCCCGATCATGGCCCACAGCCGCCCCGCTTCCGGGACCGGTCCGAAGCAGGTCGAGGTCCTTCTGGAGGAAGGAGTGCCGGCCGAGCGAATCCAGATTGCCCACACCGGTGACACCGACGACCTCGGTTACATCGAGGGCCTGCTGGACAAGGGCGTTTACATCGGCATGGACCGCTACGGGCTGGACCTCTTCCTCCCCACCGCTCAACGCAACGCGACGGTGATCGAACTGCTGAACCGCGGCTACGCGGACCGCATGTTTCTCTCCCAGGATTTCGACATCCCGATCGCCAACGGCCTCGACTGGTACCCGCTCGAGGTGCTCGAACAGCTTCAGGCGGCCGGCGCAGCGACCGACTGGAGCATGACCTTCATCTTCGAACAGGTGATCCCGGCGCTCAGGGAAGCCGGAATGACTGGCGATCAGCTCGACACGATGCTGGTCGAGAATCCGAAGCGGTGGCTGGGTCGTGGCTGAGGCTGACCGCGGGTCAGTCCACGACCATCGACATCGATCCCCGGAGGGAAAGAGAATTGTTCAGCGACACCCCGGTGGCGTTTGCCTCGACCGCAAAGAAACCGACTTCGCCGGCAGAGACATCGAGACCGATGTTGTCGCACGCGAAGGTGGAAATCTGACCGGGCGGCACTACTCCCGTAAGGGCAGGTGAAGCCGTGCACAAGGTCGCCGGCTGCTGAATCGGCTCGGCGAACCCGTCTTCGCTGGTGTAGAGCCCCCCGGTAAGTGAAATGGTCGTGCCCACCAGGTTCAGGGTCGACGTCGTGTAGAGCCAACCGTTTATCGAGGAGACCACGCCGTCCCTGGGAATGACCTGCATGACCGTGAGCGTGTCGTTCATCGAGAACGGTTCCTGCATTTGCTGCGGCGAAGCCAGGGTGCCGCTGAGCGGCATCAGGGCATAGAAGTCGGGGCCGCCAGAGGGCACGCTTGTCACAGGACTCAAGGGAGCGTTCGCCGTGAACACCATCGAACCGGTTGCGGTCCCGGTCGGGCCGGTCGGGCCGACATCGCCGGTCACTCCGTGAGCGCCCGGGGACCCGGTCGCTCCGGTTACTCCAATTGCGCCGGGCAGGCCTGCCGGCCCGCGAGCCCGGCGAACCCGGTCCCCTCGGCCCGGTGGCACCTCTCGGCAGCTGGCCCTTCTGTCCAGATCAGGCGGCCATGGTGTCGAACCTGTCGTCCGCGAACGGAAGCGCCTCGACGTTTTCTGAAGGGCCCTTCTCCTTCCTGCCGAAGCCAAGGAACGATTTGACTTTCCCGACCGAGTCGTTCGGAAGCGAGAGGCGGATCACCTTCTTCCAGGCCGAAGCCACCTGGCGGGGCAGGCTGCCTTCCGCGTAGGGCAGGTCGTAGCGGTCGAAGATCTCCCTGACCTTCGGCGAGATCTCCTGGTAGCGGTTGCTGGGCAGATCCGGAAACAGGTGATGTTCGATCTGGAAGGAGAGGTTTCCGGTCATTACATGCATCGCCGGAGAGCCCTTGATGTTCGCCGCGCCAAGCATCTGGCGGACGTACCAGTCGGCCCGGGTTTCGCCTTCGATCGACGCCTTCTCGAAGGTGGCCACACCCTCCGGGAAATGGCCGCACATGATCACCGAGTGGGTCCAGAGGTTCCGGACCAGGTTCGCGGTCAGGTTCGCGGCGAAGGTGGTCGGCGCAGAGGGCCCCGACAAGGCCGGATGGACCAGGTAGTCCTTGGTCATCTGGGCCCGGATCTTCCTGATCACCTGTTTCGCCTTGGCTTGGAATTCCGGATTGTCCCGGCGGCCCTTCCAGTTCTTCTTGAGCTGGAGGTCGTAGGCGGCGATGCTGTACTCGAAGAGGAAGGCGTTGATCAGGTTCCAGGCCGGCTGGCCGAGGTAGAACGGCACCCAGCGCTGGTCCTCGTCGACCCGCATGATCCCGTAACCGAGGTCGTGGTCCTTGCCGATCACGTTCGTGTAGGTGTGATGGATCTCGTTGTGGGAGTGCTTCCAGAGATCGGCCGGAGACGCGTTGTCCCACTCCCAGGAGGTCGAGTGGATCTTCGGGTCCCGCATCCAGTCCCACTGGCCGTGCATCACGTTGTGGCCGATCTCCATGTTCTCGAGGATCTTGGCCACCGAAAGGCCGGCGGTGCCGATCAGCCAGGCCGGCGGAAAGAGCGAGAAGAGCAGAACCCCCCGGCTACCCAGTTCGAGTTTGCGCTGCGTGTCGATCATCCCGCGGATGTAGGCGGCGTCGCCTTCGCCACGGGTGTCGAGCACCTCCTGGCGGATGGCGTCAAGTTCGCGGCCGATCTGCTCGATGTCCTCCCGTGAGAGATGGGCGATCGGGTTTTCAGGGTCCTTCTGGATTGCGGTCATTGTTTCCTCAGAGTTCGATTTCGCAGGTGCCGGCAGCCGCTGACACGCAGGTCTGGATGCGGATGTCGTCTCCGGCCGAGGCGGTGGTGACTTCGCCGGTCCGGAGGTCCCGGACCGCGCCCTCGCGCAGCCGGGAAACGCAGCCGAAGCAGATGCCCATCCGGCAGCCGGAGGGCATCAGCACCCCGGCCTGCTCGCCGACTTCGAGAATCGGCGTTCCGCCGTCCCCTTCGACGCTCAGGTCTGTCTCGGTGAAGTTGATGGTGCCGCCCTCCCCCGTGGCGATCACCGCGGGGCGGAAACGCTCGGTGTGAAGACGGCCGGCCAGCCCCAGCGATTCAAGGTGACTCTCGATCGAATCGAGCATCCCGGTCGGTCCGCAAGTCCAGATCTCCCGCTCGGCGAGGTCCGGCACCATCGCTTCCAGATTGACCGGGTCAAGCATGCCGACCCGGTCCGTGTGAAGTTCCGTCAGCTCGATCCGGCCGGTTGAGGAGAGCCGTCTCAGTTCGTGCCTGAAGATCACCTCCCGGTCGCCCGGAGCGGAATGGATGAGCACCGATCCGTCGGGCATTTCGGTGTGGCTGCGGAGCATCCCGATCACCGGGGTAATGCCGCTGCCCGCGGTGATGAAGAGAGCGCTGCGCCCGGTGCTCCCGTCGAAGGTGAACTCGCCGGTCGCCTGATCGAGCTGAATTACGGTTCCGGCCTCAACCCGATGCACGAGGTAGTTGCTGACCAGGCCCTGCTCGATCGCCTTGACCGTGATCGAGATGTTGCCGTCGGGCCGGTCCGGCGGCGAAGTCAGGGAATAGGCCCGCCAGTGCCGGACTCCGTCTATGTCCACCCCGACCCGCACGTACTGGCCAGGTCGGTGCCCGGCCCAGCTGCGTCCGGGCCGGATCACGAGCGTGGCTGCGTCGTCCGTCTCCGGCACGATCGAGACGATCCGACCGCGCAGATCGGAACCTGAGGCGAGCGGCGAAACCAGGTCGACGTAATCGGACGGCAGGAGCGGCGTCGCCACTCGCTCCGCCAGGGCGCTGACCCCGGAACGGAGCCTTCCGACGGGGCTGGCGGGCGAAAGCAGAGAAGGCATGACCCAAGAGTGGACTATCCGAGGAGAAGTATCTTGCTCCTGCCGGTTGAATCGGAGGCTCGCATTTTATTGTTTGCGAACAATCCATGCAGCTATGATTGCCGTCAATGAGCCCTCGATCCTCCTTCGCACCCGAATCGGTGATCGCTACCCTGCGGGACGTCCTGCCGGATGTCGCAGCCGCCTCGGCTGGCGCGGTCATCGCTGAAGTTCCCGAATACAGCGACCTGCGAGGACCCGAAGGCGACACCCTCGACCATCAGGTTGAACTTGCGCTGAGGGGCTTTCTGGTCATCGCCTCGGAATCCGAATCAGCCGATTCCGTGGTTCCGTTCCAGCCTGCCCTTGACGCCGCCTTTGCCCTTGGTCGAGGCGAGTTCCGGAGCGGCCGAACTACCGACGTGCTCCTCTCCGCGTACCGGATCGGGGCCAGGGCGGCCTGGCGGGAATGGTCAAAGGTGGCGATCGGGGCTGAAATCCCGATCGAGTTCTTCGCCCGATTCGCCGAGATGATCTTCGCCTACATCGACCAGCTTTCTGCTTCCAGCGTGGCCGGCTACTCCCACGAGCTGGAAGCCAGCCAGCGGTCCCGGAGCCGGCGCTTCGAGGAGCTTGCCCGCAGGATCCTGGCTGGCGGACCGGCCGAGACCCTTCAGGCCGAGGCGGAAAGGGTCGGCTGGGATGCCCCGGAAGCGGTGTCCGCCGTGATCCTCGCCAACGCCAGGGCCCAGGGGATCCGGAACCTGGTCGATTCGCGCAGCCTGATCGTTCCCGGCAACCTGCCCGGCCTCGAGGACGAGGACCTCATGCTGCTGATCGTTCCGACGGTCCGGACCAGCGAGCGCGAGCGGATCAAGGATCAGCTGGCCGGCCGGGGTGCGGTGATCGGACCGTCCCGTGAGTGGCGGCGGGCCGGTCAGTCCTACGCCCGGGCGGTCAAGGTGCTCAACCTGAACCGCGGCGGGCACCGGGATGACCCGGCCGACACCGACGACTTCCTGGTCGAACTGGTGGTCGGGGCCGACCCCGAAGCCCTTGAGGACCTCAGAAGGGAAGTCCTCTCCCCCCTTGAGGAACTTCGTCCCTCGACCGCAGAGAAGCTCCGGACCACGCTTGAAGCCTGGCTGCTCCACCAGGGTCGCCGCGACGGTATCGCCGCCGCCCTTCACGTTCATCCGCAGACGGTTCGCTACCGGATGGGGCAGCTGAGGGAAATCTACGGCGACCGGCTGGACGATCCCGCCATGGTCCTCGCCGCCACGGTTGCCCTGGCCGCCAAAAATTGAAGTCCCGGGGTCGAAGTGCCCGGCCGGCCGATCGCCCCGCTCAGGGCAGTCGCCAGGCCTGGACCGCCGGGCCGGGGCCCGCTCCGGCACCGATGTAGACGGTTCGGCCGGAAACTGCCGGCGGTGCGTTGACGCCGGTGATCGCCTTCGGAGAGGCGAGGATTTCACCGTCACTGGCCCGCAGCGAGTAAAGGGTCCCGTCCACTCCCGGGGCCATGACGACATCACCCACCACCGTCGTCGCTCCGTCCGGCAGGGTCGGGATCGGGGTCTTCCAGAGCGTCCTTCCGGTGCCGCCACCGAGGGCCAGGATCGCTCCGGTCCCGGTCTGGTAGGGACAGGAGACGATGGTCGTCACCGAGACGACCGTCGCGCAGAGGTCGGACACCGGCACGAAGATGGAATTGCCGGAAACCGACATCGGGGTTTCGACGCCGCCGGCGACCCCCGGATACATGGTGACCGGCAGATCCTCCGCCGCGGTCGGAAGGTCCCTGGCCGGGTCGCCCCACTGGTTGTGCCTGCCGACGTTTCGCTTCCAGATCAGCTTTCCGTTCCGGCGGTCAACCACGTAGACGGTTCCCATCTTGCCGCCGGTGATGACCACATCCCGTTTCCGGCCGTTCACCCTGAAGGTGGCGAGAATCGGAGGCAGTTGCAGGTCGTAGTCCCGGAAGTCATGCGGAACGGCCTGGAAGAACCATTTGAGTTTGCCGGTCGCCGCGTTCAGCGCGACCAGGCTGTTCGTGTAGAGATTCCTGCCGGGCCGGCTCGAACCGTTGGGGAAATCGACCGTCCCCGGCAGCGGCCCCGGATTGGCGACGCTCATGTACATCGTTCCGTGGTCATCGATGCTGGGGGTGCTCCAGAGCCCTCCCCCGCTGTTGACCGCGGGGTTGCCCCAGAGATTGTCGGTCGTCGTGTCGAAAGACCAGACCTTGCGACCAGTTTTCGCGTTGAGCCCGAAGACGACGCCCTTCTGCCCGCCTTTGTAGATCCCGGTCCCGATCTTGAACGGGATCGTCGAGACGATGATCAGGTCCTTCCAGGCGAGCGGGGCCATGTCCACGGCGGCGCTGTCACTCGCGTTCAGGGTGGTGCGCCAAATGGTTTTGCCGGTCGTCGCGTCAAGGCTCAGCACATCGGAATCGACACCGGCCAGCAGGCGTCCGTTCGCGAGGGTCACACCGTTCTGGCCCAGTCCGGCCACGTTGAAGGTGCGTTTCCATTTCTGGATCCCGGTGAAGGCGTCCAGCGCATAGACGTTCGATGCCGCGTCCGAGAAGTAGAGGACCCCGTCGCTGACGATCGGGTTCGAAGACATCGCGCCGAAGATGCCGCCGGAAGTGAGCGGGAAGGTCCAGGCCGGGGCAAGGTCCGCCACGTTGCCCGAGTCGATCCCGGTCGAGATCACCTTCCGGGAGTTGGTCATGTTGACGTTCGCGGCGACCCCGCCACCGGCATTGGCCCGCAACTCGCGCGGCGTCCCGGCCGGTTTCCGGACCGTGCCGGCGGACGCCGCCGGGGCGAGCAGGCCCAGGGCGGCGACAGTGACGATCGCACCAGCGGCAGCTCTGCGAAGACCCCCCTCTCCCCGAAACATCCTTCGATCCTACCCCCGATCCCCGCTGCTAGGGTCGCCGGACATGAGCGAGAGTCAGCATGTTGCTTCCCTGACCGAAGCCACGGCCCTGTTCGAGGGCGACCCGGGCTCGCTCCGGGTTCTGACTTCGGCCGAGCTGCCGGTTTTACGCGGGATCTCGATCAAGCGGCTGCTCCTCGCCCCGGGTTCGATCCGGGAACCGCACTGGCACGCCAACGCCAGCGAATTGACCTACTGCGTCAAGGGAGACCTGCTGGTCTCGGTCCTCGACGACGCCGACGGCTTCTCCTCGTTCACGATTTCGGCCGGGGAGATGTTCTACGTGGCCAGCGGCAGCCTGCACCACATCGAGAACCTGGGTTCCGGCGAGGCCGAGTTGATCCTGGCGTTCAGTCACGAGCGACCCGAAGACTTTTCGATGCACGCCGCCTTCGGAGCGATGAGTGACGCCGTACTCGGCAACACCTACGACCTGCCTGCCGCGGATTTCGCCGTGATTTCCCGCAATACCGAGCCGGTTTACATCGTCAGCCGCGAGGGCCGGCCGTCGGTTCCGGAGCATTCCTCATTCGACGATCCACACAAGTTCGCGATCGAAGGGCAGGCTGCCCCGATCGACTCCCCGGCCGGCTCGGCGAAGCTGGCCCGCAAGCAGTTCTGGCCGATCATGGAGGACCTCTCGATGTACTCGCTGCGGGTCACCCCGGACGGAATGAGGGAACCGCATTGGCATCCGGTCACCGCCGAGCTGGGGTACGTGGTCAAGGGCGAGGCCAGGATGACGGTGATGGATCCGGACGGTTCGACCGATACCTACGGGCTCGGGCCCGGCGATGTCTACTTCATCCCTCCCGCCTACCCTCACCACATCGAGGACACCGGTCAGGACGACTTCCACTTCCTCGTTTTCTTTGACCGGCACACCCCGAAGGACATCGGCTACCGGGCTTCGGCTTCGGCCATTTCGCGGGAGGTGCTGGCCGCGACGCTGGGGATCCCCGAGACCATGCTGCCGAAGATCCCCTTCACCCCGGAAGATCCGCTGATCGTGAAGCGGGCCAATCCGGTCGACCCGCCCGGCTGAGTCAGTCCGTTTCGGCCGGGGGCCCGGCCCCGCGCCGGCGCAGAAGAAGAATCGTGCCCAGGAGGCCGCTGAGGATCGAGCCGAGGAAGATGCCGACCTTGGCCGCGTCGAGCAGGAGTGGATCCGTAAAGGCCAGATCGGTGATGAACAGCGAAACGGTGAAGCCGATGCCACCGAGCGCGCCCACGCCCCAGACCTGTGCTCTCCGCATGCCTTCCGGCAGGGTGCCGGAACCGAAACGCAAGGCAGCCAGGGTCGTGACCGAGATCCCGAGGATCTTGCCGACCACCAGGCCGGCGATCACCGCCCAGGTCAGCTCGCTGCCGAGCGCATCACCCAGAACCCCGCCCCTCAGGTCGATGCCCGCATTGGCGAGGGCGAAGAGCGGCACCACCACGAAGGCGCTGACCGGGTGAAGGGCATGCTCGAGCTTTGTGTTGATGTCCCTGCCGCGGAAAGGCCTGACCGGCACCAGCAGCCCCAGCACGACGCCGGCGATCGTCGCGTGGATTCCCGACTCATAGGTGCCGATCCAGATCAGGGCGGCCAACGGCACGTAGGGCCAGATTCGCCAGACGCCGAACTTCTGGAATCCGATCACGACCAGGACCCCGGCCCCGGCAATCGCCGCCCAGCCGAGCGAAAGCCCGTCTCCGTAAAAGAGGGCGATGATCAGGATCGCGACGATGTCATCGACGATCGCAATGGTCAGCAGGAAAACCCGGACCCCGTTCGAAACCCGGTTTCCGAGCAAGGCGAGGATCCCGACCGCGAAGGCGATGTCGGTCGCCGCCGGGATCGCCCAGCCGTCCGCCGCCGGGCCGCCGCCGGCGATCAGGGTGAAGATGATCGCCGGCATTGCCACCCCGCCGAGCGCCGCCAGTACCGGCACGACCGCGTCACTGCGGTTCTGGAGCTCGCCGGAAACGAGCTCCCGCTTTATCTCGATTCCGACGATGAAGAAGAAGACCGCCATCAGCAGGTCGTTGATCCAGTGCTGAAGATCCAGGCTGATGTCAACCGGGCCGATGTCGACCTTGATGTAACTGGACCAGAACTCGAAGTACCCGTCGCTCCAGCCCGAATTGGCCCAGACCACGGCGATGATCGCCGCGCCCAGCAGGATGACGCCACCGAGTACCTCGTCGTCGAGGAAGTCGGTCAGCGGGTCGATCACTCGTTGTCTGAGAATGCGCTTCATATCCGTCCTGCTGCATGGGTACTTTGCCGGAAGTGGAAGATGGGTTGCCATGCTGAGGCTGCGGGTGGACGTGCTCCAGAGCGAGCGCGACCAACTAGTCGAGAGGCTCACCTGCCTCGACGGGGTGAGGCGCATCACCTCCGAACCCGAACTCCACGGCGGTCAGTTCATGATCTCGGCCGATGTTGAACCGGCAGCCGCCGACGACGTTCTGAGTGCCCTGCACACCCTTGACCTGCACCACGACGATTTCGTGCTGGTCCGGGAGGACATCCTCACCCAGGGCCTCCGCTCTGGCGGACTCTCGGCCAGCGGCGGCTACTCCTGGGTCGAGATTCTCGGTGAAGCGAGGGCCAACGCCCGACCGGTGGCCCGATACTTCCTGCTCATGGCGGTGGCCGGCTGGATCGCCGGGCTCGGCGTGATCCAGTCCAGCACGATCCTGATCGTCGGCGCGATGGCGGTCAGTCCCGATCTGATGCCGATCTGCTCGACCTGCGTCGGGATCATCGGCCGGCGGCTGAACCTGGCCTGGAGTTCCTTCCTCACTCTGATCCTCGGCATGGGCTGCGTGATGCTGGTCTCCTTCATCGTTGCCCTCGCTCTCCAGCTTGTCGGCATCCTGGCCAGCGATTTCGACGTGCGCGAGATCGAGCTGGAAGGGCTGGCCGCCGCCGACTACTCAACCGGGCTGATCGCCCTCGGGGCCGGAGTCGCGGCCATGCTCTCCTTCGAAACCCGCGGCGCCAGCGCGGTCGGAGTCGCCATTTCGGTGACCACCGTTCCCGCCTCGGCCTACTTCGGGGTGGCGATGACCCTGGGCGAGGCAAGCGAGGCCCTCGGTGCCCTGCTCGTACTCGGCATCAACCTCGTGCTGCTGATCGTCGGCGGCTCGATAACGCTCTATTTCCAGCGACTTTTCACTCCAATTCACGAGACGTGAACAGCCGTCGCCTGTGTGCGATCGGTCACGTTACCGATATATAAATTTATATCCGGGTAACTTGGTTTGCGATGGCTTCCCCCTCCCGCACCAGGCTCTCCCGCGAGGACCGCATGGAACAGACGCTGGATACAGCTCACTCGCTGTTCGCCGAACGCGGTTACGCCGCCGTGACGATGGACGAAATCGCCGCGGCGGTCGGTGTGACCAAGCCGCTGATCTACAACTACTTCGGCAACAAGGAAAGCCTCTACATCGCCTGCATGGAACGGTCCGGCGATGCCCTGGTCGAGGCGATTTCCCTGGCCGTCGCCGATGCCGCCGACCCGTCGCAGGCCTTCGAGCGCGGGGTCCGCGCCTTCTTCTCGTTTATTGACACCGACCGCGCCGCCTGGGCAGTCCTGTTCGACGAGACGCTCCCCCACGGCGGCGAAGTGATCGAGCGCGTGTCCTACTACCGGAGCCAGCTGCTCGACTTCGTGGCCGCCTCGACCCTGAGCCGGATGCCTGCGAAGGCCCGGCAAAGCGAAAGCGTCAGAACCGAAGTCGAAGCCGTCGCCACCGCGGTGATCGGAGCGGCTGAAGCGATGGGCCGCTGGTGGCTTGCCGGCGGCTCGATGACCGCATCCGAAGCGGCCGAACTTCTCATTTCCACGGTCGAGCCGGGCCTGCTTGCCCGGAGCGCACCCAACACGCCAAAGGCAGTAACCGAAGGAGACCCGCCCGCATGAACAAGAAGACCCGCAAGGTCGCTGTCGTAGGCGCCAACCGGATCCCGTTCGCGAGATCCAACGGGGCCTACTCGCATGCCTCCAACCAGGACATGCTGACTTCCGCCCTCGACGGCCTGATCGACCGCTTCGGCCTCGAGGGCGAGACCCTCGGTGAAGTGGCCGGCGGCGCCGTTCTGAAGCATTCGCGTGACCGCGACCTGACCCGCGAGAGCGTGCTCGGCACCCGGCTGGCGGCCGAGACCCCCGCCTATGACGTTCAGCAGGCCTGCGGCACCGGCCTTGAAACGACCGTCCTGGTCGCCAACAAGATCGCGCTCGGGCAGATCGACGCCGGAATCGCCTGCGGGGCCGACACCACATCCGACGCCCCGATAGCCCTCAACGAGGAGCTTCGCGAGACCCTGCTGGAAGCCAACCGGCAGACGACGACCCTGGGCCGGATCAAGGCCCTGACCAATGTCCGGCCCCAGCACCTGGTCCCCGCGATTCCCCGCAACGAGGAACCGCGCACCGGCCTTTCGATGGGCGAGCACTGCGCGATCATGGCGGCCGACTGGGAAATCAGCCGAAGCGAACAGGACGCGCTGACCGTGGCCAGCCACCACAACCTCGCGGCCGCCTATGAACGCGGCTTCTTCGAGGACCTGATCACTCCCTACCTCGGCCTGCGACAGGACCAGAACCTGCGGCCCGACTCCTCGCTCGTGAAGCTGGCCGGGCTGAAGCCGGTCTTCGGCGGGCCGGAGGGCACGATGACCGCGGCCAACTCGACCCCGCTCTCGGACGGCGCCTCGGCCGTGCTGCTGGCCTCAGAGGACTGGGCCAAAGAGCGCGGCCTGCCAATCCTCGCCTTTGTCGAGGAAGCCCAGACCGCCGCGGTCGACTACCTCCACAAGCGGGAGGGCCTGCTGATGGCCCCGGCCTACGCGATGTCGGAGATGCTGGCCCGGGCCAACCTCTCGCTTCAGGATTTCGACTACTACGAGATCCACGAAGCCTTCGCCGCCCAGGTGCTCTGCACCCTCAAGGCCTGGGAAGACCCCGACTACTGTCGCCAGAAACTCGGTCGCAGCGAGGCGATGGGGCCGATCGACCGGTCGAAGCTGAACGTGAACGGCGGCTCGCTGGCTGCCGCCCACCCTTTCGCTGCGACCGGCGGCCGGATCGTCGGATCGCTGGCCAAGCAACTGCATGAAGACGGCACCGGCCGTGGCGTGATCAGCATCTGCGCCGCCGGCGGGCAGGGTGTCGTGGCAATTCTCGAAGCGCCTGGAGGCAAGAAGTGAGCGACACCTACACACAGATCGTCAACGCACCGGTCGTTTCGGGCCTGGCCAACTCACTGGGTTTGCCGCGGCCGGTCGAGCTTGACCGCTACCAGCCGGGCCGACCGGTCATCGACGGGCCGGTACTGACCGGGTCCGCTCCGGAGAGCAGCCTGCGCCCCGCGATCAGCGCCACCCTCGACTCGATTGGCGCCGAACGGGCGGGAACCGAAGGTCCGGCGAAGGCACTCATCTTCGATGCCACCGGAATCAGCGACTCGACCGAGCTGGTCGAACTGCAGCGCTTCTTCTACCCCGCCGTGCCACGGCTCGCACCGAGTGGCCGGGCGATCGTGCTCGGCTCACCACCCGCCGCGACCGGCGGCGTCCGTGCCCACACCGCCCAGCGTGCACTTGAAGGGTTTGTCCGCTCGCTCGGCAAGGAGATCGGTGGCCGTGGTTCCACCGCCCAGTTGGTGCAGGTCGAGCCCGGCGCCGGGGACGAAATCGGGTCCACCCTGCGCTTCCTGCTTTCCCCCCGTTCGGCTTTCGTTTCCGGGCAGGTGATCCGGGTCGGCAAGCCGGTCGCCCCGAAGCCGGAACTCGACTGGGAACGGCCCCTGGCCGGAAGGACTGCGCTGGTCACCGGGGCTTCACGGGGAATCGGAGAGGCGATCGCCACCGTCCTCGCGCGGGACGGGGCGACCGTCATCGGACTCGACATTCCGCCCGCCGCGGCCGAGCTGGACCAGGTGACTTCGCGCCTCGGCGGGCGTTCCCTGACCCTGGACATCACGACCCCCGATGCGCCTGACGCGATCGCCCGCGAACTCGGCGAAGGAGTCGACCTGATCGTCCACAACGCCGGCGTCACCCTGGACCGCACGATCGCCAAGATGCCGGAAGAGCGCTGGAGCAAACTGATGGAAATCAACCTCTCCAGCGAGGAACGGATCAATGACGCGATCCTTTCCGCCGACCTGCTGAACGCCAACGGCCGGATCGTCTGCGTTTCATCGATGTCCGGCATCGCCGGCAATTCAGGCCAGACCAAATTGCGCCGCTTCCAAGGCCGGTGTGATCGGCATGGTCGAATCGATGGCACCAGAACTGGCGCGGCGACAGGCCACGATCAACGCGGTCGCCCCCGGATTCATCGAGACGCAGATGACCGCGGCGATGCCATTCGGCACCCGTGAGGTCGGCCGCCGCCTGAACAGCCTCTCGCAAGGTGGCAAGCCGGTTGACGTGGCGGAGACGATCGCCTGGTTCGCCAGCCCCGCCTCAACCGGGGTCAACGGAAACGTGGTTAGGGTCTGCGGCCAGAACCTGCTGGGAGCCTGATGACCAGGCTCGAATCCTCCCCGTCGATTCTGCCGCTCTATCTGAAGGCGGCGATGCCGCTGATCCCCGGCGCCTCCTCCCTGCCCTTCCTGCCTGGCGGCGGCGGGGAGATTCCTTCCGGGCTCGGCTTCGAACTGAAGGGAGTGGTTCCGCAGCAGGACCAGGTAGCCGAATACGCCAAGGTCTGCGGGTTCCCGTTGAAGGACAGGCTGCCGCCAACCTTCCCCCACGTGCTGGCCTTTCCGCTTCACATGGCGGTGATGAGCAACGGGGAGTTTCCCTTCGGCGCGGTCGGCCTGGTTCACATCGAAAACTCGATCAATCAACTCAGGCCGATCGCATTCGGCGAGATGCTTGAAGTGAAAGTCGAAGTCACATCCCTCTCCCCCCACCCGAAGGGGCAGATCTTTTCCCTGTTGACCGAGGTCAGTGCCGCCGGGGAGACGGTTTGGACCGAGACGAGCACCATGCTGCGGCGCGGGAAGGGCAGTAAGAAGCCCTCGGCTCCGGGCCTCGAAATTCCCACGCTTGACCCCGGGACTCCGGCCAGCGCCACCTGGAAACTCCCGGCCGACCTCGGCCGGCGCTACGGCGCGGTCTCCGGGGATCGCAACCCGATCCACATGCATGCCCTGACCGCAAAGCCACTGGGCTTCCACTCCGCGATCGCTCACGGAATGTGGACCGCCGCCCGGGCCCTGGCCCAGATCGAGAGCCGGCTTCCCGATTCCTTCACTGCCGGGGTCAGGTTCCGCAAGCCGATCTTCCTGCCCGCCCGGGTTCAGTTCGCCGCCGAAGGCGACGGCACGGAAACCCTCTTTGCCGTCCGCGATGCCCGCAAGGGCACCCCTCACATGGACGGTCGCATCACTTCCAACGCAAACGAAACCGCGAAAGCGAGCAATTGAAATGAGCAGCAAGAACAGCCAGGGGCTGGCCGACAAGACGATGGGCTCCAGCCTTCGTGCCCTGAACTGGATCGCCGGATCGAAGATCCTCGACCGGCTCAGGCTGCGCAGCCAGTTCGAGCGGACCGTCTTTCAGAGCACCAAACACGGAATGCGCGCCGCGACCAGCGCCGGCCGCAGCTTCAACAAGGCGACCAGCCTCGGCAAGCCGGCCCGCCAGAAGAGCGGCTCCGGATCCGGGCTATTCGACCTCACCCCGGATGATGAACAGCAGATGTTCATCGAGGCCGGGCAGGCCTTCGCGGCCGACCAGATCCGGCCCGCCGCCTCCGGGGCGGACTCGGAGAAGGCCACTCCGGCCGCGATCCTTGAGCAGGCCGGCGAGATCGGCGTCAACACACTTGGCATCCCCGAGGAATTTGACGGGG
>ERZ724519.594-NODE-594-length-15373-cov-6.353897_pt1 | contig 15373 bp, 12 predicted proteins | sample MGYA00376052_ERZ724519 | MGnify/ENA primary metagenome ERZ724519 (study PRJEB28724, sample SAMN07190883) | activated sludge metagenome | isolation source: activated sludge of sewage treatment plant in Hong Hong | place: Hong Kong | collected 2016-03-17 ... | reverse complement strand
CAAGCCCGTTTCGCCAAAAAGTTTACAAGGAATTTTTATTAGTTCAATACTTGGTGGACATACAAACATATTTGATTATGCTGTAAATACACAACTTGCAGGACAAGAAATTGGAACTGTTCATCGAACAGACGGAAAAGCTTTGAAATACGATTTAGGAACAACAATAACTATTAAACACGACCAATCACTTTATTTTGTTTTCGCTTTAAGCAATACAGACTATGATTGCAACGCCTATTGCACACCGTCACTAATGTTAAAATCACTTGACGGACTTTGGAATAAGGTGCGAATAGAAGGAAATGGAATTGATATCAATTTACCGCTAATAGGAAATGGTCTTTCAAGAATTGGATTACCACCAAGTCAACTTTTACAGTTGACACTGATTTCTTTATTAAAAGCAGTAAAGGAAAGAGATTTAAGTTCAACAATCAGAATAGTCTTGACAGAGGATGTTTTTGATAATATTGATTTGGGAATAATTAAAAATAATTGGGAATAAAAATACATAATTATGGCAAATAGAACAGGTAATTATTGTGCGTTTTATGTTAAAACACCATTTAGGGAAACAAACTTAGGGGCTAACACAGTAAAAGATTACGTTTATTACAGAACCCTCAGAATGTGGAAAGGGAGTGACACTTCGTTTCCATTTGTTGACTCACACGACAAAAATTATAATGTCCGTGACGACAGCGATTGGGAAAGCACATTAAAACCAAGACTGCGTGACAGGTTGAGCAAATCAAAAAATATTATTTTGTTCTTGAGTTCAATAACCGCAAATTCGACAGCTTTAAGAGAAGAAATTGATTATGGTATAAATACTAAAGGGTTGCCTGTAATTGTTGTTTATCCCGAATTTTCTGAAAAGAGCGACATAATAAATTGCGATTCAGAAACAATCAAACAACAAATAAAAATTCTTTGGGATAAACTACCAATATTCAGAGATTCTATGGTCAAAGTGCCGACAATTCACATCCCAATGAACAAAGCATTAATAGAAAAAACTCTAAAAGACCCTGACTTTATGGTCGCAACAAAAGGAGAAGCGACAAAGAGTTTTTATCCTTGTTAAACAATGCTAGGAATAAAATCTGCTGCTAACACGGGTTTGGCATAAGTGGCGGTTCATTGATCTGCTGACACTTTTGTGGTTAATCAAAATTTGGTTCTCCACATAACACCTGCCTGCCGGCAGACAGGTTTGTAGTAAAAATCGCCACCTGTGTAATCCCGATATCGTTATGCAAGACCGCAAGTGGCATAAGTTGCGTTGCTCCTACCCACACAGCCGACCCTTCGCAAAACCAAAATAGCCTACATTTGACAACACATGGCCAACACTAACAAACTTGACATCGACAAATTGTTGTAAAATATGTTCAATATATTGCACTTTTATTAAGCTAATATTTTTACCTTTGATACATTAAACAGCGGGGGGCAACGCTATAAACTCTGCAACAATAAAAATGAAACCAAATAAAACTGGACAGATAGTAAAGTTTCACACTCCTTACCCTGATGAAGATCCAAATCAAAGGTATGTTGTTTTAGAAATACATTTTGACGTAGAAAAACCAAGAGCACTAATAAAGGAACTCAATGGAGGTAGGCCCTTTGCTTCAAGTTCAAAGGTATTGGTTGAAGAACTTGAAGTTATTGAAGTTGAAACAGCTGACCTAATAGGTCGCCAAGTTACTATCAACAAAGCAGATTATTCTCAAGCGATTGGAAAGGTAGTAAAAGTAAGTGAACAAAAAATTTTAGTTGACTTAACTAAAGGTGTAAAGGGAGTTGAAACAAATGTATGGCTTACTATTGTAGACGAATGCGGTAAAGAGCATACAGGAGCATTATTTGTTATTTAAAATCCAATCATATGACCGGAGAATTTTTAGCTACTGAAAATCAAATTATAGATTACCGGCTTAAACTTGGTGACAAAATACGATTTGTTCGAGAACAAAGAGGCTACAGCCAGGAACAATTAGCTGCACTGATGAACATTAACCGTTCGACTATATCAAAAATCGAAAACGGAAAATTCAGTATAACAGTCGACTATTTGGTTCGCTTTTCAATTTTTCTTGATTATGAATTTAAAGTAATTGAAAGGTAGACAATGACAGACATGCACGACAAAGCTACCAGAAGCTATAACATGAGCCAAATCAAAAGCAAAAACACTAAGCCAGAACTTTTAGTTAGAAAGTTTCTTTTTGCAAAAGGCTATCGTTACAAGCTACACGATAAAAAATTATCTGGAAAGCCGGATATTATTTTACCAAAATTAAGAACAGTAATCTTTGTTCACGGATGTTTTTGGCATGGACATGATAGCTGTAAGTATTTTGTTGTACCGAAAACCAGGACTGATTGGTGGGTGCAAAAAATTAATCGTAATAAGAACCTCGACGAAGAAAATTTATTAAATTTGAAGCAAAAAGGTTGGAATGTTTTCATCATCTTTGAATGTGAATTAAAAGGAAAAGATCGCGAGAAATCACTCAACAATATATTAATACAACTTAACAGAATATCACTGTCAATTCAATCATGAGTAAACTCAATTACATAGACCTTTTTGCTGGAGCAGGCGGACTTTCAGAAGGTTTTATACGTGAAGGCTTTCATCCTGTTGCACATGTCGAGATGAACAAAGAAGCTTGCGACACTTTGAAAACCCGGTTGGCTTTTCATCACTTGAGCCAAAACAAAAGGCTCAAAACTTATTTCGCTTATTTAAAAAAGGAAATTTCAAGAGAACAACTCTGGCAGCTGATTCCAGAAGATTTGTTAAACTCTGTAATAAACGATGAAATTTCAGGCAAAACGATTCAAAATATTTTCAACAAGATCGATAAACAACTTCACAACAAAAAAGTTGATGTAATAATTGGAGGTCCGCCTTGTCAGGCGTATTCAGTTGTTGGCAGAAGTCGCGACCCAAACAGAATGAAAGGAGATAATAGAAATTTTTTATTTCGCTACTATGCCAAATTTCTTGAACGATACAAACCAAAGTATTTTGTGTTTGAAAATGTTTTGGGTTTGCAAACAGCAGGGAATAAAAAATATCTAACTGAAATGATTCAGCTTTTCTCTGACATTGGCTATTCAACCGACATGAAAGTTTTGAATGCAGAAGAATATGGAGTACTGCAAAGACGAAGAAGAGTTGTAATTATCGGACACAGGACCAAACGAAAATTTTTATTTCCTGAATTGAAAACAATACCCAACAATTATCAAATCAAGAAAGATTTATTCTATGATTTGCCTAAACTCAAGCCAGGAGAAGAATTACATATTGCAAAATACACCAAGCCAATCAATGAGTATCTAAAACAAACCGAAACAAGAAATGGAGTTGATTTTGTTACCCAACATATTACTCGGAAACATAACGAAAGAGATTTGGAAATTTATTCCATCGCCATTGATAAATGGTTGAATGGCAAAGAAAGATTGAAGTATGATGAACTTCCTGCACACTTGCAGACGCACAACAAGAAAAATATTTTTCTTGACCGTTACAAAGTGGTTGACCCAACTGGTCACTCACACACAGTTGTTGCACACATTTCAAAGGACGGACATTATTATATTTATCCTGACCTCAATCAGGTGCGTTCAATTTCAGTTCGTGAAGCCGCAAGAATTCAATCTTTCCCTGATGATTATTTTTTTGAAGGAGGTAGAGCTGCGGCTTTTAAGCAGATCGGAAACGCAGTTCCGCCACTAATGGCTGAAAAAATTGCGGCATCATTAAAATATCTTTTGCTAAACATCTAAAGTTATAGTGAATTAACCCAGCATGAATCAGAATTTAATTCAAAAACTGGAGTATTCTTGTGCAGAACAAAATGAAGCACATCCACTTCCTTTGTCACTAAAATATTCACTTCAACTTATCTTTAACTTCTTTTCTAGTAACTCAAATAATAAGCTTTGTTTGGTTTTTCCGTCAAAAGAGCATTCCGCTCAATGGCTATCTGTGCCAATTGCTTTATTTCAAATTGAAAGTGACTACACACAATATAAAGAGGAAATCTTTGCTTCATACAAACATTATAAGATTGGTGATAAATTAATACTAAATGGGGATGCAATTGTTGAATGGGCAGGAATTGAAAACAACTCTTTTGTACTAAAAGCAGGCAAGGAGTCAAATATGGCAAACTTCACTATTGATATTACCCAGTCAATAAAACTTCAACGCACAGATCAAAAGAGAAAACTCTCATCATTAAATAAAGTCAAAAAAGCCCTTCCGGGAAAAATAGTTACTCCTACTGATAAATTGTTGGAAATAAATACATACGGCAACAAGGAGTTTATGAAAAATAAAATTTGCCTTGTAAGCAAATTCAAATCTTACGATGATTCTATTGAAGACATATCAATGAATCTTGCTTCATTACCTGAATATTTCCAGAGCGGTAAGATTGATGAAAACGGTGCGGCAGACATAAACAGTCCCCTACTTATTTCAAATAACCTTTCTTCTCTTGCTTTGTATGTAACACATTATTCAAGTTCACTTTCAAAAATTATCATTGATGGATTTTCCATGATACAGGAAAGAGGAACTGATTTTTCAGACATTGATGTAAAGAACATTGCAACAATTCTAATTACGGATTTATCAGAGATTGAAAGATTTGAAACCATCGGTAACTATGGCTTTGAGTTTTTCAATTTCACAAAGGAAAATTTAAAACTTGACCATTCAGCAAACCTTTCACCCTTTCATTCTTTTGAGAAAAAACTCAATAACTATATTTCGTTCAATATTGAGAAAGAGATTTGCCAAGATCCAGAACTTGAAGTAACCACACAGAAAATTCATTCTATTGAAAAGGATGAATCCAACAATGAATTGACATCATTGAAAATTTCTCTCATTCAGCTGACCAACCTTGTCTCAAGAGTGGCACACATACCAACAGAAGAGGAAATTTCAGTCTTCAATTCCAAAATTAATACCATTGAAACTTTGTTTCTCCGTTGCAGAATGTGGTTAGGTGATTCTAACAAATCCATTGAAGAAAGTATTTCACTTTTAAAATCAGTTATTAAAAGGTTCGCAACTCAACCATCTGAAAAGTGTGCAAGATTGAAAACACTCATGAGTTCAAAGCAATACGATTACATAATTTGCACTACTGAAGAAGAAGCAAAAGCATTGGATAATTCATTTCCGGCACACATTCAGAAACCAAGAGTAATATCTGTTGCAGATGTTAACGATAAATTACTTTCAAGCAAACCTCAAAAAGCAATTCTAACTGGCTGGGCAAAGTCAAACAACATCAACAGAATTCTTTCATCATTTCTTTTTTCTGAACTTACAGTTTTGTTCTACCAGTTTGAAAACAAGTATTACAACTCTTTGCAAAGAAGAAACAAACAATACAGTGAGAACATTAAGGCAACCATAAACAGCAAAGGTATCCGTTCAGAAACTGATTCATCAAAGCGAAGAGGTTTCAGCGATTTGTATTCAGGTGATGATGTAATCGAAACAACTTCTGAAAGTTCGTTAGACATTTTAGATTTTGAATTCAAACTTGACAATGCACAGTATTCAAGATATGTAGCAAAATTAAATTTGATTGACAGCATAAAAGCAAAACGAATTGTATTTGAAAGCGACTTCTTTATTTACACAACTGAATCGCACAAATTTTTAGTCATAAATGAATTGATTGAAAGAAAGGGTGAGAAAGCAAATCTTAACAGGAAAAAAGTTGAATCGTTACAAACGGGTGATGTGATTGCTTTGATTAACACCGACAGAGATATTTTGGTTGAGTTGGTTGAGAAAAATACCAACACAAAAGAACTGGCTACTGTAAAACAGTGGACAGAACTTTGGAAAAATCTTTTGAAAGATTACTACGCTTCTATCGGAAATGATTTCAAAAAATTAATTGAGGATTTGCGGAAGAATGACTGCAAGAAACATGAGGTTACAATCAGAACGTGGTTACACGATGAAAGTAGAATTGGTCCCGATGATGATTTGGACTTAATAAGTATCGCTTTACTTACAAAGTCAGATTTATTGAGTGATAATATTAATAAAGTAAGAGATTCAATAACAAAAATGAAAGGATGGAGACACAATGCATCAGATTTTATTATAAGCAAAATCAAAGCACAAATACATCAGTATGCTGACAGTTCTGTAATCAACAAACAAATATTCATTGAAGGATTAGGAAGTGTATTTGTTTTGAAAGTTATAGAGATTTCAAATGCTTGGGAGAGTATTGATGCTCGTTATGTGAACAGATTACTTCAAAAAGAAATTTTCTGATGGCAAAACTGGTACCACCATATATTGATAAAAGCTGCAAAAGCACAGGTGAGAAAATGCTGTTTGATATTTTCAAGAACAGCCAATTCACCAAAGATTGGATCGTGCTTCATTCACTCAACTTATCGCAGCATACAGTTCGCTTGTATGGTGAAATTGATTTTCTGATTTTGATTCCAGGCGGTGGCATTTTTGTAATGGAAGTTAAAGGCGGTGATGTAAAATGTATTGACGGGGTTTGGCACTACACAAACAAATTCAATATAACAAACACAAGCAATGTAGGTCCATTCAACCAGGCAAGAGATGCAATGTTCTCTTTGCGTTCAGCTATTGAAAAAGAATTCGGCAAAGGACACAAGTTCACAAAAATTCTTTCCGGCTTTTTGTGTGCATTCCCACACATCAGTTTTGACAAACACAGTGTTGAATATGAACCCTGGCAGATTCTTGATAAAGATTCTATCAAAAATGGAACGGAAAAGTTTTTCCAGAATCTTGTAAAGCAGTTCACCAACAAACACAAAAACCAAAGGTGGTTTTCAGAAAAGGATTCATTGCCTGATAAAAACGATTTGAATTCGCTTTGCGATTTTCTGAGAGGAGATTTTGAAAGAGTTCGGACAGTGAAAGAACGATTGACTGAGTTTGATAAAGAAGTAAAAAAATACACCGAAGAACAATACAGAATTCTTGATTCAATTCAATTGAATGAAAGAAGTGTTACACAGGGAAGTGCAGGCACCGGTAAGACAATGATTGCAATTGAATCGGCAGTGAGAGCAGCAGCAGAAGGCAAAACTGTTTTCCTTACTTGTTACAACAGCTTAATTGGAGAGTGGATGCAGAAACAAGTTGAAGAATGGAAAGACAAAATCACAGTTTCAAGTTTGCACAGTTTTTTATTTGAGCAGTCAAAAGGATTTGACTACAATAAAGCACTGAGCAGTAAGCAGGATTTCTACAGTAAGTATTTGCCGCTTTTACTAAAAGATATTTATCAAAAAGGAATCAGTAAAAAGTTTGACAAGTTGATTGTTGATGAGGGTCAGGACTTAATCAGAGAAGAATATCTTAAACTGTTTGATTCAATGGTAACAGGTGGTCTACAAAACGGCAATTGGGAAATATATGGTGATTTTGAAAGGCAAGCAATCTATGCACAGCTGACCAGAACAGAAATGCTTGATTTACTGAAAGATTCAGGTCAACATTCAAACTTTCTGCTCAAAATAAATTGCCGAAACACTAAGCAAGTTGGAGAAGAAACCTCTCTGATTTCAGGATTTGAGAAGCCACCATTTTTGTTGGAACATCTTGAAGGAATTCCGGTTGAATACATTTTCTACAATGATGAAGCTCACCAGAAAACATTGCTATCACAGCAACTGCAAAAACTTTCATCAAATACACTCCCATTGAATGAGTTGGTGATTTTATCACCACGTAAATTTGAAAACTCATGTTCTGATTCAGTTCCAGATTTTTCAATCAGAGAAATAAAAAACAACAATGAAATTTCACCGTCACAAAGTTTTTATGGCTTCGCAACTGTTCAGTCATACAAAGGCATGGAAAGCAATTACATTTTAATAACTGACATTGAAGATTTATCAAGTGAAATTGCCAAGTCGCTTTTGTATGTGGGTATGAGCCGAGCAAGATATGGGTTGATTCTTTTTATTTCTGAATCAATGAGAAACGAATACAGGGAAATTCTTAAACGCAAACTCAATTAGTATGAGAGACGATATTTTAAAATTCATCAAAAAGGAATTGATAGGGCCTGACCCAATCAAACCTCACATACAAGAGAACGGAGAAGAAATACTTCTTAACGAGCCACCAAGATTAAGATATGGTGCCGGAGTTTTATTTCCGAGGGCGGCAACTTTTGAAAAAGCTAATTCAACAACATCAGAGGAAGAAAAAGTTTTAGAGAAGCTTGAAGAAGAAAAAAAAGAAACAGATGATCCTGTAAAAACTGAAGAAAGCAAAGCGCCTGTAGACATGGCAGAAGATTTTGAAGAAGAAATCGGACTAGCAAATTCATTTCTTCCTTCTGCAATGGGATTCAGTTGCTTTTCAATAATTCCGAAAGACGGCTTCACTGTAAAAGCAACACTTGGTGTTTATGAAATAAAAGAATACAGCTATCAAAAAGAAGATGGAACTTCTGTTTCAAGAAAAGCATATTACCGAATTTCACTTGACCAGGAATTTACTTTAAATGCAAGTGAAATTCCGTTGCAGTCAGGTAAATCCATTGACAAATTATTGGTTGATAAAGATAGAAAGGAAATTAATCTCAAACTGAATATCCGAAACAGAAGTCATGAAAATAATTCAACAAACAATATTCATCTACTCACATTCACGTTGATAAACCTGAATACCGGAGGAGCAGAAAATATCAAGAATGAAGATTGTTTTTTTCAGGTTTCATTTTCTATTACAGCAAATGAAAAATGTTTTTGTCCATACAAAGCAGCTGCATCCAAAACTGACAAGGATGATGAAAAGTCAAATCTGCTTTTGTTCCGAAAGAAAAAAGCATTTGCAGTTGGACACGGTTGTTCACCCGCATGGAATGATGACGATATTGACTTTACTGATTCAATTACAACAGAAGCAATTCCGGTTTATGAAATTAAACCAATCGTGCCGAATGAATTGAAAAGTGTTGAGCTGAAAATGTTTGACCTGAGTGATTTGTCGGAGAAAGACATCACCACCAATCTTGTAAAATTGAATGTAGAATATGAAGCATGGATAGATAAGCAGGAAGAAATTGCAAATGCAGAATTGAAAGATGAACTGTTGGAAACAGCATTGCGACACATAGAAAGTTGCCGTTTGTGCTTGCAGAGAATGAAAGAGGGAGTTGATGTTTTGAAAAGCAATGAAAAAGTAAATCGTGCTTTCAAGTTGATGAATCGTGCTATGTTGTTGCAACAACTTCATTACGGCATTGAAACGAGAAACTGGATTCTTGATAATGGAAATATTACCGGAGTGAAGGATGCCGTAATTCCAAACATCAACGACAGTTCAACATGGAAGCAAGGGCTTGGAGCATGGCGTCCTTTTCAACTTGCATTTGTTTTAATGAACCTCAATGCAATGTTGGATTCAAGTCATGGAGATAGAGAAATGGTTGACTTGATATGGTTTCCTACTGGTGGAGGAAAGACCGAAGCGTATTTAGGATTGTCAGCGTTTACAATTTTTCTGAAAAGATTAAAAGATAAAAACGATTCAGGCACAACTGTGCTCATGCGTTACACTTTGCGACTACTAACAGCACAACAGTTTCAAAGAGCAGCCGCATTGATTTGTGCTTGCGATAAAATCAGAAAAGAGAATGAAGAAGAATTAGGAACAGCGAGAATTACAATTGGACTTTGGGTTGGTTCTGATTCAACACCAAACAGAAGAGACGAAGCAAGAAGAGCATTTCAGATAATGGAACAAGGCAGAGAGGAAGAAAATCCTTTCATCATTTTGAAATGCCCATGGTGCGGTTCACAAATGGGTTATCTAAAGGAGGCAAGAACAAACAAAGTGAAAGGATATAAGAGAAGAAAAATAGGAACGAAAGAAACAATCATTTATCAGTGCGACAATCAGCAATGCGATTTCTCAAAACCCGATTTCAATTTACCTCTTGTAGTTATTGACGAAGATATTTATGACAACCCACCTACTCTCTTAATCGGAACAGTTGACAAGTTTGCAATGCTCACATGGAAGCCGGAAGCGAAAACAATTTTTGGATTTAGCGGACATGAGAGAAAGTTTTCACCACCTGAATTGATTATTCAAGATGAGTTGCATTTGATTTCGGGTCCGTTGGGTTCGATGGTGGGTTTGTATGAAACAATGATTGAAGAACTTTGCACAGCAAATAGTATAAAACCAAAAATTATTGCATCGTCAGCAACAATCAGCAGAGCCAAAGAACAGATCAACTCGCTCTATGGCAGAGGGACAAACAATGTCAATATTTTTCCTGTACAATGTTTAAGTGCGGGTGATTCATTCTTTGCATACGAGGACACAACAAGCACAGGCAGAATTTACACAGGCATATTTGCATCTGCTCTACCTTCACATGCAACTGCACAGGTAAGGGTTTTATCCGCTTTACTTCAATCGGTGAAATCAATTTCAGTTGCAGATGAAATTTTGCGTGACCCTTACTGGACAGCACTGACATACTTCAATAGTATTCGTGAGTTAGGTCATGCAGCTACACTCATTCGTGCAGACATACGAGAATACATGAATTCCATTTGGATTCGGAAAGCAATCAAAGGCGATGAAAGAAGATTCATCAACAGAGATATTGAATTGACAAGTCGTATTAACAGCAATGACATTCCTGAATACTTGGAACAACTTTCAAAATCATGGACAGGAGATAATAATGAATATCCGGTTGATGTTTGTCTTGCAACAAATATGATTTCAGTTGGCGTTGACATTCCACGATTAGGTTTGATGACCGTTATCGGTCAACCAAAAACAACATCGGAATACATTCAGGCAACAAGCCGTGTTGGTCGTTCAAAGAAAGGTCCCGGACTTGTCTTTACAATTTACAACTGCTCAAAACCAAGAGACCGTTCGCACTTTGAACATTTCCAAGAATACCACTCAAAAATTTACAGCAAAGTTGAACCAACAAGTGTTACTCCTTTTTCAGCACCGGCTAGAGAAAGAGGGTTGCATGCAATCTTAGTCGGACTGATTAGATTTTACTCAACAGACCAAAGTGCAACAGCTCCAAGGCCTTTTCCTCAAAAAGGAATTATTGAAAGAGTAACCCAAATAATTTTTGACAGAGTTCATTTGATTGATGATGAAGAATACGACAAGACACTTGAACTGATTGAAGAAAAACTGGAATACTGGAAAAATGAATTACCACTTGTGTATGGTTCATTCGGACAACAAACAAACATTCCACTAATGTATCCCGCAGGAACAAATCCTTCAGAAGATATAAAAGCAAGAGCATGGTCAACACCAACATCAATGAGAAATGTTGATTCCACTTGTGAAGCGTATATTATTCCGGCAGAATACCTAAACATTGACAATTAAAATATGCCAGCTAAAAAACCAATAAGAAGGTCGCAGTTAATTTCTCCGTGGGGGGTTGGACAGATGATTAATTTTCCAAAGGATGAATCATTGATGGTTGTCGGGCTTGATATGTGGGAAGAAAAATTCAGAACGATTTCTGAGTTGGATGAATTTAAAGTAACCGAAGAAAGATTAGCAAAAAGATTAGGTGTAAAAGAATTCAGATTGCCGCCTGATTTCAGAGACCCAGGTCCAGGTGTTGCAAATCCGTCACTCAAAATTCCATTTGTAAGATTTCCACGTTGGCATTATTGCACAAGGTGCGGACACATGGAGAAAATTTCAATTTACGATTCACAGAAACCAACTTGCTCAGGAATTTCTTTTAGCTCAGGAAGGTCTTGTAACGAAATTGCAGAAAAGAAAAGACAGCGATTGATTCCGGTTCGCTTTATCGCTATTTGTGAAAAGGGTCACATTGAAGATTTCCCTTTTATGCAATGGGTGCATGACGGAGCTCGTCCTGAAGGACAACATAATTTGAGATTGAGAGCAGGGAGAAGTTCAGGTGCATTATCTGGTATTGAAATTACTTGTAGTTGTGGAGCACACAAAACAATGGCGGGTGCTTTCAACGAAAAATCCCTTACAAAAATTGGAGTTACATGTTCAGGTGGTAGACCGTGGTTAGGACAAGAAGCTGACAGAGGCAATGCAATTCATTGTGGAGAGGACTTAAGAGTAGTTCAAAAAGGTGCATCAAATGTATACTTCTCACAGGTTCGTAGTTCAATCTATTTGCCTCAATGGGAAAAGTCGGTTGACAGAAGATTGGTAGAAGTGTTAGAAAAGAATTGGGGATTTCTTACAACTGGAATGGAGAATGGAAATTTTCAGCGAATGAGATTTGAATTAGTTGCAGAAAGAAATTTTGCAAAGGAGAAAAAAGAATTTTATACTGACAAATTATTGGAAGCAGCATCAAAAAGAATTGCAGGTGCAGACAGTTCAAACACTGATGATTCTGAGGAGAAATACCGCATGATGGAATACGATGCAATACTTGCAGAAGCAGGAGGAGAAAATCAGGATTTCTTTGTAACAAAGAATCAAGCGAACACTTATGATGATTCAGAAACAAACGGTGCAATCAGTAACGGTTTTACAAGCATTGGTTTGTTGCACAAGTTGAGGGAGACAAGAGCATTTGTAGGGTTTTCAAGATGGCTTCCAGATGATGGAAAAACATTGACTGAAAAAAAGAACTTCATAAAACTTGGTCAGCGTATTGAATGGCTTCCAGCAGTAGTTGTGAGAGGCGAAGGTGTTTTCTTTGAGTTCAATGAGAAGCGTTTGAAAGAGTGGGCTGCAAAAGATGAAGTGATTAAGAGAGCAAATTTTTTATCTGACAACTACAACCGTCCACGGGAATTGAAAGGACAAAAGAGAAGGGAAATAAAACCTGAATTTATTTTGATTCACACATTTGCTCATTTGGTAATAAACCAGTTCAGTTACGAATGTGGTTACGGAAGTTCTGCTTTGAGAGAAAGAATTTATTGCAACCTTGAATTTCCAAATGAAACCATGAACGGAGTTTTAATTTACACTGCATCAGGTGATTCGGAAGGTTCATTGGGCGGACTTGTAAGACAAGGCAAACAAGGTAATCTTGAAACAATAGTTTACAATGCAATTGAAAATGCAAGATGGTGTTCAAGCGACCCTATCTGCATTGACAGCCACGGGCAAGGACCGAACTCTTGCAATCTTGCAGCTTGTCATAACTGTTCGTTGTTGCCGGAAACATGTTGTGAAGAATCAAACATGCTGCTTGACAGAGCAATGCTGATTGGAGAATTGGACAATCCTTCAATTGGTTATTTCAATTTCAAATAATGATGAAAAGAAAAGCCCTCACACAAAAAAATACACTCTTAAAAAACGCACAAGCCAACGCTGAAAGCATTTTTTTTGAGAGTATTTTTTTTTCATCTTTCCGTGTTTATTTTTTTCCAATCAAACAACACACTGTAGCCAAACAAACAACCAACTTTATGCAGTACTTAACTGGACAACGTAAATTTAAATAATGACCTCGGCACGAACCGCTAACATGGCTTTCGGGTTATGCGAGGTCAAGTGCTTAAATTTAATTAAATAATCTTATACAAAGTGTACCACTCTTAAAGTTCGATGATTCTGAACTTCTTTCAGGTACATACTGGCAATTAATGGCTAATCTAAGAATTATTGAAATGATTATACATTTTAAATGGACTTGCTCGATAAAAGGGATCGCAATTCAATTTTGGTCTAAACCACGAATAGCTTTACTCAGTATCTTAAAAAGGCTTTCCGAAAATTTGAGTTGAAATTCCATTTCTTGAATGCATAATCTCATCCAAAGTGTACCACTAAATCTCATAAAAGTGTACCACTCTTAAAGGTCGATGATTCTGAATTTCTCTATGGTATAAAACTGTAAAGAGTGGCAATTTACTAGAAAAAACCACGAAATTATTAGCTTTTTAGGTAAATTTGATTGGTTAACTTTAGGTGGAGTAGCAATAGAAATTTGAAGAGAACATCTATATTTCAAATTTTATATCCACGCTAACCATTAAACGAAATGAATATGGGCTTTTTCAATCGGATTTTTAGACGAGAAACCAGTAGCAAGAAAGATGAAACTCCTGGTGATATGGGAATGACTAATGCCAATTCATCAGAAGCAGTAAAACCTACCTCTGAAGCGAGTCAGCATAAAGATGAATATACGGACAATGGAGTTAAAAGAATTAAGCTTCAACTAGATTCTAAAAATGGCAGCTCACCTTATGATCAAGGAATAACTTTGGAAGCAATTTTGGAGGATAAAATGTTTTCAAAAGACAATCCGCTTGAGTTTGAGGCGTTTTTGAATGAACTTAAGGTAAGGGAGCCGGAGTTATTTAAACAGCGGTTTGGAGATGGGAATGATGATTGGAAGATTTTAAACAACATCTATCCCCTGGTTAAAAATAGGGAGGAGTTAAAATCTTTGATTGAGTGGGAGGATGGCCAAATAAAACCAGGATCGGCCATGGATGGCTTGGTAGTTGTTGAATTGTTTGACGATATACTTTTAACGTTTGGATTAGATAGTGTGGGTGCAACGTATGAAAGATTAAAAATAAGCCATTTTCATGATTTTGAGAAAGTTGGCCTTGCCAACATTGTAAATCATGCCTACCTGAATTTTGAAAGAAAAATCAAAGACACGCTCAGTATGGATCTCTATCCCAGCGGTGTGGGTATGCTCATTTTTGGGGGAGGATATGAGAGCAGTCTGATAATAGATGACAGGGTTTGGAGTCAAATTCTTGCGGCAATAAATGCTAGTGATGTAGTCTTTTCTATTCCTACGAGGGATGTATTTATCTTTTGCGATAAAAATGAACATGAAGCCATAGAACTATTAAAAGTTAATACGTATAATACATTTATGAATCCTACGATACCTGGAAAGATATCTTCAAAACTATTTCTTAGAGATAATTTAGGCAAGACAAACGTATATGCTGTTGATTATTTCCCGATTCCGGGTCAGTAGATTTCATGAGTGAATTTATTAAATGTATAAGTCCCCCCAAACATGCCAATAGCCTTATTACCCACAATATTGACCATAATTTCATCACTGTTTGTCTTGGTGAACTTTATAGTTTATTTGGCAAAGGGACGGATTTTAACGAGGCCCATAATATGGCAGGGCATACAAGGCTGGGTTGTGGTAATACTACCGATCTTATTCCTTACTTGTATGGACTTGCCTTGTCAAAATGACTGCTGTGGGCAAAGTGCCATCTTTTCACCGGAGCACAGGTCGGGAATTTATATTATAATTTTTCTATGCATCATAGCTTACACGGTCAATATTTTGAGGGTTGACATTTT
>ERZ724519.589-NODE-589-length-15460-cov-6.059072_pt1 | contig 15460 bp, 18 predicted proteins | sample MGYA00376052_ERZ724519 | MGnify/ENA primary metagenome ERZ724519 (study PRJEB28724, sample SAMN07190883) | activated sludge metagenome | isolation source: activated sludge of sewage treatment plant in Hong Hong | place: Hong Kong | collected 2016-03-17 ... | reverse complement strand
AGAACGCCGTTCTCCCGATCCGCCAGCCATGCCGCCGTCTTCGGCGCTCGCCGCAGCCCATCTGCCGCCTGCTTCATGCGCAGTTGCAGATCGTAGGCTTCCGGGTCGGCTCCGACGACCACCGGGTTGATGCCAAGCGCCGCGCCAACCTGCCGGCTTTTCGCCTCTGCGTCAGGATCGCGCTCGTCATAGGTCAACGCCATCCCGACCTGGCCAGCCTGTTGCGCCTTCATCGTCTCTGCCGCGCGGGCGAGCGGCGAAACTGCACCGGTCTGTTGCTGTTTCAGAAGTTCGGCGGCGGCGGTAAAGTCGTTCATTGCACCACCATGCCAAGGATCGTCACAAGGTTTTCCGCCGTCACCGGCAGTCCCGCATCACGCAGCGCGGCGGCCGCTTCATCCACGCGGGCGGCAGGATAGGTCACATCGCCGACGATGATGTCCGCGTTGCCAAGGGCGCTTTCGTCAAGGCCGAGGCCGCCCAATTCGAACGCCATCACGTCCTTTTCGTTCATCGGGCCGGGCGGGTTGATCGTCACCGGCGTCAGCATCTTCGCCACCCGCCGGTCAATATCGAGTTGCGACGGCGCCTCGCCATTCTCCTTGATGTAGGTGTCCTGCCATTGCAGGAGTTGCATCTGGATCGTCGCCACCTTCTTCGCCGCCGTCGTGCCTTCCTTCGGCGATGAGTCAATGCCGGCCGCCACCATCTGCCGCTTCGCCGTCTCCATCATCGTGGATGCAGCAGCAGCCGTCACCTTGGTGGCAGGGTCCGGGGACGCGGTCTGCGCATCAACGAACTTCTTCCAGTCTGTTTCGGACAGCGATCCAACATAGGGCGTCAGGTCGGTGTTGCGGAAGCGCTCGGGATCGTTCGCCTGCAACTGGCGGAGCGTCAGGTAGGTTTGCGGGTCCGTCTCGACAGGCTCGCCCGCGAAGCGCTTCGCCTGATAGGTCAACAGCCCGGACATGGCGTCCTCGCCGAGCATCTGGCGCTGTTCGAGCGGCAGTTTCATCACATCGCCGCCCGCCTCGATCATCTGGAAAGCGGCATCCCTTGCCCCGGCCAGTTCCGCCTTCCGCTCGCCGTCGGCGATGGACTGTTCCAGCGTGATCGCGTCAGCCATCGACTTGCGGATCGCCGGGTCTTCCTCGGCCATCACCGTGTCCCACATCGACGGCCGCTCGCCGATCGGCGATGTCACCGCTTCCGCCGCCCATTCCGGCAGCGACCCGCGATGGTAGTCCGCGCCCCACGCGCGATCCCCGCCCACATCGAAATGGAGCGCGTTGTCATAGACGCCGATGCCCGAAAACCCGGCCGCCCGTGCCTGCCGGATCAAGTCCTGACGTTGTTCCACCGACATGCCCGACACATCCACGTCGAAGGCGTTGCCGTGGACATGCTGCGATCCCTTGGCGCCACCAACGGCCTCGTTATGCGCCGCGTCGCGGAAGGCTGAGTTGACCTTGAGCGGATAGCCGATGGCATCCTCGAGCGCCTTGAACGACGCCATCGCCGGCGCCGAGACATTGGCGAACAACTCCCGGCCCTTCTGCCAGCCGATGAACTCCTTCACCGCCGGCTGCAGCTTCGCCTCAAGGTTCACCACGTCCGCCGGTAGCATGTTGTCCTGGTTCTGGCGCAGATACTGCATTGCGGCGACAGGATCGGTGGACGCAATGCGGATCGTCTGGTCGTTGTAGACCTTCGACGTTGCCTTCTGCACTTCCAGATCAAGCTTTTCCGGCGCCCATCCCTCATCCACCGCCCGGCCGCGCAACTCGCCCGTGATGAGGCCGATATTCGCCGCCGTGCTCGCCGGATCGGCCAGACTGTCCTGATATGCGCTCTCTATCCGTGCCGCCGAGGCACCCGCCACCCACGTCTTGCGCGCGCTTGCCGAATGCGTGTCCACCGACAGCATGGCGCTCTCAATGCGCCGATCCAGCACATCCTGCAGTTTCTTCTGTGCCGGCCGCGACAGCCCTTCCATGGCCTTCGACTTGATGCCTTCCAGTTGCCCGACGACCGCCTGACGCCGCTGGACCGCCGTGCCGCCTTCAAGGTTCATGAAGCCGCCTTGCGGATCGTAGAGCAGGCCCCTGATCTGGTCGGAGACCAGCGCGTCACGATCCTTCGCCTCGGCCGTCGCCTCGCGGTCGATCATCTCGAAGCCGACACGGGATGCTTCGTCGCCGAGCGCCGACACGGCATCCGCCACCGCCGACGCGGCGCGCGGCGAGACTTGCGCAATGGCCCGTTGCGGCGCCGGGATCGGGCGCCGGCCCATGTCCGCGACTGTCGGAAGCGTAGCCATCAGCCGTAGCGCTCCATGAACGACGATCCACCCGCCATAAGCGTCTTGGCCCCGGCCAGAAACCCGGCCCGCTTGTAAGCCTTGCCTTCCATCCTTGCCGCCGCTGCCTGTGCCTGCCGGCCCTTGGCGCGTTCCTCGCCGCCCCATGTCGCCAGCATCTGGCGATAGGTGCCTTCCTCCTCGATGTCGCCGAGAAGCCCGATGTCCTGCCCGCCGCCGCTCGCCGCCGCCACCGCGCGCGCACGGCTCGCCACAAGGCGCTTCTGTTTTGCTTCCTGTTCGGCCTCAAGCGATGCGGAAGCGCGCTCTGCCGTCGCCTGGGCTTCGAGTTGCCGTGCCTGAAAGTCGGCCGACGCCTTCTGTGCATTGCCAGATGCGATCGACCCTGCCGCCGAGACAACGGAACCACCGGCGGCTAAAACCTGACTGAGCGTAGCGCCCTTGATCGCGCCGACCGCAGCCGCGAATAGCTGTGCCATATCCTACCTCGGCTCGTATTTGTAGACGTTGCCGGCGACATGCCGCCAGCCAAGGCGCAACAGCATCGGCCCGGATGTCTCCGTGCATTCACAGAATGCCGGAAAGTCGATCATGGCCATCAACTGCTTCGCCTTCCGCCAGACCGTCATCTTCGCCACGCCGGGCTTCACGTCGCTGAACACCACCAGATGCTCGCCAGCAACCCGCCAGCCCGCCATGCCGACAACCTCGCCATCGACTTCAAGCACCCACGCCCGCACCGCGTGATCCGGCCGGCGCCCGTGGAACGCATCGAAGTCAGATGGCCGCGCCGGCCTAGTCGTGATCGTGCCGGTCGACATTGATCACCGCCGCCAGAACGGTGCAGGGCCGCGGCGCATTGGCGACCAGGCAGATGCGGTTGTCGGTATCCCAGTCTCCGGGAAACTCGATCATGTCCTGATCGTAGGCCGCCCATACCGTGCCGGTCGCCACGTCGTCGCCATCCTCGACAAGCGGCAGATCGTCCAGTGTGTTGAAGTCAGGCCCGAACTGAAGCCCCTGAGCGTGCGTGTCTGCCAAGAGCAGACCGATCTTGTTGACACGTGTGCGCTGCGTCAGGGATACGCCCATGCCGGTCTGGCCGATCAGCTTGGCGCTGCGATAGCGCGCCTGATAGCCGAGTCCGGCGCACCATGTCGTGAAACTGGCCGTGAGCGTCGGCAGGGCGCCAGCCACAACCGCGTGCGTGCCCTGATCCGCGCCATCCGCCCACACCACCACGTCCTTGCCTTCCAGATGCGACAGCCCCGACACGACGCCCGTCCCGGTGATGGAGCTGTCCGCGAGAAGACTGAGCGCGCCACCGGCGCATTCGTCGATCCGCGCCAGCTCCTCATGATACCGCACATCAACCCCGCCGATGGTGCGGCGCACCCGGAAGAACACACGATCCTCGATCACCGCCGGCAGCACACATACATCCTCGATCACTCCGTCCGTTTCAAGCGGCACCCAGCACACGACATTTTCCGCGTCGTCTCTCACCAGCAGCGCCACCGTCCCGTCCGTCAGTACGCAGTAGAGGCGAAAGTCAGGCTCTTCCTGGGCTGCGATCTTGACGATGCCCGCGCCGGAGACTTCCGGCACGAGGATGTTCATCTTCGTCGCCGCGTAGTCGATCCCGGTCTGATCCGGGCGCAACTCATAGAGGCTGATCGTGTCGCCGCCCACGAAATAACCGACCTTGCCGGAAATGGCCGGCATCAGCGCAGCGGCTCCCTTCCCGGTAGCCGTCTTGACGTTGTAGTTCGACGGCGTGATCGGCTCGTCAAGCGACGACGACCGCACCACCTGCACCATTGCGCTTGTGCCGACGAACATCCGCTCGATCGCCATCGCCCAATTCACGTCGAACCCTGCCGCGTCCGAGACCGTGCGGTTGATCGGCGCGGCGTCTCCCTCATAGTCTGGATCGAACGACGCATAGGCGTCCGAGATCGACCCGAAGGCGCGGCCATTGCCGAACCACCATAGCCGGCCCTGCGATATTTCCACCGCACTCGGCCAGCCCCGCCAGTCCGACCACGCGCCTTCCGCCCAGATCGTCGTGGCGGAGTTGTCGCCCAAGTCCTTCAGCACGATCGCGCTGGCCGATGTTGCCGACGTGTAGCCCGTGATCCGCACCACGCCGATGATCGATCCAGCCGAAAATTCGAGGGTTACGTCTGCCGCCCCCGATGTGTAGTCGCCAGCATCGAACCCCATCCGGTAATAGGCTACCGTGTTGTCAAGCCCATCCGCGTAGTTCGCCGTGCCGTTGGCGGTATAGGTGTTCACCGTCACCCATGCGCCGACATCGCCGATGGAGCGCTGAAGCCTGAGCGTCCCCGCCCATGTGCCGGCAATGGTGAAGGTGAAGCGCCTGTCCGCGCCGACGCCAGTCACCCGAATGGGGTTGGTATAGGCCAGATCAGCCACCAGAAGCCCCTTGACGCGCTGGCCCTGCGACGTGATCCGCCAGAGCGCCCCGACATGCGATGACCGGAACAGCGGCTGCGTCGCCGTGAGCGTGATAGCCCCGGAAATGGCCGACGGCGTGATCGACACGCTATCGACGTTCTCCACCAGGAACGGCCCGTCGTTCGCCTCGTAGAGCACGAGCGACCATGAATTGTTGTCGCGCCGCTCGATCCGCCGTTGCTGAACATTGGACGCGACGAAGATCACATCTCCGCTCTGGCGCCAGCGCAGCGTCTTGTTGTCCGCCGCCGTCGGCCATGGCGTCGGCAGCGTCACGACGCCGCTTTCAATGGCGATGCTGTCCACCAGCACCGGGTATTTCAGGATCGACGAAAACTCGACATGGATCGTCGCGTTGCCGGATGGGTTGACGGCGATGCTGTGAACGCCCGTGCGCAGCACGATCTGCCGGAACACGTCATCCGCGCCGGCCGACGATCCGATCCGCATGACAACTGGCCCGCGCTGCACCGTGATCCGCAGCCCGTGAACCGTGCCGGTTGCGGCGATGCTGATAGCCTGACGGCGCCGAGCGGCAGCGAACCCGGTGCCAAGGAGCCGCATGTAGCCGCCGGCCGACCATATCGACGACGCGCCAGCCTCATCCGCCGATGTCCACCCAGACAAATCGCTGTCGAACGTCCCGTTCGTGATCGTTGCGGCAACTGTCGGGCGACTAACCCGTGTCTCCCCATCGTCCCATATCCGCATCCCGAAGGACGACAGTTCCAGAATGGCGGTATCGTCGCGCGAGAACACGAAGGGGATGTAGGAGCCGTCACCGCCAACCGTGGCGCCGGGTCCGTGCTTCTTCATGCCAGGCCGCAGCGACATGGGACCAAGTACCCGCGGCAACCAGTTCGTCTGTTCCTCGGCCGAGAGACGCACCCGCTCCACATCGACACGCGCCACCGCCATCCGGCCGATGAGGCCGCGGTTGAACGTGGCGAGAATGTCGCGCGTCTTCATCTGATCCGCGACCCGCGATCATAGTTGCCGCCGCGAGACGACGCCCACGCACCGACCGGACGAAACTTGACACCTTCCTGCATGGCATCCGTCGACTTCGCCTGCGCCAGGTATTTGCGCTGATCCCGCTCGATCAGTTGCAGCTTGGTGTCCGAGTTGGTGATGCGCTCGCACGCCTCAAGCGCCATGCATGTCTCGAGATAGTAGCGGAAGCTCTCCGTCCACCGCGACGAGTCATGGCCGTAGCTGCCATGCGACGACACATAGCGGATGAAGATTGTGTCGTTGTCAGACAGCCAGTATCCGCCTTCGTCGGTGTATTCCTCGGCCGTGAGCGGGCGGCGGAAATATTCGTCCGCCGACAGTCCGGCCAGGCGCCGGAAGTCGTCCGGCTTGTCAAATGCCCGGCGAAACCCGAAGCCGGGCGTAATGCTCGCGTTGTAGGCACCCTGCACCGATCGAATGGCAAAGTTCCACTCGCCGCGCTCAAGCGCGTAGTTGACCAGCGCGCCATTGTTCCAGATGCCATCCAGCACCCGCCGCGGCTCGCGGTTTTCCGTAAGCGAGGCCAGCCGGCGCGAACCGAGGCGCCGCAGCGCCCCGTTGTAGACATCCAGCCGGTCGCTGTTGGTGATCGCCATGTCAGGCCGCCATAGCCTTCTCGTGGTTCTTCAGCCACTGTTCCGCCATCTCGCGGCTGGCCATGCCGTCCTTGACGACGCCACCATCCGCATTGCGCACGATGCCCCATTTTGCGCTCGGGCCGCGCCACTGGATGCGGTAGGGCTGATCCGGGGTCGCCGCCGCCGGCGCTTCCTCAAGCTGGACATGATCCAGCACGGACACCGCCGCCTCGATCCGCGTGACGTTGCGCACGATCAGCATCGCCCACCAGTCGCCGATCGGCGACAGAACCTCGATCCGGTTGCCGGGACGCAAGTCCTTGGCGACATGCGTCCAGTAGGACGGCGCCAGAAGATCGTCGAGCGCCACGCCAAACTCCGGGACGTGGTAGTAGACGATACTGGCGTGTTCGGCGAGCTGCAGCCGCGTCGGTTTCATGTGTCTCTCCAATGGGCGAAGGGAAGGGCGGGGCCATGACAGCCCCGCCCGGTTGTCAGTCGGTATCGGTCGCGGTGATCGCGATGCCGTCCGACAGGTCCACACTCGCGGCCGTTGCGGCGTTGACGATGTGGATCTGGATCGCCAGCGGCGAGGCGTCGGTATCGCAGACGTAGATCACGTCTCCGGCGCGCATCCCGAGGTCGTAGCCGTTGGTGAAGTAGCCGGCCGCGTCCACCACCGTGGAGGCGTCCGTCGAGCGATACACCCACACCTTGCCGAGGCCGTTGAGCAGGCCGGTGTTGATGCAGGCCGGAGGGTTGGAAGTGCTGTAAGCCATTGTCTCGCCTCCTTACGACGACAGCGCCGAGCCATCATGGTTCATCACCACGACGCCCGAGTTCTGCAGGATTTGCGTGCCCATGAAGACCGAGCAACGCGCGAACGAGTAGTCCTGTTCGTCATCGTAGCCGACCGAGGTCATCATGCCGCCGGTATTCGCCGCGTGAGCGACGGCCGACTTGTGATACATGAAGCACTTTTCCGCGTTGGTGCCGACACCCGGCAGGTTCGGATGGACGATCCAGTTCACGTCGATCCAGCGCCGCGGCCGAACCTTGTCGGCCCACCCCGCGCCGCCGGTCAGCGGCTTGGCGTCAACGTAGTCCGCTGACGCGTAGGCCGCGATCTGCATAAGATACCCCTCGAACGCCGGCGTGATGAGCGCCGTGATCTGGTTGTCCCACGGGATATCCGCGTTCTGCAACATGGTCTTGGCCTTGAGAACCAGAGACATGGATGCAACCGCCGCGCCGCCGGTGTTGACCGTGCCGGTGTTGAGTTCGGCGATGATGTCCGCGTCGATCTTGCGGTTGATCACGCCCATCGTCGTCTTCTGCATCACCGCCCGCTGGTCGCCCTGCGAGGCGAAGATGTTGTAGCCCGTCTTGCGCACAAGATCGTGCCATTCGACGAGCGTGACGGTCGTCTGCGTATTGTTATCGGCGCGCGACGGGATGAGCCCGTTCACTCCGCGCGTGACAGCGGTTGCGCCGCCCGAATCGACAACCAGCATTTCCGCCTGGTTGCCCTTGATGACGGCTTCGGTCGTGACGGTATCGCGCACGATCGACTGGAGCTGTTCAAAGCCCGCAATCATCTCCTGCCGATACTGCTTCTGGAAAGCAGATTCTGCCATTGGATTACCTCATTGATTGAAGGAGAGGCACATCCGACGCAGGGTGTCCGAATGGCCGGCGGGCTCTTGCGAGGGTATCCGCCGCCCGCGCGGGGCGTTGTCTTTCGTGCTGTCTGTCTTTGGTTTCGACGGGGCCGTTGCCGGGGTGTCCGTCAGCGCGACGCCAGTTTCTCCTGGGCGTCGTAGAGCGTCCGAAGACGTTCTTGCGCCTTTGCGTCCTTGTTGTAGGCGGCGCGATTTTCGCGCATGTATTTCTCGATCTTGGCGACCTCTTCGGCCACGCTGTCCGCCTGCGAGCCGCTGCCCGCGGGGGCCACGAAGCCGGCCGGGTTTTCCCGGCTGGCCATGTCCGCCATCCAGCGCAGGAACGCCGGGTTGTCGCCGAGCAACCGGCCGTCCGGTGTGCGCGCACCGCGCAGCATGTCTCCGAGCGTCACATCAGCGCCGGACTCGTCCTTTCCGACGACCGGCGCTGCGTCGAGGAAGTTCTTCACGGAATTGAGCGTCATGCGGTAGTCGCCGCCGAACTCGCCGCGCAACTCATCCTCTGCCGCGACGCGAAATTCCTTGTCCGACTGCGCCGCGGCGGCGACCTTCGCCTCTTCGGTCTTGTAATACCAGTCGAGCGCCGCGCCGACGAAGGCCGGCGGCATGTTCGCGGCATGGGCCGTTTCGAGGAACGATCCGGCAATTTCCTTGTCAGCCTCGCCAATCACCAGCCCGTTCGGCAGGCTTTCAAGGTAGCCATCGGCCTTTTCCGGCACGCCGATCTGCTTGCGGTAAGCCGCCACGTCCTCCGGGCTTGCGTCCTTCGCCAGCGCTGGTTGCGCCTGGCCGGCCGAAATCTTCTTCTGTGCCTCGCGCAAAGCCTTTGCCACGTCCAGAGGCGACTTGTAGCGGTCGAGCGACTTCATCGCGTCCTTGTCGTCGCCGGCCATGCGGGTGCGCCAGTCGGCGGGCCAGTCGGCCGGCGCAGCGGCTGGCTTGTCGCCACCGCCACCATCCGCCAGCGACTTGCCAGCACCCTCCGGTGCGGCACCATCGGCAGGTGCGGCAGGCTCATTCTTCGGTGCATCAGACGGGTTTCCGCCATCAAGCGGCGCGTCGATCACGTCATCGGGCATTCTGCTTCCTCATTTCAGCCACCAGTCGCGGCGGCAGGTTGACCATCTTGACGACCTGAAGTCCGACGAAGCGCCGACCCTCTCCGAATGCCGTCTCTCTCTCGCCCCCGTCGCTGTCCGACCGGAAGGAAAGCTCATAAGTTCCGGCGGCCGTCGTGATCAGCCAGTCCAGCGCCAGCTTCTGTTGAATATCGTTGGCGGTTCCCGTCGCCAGCGACTTGAACGCCAGCACGACTGCCTCGCTGTAGTCCACCGGCTTCCACGCCGGATCGCGCGGCTTCATGCTGCGAACGCCTTGGCGGCAACGCCGAGCTTCTGCGCCACGTCGGCGCCCTGTTGCATCCCGGCCAGCGCCTGCGCGGCGTCCTGTGCCTGAGCGTCACGGTCCATCGCCGCTGCCACCGCATCCTCGCTGCGCATCCATGCCTGCGGCGTGCCGGAGCCTGACAGCGCATCCCGAAGCGCCACACCGAAGTCGACCGTATATTGCGCGGACGGATCGACTTCGACGGCTTGCGCGATCATCGCCTTCATCTCGAGGAATTGCTGGCCCTTCTCGCGTTCCGCCGCCTTCGCCAGCGGGCTTTCGAAGGCAAAGCGCACGTCCGAGCCTTGCAGGCTTTCGGGGATGCGATCCGCGCCACCAAAGGCGCCCTCGCGCAACAGCGTCTCGAATGTCATGTCGCAAAGCGCCGCGTTGTAGTCCTCTTCGATCGGCTCGAAGAGCGGCAGCGCCTGGCGGATGTATTCCTGCACCCGCTGGCCGACCTCGTATGCCGTCATTTCCGGTCCGCCCACCGGCGGCAGCGCCAATTGGTTGATGTAGAAGGCCTCGCGGATTTGCGCCGCGATCCGATCCGACATCTCAAAGCCGTAGGGAAGGCCGGACTTGTCCTGCACCATCGGCCGAAGCACTTCACCGAGCCGCTCGTCATATTCCGCGTCGATCGCCGTGAAGCCGCCGGCATAGATGTTGAGATCGCCGCGGATCGCCTCAGACACGCCGATCATCGGCGGGTTGGCGGCCCGCTCGCCCGCGTCCAGCAGCGTCAGGGTCATTGCCTGAATGAGCCGCGCGTCCGGGATCGCCACCACGGTTGCCGGCGAATAGGGGTATTGCGAGCCGGAGACCGTCGCCCAGCGCGGAATCACGTAGCGCCGCGTCCACGACCCGACGTCCTCCATGATATGCTCGTTGTCGCAGTCGATATAGAGCGACACCCACGGCTGGCGCCACGTCTTGGTGCCGTATTCGTCGGCGCGAACGACGACATGGCGCACCGCGACCCGCTCATGCGGCTCCCTGTCGAGCCGTTCCGTCACCTTCGCGTTGACCTTGCCGGGGAAAAACCGGCAGAGTTGCGAGACCGTCGGCTTCCAGTTGCGGTGCACGCCGCAGATTTGACCGTAGGCGTCCTCTTCCCATGCCACGTCGCGCAGATGCCAGTTGCGATAGAGGAGCGCCGTGTCGCGCCGGTTGACATCGACCGAAATGACGCCGCCGCCGAAGGCCGAGAAGTCGTGATCCGTCTCCTTCGTCGCCCGCGTCAGCATCGCCTTGTGATCATACATCGCGCGGCGCATGACGCTGGCGCTCCATTCGAGCCACAGCTTGGCCTCATGGTCCTCGCGCTCTTCGCGATCGGCGCGGACGGAAAACCAGTTGCGCCCCTTCGGCCGCAGCATCGAACCGATCGAGTTGCCCAGATCGCGCCGCACCATCACCGGATAGCCGGTCATCAGATGGCCGGCGAAGTCATCCCCCACGTCGCGCGCCACGGTGAAGTCGGCCCGTTCTGGATAGAAATTCTCGGCAATGTCCTGGTTGCGCCGGTCAAAAGACGCCTTTGCCGAGAACAGCCGGTCCCCGCGCTCCTTCAGCGACTTTGCGTCGGTGTGCAGCATTACGCGCCCAGCGTCTCGCGCCCGGCGCCGGTCAGCACCGTCGAAGCCGAGCCAGACGATCGCGTCTCCTGCGCCACGACACGCTTGCGCGCCGCCGTCAGGGCCTTTTCATCCGGCAGCGGCGTCGGCGGTTCGATCTTCGGCATCTTCGGCTTGGAAAACAGCCCGCTCATGTCTCGCCCTTCCTATCGCTTCCGCCGCGCCGAGGCCCGGCCCATGTTCACCGCCACCGACGATCCACTGCGCTTCGCCGCCGCGTAGCCGCGCCACTCGTTGCCGTGCGTCATCAGCCGAGGCCCGTAGGCGTTGGCCATGATCACCGCATCTCCCCTGTCAGGCGAGCGGCCGAGCTTGGCCACCAGATCGACCTTCGGCGTCACCTTGATGCCCGACGACGTGATTTCGAACCGCAGCGCCGTCAGGTCGGAGATCAGCACCGGATCATCCGGCAGGGCGATCCGCGCGCCGCCGTCCTGCGCCGGATCAAGCGCCTCGCGCAGCCGCCACGCATCCTCAGCCCGCTTGTTGTAAAAGCCGAATTGCTGGTCCGCCGTTCGCCGCACCGACTTCTCGGCGCCCTTGTGCCCGATCAGTGGCGCGATCGCGTTGTCCTTGAGGCGCATGTAGGTGGCGCCGCCGTATCCGCCGCCCATATCCACGACGACCGTGGCGCCATTGCGCCGGGCGGCGATGATCAAGCCGGCGACCTCGTTGCCGGTTGGCGTGTCCACCCCCGCCACGACCTGCAGCGGCGCAAACCATGCGTCATAACGCGCCGAGATCGTCGTGTTGTCCGCGCCGCCCTGTGCCACGTCCGCCGCGATGGCTGACATTGGCGCGTGTTCGGGTGGCTCTGGCGTCCACCGCGCCTGTGCCTCGCGCAGCCATGCCGTCGGAAACACCTGAAAAGCGTCGTCCTGCCGCCCGACCATGAAATTGCCGTCGCGGATCGCGGAGCGGTAGGGCTCGGGAAGCGCGTCGAGCTGCTTCTGGTAGTCGTCCGTCTCGATGAACGGGTTGTCGGTCAGCCGCGACGGAATGAAGGTCCGCGATGTCGGGATGAACACATCGCCGTCGCGCTGCACCGGTTCCGGGCCATCCACCTCCAGGTCTTTCGACGCGTAGCCATCCTTCACCGTGATGAACCACCGCAGCTCTCCCGGCTTGGCCGGATTCGGATGCGTCAGATCGAGCCACGGACGGAACATGCCGACGATCCATTCGCCCTCAGCCGTGACCGGCGGGTTTGTCGCCATCACCGTCCGCGTGCGCTGGCCCTCCTTTACCGTGCGCACCCAGCCCATGAGAAACCGAACTTGCGTTTCGCCGAACTGCGTCGCCTCGTCCAGCCCGAGCAGATCGCGCGCCCGACCCTGGTATTTCATTTCGTCGCCGTGATCCTTGGCCGCGCCGAATGTGATGATCCGGCCATCGTCGGTCCGCAGCGTCGGCGGCGGCTTGCCGGAAAACCCGTCGCGCGAGCCATAGATGCGCAGCAAGTCTTCGATCAGTCCGCCGCCGCCTTCAAGATCGACACCATTGCGCCGCATCAGCAGCGACTGATGATGCTCCTCCAATGCCAGACCGCAGAGCAGGCCGGACTTGCCGCCGCCGGCCTCGCCGCCGAAGAGCAGCACATCGGCCTTGGAAAACCACGCGTCCGTCTGCGGCCCCGGCGACGGAATGAACTTGTTTCTCGCCGTTGCCCGCGCGGTCTCATCGTGCAGCGCCTTCCTAGCCGCCGGGGTCAGCCCGTCCAGTCGGTCGAGAACCTCGTCGAGCCGCATTTCAGCGGGTGAAGTCGCCCAAAACCAGCACGATGTCGCGCTGCGCCGCCTGGTTGACCGGTGCGGCGGAAGCGCCAGAGCGGACCTTGACATAGTTGAAGCCGAGCAGTCCGGTCACCATCACGCCCACGAAAGACGACGCGCCGACGGTGAATGCGACCTCGCCAGCCGCGTCGTGCAGGTCGGCATAGGTCACGCCGTCGAGCGACACCGACAGCGTGAGGCTCGCGGCGGTCCATGCCGGCGGCAGAAGAATGCCGGTGATAACGCGACCCGTCAGCGCCACCGCACCGGACAGGGACGATGCGGCAGCGATGGTTGCCGTCTCCTGAATGTTTCTGTTCGGCACCGGCAGGCTCATTCCGCGTCCTCCTGAATGCCCTTCGCTAGCAGAAACGCCACGCGGCGGGCCAGTTCCTTGTCGCTCAGCTTCACGTCGTCGACCTCGATCGGGCCACCGTCACGCCCCGTCAGTTCCGACCTGTCGGCAAGGCCGAGATCGCGGGCGATGATGTTGGCGTTGAGAAGGTCGGCCGACGCGCCCTCGAATTTCTGCTTTCGGATGATCGCCTCGGCTCGCGTGATGACCCCAACCAAGTCGGCCCGGAACTTCTCATGCCCTCTGGTTCGCCACCCTCGCCACGCCTCTTCCGTCACGTCGAGGAACAGGCACAGCCCGCCAATCGTCATCGCCCGCATTTTGGCGACCGCCTCTTGCTTGACGACGCCCTGATGGGCGAAAGGCTTCATTTCGTAGAGCGGGTTTTCGGCGTTCCACTCGAAATATTCGACGCAGGCGCTCCACAGATCATCGGCCGTCTCGAACTTTGGCGCGATCCCGTGCGAGCTTCGCGCCTCCCAGAAGCGGTTTCCCGGCAGGAAGCGCCCGGTTGTGGCGTCCCGGTCGTCGCTCATATTGTCGCCTCATGCTGTGAAATAGCTGCGCGTTGGCCTGTCGCGCCCCAGTCGCGCGGTGACATCGGCGCTTGTCGGGATGGGCCTTGTCGCCTCGTGCGACGCAGGTATCCGGGCCGACCGCCCTTGCCAGTCTCCCGGCGAATGGGGGGAATGAAAAACGCCACCGTCCGTCTCGGAAGGGTGGCGTCCTTGCAGGGTATCGCCTGCGATTATGAGCAAATGTACTCGACTTGACGGGAAGGTCAAGCCCTGCCGATTATTTTCGCGCTGCGCCGCTACCCACGCTCCACGACCTGCCTGAGCATCCGCATCGCCGCGACGAATGCCGCGCCCGTGGTGCTGAGCCTGCCACCGATGACGAGCGCGCCGCAGGTCTGGCGGGATGCGCGGGTGATGAGTCCGGCGTCATGGGCGCCGAGGGACTGCATCGCGCCTTGCCAGCGCATCCAGCCATTGACCGCATCCCGGTCGCGCTCATCCTCGCTGCGCAGGTCAGGCCGGTCATCGGCGCGCGTCTCGAAGCGCTCGGGCAGTATGTCGAGCCTGCCGACATTGGCAAAGCGCGGCTGCCCGAGGATGCGCCGGGAATACCTCTCATCCGCGGCATCGTAGCGTGCGAATACGTCCCAGAGCTTGCCCGCCTCGTCCGCGTCCCGGGCGCCGATGTGGATGGCCTGGCCGGCCGGGTCGGCGAGCATGACGCTGGCCGCGTCCACCGATGGCCCGAAATGCCGGATGCGCGCATTGAACGCCACCACGCGCGGGTCTTCGGCCGGGCGGCGCGTCGATTCCGCGAAACGCCCATCGCGCTTGCGCTTTGGCGTCTCGGCCAGCCCCGGCATGTCGGTGTGACCCTCCGCCGCCCTCGCCCGCCTTGCCCGCCGCTTTGCGCCCTTGCTGTATGCCATCATGCCGCCTCCATGTCAGTTAATGCCACGCTCCTTCATGCTACTCTCCCTGCGCTTCGCCGCGCCCAAGACGCCACACGTAGGCGGCGCTGCGGTCCAGCCGTTCGGCGTCGATCAGCCCCTCGGAACGCATGGCGCCGAGAAGGCAATGGAATGCCGTCTGACCAATGGCGACGTGCTCGCGCATGTCCGCCGAGACGCACGGGCCATCGGCCAGCATCCGCAGCACGGCAGCCCTCGCGTCGTCGTAGGCCCCGCCGGTGAACTTCCCGGGAGAATATCCCGAGGACAGGCCAATCTGGCGCTTGCGCTCCCTGCCGACGGCATCTGCCATGAGCGCGGCGACACGCGCCTCTCCGGCAGGCCCGACATTGCGGCAGGCAAAGGCGTTGCTGATCAGTCTCACATTTCCTCCAATTCTTCGCAGCCCTGACTGTCTGCCACGTCGTTCACCGCGCGCCATGGCCACGGCTCGCCAGCCTCGAGCGTCCGGCAGCGCAATTCCCGCGCCTGTGCCCGTGTCCCGATCCACGCATAGGCCGGGTGCTGCGCCACGCCGCGGCCCGACATGTGCAGCCGCGCGCCGGTCGCCGGGTCCACGAGGCGGATTTCCGGCGGACGCGGTGGGCGGCCGAATTTGATCCCTGCCGCGCTCATGCCTGCCGCCTCCAGCCTTCCGACGTGCCATGCTTGGCGATGTAGGCCCAGCGATCGGCCTGCGCGTCGTATCCGCCACCGGCCGGCCCCGGCCTGGCCCCGGCTTGCTCGCGCTCCGGGAAAACCCCCTG
>ERZ724519.578-NODE-578-length-15564-cov-4.237024_pt1 | contig 15564 bp, 8 predicted proteins | sample MGYA00376052_ERZ724519 | MGnify/ENA primary metagenome ERZ724519 (study PRJEB28724, sample SAMN07190883) | activated sludge metagenome | isolation source: activated sludge of sewage treatment plant in Hong Hong | place: Hong Kong | collected 2016-03-17 ... | reverse complement strand
CGTTCACTTTAATCCTGGTTTTGGAGGCATTTTTATCGGGCGCTTCAATCCGGATGGCGGAGTGTTTTTGCACATACACGGGGTGCCATATCTTGAGCGTCTGGCCGGAGTAGACATAATTGGTCTCCAGACCGTTCCAGGCTTTCAGGTGGTCGCCGCTGCAACCGATCTTCTGGGCAAACGCATCGATATGGTCGGGCTGCTGGATATTGACAAGGCTGTGCCAGTAGCGGCCGTCGCCGATGTTGCTGTTGACAAAATTTTCGTTGCTTTCCATGGTATACGTGCGGCTGCCCAGCGTATTGAGGTAGCGGACAAACGCAGGCATCACACGTTCGGGCAGTACGATAAAATGTCCCTCTTTGGTCGGCGGCACATAATCGCGGCGGAAGCTCGGGTTGAGCGTCTTCACCATGGCGTAGTCGATACCCGTTGCTTCGGCGATATCCCTGAACGAGAGACCGTCGTATACCGTAATATAGGTGGTCAGTTGCTCGTCAAAATCAGGATCGTAGGGACTAAGTCCGTGCGCCTGGTAATAGTTGCAGATATAGGTAGCGGCAATGAAGGCCGGCACATAATTGCGTGTTTCCTGGGGCAGATAGCGTTGAATACTCCAGAAATTGCGGCTGTGCGCGCGTTTGATGGCCGAATTTACGCGACCGGGGCCGCTGTTGTAGGCGGCCAAAGCCAGGGCCCAGTCGTTAAACTGTGCGTACAGCGCCTTGAGGTAGCGGGCCGCCGCGTCGGTACTTTTTACCGGGTCGCTGCGCTCTTCCACCACACCGGAGGTCCGCAAACCGTAGTCGGCGCCGGTGGCGGGCATGAACTGCCACAAACCCGTAGCGCCTACCCGCGATACCGCCTTGGGGTTCAGGGCAGATTCCACCACGGAAAGGTATTTCAGGTCGCTGGGGAGACCGTGCTCACGCAATTTCTGCTCGAAAAGCGGAAAATAGGTGAGGCGTTTGCCCAGCATGGTTTTGGTTTTTTCTGTTTTGGTCTGAACATACGTCTTGATGTAGCCTTTGACTACTCCGTTTGTTTTCAACTCCAGGCATCCGGAAAGGTAGGAAAGTCTTTCACGGAGTTCGGCATCGGTAAGGTTGAGGTATACGGCGCCTTTGGGGACCAACATGTCCGCTGAATCGGCCGGATCCGCCAAATCGGCGTCCTGGACATCAGCATCCTGCGCCAGCAGGGGTAAGGTAAATAAGGCAAAAAACAGGGTTACCCAGTAGAAAATAGGCTTTCTCGACTGCATCGTTACGATTACTGTGTTTAGTACAAAAATGATTACACCGGGATGAAACAAAGGCGAAAAACGCAGGCAATGAAATTTTATTCTTCGGGTGGGTGTAATAAATGCCTTTTAACGCCTCAATACCGGAATTTCGGAGGAAAGAAGGGGCAAAAGTCGCACTTTCTATCGGGTAGACACAGGATTCAAATGTTAAAATATCAAACCATTTGCAAATTCGCCCACAGATGACATTATGCGATGCAGGGCAATAACCGAACAAAGCGGGATTTTCGGGCAAAAGAAACGAAATGAATATCAAAGTTTTGGGTCCGGGACCAACTTTTTAGCGAAATTTTATTTTGCATCAGAAAAAGTTGAAAACACCAATGGTTTTATGCCGAACCTGTGTACTTTTGCGCGGCTTTTTAAAGAAATGACGCCTGCTGGTTCCGAAATATTTGGCCAACTGCGGAAAAAGGGCGTCAAAAACCAAACATCATTTCGTTTTATGGCTAATATCGGTCGTATCAAACAAATTATTGGCGCCGTTGTGGATGTAGACTTCAGCGGTCCCGACAGCAAGTTGCCGGAAATTCTGAGCGCCCTTGAGATCAAACGCGAAGACGGCTCCACCCTGGTGCTCGAAGTACAGCGCCACCTCGGCGAAGACGGCGTTCGCACCATCGCCATGGACTCTACCGACGGTCTGACCCGCGGCGTGGAATGTGTCGACACCGGCTCCCCGATCGCCATGCCGGTCGGCGAAGAAGTCCGCGGTCGCCTGTTCAACGTAGTCGGCGAAGCCATCGACGGCATCGGCAAGGTTCCCAAAGGCAAAAACGCCTATGTTATTCACCGCAAACCGCCGGCCTACGAAGACCTTTCGACCGAACGCGAAATCCTGTACACCGGTATTAAAGTAATCGATCTGATCGAACCTTACGCCAAAGGCGGCAAGATCGGTCTTTTCGGTGGCGCCGGTGTGGGCAAGACGGTATTGATCATGGAATTGATCAACAACATCGCCAAAGCATACGACGGTATGTCGGTATTCGCCGGTGTGGGTGAACGTACCCGCGAAGGCAACGACCTGCTGCGCGAAATGATCGAATCAAACGTCATCCGGTACGGCGATGCCTTCAAACATTCCATGGAAGAAGGCGGCTGGGACCTGAGCAAGGTAGACAAGGCAGAACTCGCCAAATCGCAGGCCACCCTGGTGTTCGGTCAGATGAACGAACCGCCCGGCGCCCGCGCCCGTGTGGCCCTGTCGGGTCTGACCATGGCAGAGTATTTCCGCGACGGCGACCTCAGCGACCCCGCCGGCGGCCGTGACATCCTGTTCTTTGTCGATAATATCTTCCGTTTCACCCAGGCCGGTTCCGAAGTATCGGCTCTGCTTGGCCGTATGCCATCGGCCGTAGGTTACCAGCCCACGCTGGCCACCGAGATGGGTGTGATGCAGGAGCGTATCACATCGACCAAGCGCGGTTCCATCACCTCGGTACAGGCCGTATATGTACCTGCCGATGACTTGACGGACCCGGCGCCGGCCACGACATTTGCCCACCTTGACGCCACGACGGTATTGAGCCGCAAAATCGCATCGCTGGGTATCTATCCCGCCGTTGACCCGCTCGACTCCACTTCGCGTATCCTCGATCCGAAAATCATCGGCGACGAGCACTACAACTGCGCCCAGCGCGTGAAAGTGATCCTGCAGCGCTACAACGAATTGCAGGATATCATCGCCATCCTCGGTATGGAAGAATTGTCGGACGAAGACAAACTGGTTGTATCGCGCGCACGCCGTGTGCAGCGCTTCCTGTCGCAGCCGTTCCACGTGGCCGAGCAGTTTACCGGCCTCAAGGGCGTACTCGTTCCGATCGACGAAACCATCCGCGGTTTCAATATGATCATGGACGGCGAACTCGACGAATACCCGGAAGCAGCATTCAACCTCGTCGGCACGATCGACCACGCCATCGAGAAAGGCAAAAAACTGCTGGCTGAAGCATCTTAAATAATGATGAATGGTGAATGATGAATGATGAATGGTATCGCATGGTATCTTTGTTATTCATCATTCATCATTCATAATTCATCATTCGAATTATGTATCTGACGATCCTCAGTCCTGAAAAGGAAATATTTTCGGGCGCCGTAAAGTCGGTAAAAGTGCCGGGCAGCGCCGGGCAGTTTGAATTGCTCGACAACCACGCCCCCATCGTATCTTCCCTGTCGAAGGGCGAAGTGCGCATCCTCAAGGAAGGCGGCGAAAAGGTGACTTTCCAGGTGGAAGGCGGTTTCGTTGAAATGCTGAACAACGAGGTATCCCTGCTGGTATCCAGCGTGAAGGAAAACTGATATTGCCTGCATTCAGGAAAGAAAACGCCATCGTCGCTGCTGCGACGGTGGCGTTTTGCATTTGAAAAGCAGGTTTTCAAAAACCGCCGTCAGTTCTGTTGCTCTTCTTTCAAAATGATCCCCATGGCCACCGCAAAAACAAGGTTCTTGACGATATACTGCCCGATGATGGTAAATCCGTAGGGCGCATGGGTAAACGACAGTTCAGGGAAGAACAACAGCGGCGTAAAGGTGAAGATGATGTGGACAATGGCCGCCTTGACGGCAAAGCGAACAAAAAAACCGCTCAGGAGCATGAGCCCGACGGCAACCTCCCAGATGGCCAGCAGGATGATACTCATGTTGTCCGGGATAAGGCCGAATGTCAGGATATGGATCGTATCCTTGGCCAGCACTTCGGCAGGGCTCAGGCCGGAAAAGAACTTGAGGGCGCCAAACCAGAGGTACACTAAACCGATGGTCCATTTCAGGAGATTCGTGGTATTGGCGTAAAAATAGCGGGTGAAAGCAGAGGCTGCTGCCATGATACGGGAATTGTTTTAGGCGATTTCAAAATGCACTTCGGGAGGGACAGCGGCAAATGTCGCACCAAAGCCGGATCGGGAAGATGATGTGGATCAGAATGATGATGATCTTTGTCACCCGGCGTTTGACAACAAAAAAACCGGCAGCCTTTCGGCAGCCGGTCCTGAGATACAATCGTCACTCATGGAATGAAAATGTTAGCGGAGTATTATTTTTCCCGTAAACAGCGCGCTGTTTTCGCCATTGATTCTGTAGAAGTAAACCCCTGCCGGTAAATTTCCTCTTTCAAAAAGGTACCGGGTTCCGGCAAATTTTTCCAGGTGAACCAGGCGTCCCAAACTGCCGGTCAGTTCAAACGAAGCATTCCGCACCGGTACCGGGAATTCGAAGGTTACCGTCCCTCTTGCAGGATTCGGATAGGCGTTAAGTCCTGTTCCGTTGTTCTTCTCATCGGTTTTTACCAGGATAAATTGATCGCCGATCGTATGGAAGGTCGTATTGGTCATCACGGGGTCGTTGAAGTCGAAGAATATTGCCGCACGGTTTTCAATAAGGCTGCCGTCCGGATTGTCCGCTTTCTGGGATACCCGGTATTTGACAAACCCGTGGGACGCCGCTTCGTTGATATTGCTGTCGGGCAACAGGATATTGTCGAACTGGAAGCGCAATACATTTCCATCAAGTACCGCAAAATCATAGTGGTGGCTCGATGCGCCGGGCTGCACGGAGGATGCCTCTACGTAACCGGACAGCGTATCGAGTATTACCACGGTAAATGCGGTGTCTGTTCCTGAATTCTGAAAGCGGATCAGGTATTCAAGATCGGTATTGGCTTCGACCAGATGCTGCGTGCCGTAGCCTTTGGGAAAGGCCTGCTTGTCGTTTGGATCAAAAGACCCGATATTTTCCTGACAGTCGACCGATTCATAGGGGTTCGAGGTGTTCAGTGAAAAGATGTTTACCAGGCCCGGGTTGTTCAAACCGCCGCAACCCTCCACCACTGCCGCTTCGACGCCGCCCCAGGGGTGATTCGGCACCTCAGGTGTCGCCATGCGCCAGGTCGCACCATTTGCCGGAGCGGCATACATCTGACTCTGCCCGCTGTTGAGCTGGAACGGCGCCGTCATGTACATGACCACGTCTTCCACGACGACAAAGTCCTGCACTTGCGGCATATCGCTGATGCCCACATTGGCCAGCGTAAACCGCACACTGTCGCCGTCGCAAAATCCGGTTACTTCGATGTCTGCCCCCGACCAGCCAAGGGGCGTCGGGCAAAGCGTATCGGGATATATATGCGCCGTCGAGCAATGGGTGTACCCAAGTTGGGCCGCACACGACAAATTGGTGATGATCAGAAAGGAGGTACAGGCGCCGGGGTTCAGGTCGCCGGTAGCAAAGGAAAAGGAATTGTTGCCCATCGGTGTTGCAGGAATATCGCTGTACTGGAAGTCCAGATACGGATCAAGCGCAACCTCGACGTGGGTATTTTCAACCACTTCGGTTCCCAGGTTACAGGCATTTACGTAGTAAGTGTTGTTGAAACAGCGCCTCAAAAATGGTGTGGACAGGTCTACGCTCAACTGCGGGCAGTTGGATTCCAGGTGTGCCGGAATATCCTGCACCGATGTCTGTCCGCTTGCCAATGGCACCGTAAATACGGAAGGGCATCCCTGTCCGAAGTTAATCGAAACGGCCAGCGTTACTTCCGCGAGGGTGTCGGCGGCGGGCAACAGGAGCGTATATTCGCCATTGGCATTGGTAAATCCCTCCACCACCTCATTGCTCACCAAACCGGTGGCTTTGACTTTCCAGTTGGACAATAAAGGTTCGCCGGCATTGAAGGTGCAATCGACAAGGGTGTCCAGAAAGACTTTACCCGTCAGAATGGCCTGCATCGGATCGAAAATCCTTATGATCTGGGTGTAACTATACCCGTTGGCATTGGGGTCGTAGAATGTCGAAAAATCTGTAGTGACCGTATCCAGCGGTGTTATTTTCGATATGGTCGGATTCCAGGGTGCAGGCGCACCGGAAGCCGATACCGTTGGGCCGGGCTGGTTGCCGGGATTATCCCAGTCGGGAAACGGGTCAGGATTGGGTACTATGACCACGGGTTGACCGGGGACATAGGAGCACCCGTTGATGATCGTCCAGACACGCTCTATGCGGATATCTGCGTCCGGGTCGTTGGTGAGTATTACATCCTGATAATTGAGCTGCAACAATTCGCAATCTTCACCGAAAAAAACGGGCGACCCATAATTGCCGCCATTCGGCGACGCGAGGACCAGGTCATTTGGAAACCGGATAAAATAATCCTGCTCGTAGTTTACAATAATCCGGTGGGTGCATTGAGCCAAGTTGCCGCTGCAATCAATGGCCTGATAAGTCCTTACAATGGTTCCTCTGTTGCAGACAGTATCGAACAAATCGTAGTTGAGCGTTTTCAGCACGGTGTCCAGGCACACATTGTCCAGGGCCGTTACATCGCCGTAGGCCAGCAGGCTCGGGTCGAAGTTTTCGCAGGCTACCGTCACATTGGCGGGGCACAGCACAACCGGTTTGACTTTGTCCTGCACGACGACGTTGATCGTACATTCATTATATATAGGTACACCTCCGTTCGTCATGATATTTCCCGCGGCATCCGTTTGATAGACGCGCAGTATCACGTCCTGCGTCGTGCCGACTTCACAGGCGTAGAACTTGATGGAATCGGACTCCTGTGTGGCGCGTTCGAATTCGTTCGGCGTGTCTGCCGACAAATCATCGCAGGGCGCTGTACCGTTCACGGCATTCAGGGCATTGATGCAGGCCGAATAGGGCGTCGACCGGCGAACGGCCAAATGAATGTTGTTGCAGGCGTCGAAGGAACCTTCGTCCAGCATCGCTGCCTGCACCCAGGAGATACCCGCTCCCGGCGAAGGCGAAGGGACGCCGTTCGGGCCCGCCGGTCCGAAGCAGTCGTTGGGGTCGTCGAATAAAATGTTGACATATGCCTGAGAGACGCAAATCGCAACAGGCGGGACGGTGTCGTTGCTGCATTGACCATACAAAAAGCCGTGAGCGCAAAGCAGGATCGCCCCCAGCGCGAGGCGAATGCAGGGTCTGGCAGGCAGGAATGTAAAAAATGTTGATGTCATAGGATTTGAATTTGACATTACTTGAAGAATTAAGCCCGCTGACGGGAAGATTATTGATTCAGCCGTTTTCGGGAATTTTGTGCGATCCGTTTCAGCACATCGTGCCTTGCCAGGTATTTTGCGGCCAGGGCCGGGTTGCCGGAGTCTGTGTACAGGAAACTTTGCATTTTATAGTGATCGGCAAAAAAATCAAGGACATTTATCTGCTGCGCATCTCTGAGTATTTGCCCGGCTTTCGCGGTATGGACAAATTCCGGTTGCTTTTGCAGAAATGCTTCATGGCATGCAATCGCTTCCCGCCACTGCCCCGCGTCCGCATTATTTTTTATCCGCTCATAATAGGCCAGTTCATACATCACGTTGTAATCGGTCGGGTCCAGCATGCTGACGGCGTGTCGCCTGTAACTGTACGATAAAAAATAAAAACACAACACGGCAATTGCCAGCTTCATTACTGTTTCCATTCGCCCGGAGCGCGACCACCGCGCACACTCCACCAGCGCATATGCGGCAAACGGGATCATCAGCGCAACAAGCGGGGTGCGGAAGCGTCCCAACACATAAAAACCGAGCATGACGGCCAGCTGTACCAGCATGGCCAGCAAGATTGTCCGCGTTTTCTTTCGATAATACAGGGAGAAAATAATTCCGGCTGCGCCGGACCAGCCAATCCAGTAAAAATCGAGAAAAGCCCATTGAAGTGCCGGAACCAGTTGCCGGTAGAAATAATAGTTTTCGTTGTTCGGCCATTCGAGGCCATCGAGTACACGCCGGAATTTGGACCACAATAATTTGCCGTAAGATGCCGCAGAAGGATGCGTGCCGAGGGTTTCCACGACAACGGCGCCGAAGTCGCCTTCCGTTTTGCCCATAATTTCCGCACATTTTCCGGCATCCGGCGCCCAGTTGGAAATGGTTTTCGTACCATATACGTTGCCGGCTGTAAAGGTGATGGCGCCCACACTGGAAATGCTGGTCAAGGGTGCGCCAACCGCCGCATTTCGCCATACAAGGGGTGCATTTACCGCAACAAAACCCAGGAGCAACAAAGCGGCCAGGCGTGCCATTATTCGCGGATGCGTCCGCTCCTGCATAAAACAGAGGAACAGCGCTCCCAGCAGGTACATCGAAAAAACCGACTGCAACAGGTATGCCATGCCCAGGCACAGCCCGCATACCAGGTATGCCGCGCCTTTCCGGCTTTCGAGGGCTTTTTCGAGTGTCCATACTGTCAGCAAGGCGAAGAAAACGCTCCATGCCGTGCGCAGGATGAGCGCTTCCTGAAAAAGGATTACCCCGCAAAACAGGTACAGCAGGCCCGCTACCAGTGCCGTCAGATCGCCAAAGTACTTCCGGGTCAATACCCATATCAACACGCCACTCAGTACACCCAGCAGCCCCTGGATTAACATCATGGGAAACACCCCGTTGCCTGTCAGGGCATAAAACAGGGCCATGACGTAGGCGTACAACGGCTCCTGGTGATACATATTTCCGCCGTACCATTCGTTCCACAACACCTCGCCCGGCGCAATAGCCCGGTTTGACGTTCCGAATTCAATCGAAGCCTTCTTTTCCGGGTGCCGGTCCAGGTAATAGGTGGCAAATTCATCGTGCCACCGGTGGTAAGGATGCAGGGGTTGCCGGTTCAGCCAGTCGCCGCCGGCCAGCGTGCGCGCCCATTCGTCGAAGAAGTAATTGTCGGACGCCGGCCATTTGTACATCTGATACAGGGGTCCGCTTGCTACTGTCTGCAACATGAAAACCCGCACGGCGAGCCACAACAGCACCAGTGCAGCAATGACCTGCCTGCGATGCCCGGCAAGCCAGACTTCCGCATTCGGGGAAGGCGCCTTTCCCGGGCGCTCCGGCACGGGCACGGTCGGGCCTGTGCCGGACCTGTTTGCCTTGTGTTTCGTGAGAGAAGCGGGTCTGTTTTTCATATCTGCAGTCGGCCGGTCTGTTGACCTGGTTTATCGACGGTACAAAAGACCGCCTTCTGCCGCACTACGCCAAAATCAAAAAATATGTGTTGTAGAGTGGTTTTTAAACTTTTTTTGTAACTTCTATTTGTTTATCAATATTTTATGAGCCATATTTTCAGGCCGGTATAAGAAAAATGGCATATTTGCCGCCTGTTGATTAACAATCGCCGACTATGGACAAAAGTGTTCTGCTTCACCTCATACGCTCCTTTACACCGGTGGAACTGCGCGAAGTGAAGAAATTTCTGCTCTCGCCGTTTTTCAACCAGCGCGACGACCTGACGGCGATGTTCGAGTACCTGGCCGGCAATGGAGACCCGGAAAAGCAGTCCGTGTGGCGGCGCCTCCATGGCAGCGCACCCTACAACGACCAGAAGATGCGCCTGCTGATGAGTTACCTGCACAACCTGCTCGAACGCTACATAGAAATAAAGGAACTGACTGCCGACCCGCTCAATGCCCGGTTGCACCTGGCCAAAGGATACCGCAAACGGCGGATGAACGAATCTTTCGAACGCGTCAGGAGCAGTCTCGAAAAATCGCTGGCCCGGCAAGCGCTCCGGAACATGTATTTCCACGACATTCAATACAAACTGGAATGGGAGGCGCACCAGTTGAACTATATCCAAAATCCCACGGACGTGTCGCGTTTACGCAACTTGTCCGAAACATCTGAGGTGATCTACCTGTCGCAAAAATTGCGGCTGATCTGCCTGCTGACGGCGCACCACTCCATTTACCATTCCGGCGCCGACGCCAGTCGGGAGGAAGAACTGATCGAACGCGCGGAGCAAAGCAACCTGAACGCATTGCCCGCCATTGCGGCCTACCTGCATTGCTACCGGATGCTGAAGTTTCCCGAAGAAGAGGTTCATTTTCAGAAATTCAAGGCATTGCTGCTCGAACATGCCGGAAAGTTTTCGGACGAAGAGATGCACGGACTGTTTATCCTGGCCATCAATTACTGCGTGCGCCGGCTCAACTCGGGTGGCGACCGGTATTTCCGGGAGGCATTCGACCTGTACCGGGAAGGGCTGGAAAAAGGGTTCCTGTACGAGGAAGGCATGTTGTCGCGATTCACCTACCACAACGTGGTGGCCATCGGCCTGCGGCTTGGCGAACTGGACTGGGTGCGCACCTTTATTTATGACAACAAGAACCGTCTCGAAAAACGATACCGCGAAAGCGCTTTCAGTTACAACCTCGCCCGGCTGGAATACAAGAGCGGCAACAGCGGCTCCGTGCTGGAATTGCTTCAAAAAGCCAACTACCGCGACCCGCTGCTCAATCTGGCCGCCAAAACCCTCTTGTTCAAAACCTATTACAACCTTCAGGAGTACGATCTGCTCCAGTCGCACCTCGACGCCATGCGCAACTACATCCACCGCAAGCGCGTCATCGGCTACCACCGCAACAATTACCTGAACATCGTCCGGTATGGCGAAAAACTGATGCGCCTCAATATGCACGACCGGGCTGCCGTCAAGGCATTGGCGGACGACATCGAGCGGGAAGACGTGTTAACGGAAAAGGAATATTTCCAGCAGGTGCTCTTCGAGGTGTTGCCCGGAACCAAAGACGGGTAAGTCGGGACCGGAAGTTGTCCCTTACTTTTTAGTACCGCCACCGAGACAACCAAAGGCCCGGGCGACTTATACTTGTCCGGACAAATTCCTGACATCCTATGCACACCACCGGTCTCCACCTGTTAGACTACCTCGTATTCGCCCTTTATTTTATTGCCGTTTCGGCATACGGCTACTGGATCTACCGCCGCAAACAGACGGGCGACAACACCGCAGGGGATTATTTTCTGGCGGAAGGCTCGCTCACCTATTGGGCCATCGGCGCCTCCCTGATCGCTTCCAATATCTCTGCCGAACACTTTATCGGCATGTCGGGCTCCGGTTTTGCCATCGGCCTGGCCATTTCCACCTATGAATGGATGTCGGCAGCCACGCTGCTGGTCGTGGCCGTTTTTTTTGTTCCGGTGTACCTCAAAAACAAGATATACACGATGCCGCAGTTTTTGCGCAGCCGTTACAGTCCGCTGGTGGCCACCCTGATGGCCGTTTTCTGGCTGCTGGCCTACGTGTTCGTCAACCTGACCTCCATCCTTTACCTCGGCGCGCTGGCGCTGGAACTGACCACCGGTCTGGATTTCTATGCGGCCATACTGGGACTTGCCCTGTTCGCCATATTCATCACCATCGGCGGCATGCGGGTGATCGGCTATACCGATGTCGTGCAGGTGGCGGTGCTGGTGCTGGGCGGCCTGGCAACGGTGTACCTGGCCCTGAGCATGGTGGCCGAGCATTACGGATCGGAAGGTGTGTTTGCCGGACTGGCGCTGATCCGCGAAAAAGCGCCTTCGCATTTTCACATGATCCTGCCGAAAGGCCACCAGTATTACAAGGACCTGCCCGGCCTGACCGTGCTGATCGGCGCCATGTGGATCAACAACCTGAACTATTGGGGTTGCAACCAGTACATCATTCAGCGCGCCCTGGGCGCCGACCTGCCTACCGCGCGCAAGGGCATCCTTTTCGCCGCGTTTCTGAAACTCCTGATCCCGGTGATCGTGGTGCTGCCGGGCATTTCCGCCTTCGTATTGTATTCGGAGGGGATGTTTCAGCAGGAAATGCTGGACGCCAACGGCGTGGTAAAGCCCGATTTTGCCTACCCGACCCTGCTCAACCTGCTGCCGATGGGCATGAAGGGTCTGGCGTTTGCCGCGCTGATCGCAGCGGTAGTGGCTTCGCTCGCGGGTAAGGCCAACAGCGTCGCCACCATTTTCAGCCTGGACATATATAAAAGGTATTTCGACAAAGAAGCCTCGGACGCCAAACTCGTGCGCGTGGGCAAGATCGCGATCGCCGTTTCGATGCTGATCGCCATCATGGTCGCGCCGCAACTGCGCTCGCTGGAGCAGACCTACCAGTTCATCCAGGAATACATGAGTTTCATCACGCCGGGCGCCTTCGCCATTTTCCTGCTGGGCATGTTCTGGCGGCGCACGACGTCGGGAGCGGCGCTTGCCGCTGCGCTGCTGACCATACCGCTGTCGGCTGCGTTCAAGTTCCTGGTGCCGGAAATTCCGTTCCTCGACCGGCTGGGGTGGGTATTTGTCCTGATCGTAGGGCTGATGGTCGTCATGTCGCTGTCGCGGAACAAGGAAGACACCTCCATCGAGATCGACGTCAAACTGTTCCGGGTGGAGCCGTCCTTTATTGTGGGCGGCGTGATCATTTGCGGGATATTGACGGCTTTGTATACGGTGTTCTGGTAATTGCATGAGTGGGATATCCTCAGGTACCGGGGCTGCGTACGTGAACTGCCCGGCGATGTTATCAAGGCCGCCCAACCTGCACCGGGATTATGAAAAAGGCCAGGAAAAAGCGCAAATGCCTCCTTGACGACTTAAAAATTTGCGCATTTTGTTTTGGTTATTTGAAAACACCGGTTAACTTTCGGCACGCTTTATTAAAATCAGATGATCATACACCCATACCCTGATGCATGCCAACGCCCCTGCTACCGACGATATGTTGGTAGCAGGGGCGGTTTCGTATGGAGGGGGCATAAACGCACCTAACGAATAATGAAAAGGTGAAGTACGGGTTTTGATTATTCATTAGGTGGGGTAGTTGGCAGTAATAATATAAAGGCATAACAATGAAAGTGATTGACGACTTCATAAGACAATACAACAAGGAGTTTGACTTTTATCAAAAGTTATCCCAGATAGTTGCATCCAAGATTGAAGACCAGCTTTTCAATCTAGGCATAAAAGCCATTGTGACTCATCGTGCTAAGCGACCTGACCGACTTAAAGACAAGTTGATTAAGCGGAATGAAGATAAAAAATACCAAACTATAGGCGAAATTTATGACGATATTGTTGACTTAGCAGGTATTCGTGTTTCACTTTACTTTCCATCTGAGAGAGAAATAATTGACGAAGTAATAAATGAACTTTTCAAAGTTATCAAGACAAAAACATTTCCAAATGAAGCATACACACCTAAATATGAAAAGCGTTTTTCAGGTTATTGGGCGACACATTACAGAGTAAAACTAAAGGAAGAAACTTCTACAAAAAGGTATTTTGACACCCTTGCAGAAATACAAGTAGCGTCCGTACTTATGCACGCTTGGTCAGAAGTTGAACATGACTTAGTCTATAAACCTTTTTCGGGCAATCTTTCAAAAGAAGAACTAGCAATCCTTGATGAGATAAATGGTTTGGTTTTAAGTGGAGAAATTGCACTTGAAAGACTTCAATCAGCAATGGCAGAAAGAACTAAAAAGCAAAATGAAATTAAGGATAAGTACGAGCTAACGAACTTTCTTTTAAGCAACATCAACAAAGACTATTTAAACAAAGTAAAACTTGGTGATACATACTTACTCAACAACTACTTGAATACAATAAAAAAGTTAGATGTAAATGAATTTTATAATTATATCAAAAAGGTAAATGTAGACCTGCCCGAATCTGTAACCGATCAACTTTTAAACATGCTCTTAGTTGAATTTTATGATAATGACAAAATCAACCTTAAGAGCTACTTTAAGAACCTTCATATATCCGAAAAGAAAGCATCTGGATTTGAATCATTTGTTCGTTGTTGGGTAATACTAGAAAAAGCGGTTAGAGAAATACTTAAAGACGAGCAAATTCGTCCAAACAAGTATCTAATCCCTGATTTTAAAATTCTTAAAGAAAAACAAATTCTGACTTTAAAAGAAGCAGATGAACTAAGACAATTAAGACAAATTAGAAATTATCTCTTGCACGGTATTGAAACGCCAGCCGAAGAATACTTGAAAGATAGTTATCAGAGGCTAAAATCTTTGACAACAAAAGTAGTTGACAAAATGCCGACGAATACTATAAAAGAAAAACTTAAAAAGGAACTTGATGATTTATAGAATTATCGCTGCCAACTATAGCTTGCTGTCAATGCCGCCGAACAGCCAGCCCGCAAACCCAACGCACGGCGGCAAGCCAACCGTTATGGGCAATTTTTAGAACGAACAATGCAAGAAATAAACTACCGACATATTGCAACACAAATTGGAGATGCTTTAAAATACTCAACTTCTGTTAACGAAATTGACCGAATAGGACAATCCATTTTAAGGGTTAGTAAAGAGATCTTTCCAAACGCTTCGATTACTTCTGTAAGAGCCAAAACGCTTTATGACTGGGTGCTCTCTCTTGCCAAGACACGTTTAGACAGTACAGAAAGAACAAAAAGACTTATTGGTTTTTGCTTGGAATTGACACCTCAAGACCACAAAAAACAGACCATTGAATTTTTAGAAAAAAATGGTTGCCCTTATAACCTTTTATATAAAGACAATCTTGACGAATTTTTGAAACGTAATTTTCATTCAGAAGTGGTTAAACATTCGCAAAAACTATTCTTGCAAAGTAATTTTTTTCACGCAGTTTTTGAAAGTGCTAAGGCGTATAATAAAGACGTAAAAACTAAATCTCAAAGTGACAAAGACGGGCAACCCCTAATGCTGAATGTTTGGGGTTGCGACAACGGTGTATTAAAAGTGACTGCCTGTCAGACTCAAACCGACAAAGACTTTCAAGACGGCATTAAATTTATTTCTGGTGGACTAATGAGTGCAATTAGAAATCCTACAGCTCATGAGCCTGCCATAACTTGGCCAATCGACAAGCAAGACTGCTTAGATATTCTTAGCCTTATTTCATTCCTATATCGACAACTTGACAAATCAGTATTTTATAAACTGTGACAATAAAAACTGCTCACAACAATGCTTCCCTGCTAACCGCTCGCTAAGCCGGCGGCTGACAAGGAAGCCATCGTTCTCGGAAACTAAAAAGAAAATAAATAAAAGCAAAATGGATACCTCAACTGCCTACTTTTCAGGAATACGACAGGTTGTTTTAGACCAATTAGAGAATGCAAAATTTGATATAAAAATAGCAGTCGCTTGGTTTACGAATTTTCATCTCTTTGAGAAATTGTGTCAAAAGAGGCGGCAAGGGGTTAATGTTTCCGTGATAGTAATAGATGATTTTATAAATAATGGGGATTGGGGTTTGAACTTTCAAGAGTTGATCAATCTTGGTGGAAATCTGTATTACGGAAATGCAGATAATCCGATGCATCATAAATTTTGCATAATTGACAATCAAGTTTTGATAAATGGTTCATACAATTGGACATATTATGCCGAAAGTAGGAATATTGAGAATATAGTATTATTTCAAAATCATCCATTTTTAGTACAGCAATTCAAAACTGAATTT
>ERZ724519.574-NODE-574-length-15591-cov-5.037268_pt1 | contig 15591 bp, 16 predicted proteins | sample MGYA00376052_ERZ724519 | MGnify/ENA primary metagenome ERZ724519 (study PRJEB28724, sample SAMN07190883) | activated sludge metagenome | isolation source: activated sludge of sewage treatment plant in Hong Hong | place: Hong Kong | collected 2016-03-17 ... | reverse complement strand
CTGGTAAATGCGCCCGGCACCTATAACCTTGTCATTTCCAACGCTGCGAATGGCTGTACTTCGGAGCAGGCGGTTGTCGTATCTCAGGATATTGTCAACCCGCCGGTTGATCCGGGGCCCAATCAGGTACTGAACTGCAATAACCCGCAGCTGCAACTCGGCGGACCGGGTAACCCCACAGGTTCCAATTTCACCTTCAACTGGAGCGGCCCCGGCTTCGTCAACGGCCAGAATACGCCTTCGCCGTTGGTAAGTCTGGACGGCACATACACGCTGCTGGTGACCAATATCACCAATGGATGTACGTCGCAGGCCACTGTAGACCTGACGCCGGATTTTGTTGCGCCGACTGCCAACGCCGGTCCGACATTCCAGTTGACCTGTCAGCAGGAAACATTCACCCTGCAGGCGACCGGCAGCACCGGAACCAATTTTACCTACGAATGGACAACGCCTACGGGCAGTTTTACCACACCTTCGAATATACTGACGCCCACTGTAGATGCACCCGGCACGTACAACCTGCTGGTGACCAACACTACAAACGGCTGTACCCAAACTTCGAGCGTGGACATTTCACAGGCTGCCGACATTCCCACCGTTACTATTGCAACGCCATCCATTCTGACCTGTGCGAATGCAACCGCCATCCTGAACGGCGGCGGCTCCAGCACCGGCCCGGAATTTAGCTATCAATGGATCGCTTCCAACGGCGGCAATGTATCCAATGGCGTTAACACGCTTAACCCGGTCGTCAACCAGCCCGGTACTTACCAACTGGTTGTTACCAATAACACCAATAATTGTACTTCCGATGCGACCATTCAGGTGACCCAGGATATTGCAGCACCCCAGATTGACGCCGGCCAGTCGCCCACCATTACCTGTGCCGACCTCGTGGTCGATCTTTCGGGTTCGGTAAGTTCTCCGGGTACATTCACCTACCAGTGGACAGCGACGAACGGCGGCAATATCTTCTCGGGTGGCAATACGCTTACGCCGCAAGTGGATGCTGGCGGCGACTATGCACTGCTGGTTACCAATACTCAAAACGGTTGCACAAGCACCGACGATGTTCTGGTAAACGTCGATCAGGTTGACCCGGTATCCCTGATCGCAGCGCCGGCCGTTCTGACCTGCGCTACCGACCAGATTGTACTGGATGCCACGGCTTCCAGCACCGGCGCCAACATGACCTACGACTGGACGACTATCGGCGGCAGTTTTGTCAGTACCAGCAACAACCTGCAACCGGTTGTAGACGGACCGGGCAATTACTTCCTCCTGGTAACCAATACCGACAACGGTTGTACGCAGTCGTATGCGGTCGAGGTAACACAGGACATTCAAAGCCCGACAGCCAACGCCGGCACGAACGGACTGCTCACCTGTGCGGTAACCTCGCTTCAGTTAAATGGGTCGGGCTCCAGCCAGAACGGCAACTTCAGTTACCAGTGGACGGCTGCCAATGGCCAACCGATAACCAATCCGCTCAGTCTGACGCCAACAATCGGTGCCGGCGGCACCTACACCCTGGTTGTTACCAATGAAGACAACGGCTGTACGTCTGCCGATGATGTGCTGGTGAACGTGGATACCCAGCAACCTGCTGCGGTCATCGCAACGCCCGGACAGATCACTTGCGTTCAACCACAGGTAACGCTCAATGGTACCGGTTCGCAAGGCGGTGCCAATATCACTTATGTATGGACGACTGCCAACGGCTCCATCCTGGCAGGCCAGGGCACGACACAGTTGACTGTCAATGCAACGGGCAACTATACCCTGACGGTGCTGAACACTGCGAACGGATGCTCCAACACTGCCTCTGCTGCTGTGACGGACAATATTGTGTTGCCCGATGCCGATGCCGGCGAGCCGTTTACCCTGACCTGCTCCATACTTAAGGTTACGCTGCAGGGCTCCGGTTCATCTGGCGCCAACTTCGGGTACGCCTGGAGTACGCAGGGCGGTAATATTGTTTCAGGCGGTAACTCTCCCACTCCGATTGTGAACCAGCAGGGTATCTATACCCTTACGGTCACCAACCTGAGCACGGGCTGTACGCAGACCGGCGATGTGGCCGTTTCGGTGGAAACAAACATACCCACCGACTTTCTTGTATCGCTCGAACCGCCTTCCTGCAAGGACAATGACGGTGTCATTACGTTCGGCCAGGTGACCGGCGGTTTCGGCCCATACCTGTACTCCGTCAACAACGGTCAGACCTTTGTTTCCAAACTCGACTTCACCAAGATCACGCCGGGTACGTACGACCTGTGGATACAGGATGCCAACGGCTGCGAATTCCACAAGACGCTTACCGTGCCGAAAGCACCGGATCCTGCCGTGACGCTGGCGCCGGAGTTCAGCATCGACTTTGGCGATTCGCTCCGGCTGGAGGCAATACTGCCGCCCGGGTATCCGCTTGCACTGATCGATACGGTGATCTGGACGCCGCTCTATGGGCTGACGTTCGACAGTTACACCATTCCCGACCTGCTCACGCCGACTGCCAAGCCGTTCAAACCGACCGAATACAAGGTAACGGTCATCAGCGGCGACGGTTGCGAGGCCAGCGACAGGGTGTTGGTCCGGGTCGACAACGAACCGCACATCTACATACCCAACGCGTTCTCGCCCTGGAAAGAAGACGGCGACAACGATGTGGTATATATTTTCGCCGACGAAGGGCAGGTACGCCAGATTCAGTCGTTCCAGATATTTGATCGCTGGGGCGAACAGGTATTCCTGCAGCAAAATTTCCAGCCCAACGATCCTGCATACGGCTGGGATGGCCGCCTGCGCGGCAAACTTCAGACGCCGGCAGTATTTGTGTACTATGCTGAAATTGAATTAGTTGACGGACGCGTATTGCTTTTCAAAGGCGATGTTACGCTAGTGCGTTAACACCTCAAACCGGATCACACCGAAGCCGCAGACCCGACACCGGGTTTGCGGCTTTGTGTTTTACCCTGGAAAATAATTCGCTGCATGGCGCCGAATCTCTATTTTCGCACAGGAATTTTCAAAACAAACCTCCAACTCAACTTTTCAAACTATGACGGACATACGCAAATTTCTCCCTTTGATCCTGCTTGGCCTGGCGGCCATCCTCGTCTTTAGCATGTGCGGCTCCTATAACAGCGCCGTGAGCAAGGATGAAAATGTAAAAAAAGCATGGTCGCAGGTGGAGAACCAATACCAGCGCCGCGCTGACCTCATCCCCAACCTGGTGAATACGGTAAAAGGTTACGCCAACTTCGAGCAACAAACTCTGCAACAAGTGGTGCAGGCCCGGGCTTCTGCCACACAGGTGAAAATCGATGCCAACAACCTGACGCCGGAGGCTATCCAGCGTTTTGAACAGGCACAACAGGGCCTGTCGGGCGCTTTGGGCCGACTGCTGGCTGTTTCCGAGAATTATCCCGACCTGAAGGCCAACCAGAGTTTTCTCGATCTGCAAAAACAACTGGAAGGCACAGAAAACAGGATATCGGTCGAACGAAAGAATTTCAATGAATCTGTACAGGATTTCAACGCCTATATCCGCCGTTTTCCGACCAATATTCTTGCCGGTATGTTCGGCTTTTCACCCAAAGGCTATTTCCAGTCTGCTGCAGGCTCGGAAAAAGCGCCAAATGTTCAGTTTTAGGGATAAATGACAAGGGTTAAGCGATAAGTACAAAAATCACTTACCCCTTAACCCTTACCCCTTATCACTTAACACTCAAAACAATGCTTTTCACCAAAGAAGAAGAAGCCAGCATCGTGCAAGCCATTCGGGCGGCAGAGCGCCGAACCTCGGGTGAAATTCGGGTGTTCGTGGAAGATTATTGTATGCGCGACCATCCGGTGGAGCGGGCGGCAGAAGTCTTTCACCTGTTCGGAATGTTCAATACGCAGGCCCACAACGGCGTACTGGTCTACCTCGCCGAGAAATCGCACCAGTTTGCCATTTGGGGCGATACGGGTATACACGAACGGGTAGGGTTCCAGTTTTGGGACAAAGAAAAACACCTGCTGCGCGAATACCTCCAGCGCGACGAGGCTGCTGATGGCGTCCGCGCTGTCGTGACCCAAATCGGCGAGCGACTCAGGGAACACTTCCCGGTAGACGAAGACAAAGATGAAAATGAACTACCCGATGAGATCATCTATGGTTAACGGTGAACGGTGGACGGTAGACGGTGGACGGCGGACGATCGCAGAACCCGGGCTCAAATGCCCGGCACTGCTGCGTTCTGCCGCTGCATACGGTTACTGCATACTGTTCCTGTTTTTGCCCCTGCTTGCTTCGGCTCAGCAGGACAGCGACCTGTTTCCCCCGAAACCGGACCCCGCCGTATATGTGCACGATTATGCAGGCTGGCTGTCGTCGGGCGAACGCATGGCCCTCGAACAAAAACTGGTCCGGTACTACGATTCCACGTCTACGCAGATCGTGGTGATGATCCGGCCTGATATCGGTGATTATGATAAATCCTCGTATGCTTTCGAACTCGGCAATCGCTGGGGAATCGGGCGAAAGGACAAAAACAACGGCGTGGTTTTGCTGGTCAAAACCGAGCCGCCGGGAAGGGGAGCGTTTATTGCAACCGGTTACGGGACGGAAGGCGCCTTGCCGGACATAACCGCCGGGCGCATCATCCGCAACACCATGATCCCTTATTTTAAGCAGGAGCAATACGCTCAGGGGATTGACGCGGGGACAGACGAAATCGTCAGGGCTTTGTCGGGTGAGTTCACAAATGAAGGCGAAAAGGGAAATGGCGGTGGCATTCTGATACTTATTGCCATTCTGATCATCATCCTGTTGGTTATTATCAGCATGGTACGGGCCAGCAAAGGAACCTGGTATACCCACGACGGCACGGGACTCCCGCGCCGTTCCCTTCGTCGCGGCAACGATAACTGGGGCGGCTGGGGCGGCTGGGGTGGCGGCGGTTTTGGCGGCGGCAGCGGCAGCGATTGGGGCGGCGGAGGTGGCGGCGGTTCCTTTGGCGGCGGCTCTTTTGGCGGCGGCGGCGCAGGGGGAGACTGGTAGGCTACACAAGTAATCATCCCGAATGGATATGTTCCACAGCCCAATGTCTACCGTAATCAAAAAATGAGTGTACAACAAGGACCCATATACGTAGCATACTCGGAAGTCCATGGTAAAGGCGTATTTGCCGCCCGCGATATCGAGGCGGGAGAGGTGATCGAAGTTTGCCCGATCATTTTATTCCCGAAATCGCAGTTGGCGGATATCCGGAAAACCGTGCTGGACGACTATTATTTCGACTGGGGCGAAGAGGGCGAATGGTACGCCCTTTGCCTGGGCAACGGCTCGTTGTACAACCACTCGTATGAGCCAAATGCGGAATACGGTATGGATTTCGAGGCCCAGACCATCGATTTTTACTGCCTGAAAGACATTCCGGCAGGCGATGAAATATTTATCAACTACAACGGCGATGCCGACAACCGCTCAAAAGTGTGGTTTGAGCAATAAGCATGAAAAAACAAGCCGAACCCGCCACCTATGAATCGGCGTACGCCGAACTGCAACAGATCGTGCAGGCATTGCAGGAAGAAACGGTCGGTATCGATCAGTTGGCTGAAAAAATCGCACGCGCCACCGAACTCATCCGATTTTGCCGGGAGCAACTGCGTGCAACGGGCGAGGATATCGAGCGTCTGACGGAGAAATAAAAAGCCCCGCGCCGCTTTGGCGCAGGACTTGCCGGATTACAATATCTGATGAGCGTTTATTTCTTTTTCTTTCCAAAGGAATCCCAAACACCCCAGTCCTTGATTTTTTTTCTTTCCCGTTTGGCCAGAACGTACCGCACCGAAACGCTGGCCCCCGTCCATTCGAATGGGTGTACCTGGTCGCCGGAGAGGTGCAGTTCAGGTTTCCAGTCGAATGCAAAATTCAACCGGCCCAGGGTTACTTCCAGTCCGCCGATGCCGGTCAGACCGAATACATTGTTTGCCACCGCGTCATTTTCGAGGCCGTTGGCTGCGCTGCGCCAGTAGTAATGGGCGCCGCCGCCGGCGTACAGATTCAATCCGCGAAACAGGATCTTCCGGTGGTGTTCTCCGAGCAGGGTCACACCGATTTCTTCCGAGCGCAGCGGGGTGTGCAGTATTCCTTCCACCGTCCAGTTATCGACGATGTGCTGCTGCGCGGTCAGGTTGATGCCGTTGTCCAGCCGGATACCCACGGCGGTTTTGTAGGATTGACCGAAGGCGAGGTTGTTTATCAGGGCCACGGTAAGGATGAGCAGAAAGCGTGTCTTAGTCATATCGAGCAGTTGGTTTGCCTGTATTGCAATGAATTTGAATTAAAAACGCACCCTGATGCACCCCCTGTTATCGATGAAATGCTGCTTTAAAGTTTTTTTAACCGGAAGGGCGCTATTTTCGCCCGACAGTAAAAATATTCGTTAAAAAAACTGCATTTTGAAGGCTTTCTGGTTTCGCGTCCGACAATTGCTGTATTTCTATAGCCGTGCTGTAACCAAATATCAACTCCACTCGCCGTTCGTATTCGATCTGGCCAATGCGGTGCTGGAAGACAGTCGCTGGTATTACGCCTTCCGCGATGTGGAGGCCGTGCGCAACCAGATGCTGGCCAGCGATGTCCAACTGGAGGTTGTGGACTACGGCGCCGGACATTCGGGTTCCCGGACCGGCAAGGTTACGGTGCGCAAAGTGGCGCGCGATGCCGCCAGTTCCCGGCGGCAGGGGCAGATGTTGTTTCGGCTGGCAGACTGGGCGCGGCCCCGCACCTTGCTCGAATTGGGCACCTCGCTTGGCATCGGCACCATGTACCTGGCCGCAGCGGTGCGTTCTGCCCGGGTTGTTTCACTGGAGGGGTGCCCCGATTTTGCAAAAGTGGCCCGGATAAACCTGGATTTGCTGGATTTAAAAAACGTATCAATCCTGGTTGGCGAATTTGACCATACCCTTCCCAAGGCACTGGAGACCTTGCAAAAACCCGATCTCGTATTCATCGACGGGAACCACCGCCCCGAACCGGCGCTCCGATACTTTGAGACATGCCTGGCCAGTGCCGGTCCGGATACGGTATTTGTGTTCGATGATATCTACTGGTCGCCCGGTATGCTTCAGGCCTGGAAGCGAATTCAGGAACACCCGCGTGTCACGCTTACCGTGGATATGTTCGATCTGTCTCTGGCATTTATTAACCCCGATCTTCGCGAAAAACAGCATTTCAGCGTCGTACCTGTCAGGTGGAAGCCCTGGAAAGTATGGTAGCAGAGCCAATGGCAGGACGATCCCGTACCCGCAACCTCCAACCCGTAACCCGTAACCCGCAACCCGTAACCCGCAACCACAGCAACCCTTAACCACCCGATATGCAACTTGACATAACGTACCGCCAGATATGGAAGATTTCTGCCCCAATAATGCTTGGGTCGGCGGCACAGAATGTTATTGCCCTGAGCGACGCGGTGCTGTTGTATCATCTGGGCGAGATCGAGTTTGGTGCGATTGGCTTTGTGGGTGTTTTTTACATCACGATTGCAGCGATCGGGTATTCTTTTTCGAGGGGCGGACAGATCATGATCGCCCGGCGGATGGGTGAAAAAAAGCCCGGTTCGGTAGGCCACGTTTTTCACACGATGCTGCTTTTTGAAATGGCCCTGGCGGTGTTGATGTGGGCTTTTATGAAGTTTGCCACGCCCTGGTTTTTTCAGATATTTCTCGACCACTCGCCGGCGATATACCAAAAATCGCTCGAATACATACACTATCGCGCCTACGGCATTTTCTTCAGTTACGGCGGCATTGCCCTGATCTCCCTCTACAGCGGCATTGCACGGCCGGGTATCATCTTCATCGATACCGTTATTCTGGCAATTGTAAATCTGGTGCTCAACTACGGACTGATCTTCGGCAAGTTCGGCCTGCCGGCCATGGGCATCGGCGGTTCGGGACTGGCCAGCAGCATTGCAGAGGGCGTAGCCTTTGCCGTGTTTGTCGCCTATATGGTGTACGACAGGCAGAACCGGCCGCTTCGTATTTTCACGGTGCCGGAACCCGACTGGCCCCTGACGCGGCAGCAACTCAATCTGTCGCTGCCGGTTGTTGCCAATGCGGCAGTCGGGCAGGGGAGCTGGGTGTTTTTTTTCGGAATGGTGGAAAACCTTGGACCGCGGGCGCTGGCTGTTTCCAACCTTGCCCGCACGGTTTACCTGCTGCTGTCTATTCCCATGTGGGGATTTTCTTCCGGAGCCAATACCCTTGTCAGCAACCTTATCGGCCAGAGCCGGCATCGCGAGGTGTTGCCGGCCGCCTGGAAAATAGCCCGGTTTTGCTGGGGCATTTCGATGATCATAGCTGTTCCGATACTGTTGTTTCCGGGGAAAATACTTTACCCCCTGCTCGGAAAATCGGACATGAGCCTTATCGGTGAAACGCAGCCGGTGTTTTATCTGCTGCTGCTGATATTGTCGCTGGCAACGGTCGGCGTCGTGTTTATGAATACCCTGGCCGGAACAGGCGCCACCTGGTTCGGGCTGAAACTGCAGGCCATTACCGTATTCATTTACCTGGGATACCTGTTTGTCATTACCAATTTTACCACACTGGGATTGTTGTGGGTTTGGGCTGCGGAAGTATTGTACTGGCTCGTGATGATCGCTCTGGTATTGTACTACCTGCGTACCGAGCGCTGGCATGCCATGAATTTTTAAAAATTGTTTGAATTGTACTTTTGTCAATGCCTGAACAGCTCCAACAACTTCCTGCATTTCCGGAGCAAAATGTTACCCAGGTAAACATCCCTTCCGCGCAGTTGATGGAAATTTGTGCCGTATTCAACCTTAATATTGCAACATGAAATACTGGCTGAAAAAATGGACGGCATGGGAATACCTCCCCTGGTGGATTGCAAATGTCCCGGTATACGGCATCTGGCTCTGGTTTGCTGCCCGGGCCAGGCACCTGGTATTCTTTTCCAATGTCAACCCCGATATTCCCCTCGGAGGGGCCATGGGTGAGTCGAAATACAATATCCTGAAATTGCTCTCACCCGATATTCTGCCGAAAACCGTCTACGTAGACGGCGGGACGCAGTTTGCCGATATTGAACGCGCGCTGCAGAATGCCGGTATCGGATATCCGCTGATCGCCAAACCCGATGTGGGCGAGCGGGGCTTCCTTGTAAAAAAGATCCGGAACGAGGATGAACTGAAGGAGCATCTGGCCCGCTATCCGGTCGGTTTTATCATCCAGGAGTTTCTGGTGATGCCGATCGAGATGACCGTCTTGTACCACCGCTATCCCGATGGAAAGCGATTTGGCATCACATCGGTCTGTATCAAGGAGTTTCTCTCGGTAAAAGGCGACGGCGTGGCCCCGGTGCGCGAATTGATGCGCCGTGATGTTCGGGCGGCCTTACAACTCGCGCGATTCGAACGGGAGTTGCCGGAGTTGCTTGATGATGTCCTCACAGATGGTGAAGTGCGGTTGCTCGAACCCATCGGCAACCATTGCCGGGGGACCAAATTCCTCAACGGCAACCACCTGATTGACGATGCCCTGCTTGCCGCCTTTGAACCGGTATGCGCCAGGCTCGGGGGGGTCTTGTACGGGCGTTTCGACCTGAAGTGCGACAGCATCGACGACCTCCGCAAGGGAGCGTTCAAGGTGATGGAGCTCAACGGTGTATTCGGTGAGCCAGCCCATGTGTACGATCCTGCCTTTGGCATGTGGCGGGCATATCGCGACTTTTACCGCCACTGGCGCATCCTGTTCGAGTTGTCGAAAGCGCAACGCCGCCGGGGTATCCGGCCCACCCGGCATCAGGATGCCCTGCGGCTCATCAGGAGTTATTTTCAGTATAAAAAACAATTGGAAGCCCGATTACCCGCCTGATAAGCCTTATATTTGCGCCTCACCAATTATTTTTTTGATGACTATTGCAGAAAAAAAAGTAGTGTCCGTGCACTACACCCTGACCGAAGGTACTGCCGAAGGTCAACTCGTGGAGACTACCAACGGTGGCGAGCCGCTCGCTTTTATTTTCGGGGTCGGTATGATGATCCCCGATTTTGAAAAAAACCTGACCGGCCTTAAAGCCGGAGACCAGTTTTCTTTCGGCATAAAGGCAGCCAACGCCTATGGCGAATATGATGAGACCGCACTGGTCGAGGTTCCCAAAAACATGTTTGAAGTAGATGGTAAAATTCCCGACGGCCTTCTGGAAGTCGGCAATATGCTGCCCCTGACCGATCAGGATGGCAACCGTTTTAACGGCATGGTCGCCTGGGTTGGCCTCGACAAGGTAAAACTCGATTTCAACCACCCTATGGCCGGCGTCGACCTGTTTTTCACCGGACATGTTGAAGGCGTGCGCGACGCCGATGCTGCTGAACTGGAACACGGTCACGTTCACGGGGCCGGCGGGCACCACCACTAAGCTGTTGGCAGACACCAACAGAGCCGGGCATCGAACCCTTTCGGATATTGTATTCTTCCGGATGAGTTCGATGCCTTTTTTTTAGATGAAAGGCTTGTTTTCACCATCTTTGTGTGCAATTCAATCGGGCCATAAATGGATACCCACGGTAATCACACCGGACATTATCATCGCCTCTCGCGGGCAGGACTTTTAATTACACTTGGAATTATTTTTGGCGATATCGGAACCTCTCCACTTTATGTGATGAAGGCCATTGTAGGGGAAGGCGCAGTGATTGATCGCTTAGTGGTTTTGGGTGGCGTTTCGCTGGTATTCTGGACGCTCACGCTTCAGACCACCGTAAAATATGTGTGGCTTACCTTGCGGGCTGATAACAACGGCGAGGGAGGGATATTTTCATTGTATACCCTCGTGCGGCGACGCGAGAAATGGCTTTTGTATCCCGCCTTACTCGGTGGTGCTGCCATGATCTCAGATGGCATGATTACGCCACCCATTTCTGTTTCTTCGGCAGTGGAAGGGCTGGAATTGAAGTATCCCGGATTACCGACGATGGGGATTGCCATATTTATCATTTCCCTGCTATTTTTTGTACAACGTTTTGGGACGGCCATAGTGGGCAAAAGTTTTGGCCCGATCATGTTCATGTGGTTCCTGGTACTGGCTTGTCTGGGCCTGGCCAATATCGGACATGATCTTGAGGTGCTCCTTGCACTAAGTCCCCATTACGGGATTAACCTGTTGGCGACGCATCCAAAAGGTATTTTTATTTTGGGTGCTGTTTTTCTGTGTACTACCGGTGCAGAAGCCCTTTATGCCGATCTGGGGCATTGCGGCAGACAAAACATTCAGATTAGCTGGATTTTTGTAAAAACATGCCTCGTACTCAACTACCTGGGTCAGGCTGCATGGCTACTGCACCATGAAGGATTTCATCTCGATGAGAACCCGTTTTATTCTATGATGCCGGGCTGGTTCCTTTGGCCGGGTATCATTATTGCTACCCTGGCGGCAATTATCGCGAGCCAGGCGCTTATTTCCGGGTCATTTACGCTGGTATCCGAAGCCATCCGCCTGGGCTTGCTACCAAAACTTACGGTAAAGTTTCCAAGTAATTTGAAAGGGCAGATATATTTGCCGGCAGTCAATACCTTCCTATGGCTTGGTTGTGTCGGTATTGTATTGCTCTTCAAACACAGCGGTCCAATGGAGGCGGCTTATGGCCTGGCTATCGTGCTGGCTATGCTCTGTACTACAATACTCCTTTCTAACTGGCTAATAATCAAAAGAGTAGGCCAGATTTGGGTCTGGTTGATATTAGTATTCTACCTTGGTCTTGAAGGCCTGTTCCTGATTGCAAACGGTTCTAAATTCCATGAAGGCGGTTATGTCACCCTTGCAATGGCCGGTTTGTTGTTCAGTGTGATGCTGTTGTGGGTGAAAGCCAAGGGAATTCGTAAGAGATATTCGGATGAGGTCAGGATCAGGGACTTCCTTGACCAGCTTATTTTATTGAGCAATGATGAGGGAATTCCCAAATACGCGACAAATCTGGTATTCCTTAGCAGTGCAAAAAGCCCTAAAAAAGTGGAGGAGAAAATACTGTACTCTATTCTCCAGACCCAACCCAAACGGGCAGACGTTTATTGGTTCGTTCATATCGAAACTACCGATGAACCGTATACTATGGAATATGAGGTGAACTCCATCTCCCAGGACGACGTGTATAAGGTTAACTTTCGACTGGGTTTTCGTGTACAGCAGCGTATGAATGTCTTTATGAAAAAAGTTGTGGAAGAGCTTGTTGAAAACGAAGAACTTACTGTGTATTCGCGCTACCACTCCATTGGGAGCAAATATCCTACAGGCGATTTTCGTTTCGTGTTGATACAGGAATTCTTATCTAATGAGAATGAGTTGCCCTGGTTTGAACAGATTATTATGTCCATTTATCTCGCGGTAAAAGGGTGGGTATCGTCGCCCAAAAACTGGTTTGGCCTCGACAGCGATTCGGTCGAGATCGAACAGACACCGGTATTGCTTAAACCGGTGGAGGAAGTCCATCTGAAGCGGGTTTACAGGCATCAGTAAGGGTATTATAAAAACACAAAGCAGGCGAGGAGCTCCAGTTGATCCCGGTCCTGATCATTCATCGCAAAATTTAATTTATGTTCAAGGGAACCGTCAAATTCTTCGATGAATCAAAAGGATTCGGCTTTATCACAGAAGAGGCTACCCAAAAGCAGGTTTTTGTGCACCAGTCAGGGCTGTTGGAGAAGGTGCGCGAAGGCGACCGCGTAACGTTTGAGACCAAGCGCGGGAAGAAGGGAATAACTGCTGTGTCGGTAAAGCGCCAGTGACTTATGCCCGGAAAGTAAAAGTGTAGTTCGCCCAGAAATTCCAGAGCGTTACCACACCCGTAGCGATGAGTTTGGCGGTGTAAAACTTCACCTGGCGGCGTTCGTTGAGGAAATAAATGATGCCGTTGTTCAGGCCCAGGCCAATCAGTGAAGCCAGCAGGAACTTGGAAAACTGCATGGCGATGGAGGGATCCTGGCTATGGAAGGTCCAAACCCTGTTCAGCAGGTAGTTGCTCACTACGGCACAAAGAAAACCGGTACTGTTGGCGACGTACTTATTAAGGTTCAGTTTTTCCTTGCAAATCCAGGTAATACCAAAATCAACGCCTACACCGGAAGCGCCGACGATGCCGAATTTCAGAAACTTCAGGATTAATTCGCTCATGTGTTGTCCTTAGAGGCGGCGAAAATATCGAATTCGCAGAATCTGCAGCCAATTTTCTAGTTTCTATCCTTCACCTGCATATTCGCCTGCACCTCCAGCACCCCATCCGTGCCTTTAAGCCGGTCGATCAACGCTTTTTCCTCGATTTGAGCACTGTCGTAAGCGATCACCCAGATGTTTTCTGCCGACTGGCGCTGCAGGAGCTGGAGTTTGATGTCGGTAAACCGGGCGATCCAGTTGCCTGCATTGATCTCGGGCTTGAGTTTTACGATCACTTCCTTTTTTGTTTTTTGGGGAACATCGTTCGGGTTGACGCCTCTTTTGACCTGGAACCCGTGCGCTTCAGCAAGGCTGGTCATCAGCGCTTCCAGTTCCAGCAGCGGGACCGGCCGGTCGATCGACCCCCGCACGCTCTTGCTTTTTTCGCCTTCATAGGCGGTCAGCGTGGCATACGGCGCGTCCATGACCTCCGATTTGATCAGTTCGGGATATTGCCACAGATTGGTCTCCTTCACTTTGGCTTGCAGACTTTTCAATTCTTCCTGCGTCAGCCGGAAAGAGTCTTTACCCATTTTTTCTGCGTATCGAAGGCCTTCATACCGCACCAGGCCATTGTTCAATGCGCTGAGTTTGAATACCGGGCAAAAGCCGAAGCAGCCGCTGGTTTGCAGATCGACCAGGTTGGTCGTGTCTTCTGTTTTATTGCATTTGCCTGCGGCAAGCAGAACAATTGATACGAGGGTAATGAGGATGGTTTTCATGTTAAACGGTTTTGCTTTTTATACGCAATAATAGGTTTTTTTCAGGGATTACCGCTGAAGTGCGCTCTCCAGGTCCCCCACAATATCTTCAATCGCTTCAATCCCTACCGATACCCGCACCATCCCGTCCGTGATCCCGTTCTGTTCCCTGATCTCCTTCGCCACGTTCAGGTGCGACGACGAAGCGGGGTGCAGGATGAGGGTGTCCACATCGCCGAGCGTAGGCGCCAGCGTGCAGAATTTGATGCGATTCATACATTTTATGCCTGCATCCAGACCGCCTTTCAACTCAAAACTGAGCATACCGCCGAATCCGTTGCGCATCTGTTGTTTGGCCAGTGCATGGTCGGGGTGTGAAGGAAGCCCGGGGTAGTTGACGCGTTCCACTGCCGGGTGTTTTTCCAGAAATTCCGCCAGCGCCAGAGCATTGGAGCAGTGGCGTTCCATGCGCAGGGCCAGTGTTTTCATGCCGTTGTGGGTGAGCCATGCCTCGAATGGCGAGCAATTGGTGCCGGCGAGTTTCATGGCGCGCCACACGTGTTTGCGCATGGCTTCCTTATCCCGGCCCACGATGACTCCGGCAGTGGAGTTGCCGTGGCCGTTGAGGTATTTGGTAGTGGAATGGATGATGAAATCGACGCCGTGGGCAAAGGGGTGCTGCAACAGCGGCGTGCTGAAAGTATTGTCGATGGCCGACCACGCACCGTGCCGGCGGGCCAGGTCGGCCAACAGTTTAATATCCACACAGGCCAGGGTGGGGTTGGCCGGTGTCTCGCAATACAGCATGCGAATCTTGCGGTCGCGCTGCAAAGCCGCCTCCACAGCCGCCGGATCGCGCAGGTCGGTCAGCACCGTTTCCACGCCAAACCGGCCGAATACCGCTGTCAGCAGCTCTGTAGTACCGCCATACAGGTTGCCCTGTGTCAGCACCTTGTCGCCGGCTTTTAACAGACCCATCAGCAAAGTCGATATGGCCGACATGCCGCTGGAAGTCATGATCGCCCAGGCCTCCATATCCAGACCGTGTGTCTCCAGATCGGCGATCTTGGCGGCCACGGTATCCACCGTAGGGTTGGCATAGCGGCTGTACACGTGCCCGCTTTCGATGTTCCTGAATATTTCTATTCCCTGGTCGATATCGTCGAAGGCAAATGACGAGGTGGCATAAATAGGCAGCACGTGCGGCGCGGTGGTACGGTTGTCGGGGCGTTCCTTTACGGTAAGGGAGTTAATGTGCATACTTTAGTTGTTGTAGTTATTCGTTTCGTCATTCGTCATTGTCGTCATTTGCCGTTTTGTGGGAATGTATGGAAGGGGAGGTTGTCGAAATATTGAATACCCTGGCTATTGTATTGAAAATCAGGCTCTTGTGCTTTATCGCCACTATTCCCGATAGATTTAATGTATTTATTGAGCATTTGGTGGCATCTAAGCAGGAGGTTGGAAACACGATCGAATGTCGGCTTATCCAATAGTTTACGGGCATGAGATTTATTAAGCCAGGTTTTTGTCTCTAATAATGATCCTCGCGCATAAAAACATGCCTAATCCCCAGGCCAGAAATGCTCGCATACCTTGCGCAAATACTCCCCGGGTTTTGCTTTTGAGGAGAGGAACAGCGCATCGCGGCAGCCCATCTCATAG